>ENA-UOZX01000371-UOZX01000371.1-food-metagenome-genome-assembly--contig:-NODE-371-length-17054-cov-124.567622_pt1 | contig 17054 bp, 21 predicted proteins | sample MGYA00249884_ERZ772741 | MGnify/ENA primary metagenome ERZ772741 (study PRJEB29005, sample SAMN08379464) | food metagenome | isolation source: cheese - non spiked | study: EMG produced TPA metagenomics...
CTTTCCACGATTTCTCTTAACTTTGTGTCTAGTTTATTATAACCTTTCCAAATACCCTTTCATTTTGTGTCTAAATATTTGACATTGGTCCAATCTGGCATTAGGTCTGGATCTTGTGTAGGATCAGAATCTATTGGCTCTTTAGACCATTTTAAGCGTAATCATCTTCAAGGCTATCAATATCTAGTATTTTGATTATCTTTCCTCGGCGCTCAATGAATCCTTTTTCTTCGAGTATTTTGAACTTACGAGAAATAGTTTCGGGAGTTGTTCCGATGAACGTTGCAAGATCTTTCATTTTCATTGGAATCATAACAGAATTTGAATCTACTACTTTGACGAGTTGCAAAAGATAATTAGCGATTCGACTTTCAACATCTTCCATCATGAGAAATTGTGCTTGATATTGCATTTCCGCAGCTCTTCTCACGGTGGTTTCAAGCAATTTCAAACTGAGCTCGGGATATTTTAACAACAAATTTTTGAAATCTTGTTGTCGCAAAAAGCAAATTTGCGTTTCTTCCAATGTTTCACCATAGAGATTATCATTCATTACTCCAAACAAGGCGTCTTCACCTGCGTATCCACCAGGTTCAATCACACGTAGTAACTGCTCTTTACCAGCACTAGAAAGCTGGTATATTTTCAAGGTACCATGCGCCACAATTGCAAGTTGAGGCACTGCAAAGGGGCTGATGACTGTTTCACCTTTTTCAAAAATTTTATGATTAACAACCTGCTCAACTTGCACTAATTCACTTTCTGAAAGTAAACCAAATAGTGGCACGAGCTGTACACAGTGGTGTTCATGATGACTAAAATGATGTTTATACTTACTCATTTTGGGGATTATCCTTATCTTATTATCGCGCTAAAATTATCAAACTGCAAGCCTCATTCAACTAAAGCCTACAGTTTCGTAAAAACTAATTATCATTATCTTCATCTTCGTCATGAAAATCAGCAACGCTTTTACCCAAGTCACCTGCCAAGTTGTGAATAACTTGAAGATTGTAGCCGTAAAGTTCGACTACACCAGCCGCCAAAGCAAATTTTTCTTCTTTGTTTGCTAGCTTGATTGCTCGCGTAATGAACATATTTTGTGCTTGGAAATCCACAATGAAGCTTTCAAGCAGATCTTCATCAGTCCAATATTTGGCTTTTGGATCCTCGGTAATGAACTTGTGATACTTTAAAAATTCTTCAGTTGTACTTGGTACAATCTCATTTTCATCAAGAAGTAAATCCGAAATTTTAAAGAAATATTCAACTTCCTTTTGTGCAATTTCACGTAAATACTCACACTTAACTGGGCTTTTCGCGTATATTCCTGCTTGAGTCAGTCGTATATTTTCTATGAACAAATTGGATAAGACATGTCCTAGCATCGCACCAGCCGTAGGTTTGTGGTGGTCAATCTCTGCTTTATCAAGTTCTTTAGCATATTTTTCATCAATCATTAATTTAGTCATCATTTTTTTCCTTTATTCAATTTATAGTGGTATCTTTCCTGGTATAAATCACACAACAGTTACTTTGCTACTCAAAACAGGATATCCAAGTTTCTCAACCTTGCTGATAAGTTCATCAGTACTGACAACATTTTCGTCAAATTCTGCTTTAACTTTTGATGCATTGAAAAGTACTTTTGCATTTGCTACGCCTTTAGTTGTAGTCATTGCAGCTTCGATTTTTGCCATACAAGATGGGCAGCTTAATTCATTGAGTCTCATAATTACTTTTGACATAAGATTTACCTCTTTCTCTTTCTTTATAAATTAATTATAGCTCGTCAGTACTAACAAAAAATTGATATCTATCAAGAATAACAGTTTTATTTTTTTATCTACAAAATGATAAAATTTCTCAACTCTCTTTTTTAACGCTGAATAACCTGATATGAGGAGCGTAAAGTAGCATCAACTAGAGTCTACCGAGACGGTCCGCGGAACGGTGTTTAAATTATTCCCTAATTTTGCCTGTATAAAATTAAAAGAGCAAATCCATTAGTCACTTTTTGTAAGCGTCCTTCATCCATAAAATGTTTGAAGTGCTCTGAAAACGACATATACCTTCTTACCTGATAATCCTCCTATCTAGTAAATGTGCGAGTTTCCCTTTTTTAAATAATTGTCATTTGGAACTCACTATCTATTTTTATAAAAAAGTTATATTGAGATAGCTATCAAAGCTTTTAAATAAGTTCAAATCCCTAACTTGCTACATTGCCTGCGATAGTCTACTTCACGACCTCAAATTCAATCTCGTATTGAACGTCCCTATTAGCAAGGAAAACTTTAATTGTAAAGATTCTAGAAGCCATCGAAAATGTCTCGATGATTTTATCAAATTATTTTTGATAAAGTTATTATAAAATTTATTGATACCAAAAAATTAATTCCTCTCAAAAAAAAAGAAAACAAACCGCGTAAATTTTGGTTTGTTTCCATTCTTCTATTTCTCTCGATACCTAATCAGTCGCATGGCATTGACAATGACGATGAGGATACTAGCTTCGTGGACGAACATACCTGTTCCCATGTTGACGAAACTAGGTACTAAGCCTGTACCTCCAAGGATTAGACTAGCCAGTAAAAAGAGCACAACTACAATCGCAATCACAATATTTTGTGTCATGTTGGCAACCGTGCGTTTACTTAAACCATATGCGTGGACAAGTTCATCAAAACTAGACTTCATTAGCACGATATCGGACGTTTCAATCGCAGTATCAGTACCAGAACCCATTGCGATACCTATATTAGCAAGTGCCAAACTAGGAGAATCGTTGACACCATCACCGATAAAAGCAATTTTTTTACCAGAGTTTTTGAGTGATTTGACAACTTCAGCTTTTTCTTCAGGCATGAGATTGGCACGTACTTCATCGATGCCGAGTTGGGCGGCGACTGCTTTAGCTGTTGTCTCGTTGTCTCCAGTCAGCATAATCATACGAGAAATACCTTCGTGGCGTAGTTCTTCGAGGGATTCTTTGACACCAGAACGTATTTCGTCCGCAATACCATAAATTAGTTGCAATCTGTTATCAGCTGCGACCAAAACAACTGATGCACCTGAATCAGTGATTTCTGTGATGTCCTGTTTCTGCTCGGGAGAAATCGTAATATGATTAACCACCATCATTTTTTCATTACCAATCAATAGGTTGTCTGCGATGATTCCCTGTCCTTTAACAACGTCCGTTTTTTCAAATTTGATAGGATTGAATTTTCCGATCATGCGTACAACTGCCGTTGCTAATGGGTGATCAGATTCATTTTCTGCTGAAGCAACTGCATCAATCAATTCTTTTGAAGCACCATAATTTTTGACAACAACAACTTCTGTATTGCCTTTCGTCAGAGTACCCGTCTTATCAAACAGAAGCGTATCAATGTGACTGAAGGTATTCATAACATCACCTCCCTTGATAAGGACGCCTCTTTTTGCACCATTCCCGATTCCTGCAACATTTGAAACAGGTGCACCAATCACGAGGGCACCAGGGCAACCAAGTACGAGAACCGTGATGGCTAGTTCTAGATTATGACTAAAAACCCAAGTAATAGCTGCAATAACAAGTACCGCTGGCGTGTAATACTTAGCAAAGCGGTCGATGAATTTCTCAGCAGGAGATTTGGTATCTTGGGCTTCTTCGACAAGTTCAATAATTTTACCAAAGGTTGTATCTTCGCCGACTTTTTCTGCTTCTACGTAAATTGTACCGTTTTCTAAGATAGAACCTGCAAAAACTTTGGTACCAGCTTCCTTTCTGATTTCACGTGATTCACCTGTGATACTGGCTTCGTTGACATAGCCAGATCCTTGGTAAATACGACCATCAACAGGAACTTGACGTCCGGTTTTTACTAAGAGTTTGTCGCCAATTTCAACTTCATCAATGTCCATTTCTTCGCCATCAGCAGATAGGGCTGTGCTGGGTGCCATATTCGTGAGTTCTTTGATACTTGATCGCGTTTTTTCAAGCGTTTTTTTCTCCAAAAATCCACCGAAAGCGAAGAGAAAAGTGACAATTGCTGATTCTTCATATTCACCGATGAACAAAGCACCGATAACTGCAATAGAAACTAGCAGGTCAATCGAAATTTGTTTCACTTTGATTGCTTGATAGGCATGAATTGCAACAGGTATAAAACCGATAATACTTGCAATAATCATTGTCGAATTCCAAATCCATATTTGATTTACACCATATTTACCAAGGTATCCGAGTACAATGAGAATGGCTGAGAGGATAACCAAGTGATTACTGTGTTGTTGAAGTCGTTTTTGAAAGTTCAGTGTTATTTTTGCCATATTTTCTACTTCCTTTAATTTTCTTTATGATACTAGTATAGCGCTACCCTTATAGATAAAAATTGATAACTATCAAGAAAATAAAAAGTATAACTTACTAGACTTTATTAACATAAAGGTAAGGTCTGTCTGACGATTCCTGCGGAAAGTTTTGGCAACTGCAGTTGCCAAAATTGGGCGTTTGCCCCAGACCCCAAGCAAACAAAAAAGACAGTTTCCTGTCTCTTTTGTTCTCTGCTTTTAGTAAATGACTATTTACTTTCAAAATTTGACCAACCATATGGAGAACCACCGGTTCCTGGGTTAATTTGCATTATTTTTCGTGCTTCTTCAAAAAAAACAAGCACATCATCTGAATGAACAAGGTACTGTAAACTAGAAATTAATTCACTGATTTGGGGATCAAAATTTCTACCCTTTTCAATATTGCTTTTTGCAATCAGAAAAAGCTTCTTTTCTTCGCTTGAAATATTATTGCTAGTTAAAATCCCATCAATAATTTTTAATAAATATTTTTGATTATCTTTTAAATTAGGGTAAATATATTTTGTCAATCTAATTCACCCCAATCCACACATCCATTTAGGTAATTGTTTAGGATTCCCATCATTATGACCATTAAGCCAATGAAGAACATCATTCATACTTTGATTATTAGGATAACCACCCCCAACTATTTCTGAAAGTTCTTCATCAGATATAATTTGAAAATTTGTTTGAATTTCCATTTTCTAACTCCTTTGATATTGTTAATAATTTGATTATAATTCTTTAATTAAAAAAATCATTAACAATTGTTAATAAAAAAATTATCAAGAATAACTTCACTAATTTAGCTGTAAAAATAGAATCACTAAATTATATTTATAAAATTTCGCCTGTTTCCTCGTCGATTTTAGAACCATATTTACGCTCTTGATAAACAGCATCAAAATACAATCGGACTAATCCAGTATGTGAACGTCATACGTTTATCAATAATTTATATCAGATTCATAAGATGATTTGATAGTTATGATAATGTTCTCATAATTATCAAAACGTTTCTCATTTTATTTTCCTATTTTTTATCCAAGAGCATAAGGGAAAGTGTCCCCAAAAGTTGGTCAAAGTCGCAGTACGACTTGTTTTAGCGAGGAATAAGATTTTTTCTCATTTATAGTGTTTGTAAAGTGTTTCAAATCGCTCAACCACAGCTTTATATAAAATAGAGAAATTAGAAAAATCTCATAATATAGTCTTTTTAAAGGATTGTACAGTGCTTAAAAAGACTCAATAATCAAGCTTATACTTTGCTTTCATAATAATTTTTTATTGATAAACCCAGACATTGGCATGCGGAAAATCTGATTTTACCGTTTCTAAAATGATACTTACTGGTTTTGATAATATAATGTCATCGTTCGAATCATGATTCCACTTTATCTTTTTATAAAGGTCACTTTGTGTCACCCATTGAACTTCTTCTGATAATTCTCGTTTTGCCTTCTCCCAATAAGAATCATTGACATAATAATCACTCAATATCATCGTTTGCCAATTCATTGTTCCCATATTTCTTGATGGAGATAAAGTGGTCACAAAATATTTCAATCGTCATTCCTCCTGTAATTGTTTGTTGCTCCGTGGGTATTCCTTATTACAAAAAATCATACGACAGTCTTGAAAAAACGTAAGTATTTGTTGGAATACCCTGGAAGGACTTATATTAGGCTCAATGTGATGTTTTTATCCGTTTTGAATGTTACTTTACGATAAACTACTTAAGACTTTTTAAAATGAAAAATATGAGTTTGTAAAGCTACTTCAAAATTTAGTCATCTTTTGCCAACCCATTTATTTTCTAATTTCTAAAAACCCACTTTGGGGAGAGTTTTGCTCTCGCGGTCATAGCAAGTGGGTACTCACTTGCTCAAAAAAATAAAAACTCAAAACCATGTGTTGACGCTTATTTGAATTTTATGTTGATTTTGGAAGTGCCCAAATCCCTATTGTTCTATTACTTTTTAACTAACTTCTTTTCTTTTTTGGATATTTCGGCTTTTACAAAATCTCGTTCATCTAGAGTTTGTTTTACATCCTTGAGCGTTGATTTTTTGAATGTTAAACGATCATTGTAATCCTTAAAGTTAAATCCAAATCCCATAGTAGTCTCTTTCTATTGAGTGGTATAATCTCATTGATTGAAGGTATTTTAATTAGTTCGGGAATCTTATTATAGATAATTTTATAATATTCTTTTTTTATTTTATTTTCAAGACTTATCTTTGTGTTTGAGCTTTTCTATCCTCTGGATTTCTTAATTTTAAATTTTTTGTCAACATTAAAATCTCAATTTATCAATTTATTTTTTAAAATATGATATAAAAAATTTATCCATTCAACGTTACCACGAGCGAAAGCGAGTTTTATTCAAAACACTCTTTTTAAAGGGTATTGTATTAGGTACTCCTAAACAAAAATGTACGTAACGTTACTTTTTGAGGGTTGTGTACACAAACCCGTTGCTTGCCAGTAACTTTTTCAAGACTGGGCAAGCAACGGGTTTACCATGGTAAAGCCAAAAAAAGCCACAAAAAAATGTGACTTTTTTTTTAATCATTATATTGTCTCTCCGCTCGATAACAAAAACTTTATAGATTATTAAAGAAAGAAATGAACCAAGTTATAAAACCAAAAATTGGGAAAATCATCCACCAATAAATTGAAAAAAATTGCCAAAAGTTTTCAAAGCGTTCTTTTTTTTCTTTTAATTTTATGCCCTTAGTAAGAGGGTACTTTTGGTCAAGCATTTCATTTAATTTAACTCCTAAATAATAATTTGCTAGACCTATTAACAATAATAATAAACTTACCCATGCCAGCCAAGAAAGTGTAGTATTATAGCCAGATGCTAATTCATTAATTTCAACACCTAAAATTGACATAACCAAAAGTATAGCTGCTATAACCAATAAAGTAATTGAGACGGTTATAGTTTGTCTATATTTCAGTTGAATAAGCTGTTCTTTAGACATATCCATGATTTCTACCTCTTTTGCTTCTTCCTCAATGCTTTCAAATAGTTCACTTACTGGAACTAAAAGAGCATTAGATATTGAGGCTAAAGTATCTAAACTAACATCCGTTCCATTTTCTATTCTCTGAACCGTTCTAACAGTTATATTTGCTTTTTCAGCCAGTACTTCTTGCGTCCAACCTCTTTTTTTTCTTAACTCAGCAACTCTATATTTATTCATGAATATATAATAAACTATTTTTTTAAACATGTACACGACAGATAGACGACAAAAGAACGACAATCTACCGACACAAAGGTAAAACAACAGTTTTGGAGGAAATAATAAAAGCAGTAATCATACTAAAAACTGCTTTTATTATTGTTTTATTTTTCATGTTGCTCTGTTTTGGACTTTTTATTCTTTAGTTTTTTATATTCTTTATTGACATCAGTCCAAATTTTATTATCTTCTTTTGAAAAATTGGCTTGTAATTTTTCTATTTGCTTAAAAAAGTTATCATTTTAAGGAGGTGGAGTAGGTGTTGGTGTCACAATTCCCATAATATTATACTTACACTTTTTAAAAGTGCCCTTTCTTTAAAAAATTATGATTTAAACATTTTTTAATAAACCATTTATAAATCCAACAATAAAATCATAAAATATTGGAAATGCAAGGCCTAAAGCTAAAAAGATAAAGCCAAAACGACTCCATTTATTCATTTGTGAATAAAAACTTTTAAAACCGAACATCATAATGACTAATCCTATAACAGCAATGTAATAACCAATTGTATAAATCATTTAAGTTCTCCCAGTTCTTTATTAATCATTCTGACTTTTTGAATTTTTTATCCATAAAAAATTTAAAGGAAGATAAATGATGAGGACAACAAAAAGTCCAATAATACGACCTATCCAAATATTGATATTAGACTCGTCACTTAGTACATCTAAAACCAAATTACCAAGATAAACAGAAATAAAAACTGTTATCATGATTTTCAGCCCCTTGCTCATTTTATATTTCATTGTTATCATCCTCTCTTAAAAATTTTATAGTATTTAAATTAAAATCCCTATCGTAAAAATAAAAATATTGTAGTGATAGAATCGACTAAAGTATCAAAAATTGATTTGATTGTCTTCTTCTGTCCATAGGTCTTTTTTCTTTTCAAAACACACCTCCATTATTTATAAATTAGATATAGTGCCATTGACTTTAATTTACGCTTTGATTAATAAGTCTATTTTAGTTTAAAATGAGATAAAAAGAAAGTGAATAGAGAAGGGCAGAGTGTTTTAAGTGGGAAACAACTCTAAAAAGATACTGCATTAGTAAAATTTATATCTCTTATTTTATTTTGGAAATAGATTGATTTTTTTGGTTTGTAGTTAAAACTTTGATTTCCGTATATATTCAAAATCCGAAAGACGTGCAAGCCTTCGGATTTTTGCTTGTATGCTAGTTAAAAGCTCCAGATAAATACAATAAGATTAATCCAAAGATAGTTATAATACCCCCAAAAAATATTTGAGAAAACATACTTCTATCACCAAAAACTAAGCGTAAAACAATCCATTTTTTTCCAAAGCAAAAAATACTCATTCCGATTAAAAAAACAACTACTCCCACTATAGTTAGTGGATTATCTACATAATTATCCATGATTTTACCCTTTTTCTCTTTTCTTTATTCTATCATTCTTAGTTTTAAACTATCCAAAATCTATTTGGTCTAACATATTCTCTCGGCTGGCTTGATCTAAACCGAGATAAGTTAAAGTCATTGCTTCGCTTGAATGGTTTAGTAAATGTATCACTAAACCAATATTATAATTTGACTGCGTATAAACACGGTAAGCGCCCGTTTTACGCATGGTATGTGTTCCTAAATAGTTGATACCTAAAAGATCTCCAACGTGCGCCATGACCTTATAAAATTGCTTTTCAGTGATATGACGCTTTGGGCGAGAGGTTGACGGAAATAACCATTCAGAATTAAGATTTTGTTGGACCAGCCAATCATGATAAATCAATAAATCTTGTTTTACTGGTTTCAAATATAACGTATTCGCTTTTCCTGTTTTTTTATCATGAATAAAAGCCGTGCTTTTGATAGAACCATCTGGGTTAAAGACATCGGATTTTTTTAATGTCATGACATCACTCACACGGAGTAGTGTGGCCTTACCGACTTGGAAGATCGTATAGTTACGACGGCCAGCCCGAAAACTATCAAGTAACGTATCTTGCACCATTTTTAGAACGTTCGAATCTTTGATGGGAAGAACGATTTGTTGAACCATATAATTAGATATCCTTTCTCAATCATATCATAATTTTTTTCAGCTATAATAGCATAGCTAGACATCCAAGGGCCAGTCCACCAACCAATAATGCCATAAGTCTTAGCATATTTAATACGATAACCTAAAGCGATCAGGTAACTGAGATATTCTTTTTTATGGTTCTGTTGCAAAGTTTCCCAAAAGAGTATAGAAGTCCTAGTTTAACATTTTGACTATGCTGGGATCCCCATCAGAACTTTAATTTCAGTCGACACCGAAAATCCGAAGAGCGTTCCGTTTCTTCGGTTCTTTTTGTATATTCCTCGAATAGTCTCCATGCCCTTAATCGTGGTTGAGGCAGTTCGTAAACTTCGATAAAATTTATTACGGCGCTTAATTGGACGATGGTCCTGCTCAATTAAATTATTGAGATACTTCACTGTCCGATGTTCTGTCTTGGTATATAAACCGTTAATCTGTAGCTTTCTGAATGCAGAACTAATCGATGGTGCTTTATCGGTTACAATCACTCTAGGTTGTCCAAATTGTTTATGGAGCCGTTTTAAGAAAGCATAAGCCGCCTGAGTATCCCGTTTCTTTCGTAACCAAATGTCTAAAGTTAATCCATCAGAATCAATTGCACGATAGAGATAATGCCAACGTCCTTTAATTTTGATATAGGTTTCATCCATTTTCCACGAATAGAAGGACTGTCTATTTTTCTTCTTCCAAAGATGATAGAGGACTTTACTGTACTCTTGAACCCAGCGATAAATCGTAGTGTGACAGACATTGATACCACGGTCATACAGTAGTTCTTGAACTTCACGATAGCTCAGATTGTAACGTAGATAATATCCCACAGCGACAATAATCACATCTTTTTGAAATTGTTTCCCTTTAAAGTGGTTCATTACTCTGTCCTCACTGTCTTTTTACTGAATTTTATACTAAAATAGATTTATTGGTCAACTTTGCAACAGAACCTTTAAAAGTACTTCCTGCATGAAATTATCGACATCATGTAAAACCATATTGGATAAGAGTTCGGGAATGAATTTTAATTTTTGTTTTGTAAAAATTATCAACTTATTTTTAAATACCAAGAAAACAACAGATGTCGTCAGATTATCTAGATGCCCACCTTCATGTATCTCGGGAAACAAAAAACTTACGAGCAAACTTTTTTCATCGTTCTGATCTATCATCGTGTCATATGCAACTCGATCATCAAACGTTAGTATATTGTCTATGTTAAAGTCAGATTTATGTTCAAAAGATTCGATATATTCTCGTTCGTCACCATACACATAAACAACAGACGAATTTTTGATATTTGATTCTGACGAAACTAATAATGTATTTTTTGTTAAAGAATAAGTTTTCAGCATTGTAATCCTCCTGCTTTATATTTTTCTCAAAAATAAATGCGTAATTGTTGTGGAATAAATACGTTATCAGTTTTAAAAACATTTTGTCTTATGTATGATAACCTGCTAAAAATTTTATCTCGCACATTATCTAGACAATCTCGTCTCCAGCTTCTAATGTATTATCTAATTTATAATTTTAGACCCTAAACGAACATCTTTTGTAAAAAGCCTTTTTTCTGTTCTTTCAACAAATCTAACTTACGCTGATGAAGAGCGATAGTGTTATCCAGCTGCTTGAAGAATGAACCGATTTTGTTTTGTTCCTCAATTGTAGGGACACTTATTATAGCTTCTTTAATATCAGTAGAATTAATACTTTCAAATGTTGATCCAGTGCTATATCTAGTCCAATACCCGTCGGACTTCATTTTACCAAGATTTTGAAATATAAATTCATTACCTTTTATGGCAGCAACACCTCGACCAATAACCACCTCATAAGAAGAAGTTCCTCCTGAGATATCCTTATTTCTAAAGACTTCTAAAGTCACTTTTTTCCCATCTTCTCGCTCTAATAAAACTTGAGCCACCCCGTTTTCTCCTCTAAGCCATTGAGAAGCTAAAAAAGGCGTTCCGGTCAAACGTGAAAACTCGACTTTGACTTGCTTAAATTCTTTGTCCGTTAATAGTTGCTCTTCCAATACTGCTAAATTTATTCGGTTCAAATGGCCTCTAAAGTTTTGCCAAAGTGCTTCTTCCGACTTCAAGTCCGGACGATAAGTCCACTGATTTTCTTTCTCACTTAAGATCTGTATGAACTGGTTTTCAATCATTTGTTCCGAATGACTCATTTGATCCCCCTCATTTCCATCGTTGCCACCATTTTTTAGATTCTGTTTTTACAAGCTCTTTTTCTTTTGCCTTGTTTCGTTCTTCTTCTGATAACTTCAATTGAGCTTTCAGTCGTTCAATTTCTTCCTGCGCCTCACCCCTTATCGACGAGCCATCTTTCATATCCTCCCGAGGCATTTTAAGAGCTTTCAATTCATTGATTTCTGATTTATACTCTTCTAGTAATTTTTTATCCTGCAAAGCTAATCGTTGTTGCTGGTCTAAGAGATTTTGAGTTTGCTTCTGTACTTCGATTAAATTATTTGCTTGGTTTTCATAATTCTTTATCTGTTGTTTTAAATAGTCTATCTGATTATCTTTTAATAAATTCTTTTCTTCTAAAAAACTTATTTCTTGCTTATATCTTACTGCTGTGTCTGACTTACCACTTACCGCTGTGTCTGACTTACCACTTACCGCTGTGTCTGACTTACCACTTACTGCTGTGTCTGACTTAGCTTTTCTTTTTATAAAGTTTTGTTGTTCAATATTTAAAACAACTATTCCTTTATTATTTTTTTTGAGTTCTTCCTGTGGTATAGACTTCATATGGTAACGAACACCCTGTTTAGAAACACCCAACTCGTCAGCAAGCTCTTTGATTGTTTTTAAGTTCTCACTCATGGTCTAAACCCTCGCCACGTAATTTTTTCTCAATTTCTGCTTCCAACCGTCTTAATGCTTCTTTCTCCGTTTCACTGGTTTCGTCCTGATAGTCTGGTAGAAAATCTTTCGCTACTACTTCTAGACTTCTTGTTTTGGGCTTTTTGTAATTGGCTCGTTCAGGTTGTTCTACGTCTTGCAAGGCAATGGTCGCTAAATAGCCTTCAATGGCTGTTTTAAGGTACTTGACTACATTCCGCTTGGAATATCCCTCTTGTTTGCTTGCAATATATGAGAGGTGCGTTTTTAGCCCATTTAATCCCCGTGCTTCTTTCAGTTCATCATAGAGGGGGTAAACATGGACTTGTAATCCTGCCATGATTTTTGTATCTTGCATTTCAAACGGACTTAGCAACATATTTTCTAGCAATAGCGTGGTGTACTTGCTTTTCATTGCTTCAATAGCTAGCTTATCTTCGGTTTCTGCTTTACGTGCTTTATCTTCTTGGTAGACTTTATCTTCCAACTTGTAGCTGTTATCGTCTGCTCGACGTTTTTTCGTAATATGAAAGACGATAGAATCAATCGAGCGCCCCTTTTTGACTTTGTCATACGTCACTGTAAAAGAAGTATGATCATTGATTTCTTCCAAAGGTTTTTTTAATATCCATTTTTCTAAATCTGCAAAAAGTTTATATTCATTGACTATATCCGTCATTTCTCGTAATTCTCGGATTGAAATTGAAGGATTGCGGTAGGCTTCCACTTGTTCTTCTCTCCGTCCACCCTTATAACTATAATGCTCGTATTGGTTATAATTCATGGATAACCAACGATACAAGATGATAGAATGTTTACTATTGAGTTCTGAAATATCGGACAAGGCATGTTGTGTGAAATTCTTTTTAAGATTGATTAGATAAGGCATGATTTCAGGACTAAATCGAATAGTAACTTCATCATGATAATCGGTCCACTTTACATAGGGAATAGGGACGATATTTTCAAACTCAAACCCATGTTCTTTTTTTTCTTTAATTTTGAAAAAAGCTTGTTTCTGCATATTCTCAACTGCCTGCTTGAAACGACTATGTTTGTCATTATCAGAAACTTTAAAAAACGCAAAAAGTTCTTCTTTTGAGAGATAGACTGTATGATCTTTAGGCGGTTCTTCGGTATCAATGCACGATACGGCTAACTCAAACATTTTGAGTGGGGTTTTATCCATTTTGGCAATGCTGCTAATTAAAGAATTATGCTCCACTACTTTTCGTTTTGATAATTCGTTCAAGATTTGCACCTGCTTCTGATTTTGTTCATTTTTTGGTATACTAGACATAGAAATACGCTCCTTTGAGTGTTTTTAGATACGCATGAAGATTCTCTCGACGAAAAGTGTTTCTTCATGCTTTTATTATACCACAATACATGGAGAAGTTAGTAGACATTCTCCATATATAAACAGTTTTTTCTCCATATATAAACAGTTTTTTCTCCATATATAAACAGTTTTTTCTCCACATATTATTCTTTAACCCCTTGAAAACACTCACTTTTTTTTGACGCAAAAGAATAAAAGATTAAAATATATATGATAAATTAATATAGGCTTCGCCTTTTTTTATTTTTTTCAAAAATTTAAAATCAAAAGTCAAAATCATCCCGTAAGCAAACAGACGAATCAATATAGAATTTGATTCGTCTGTTTGTATCGGTTATTTATAAATCTTCTGTTTTTATTTCATAATATCCCTCGTAATAATAACTCGCATCAATTCCTTTAAAGAATTGTTCTTTACCTAAATCATCGGTTAAAGCCTTTTGAATCAAATATTTTAATTCATTGGTGCTGACTGTACTACGGATCATGGCATTTAAATATTCATCCTTATCAATTTGATTCCAATCGACGATTTTGTGTAGTTTATTTTTAAGAATTAAATCCAACCAGATACGAGTGGCTCGTCCATTGCCTTCCCTAAAAGGATGCGCCACATTCATATCCGAGTACTTATCAATAATTTCATCAAATGTTTCTTGAGGTAATTTATCAATATATTCAAGTGTTTGCGCTAAAAAAATACGTGGCGCAAATTGAAAGTTTCCTTTCGCAATATTCACTTCTCGAATTTTTCCTGCAAAGTCGTAAATATCTTGGAATAAAAACTGATGAATATCAGATAAGCCTTGAAACGTCCCAATTTCCAGATCCTCTATTTTGCCAGACTCAAACAATTCTTTGGCTCTTTTTTTCGTTAATAACTCTTCTTGTTTAGCTAATTCTGCTGAATTTGTTAAGCCTAATTTATTATCTAAAACCAAAATATCCCCTCACTCTCTATTTTTTCGGAAAGATTCTTTTGAAAATTTTTGGACGTTGATCAAACCATGTTGAAGCGGTATACATTAATCGAAAACTGCCATAAATTCCAGCACCGATTAAACCAAAACCACCTAATCCAAGAACGACTGCCCCATAAGGATGTTTAGGCTGTATCTCCATCACTGTGTCATACAAAATATGCAAACCCCAACCATCCCAGATACCTTTATAAATCCATCGTCCGATGAGAATACCGACAACTAAGAAACAGAACAGGCAGACAATGTTCGCAATCAGAATACCGTAACGTTCGACAATCTCACGTTTGCGATCTGCTTTTATCTGCTCTTTTTGTTCATTCAGTTCTTTTTTCAAAGCGAGTAATGCTTGTTTTTCAACTTGAATGTCTTTCAGTATGGTCGCTTTTAAGTTTTCTGCCTCTAAACGATGGAGTTGTTCTTGAATGGCAGACTCCATTTTTTGATTCGCAACAGCTTCTATTTTTTCTTGGTAGTCCCGAAAGTCTTTATTAACTTCTTGACGGACTAAGAGGTCTAGTTCTGGAACGTGACTGAAATCAATTTTGCCATTTTTATAAGCATTTAATACTTGAACAACGAGTTGTTCATCTTTATTCATCGACTCATCCCCCGATCATGATCTTTTGTTGGTTTCTTTTCGGACTGTACGTCTCTATTCGCTTGTTTTTCTAGGCTTTTCTGTTGTTCTTGCTCGTAATTTTTCATGTCCTTTGAAAAGCGACGTTCAAAATCATCGAGGATTTTATCTTTTGTTTGCTTTAATTTTCTTGTAACGCGTTGAGTAAGTTCTGGTACTCGTCCTGCAAACTGTTTGATTGTGTCAATAAATCGATTAATTTTTGATTCTCGCTTGAGAGCTTCTGATTTTCTTGGTTCAATTGCTTGTTCAAGGCTAACAATTTCTGATTCTCTTTGTTGAGTGTCTCGCTCAAGCGGAGTAATCGCTGGTTCTCCTTGTTCAACAGCTCTAAATTCGTTTTGTCTTGCTCGGTTTTCCAACTCATGTAAAATGGTCTCCCTTCCAAAATCAGAACCCAATCGGGTCTCTCGTGCTCGTCTTTGCTTGTTATTGGCGTCTAAAAAGGCGTATGAGAACGTTTGGCCTCTTTCTGATAGAATTACACCATTATCGGATAAACACTCTTTAAACGTCTCATATGAGCTCACAGAGACATCTTGAAGCGATTTATTGATTCTTTCTCTCAAATCATCCATGTAAGAATACTCATTTTTGGCGATTAGTTCTTTTTCTGTCTCTGTTTGGCGCTCTTTTGGTGGCTCTAAAATGTGCCAGTTTTCTCGAGAAGCGAGTCGATCATTCATTTCTCGTGCTCGTTGAACGCTTTCTCCTTTTTGTTCTCTTAATTTCTTTCCTGTCTCTAAATTGACCTTATTGACAATGATGTGGTTGTGTAAGACGTGATTTTTTCCGTCTAAATGCGTATAAACAGCGCTTTGATGGTTAGGATAAAGGTTTTCTGCTAATTCAACGCCTAAATCATTGGCTTTTTGCCAGTCTTTTTGAACTTTCGGATTCAGTTCATCTAAGGCGAAAGATTGGGTAATACGCAAGACTTGATTGGATTCTTTGGTTTGGTTATGAAGTTGTCGAATGACATCAAATTGTTCTTTGGCGATAAAGGGATCAATCCCGTTGGTTCCACCCACGGCAACTGCCCGACAATTTGTCAGCTCCACAGGACGTTCCAATTGATGGTCTTGTAGCCACTGTTCAGTTTTTTCATGCATGGGTCTGTCTTGCCCTAAATCATAATTAAGGGCGCTCGCTGCACTTGCGCCATTGCTTATTTTTGCAATTGTTGCCATAACTCTTGATACCCCTTTTGAGCTTGAGCGAGTACTCCGTATGTATAGCGTAAAGCCTCGATCAGCTCTTTATCTTGGTTGTCCATCCGATCGAATTGATTGAGTTTCTTGGCGATTTGATTTAAATTGGTTCCTTGTTTTGAGAGTTCTAATAATAAAGATTTCGCTTGGTCATGTTCGAGATAAGGTTTTTTTAAATGAGATTTTTGTGCTAATTTTTTCGCATAAAGATTCGGAGAGAGTCCATATGTTTCTCCTGAAATTTTCAGCTTATTGTATTGTTCTTCAGATAATCTAAATTGAATGTACTTTGTTTGATTTTGTGATACTTCTTTCTGATCCATAAATAGCCTCCTCAAAGATAAAATGCCCCAGCGCTCATTCCTC
>ENA-UOZX01000375-UOZX01000375.1-food-metagenome-genome-assembly--contig:-NODE-375-length-16873-cov-53.673148_pt1 | contig 16873 bp, 20 predicted proteins | sample MGYA00249884_ERZ772741 | MGnify/ENA primary metagenome ERZ772741 (study PRJEB29005, sample SAMN08379464) | food metagenome | isolation source: cheese - non spiked | study: EMG produced TPA metagenomics...
ACCAGGTCAACGCCATTGAGCGTGATAAGGCGCTGGCATGGGTGGAGCGCAATATTAAAGTACCACTGACCGAACCACAAAAAGCGGGTATCGCGTCATTTTGTCCCTATAACATTGGCCCCGGTAAGTGTTTCCCGTCGACGTTTTATAAGCGGCTGAATGCTGGTGATCGTAAAGGTGCATGCGAAGCGATTCGCTGGTGGATTAAGGATGGCGGACGCGATTGCCGCATTCGTTCAAATAACTGTTACGGTCAGGTTATTCGTCGTGACCAGGAGAGCGCATTAACCTGCTGGGGGATAGAACAGTGAATCAGATATTCATGGTGATTTTTCTCGTGTTGTCAGGATTTATCGTCGGAAATGTCTGGAGCGACAGAGGATGGCAAAAAAAATGGGCGGAACGTGATGCTGCCGCATTATCACAAGAGGTAAATGCTCAATTTGCTGCTCGAATAATTGAACAGGGGCGAACTATAGCCCGTGATGAGGCTGTTAAAGATGCACAACAGAAATCTGCTGAAATTTCTGCCAGGGCTGCTTATCTGTCTGATAGTGTTAACCAGTTGCGTGCCGAAGCAAAAAAATATGCCATACGCCTTGACGCAGCGAAGCATACCGCAGATCTTGCCGCTGCCGTCAGAGGCAAAACAACCAAAACCGCCGAAGGAATGCTCACCAACATGCTCGGAGATATTGCAGCAGAAGCTCAGCTTTATGCTGAAATTGCTGACGAACGCTACATCGCAGGAGTGACTTGTCAACAGATCTATGAATCTTTAAGAGATAAAAAGCATCAAATGTAGGGTAATATTAAATCGGAACATTTACATCGCGGAATGTAAAATTTAAATAAAAAGGACTCTTCCATGAGCCAAAATTCCTGAAATCTTAAGGGTAAGATAAAAGGTCTTAATCAGAATGACACGTTTTATTAATAAATAAAGCTATTCTTTCATTGCTGTGTTTTTCTTTACAAAAGTAATCCTTGCTATGGGTGGTTAATCATGCGTTAATGGTGTTCTGGTTTGTTACAAATTTATCTGAAGCAGTCATTGTTATAATTTTATTATTTGTACCTCTTGAGATTTCCTTGTTGGTTTTTCTCTCTGATATTTTTTTTCGGACCATTCTGCCCAAGGGCTAATTTCTTCAAAAGGTAATAATTATGTCTAACAAAATGACTGGTTTAGTGAAATGGTTTAACCCTGAAAAAGGTTTTGGTTTCATCACGCCGAAAGATGGCAGCAAAGATGTGTTTGTCCATTTCTCAGCAATTCAGAGCAACGATTTCAAAACATTAACTGAGAATCAGGAAGTTGAATTTGGTATTGAGAACGGACCTAAAGGTCCTGCCGCTGTTCATGTAGTGGCGCTTTGAGGTAGACAATATTACAAACCATATTCACTTTAGATGCCCGTGTTGTCATGGTTCCCAGTATAGAACATCATCTTTTGATGTTTCTGACATGAATCCTTTCGGGGCAAAATGTATCTTTTGTAAATCAATGATGATTACATTTGATAATATTTCACAATACTTAAATGCCAGCCGTCTGTCGTTGGATTTAAAAAAGTGAAAATGAAGGCTCCTTCGGGAGCTTTTTTGCTTGGTGTCTATTCGATGGATACTCACATACTACGGTAACATCATGAAAAAAATCATAGTTTTTTTTAACTCTGAACCAGCAGTGGTAGTGCCAGCGATGACTGGAGTTAACACCATCATGCGTGAATATCCAAATGGCGAAAAAACACACCTTACTGTAATGGCCGCAGGGTTTCCATCTCTGACCGGAGATCATAAAGTCATTTATGTAGCCGCGGATCGACATGTTACTTCAGAAGAAATTCTGGAAGCAGCAATAAGGCTCTTGAGTTGATTTGATGCTATTGCATTGATAATTCAGGAAAATTCTCTTTGTCTGTTTGTGTAAAATTTAGACTATCGTATGTTGATTATTGCGATGTTTCATCTTATCTTTTACACGTTTGCACCATATAATCGACTTACTGTGTAACTGGAAAGTCATAACAGACTAAAAGAGGAAATGATGAATATTGAAAACTTAAAAACAAAAGCAGAAGCAGATATTTCTGAATATATAACAAAAAAAATTATTGAACTTAAGAAAAAGACCGGGAAAGAAGTTACCAGTATTCAGTTTACCGCACGGGAAAAAATGACGGGTCTTGAAAGCTATGATGTCAAGATTAATTTAATCTGATGTATTCAATAATAAAATTTATCCATAAACCTCGTTTTTACGGGGTTTTGTTATATTTGAATGGTTCCGAATATCTAAATCACAATTGTTGATGGTTTTTATTAAACCAATGCAGTCCGGCTCAGGAGTGAGAGAAGCCGGACGTTATGGTTTAGCGTGGTAAGATCTGTGTAGTTTTCTGGATGCTTTCAGTAAATAGTAATGAGTTATCAAAGGCATAGTAATATCTTTGGTGTTCCTGGATATTTGTAACCCATCGGAAAACTCCTGCTTTAGCAAGATTTTCCCTGTATTGTTGAAATGTGATTTCTTTTGATTTCAACTTATTATAGGAGGTCTCTATAAGATGTTTGTTTCTGGAGAATTTAACATTTACAACCTTTTTGAGTCCTTTTACTAACACTATGTTGTCGTTTTCTAACACAATGTGAATATTATCTGTGGCTAAATAGTAAATATAAAGTGAGACATTGTGACGTTTTAGCTCAGAATAAAATAATTCACAGTTTAAATCTTTACGCACTTGATCGAATATTTCTTTAAAAATGGCAGCCTGAGCCATTGGTTAACCTTCCATGTGATACGATGGCGCGTAGTTTGCATTATCGTGTTTATTGTTTCAATCTGGTCTGACCTCTTTGTGTTTTGTTGATGATTTATGTCAAATATTAAGCCTGTTTTTAATGAATAGTGTTGATTGCGTAACAAAGTTGAGCCTTGCTGGCATCCAGGAGGGATATGCAACCGACAGATGTATGTAAGGTCGATGTACTCAAACTTTCATACTTTTCCTCTTTTATGCAGAAAGATTTGAAGTAATATTTTAACCGCTAGATGACGAGCAAACGCATGGAGCGACAAAATGAATAAAGAACAATCTGCTGATGAACTCTCGTTGGATCTGATTCGTGTAAAAAATATGCTTAATAGCACCATTTCTATGAGTTACCCGGATGTTGTAATTGCATGTATAGAACATCAGGTGTCTCTGGAAGCATTCAGGGCAATTGAGGCAGCGTTGGTGAAGCACGATAAGAATTCGAAGGATTATTCCCTGGTGGTTGACTGAGCACCATAACTGCTAATCATTCAAACTATTTCACCTGTGACAGAGTCAATATCGCATTCTGTCACTGCAGGCTAATACAGAGCTGCAATTCAACTACTGCAATGTCCTCGTAATTAGGTGAATTTACAATATCGTCCTGTTCGGCTGCATTGCTGAAGATGAGGCATTTATGGTTCGCGTATTTTCCCCTCATGCTCGTCAGTCCTGTGCGTAGGAAGAAACAGGACACTCACACTAATTTGTGTGGGCATGCTGTGATGTCCTTCTGAATTATTCCTATGCCACTATGTAAAGCGCTGTATCAGATGCTCGTCACGGCTGTCAGGCTGTCGGGTCCTCCCGGTGGGGGCCCCTGCCACGGGGCGGGAGCGTCGCGGAAAAAGGCTAGTTTTTGCATTTCCATGGCGGCGGCAGCATGTTTGGTAATTTATTGATAATTAAAAGTTATTTCTCTTTTCACCTGTACAATATTTTTTTCTCCCTGTCATTAGACCAGTTTGCAATTAATTGAAATATATAAATAAACATGATTTTCACCTGCCAGATGGAGTTGCTTATGTCAAATGTGAGCGGGATCGGTGATGCTTATTACTGGAGTGTTTTTAAAATCGCTGAGGCCTTTGGGCTTCACCGGGACACAGTAAAAAAACGGCTCCTCGCGGCCAACACTCCTGTGGCTGCGACTATCAGGGGGAACCCCGTTTACGCCCTGCAGCATGTCGGGCCAGCCCTGTTTAGTGTGAAGCATGAGGCAGCAGACTCTGTTCATGATCCATCCCGTATGGAGCCGAAAGAGAGAAAGGACTGGTACCAATCTGAAAATGAAAGGATCAAGCTGGAAAAGGAGCAGCGAAAACTCATCCCCGTTGATGAAGTAGTCATCGTCTATTCGTCCATGAGAAAGGCTGTCGTCCAGGTTCTGGAGACAATTCCGGATGTTCTTGAACGCGATTGCGCCCTGACTCCTCAGGCCGTCGGCGTTGTACAGCAGGCCATTGATGACCTGCGATACACTCTTCAGGAAAAATCCTACGAGGCTTGTGCTGCTGAATTAATTCCTGATGAGGAAGGAGAGAGTCTCTAGGAGGAATAATGGGTTTTTCATCAGCCCGAAATTTGGGAAGGGACATATCGGCAGGATTTTCCCCACCACGTCGCATGCCGATTTCGGAGGCTGTTAAAAAATTCATGCGTGTTCCCAAGGGGGCTGGTAACTCGGTGCCATGGGATCCTGAACTGACACCCTACATCATTGAGCCCATGAACTGCCTGGCATCGCGTGAATACGATGCGGTGATTTTTGTTGGTCCTGCGCGAACAGGGAAGACCATTGGTCTGATCGATGGATGGATTGTCTATACCATCGTTTGCGATCCTTCGGACATGCTCGTTGTGCAGATGACCGAAGATAAGGCCCGCGAGCATTCTAAAAAGCGCCTCGACAGAACGTTCAGAAGCAGTGCGGCGGTAAAGAAAAGAATGAGTCCACGTCGTAACGACAATAATGTCCATGATAAGACGTTCAGGGATGGCTCGTTCCTTAAAATTGGTTGGCCCTCGGTCAACATTATGTCGTCGTCGGATTACCGGTTTGTCGCCTTAACCGATTACGACCGTTTTCCGGAGAATATCGACAGCGAGGGTGATGGTTTCTCCCTGGCCTCAAAACGTACCACCACATTTATGTCCGCCGGGATGACTCTGGTGGAGAGCTCGCCGGGACGTGACATCTGCGACAGCAAATGGCGACGTAAGTCGCCTCATGAAGCGCCACCGACGACTGGTATTCTTTCCCTTTACAATCGTGGTGACCGCCGCCGCTGGTACTGGTCATGTCCGCACTGCGGTGAATATTTTCAGCCAGCCATGGATGCCATGACCGGCTACCGTAATGAACCGGATCCCTTTAAAGCCAGTGAGGCGGCGTATCTACTTTGCCCGCACTGCAGCGGCATTATCACTGCGGAGAAAAAGCGTGAGCTCAATAGTGCAGGAGTCTGGTTGCGTGAAGGTCAGGTCATTGATCGTAACGGCAACGTTTCCGGTGAACCGCGCCGCTCCCGTATCGCCAGTTTCTGGATGGAAGGGCCAGCTGCTGCGTATCAGACCTGGGCGCAACTGGTTTACAAATTACTGACTGCAGAACAGGAGTATGAAGCGACAGGAAGCGAAGAAACACTCAGGGCGGTTATCAACACCGACTGGGGATTGCCTTATCTTCCTCGTGCCAGCATGGAGCAACGAAAAAGTGAACTGCTTGAGCAGCGGGCAGAGCCAGTTCCTTCCCGCAGTGTGCCGGATGGCGTTAATTTCCTTGTGGCGACAGTGGATGTGCAGGCGGGACGTCATCGCCGTTTTGTGGTTCAGGTAACGGGCTATGGCAGTCGTGGCGAACGCTGGATTATTGATCGTTACAACATCACGCAGTCATTGCGCAGTGACTGCGACGGGGAGAGCCAGCGAATTGATCCGGCCAGCTATCCGGAAGACTGGGATATCCTGCTGACGGATGTTTTTCATAAAAGCTGGCCGCTGGCCTCCGATCCTTCTCAACAAATGCGACTGATGGCAATGGCGGTGGACTCCGGCGGTGAAGACGGGGTCACTGATAATGCCTATAAATTCTGGCGTCGTTGCCGTCGTGATGGCCTTGGTAAACGTATTTACCTGTTTAAGGGTGACAGCATCCGGCGCGCAAAACTGATCAGCCGTACATTCCCTGATAACACCGGACGAACGGGCCGCCGGGCGCAGGCCGCAGGTGATGTGCCGCTCTGGCTTCTTCAGACGGATGCCCTGAAAGACCGGGTGAATAACGCGTTATGGCGTGACTCGCCAGGTCCAGGCTATGTGCATTTCCCTGACTGGCTGGGGAGCTGGTTTTACGACGAACTGACGTATGAAGAGCGGAGCAGTGACGGGAAATGGAGTAAGCCGGGTCGCGGTGCCAACGAAGCTTTTGACCTGATGGTGTATGCCGAGGCTCTGGTCATTCTGCATGGATACGAAAAGATCCGCTGGCCGGATGCACCGGAGTGGGCGAGCCGGGAGACCTGGCTGGAGTGTGTCCAGGACAGTACCGAACCGTCATCCTCACCGGAACCGGTATCCACGCCTGTTAAAAAACAAAAACGGAAGAAAACAGTAACTGACGATGTTAACCCCTGGCTGACTTCCGGAGGATGGTTATGAACCAGAATGATATCGAAGCCATGATTCAGCGTTATACGGAAGCTGAAATGGCGGTGCTGGACGGAAAATCCGTCACCTTTAATGGTCAGCAGATGACCATGGAAAACTTATCTGAGATCCGGCAGGGACGGCAGGAGTGGGAGCGCCGCCTTGCGGCTCTGATTACACGACGACGGGGGCATCCCGGGTACCGGCTGGCGAGGTTCTGATGGCAATTCTTGATGATGTGATTGGCGTTTTTTCACCAGGATGGAAAGCGGCAAGGCTGCGTTCCCGTGCGGTGATCCAGGCTTATGAGGCCGTAAAAACGACGCGGACACACAAAGCCCGACGGGAGAACCGAACTGCCGACCAGTTAAGCCAGTACGGGGCCGTGTCGTTACGTGAGCAGGCCCGTTACCTTGATAACAACCACGATCTGGTTATTGGTGTATTTGACAAGCTGGAAGAACGGGTGGTGGGGAAAAACGGGATTATTGTCGAGCCACATCCGGTATTACGCAATGGGGCCATTGCCCGTGACCTGGCTGCGGAGATTCGCACCCGATGGAGTGAATGGTCTGTCAGCCCGGAAGTCACCGGGCAGTTTACCCGTCCGATGCTGGAACGTCTGATGCTTCGTACCTGGCTGCGCGATGGTGAGGTGTTTGCCCAGATGGTTTCCGGGCGCATAAACAGCCTGGCGCCTTCTGCCGGTGTTCATTTCTGGCTGGAGGCGCTCGAGCCGGACTTTATTCCCATGACCAGTGATGAGAGCAACAGGCTGAATCAGGGCGTGTTTGTTGATGACTGGGGGCGTCCCGAAAAATATCTGGTGTATAAAAGCCGTCCCGTATCCGGACGGCAGATGGAAACCAAAGAAGTGGATGCAGAGCGAATGCTGCATCTTAAATTTGTTCGCCGTCTGCACCAGATGCGCGGGACGTCTTTGTTGTCCGGTGTGCTGATCCGCCTCAGTGCCCTGAAAGAATATGAAGATTCTGAGCTGACTGCAGCAAGGATCGCCGCTGCTCTGGGGATGTACATCCGGAAAGGCGACGGGCAGAGCTATGAACCGGATGGTAATGGCAGAAAGGAGAATGAACGTGAGCTTACCATTCAGCCGGGCATTATTTACGACGATCTGAAACCCGGCGAAGAAATCGGAATGGTGAAGTCGGATCGCCCCAATCCTAACCTTGAAACTTTTCGTAATGGTCAGTTGCGTGCCGTGGCGGCGGGCAGTCGTCTGAGTTTTTCCAGTACAGCGCGCAACTATAACGGCACTTACAGCGCCCAGCGTCAGGAGCTGGTTGAATCCACTGATGGCTACCTGATCCTGCAGGACTGGTTTATTGGTGCCGTCACCCGCCCGATGTATCGTGCATGGCTGAAACAGGCTGTGGCATCCGGTGTTATCAGGCTACCCCGCGATCTTGACCGTTCTTCACTGTATACCGCGGTGTATTCCGGACCAGTGATGCCGTGGATTGACCCTGTTAAGGAGGCTGAGGCCTGGAAAATCCAGATTCGTGGTGGAGCGGCGACAGAATCAGACTGGGTACGTGCTGGTGGTCGTAATCCGGATGATGTCAAACGTCGGCGCAAGGCCGAAATTGATGAAAACCGCAAGCTGGATCTGGTATTTGATACCGATCCGGCCAGTGATAAAGGAGGCAGCAGTGCCGCAACGAAACGACAGGAGCCGCAGCACACCGACGACCAGTCCGAAGAATAATTCCTGGTTCAGGATGCAGGCTGGTCACCAGAGTGACGCGGATATTTATATTTATGACGAGATTGGTTTCTGGGGTGTTACAGCGAAGCAGTTTATCAGTGATCTGAATGCACTGGGCGATATCACCCACATTAATCTCCATATTAATTCACCGGGTGGCGATGTCTTTGAAGGCATCGCCATTTTTAATGCACTGAAAACACATGGTGCGTCCATTACCGTTTATGTCGACGGTGTGGCGGCGTCAATGGCGTCGGTCATTGCGATGGTGGGAAACCCGGTCATTATGCCGGAAAACACCTTCATGATGATTCATAAACCATTTGGCTTTACGGGCGGTGATGCGGAGGACATGCGCACCTATGCCGACCTGCTCGATAAAGTTGAGGCGGTTCTGTTACCCGCTTATGCACAGAAAACCGGGAAAACCACCGATGAAATTGCTGCCATGCTGGCGGATGAGACCTGGATGTCCGGTGCCGAATGTCTGGCACATGGATTTGCTGATCAGGTAACGCCAGCCGTTAAGGCAATGGCATGTATTCAGTCAAAACGTACAGAGGAATTTAAAAAGATGCCGGAATCCATTCGAAACATGATTACTCCGCCACGCAACAGTGCTCCACGCGTACAGGATGATGAACCTGCAGCCTCCCGGACGCCAGTGCAGGCAGCAGCACCCGTGGTGGATGAAAACAGCATCCGTGCGCAGGTACTGGCAGAGCAAAAAGCGCGTGTAAACGGTATTAATGATCTGTTTGCCATGTTTGGCGGGCGTTATCAGACGCTGCAGGCCCAGTGTCTTGCCGATCCTGAATGTTCGCTGGAGCAGGCCCGTGAAAAGCTGTTGAACGAGATGGGGCGCGAGTCCACGCCATCCAATAAAAATACCCCGGCTCATATTTATGCCGGTAACGGTAATTTTGTGGGGGACGGGATCCGCCAGGCGCTGATGGCGCGTGCCGGATTTGAAAAAACCGAACGTGATAATGTCTACAACGGGATGACCCTGCGTGAATATGCCCGTATGTCACTAACTGAACGGGGTATTGGGGTTTCCGGTTATAACCCGATGCAGATGGTCGGTGCGGCGTTCACACACAGTACGTCTGACTTCGGTAATATTCTGCTGGATGTTGCGAACAAAGCCATTCTGCAGGGCTGGGAAGATGCCCCTGAAACCTATGAACAGTGGACGCGGAAAGGTCAGTTGTCTGATTTTAAAATTGCCCATCGTGTGGGTATGGGGGGCTTCAGTGCTCTGCGTCAGGTGCGTGAAGGGGCGGAATATAAATACGTCACCACCGGAGATAAACAGGCCACTATTGCACTGGCGACCTATGGCGAGCTGTTCAGTATCACCCGTCAGGCCATTATCAATGATGATCTGAATATGCTGACCGATGTCCCGATGAAGCTGGGCCGTGCGGCGAAATCCACTATTGCCGATCTGGTTTATGCCATTCTGACGTCTAACCCGAAAATCTCCACAGATAATGTAAGTCTGTTCGATAAAGCGAAACATGCAAACGTACTGGAGAGCGCTGCAATGGACGTGGCATCGCTGGATAAAGCCCGCCAGTTGATGCGCGTTCAGAAAGAGGGGGAGCGTCATCTGAATATTCGTCCTGCGTTCGTACTGGTACCGACGGCGATGGAGTCTGTTGCTAACCAGGTCATTCGCTCCTCAAGTGTCAAGGGGGCTGACATTAACGCCGGTATTATTAACCCGGTGAAAGATTTTGCGACCGTTATTGCAGAGCCTCGTCTTGATGATAACAGCCAGACCACCTTCTACCTGGCTGCGTCAAAAGGCTCCGATACGATTGAAGTGGCTTATCTCAACGGTGTGGATACGCCATATATTGATCAGATGGAGGGCTTCAGTGTGGATGGCGTGACAACGAAAGTGCGTATTGACGCCGGTGTCGCGCCAGTTGATCACCGCGGTCTGGTGAAATGTACGGCGTAAACGTCGCAGACAACAACTCTGATGGCCCGTAAGGGCTTTTTTTGTACCTGAAATCAGCCCCTGAACGGGGCTGTGCGGAGACAGTTATGGCAAAGAATTTTGTAGAAGAAGGAAAAACGGTGGCGATTTTTGCCAGTGCAGCCATCAGCAGCGGAGATCTGGTGCAGGTGGGTGATGTTTTTGCGGTGGCGCTGACCGATATTCCACAGGGTGAAACAGGCGACGGCATGACCGAAGGTGTGTTTATGCTGCCTAAGCTGAAAACGGATGACATGAAAACGGGTAAGAAGGTTTATCTGAAGTCCGGAAAAGTTCAGCTGACTAACAGCGGCTCTGATCCGCTGGTCGGGGTTGTCTGGGCAGATGCCGGAACCAGTGCAGAAGAAGTGCCGGTAAAACTCAATGTCTGATCCCTTTTCCCGGCTGGCAGCGCGTATGGATGCGATCACGGTCAGAAAGATGGGAAAGACAGCCTCGATTAATGATGCCGATATGACTGTGATCCCGGGAGAAACACTGGCAGAGCTGAATGCTCTGTCCGGACCTGCGGTCTCTCTGGTGGTGTTTTCTTCGGGATACCGCCCACGGCGCGGGGATCGCGTTGTTTATGACGGACAACAATGGACGGTCACACGGCATGAACGTTTTAACGGTAAGCCAATGATCTTTATTGAGTAAAGAGGTGTGGGATGAAGGGGCTTGAGAATGCCATCCGTAATCTGAACAGCCTTGATACCCGTATGGTGCCACAGGCCAGCGCATGGGCGATAAACCGTGTGGCACAGAAAGCGGTCTCGGTCGCCACCCGGCAGGTTGCCGGGAATACCGTTGCGGGAGATAACCAGGTGAAAGGGATCCCCCTGAAACTGGTACGTCAGCGTGTCCGGGTGTTTAAAGCCAGTCCGTCAGGAAAAATGACGGCCAGGATCCGCGTTAACCGGGGCAATCTGCCCGCTATTAAGCTGGGGACAGCCCGGGTCAGACTGGCCCGGCGTGGTGGAAAACTGCAGTACCGTGGCAGTGTGCTGAAGGTGGGTAAATATCTTTTCCGGGATGCGTTTATTCAGCAACTGGCGAATGGTCGCTGGCATGTGATGCGGCGTATTGATGGCAAAAATCGTTACCCCATTGATGTGGTGAAAGTCCCGCTGTCCGGACCGCTGACACAGGCATTTGAAGATGCCCGCGACCGCATTATTGCTGCGGAAATGCCGAAACAGCTGGGGTATGCACTGAAACAACAACTGAGGTTATGGCTGACCCGATGAACCGACATACACAAATCCGCCAGGCCGTACTGGCACGCCTTCGGGAACAGTGTGGAGACAGCGCCACGTTTTTTGACGGGCTTCCGGCATTTATTGATGCGCAGGAACTGCCTGCCGTGGCGGTGTGGCTGAGTGATGCTCAGTACACCGGAAAAATGACGGATGAAGATGACTGGCAGGCTGTTCTGCATATTGCTGTCTTCATCCGGGCACAGGCACCGGATTCAGAGCTGGATATGTGGATGGAGAGCACCATTTTCCCGGCTCTGAATGATATACCGGCACTTTCCGGACTCATCGACACCCTGATCCCTCTCGGTTTTAACTATCAACGTGATAATGAGATGGCCACCTGGGCGATGGCGGAAATCACGTACCAGATCACGTACACGAATTAAAGGAGGTGGCAATGACCACACCAAATCCACTGGCAAAAACGAAAGGTGCGGGAACGACGTTCTGGATGTACACCGGCAAGGGCGATGCGTTTGCGAACCCTTTATCGGACACTGACTGGCTGCGTCTTGCGATGGTGAAGGATCTGCAACCTGGCGAAATGACCGCTGATGCAGAAGATGACACTTATCTCGATGATGAAGATGCAGACTGGAAAACGACAACCCAGGGGCAGAAATCCGTCGGTGATACTTCGGCGACGCTGGCCTGGCGTCCGGGTGACAGCGGGCAGAAAAAACTGGTTCAGTTGTTCGACTCCGGTGAAGTCTGCGCGTTTCGTATCAAATATCCCAACGGCACTGTTGATGTTTTCCGTGGCTGGCTGAGCTCACTGGGTAAAACCATTGCCTCAAAAGACGTGATGACCCGCACAGTGAAAATCAGCGGTGTGGGGCGTCCGTATCTGGCAGAGGAAGGCACTGAAACAGTGAGCGTTACCGGGCTGACGGTGGCACCGGCATCTGCCAGTGTAAAAGTGGGAGCAACCACCACGCTGACCTTTACAGTAAAACCTGACGGAGCCAGTGACAAAGCGATCAGTGTGCATTCGACAGATCCACAGACTGCCACGGTGACCCTGAACGGGCTTGTGGCCACGGTGAAAGGCGTGAAGCAGGGCAGTGTCAGCATTGTGGGCATGACTTCTGACGGCGATTTTGTGGCAGTGGCTGCGGTGGCTGTCAGCGCCGCAGGTTAACAGGACGATACTCATCATTTGCCCCGGTTATCCGGGGCTTTTTTGCAGGTGGAGAACATGATGTTTCTGAAACAGGGCACGTTTAATTATGAAAAGCAGTCCGTGGTGCTCAGTGAGCTGTCCGGGCTGCAGAGAATTGAATATCTGGCGTTTGTTCAGCAGCGAACGGCAAAGTTTGATGCCGAAGAGGGAGAACTGCCGGAGGCTGAACGACAGATTGCTTTTCTGCGGATGGGGATGGATATCAATGCCTGGCTGGTTTCCCGCTCACTGTGGAATGCGGAACAGTCTCAGGATGTTGAGACGCTTTGCGCATCCGTAATTACAACATGGTCGTATGATGCCCTGGGTGCGGGGGCGGAGATGGTTCTGTCGCTGAGCGGTATGGGAGCCATTGAGAATGCCGGGGATTTGGAGCATGAGGTGCTGACGCCGGAAAAGTCCTGACGCGGGAAATGCAGTTTGTCATGCGGCTTGCCCGGGAGTTCCGGCGGGCAGACTGGCGGCGGATGCTGTCGGAAATGTCGGCCACTGAGCTTGGTGAGTGGGGCGATTATTTCCGGATGCAGAGCTTCAGTGATGTGTGGATGGATGCGCAGTTTGCCTCGCTGAAGGCATTGATCGTGAGAATGGTGTCCGGCAGCAGTGATGCTGCGGTGGCTGATTTCAGCCTTTTACCGGAAGAGAACGGGATACCGGAGCGAACGGACGAAGAACTGATGCATCTTGGGGAAGGTATTTCCGGAGGTGTGCGTTATGGACCAGATAGCCAACCTGGTCATTGATTTGGGGATTGATGCGGCAGAGTTTAAAAATGAAATTCCCCGTATCAAAAACCTTCTGAATGGTGCAGCCAGCGATGCAGAACGGTCTTCTGCCCGTATGCAGCGTTTTATGGAGCGTCAGACTCAGGCCGCCCGGCAGACAATGCAGGCGGCTTCTTCGGCTGCAACAGCCGCATCCGTCCATGCGCAGACGGTGGAGAAGAGCGCACAGGCTCATGAACGCATGGCCCGCGAGGTGGAGCAAACCCGCCAGCGTATGGAGGCACTGAGCCAGAAAATGCGCGAGGAACAGGCACAGGCCATGGCTCTGGCGGAGGCTCAGGATAAAGCGGCTGCCGCGTTTTATCGTCAGATTGACAGTGTGAAACAGGCCAGTGCGGGGCTGCAGGAATTACAGCGTATTCAGCAGCAGATCCGACAGGCCAGAAACAGTGGCGGGATTGGTCAGCAGGATTATCTGGCGCTGATTTCTGAGGTTACGGCGAAAACCCGTGTTCTTACGCAGGCTGAGGCAGAGGCTACCCGACAGAAAGTGGCGTTTATCCGTCAGCTTAAAGAGCAGGCAACCCGCCAGAATCTTTCTTCTTCTGAGTTGCTTCGTGCCAGGGCTGCTCAGCTGGGGGTAAGCAGTGCTGCAGAAGTGTATATCCGCAAAATGGAGCGGGCAGGAAAAGCCACGCATTCGCTGGGTCTGAAAAGTGCAGCGGCCCGCCAGGAGATAGGCGTTCTGATAGGTGAACTGGCCCGCGGCAATTTAGGGGCGCTGAGGGGATCCGGGATAACGCTGGCTAACCGTGCCGGATGGATAGACACACTGATGTCACCGAAAGGCATGATGCTGGGCGGGGTTATTGGCGGTATTACCGCGGCCGTCTATGGTCTGGGTAAAGCCTGGTATGACGGTCAGAAGGAGGGGGAAGAATTTAACCGCCAGCTGTCGCTGACGGGGCATTATGCCGGAGTCACTGCCGGGCAGCTGTGGACGCTCAGTCGTGCTATTTCCGGGAATGGTATCACGCAACATGCTGCAGCCGGTGCGCTGGCTCAGGTGGTGGGGAGTGGTGCATTTCGTGGAAACGATATCGGTATGGTGGCGAGAGCTGCCGCACAGATGGAGCGATCGGTTGGCCAGTCGATCAGCGATACCATAAATCAGTTTAAGCGGCTGAAGGATGATCCTGTAAATGCCGCGAAGGCTCTGGACAATGAGCTGCATTTTCTTACTGCCACTCAGCTTGAGCAGATACGCGTCCTTGGAGATCAGGGACGGTCCAGTGAGGCTGCACGGATAGCCATGTCTGCACTGGCAGAGGAAACCGGTCGGCGTACTGCGGATATTGATAATAACCTCAATGCGCTGGGTAGTACGCTGCAAACCTTGTCTGACTGGTGGAAGCAGTTCTGGGATGCGGCCATGAATATTGGTCGTGAAGATTCGCTGGATGAACAGATTGCCGCTTTACAGGAGAAAGTATCGCGGGCGAAAAGACTCCCCTGGACGGCATCATCTTCTCAGGTTGAATACGATCAGCAGCGTCTTAACGAGCTTCAGGAGAAAAAACGCCAGAAGGATTTGCAGGATGCAAAAGAGCAGGCAGAGCGGAATTATCAGGAGCAACAGAAACGCCGTAATGCTGAAAATGCTGCACTGAACCGGATGAATGAAACGGAAGCAGCACGACATCAGCGTGAAATTGCGCGTATTAATGCCATGCAGTACGCCGATCAGGCTGTCAGGGATGCGGCGATACAACGTGAAAATGAACGTTACGAGAAAGCCCTGGCATCCGGTAAGAAAAAAACACGCGAAACCCGTAATGATGAGGCCACCCGGTTATTGCTGCAGTACAGTCAGCAACAGGCACAGGTGGAAGGACAGATTGCTGCTGCAAGACAGTCAGCAGGCATTGCCACTGAAAAGATGACAGAAGCGCATAAACAGCTTCTGGCTCTGCAGCAGCGCATCAGCGATCTGGACGGGAAAAAACTGACGGCAGATGAAAAGAGTGTGCTGGCCCGTAAAGATGAACTGATTCAGGCACTGACGCTGCTGGATGTAAAACAGCAGGAGCTTCAGAAACAGACGGCACTCAACGATCTGAAGAAAAAAACAATTCAGCTGACCAGTCAACTGGCTGAAGAAGAGCTCGCTCAGCGTCAGCAACATGACCTGGATATCGCCACGGTGGGTATGGGTGATCAGCAGCGGCAGCGATATCAGGTACAACTGAGTCTTCGCCAGAAATACCAGCAACAGCTGGAGCAGTTGAGGCGGGATAGTGAGCAGAAAGGGACATATAACACGGATGACTACAGAAAGGCCGAGCAGGCGCTGACGGAGAGCCTGAACCGACAACTGAATGAGAATCGCCGTTACTGGCAACAGCTTGAAGTTGTGCAGGGTAACTGGAAAAACGGAGTCCTGCGTGCATTTCAGGATTTTACCGTGGATGCAGACAATACGGCAGGAACAGCAGAACAGGTGTTCTCGTCAGCCTTCAGCAACATGGGAAATGGCCTGGCAACTTTTGTCACTACCGGCAAACTCAACTTCAAATCCTTCACCTCTTCGGTGCTGTCAGATATGGCGAAAATCCTGGCGCAGGCAACCATGATGAAATCGATAAAAGGGATTGGCAGTGTACTGGGATTTGATCTCAGCAGCCTTTCCCTGAATGCCAATGGGGGGATTTATCAGTCTGCTGATTTGAGTCGTTACAGTGGCACGGTGGTTAACCGTCCGACGTTTTTTGCTTTTGCAAAAGGCGCGGGGGTGATGGGGGAAGCAGGCCCTGAAGCCATTCTGCCACTGCGTCGAGGTGCTGACGGTAAGCTGGGGGTTGTGGCGGATATTGGTGGTTCAGGTATGGCGATGTTTGCCCTGCAGTACAACATCGAGATCAATAACGATGGCACGAACGGGCAGATAGGTCCGGCTGCCCTGAAGGTGGTTTATGACCTTGGGAAAAAAGCGGCAGCGGACTTTATGCAACAGCAGGCCCGTGATGGTGGTCGGTTAAGTGGAGCATATCGGTAATGGAGACGTTTCACTGGAAAGTGCGCCCGGATATGAATGTGGTATCAGAGCCGAAAGTGGTGACAGTGAAGCTGGGCGATGGTTATGAACAGCGTCGTGCGGCGGGACTGAATAACCAGTTGTCGACTTACAGCGTGACGATACGTGTTCGTAAATGTGAACACCCATCTTTAAAAGCCTTTCTGGAACGGCACGGTGGCGTCCGTGCATTTCAGTGGACGCCACCTTATGACTGGAAACCGATCAGGGTGGTTTGTCGTAAATGGTCGGCAAGCGTGGGGGCGCTGTGGGTAACCATAACGGCAGATTTTGAACAGGTCGTGGCATAGGAGGCTCTGATGCAGGATATTCCACAGGAAACACATCATGAGACGACACGCCTTACTCAGTCAGCCCAGGTGGTGCTCTGGGAAATCGATCTGACAGAGGTCGGTGGAGAACGTTATTTTTTCT
>ENA-UOZX01000380-UOZX01000380.1-food-metagenome-genome-assembly--contig:-NODE-380-length-16712-cov-70.625083_pt1 | contig 16712 bp, 17 predicted proteins | sample MGYA00249884_ERZ772741 | MGnify/ENA primary metagenome ERZ772741 (study PRJEB29005, sample SAMN08379464) | food metagenome | isolation source: cheese - non spiked | study: EMG produced TPA metagenomics...
CTAGAACAATTTCTCCAATCAGGACACCCTTTGCTTCTGATATGTCTTCTATCAAATTTTTCATGTTTTTTCCCCTTTATATTTTTATCAAGTCTTCGTTTCTTTTAATGCCTGCTCTATATAAAAGATAGCAGTATTTAATTTCTTTCCTCTAGTGGAAAATACTATAAATTTCAGAAATACTAAAATTGCGGAAAATGTTAACAAAACAACATATCGTTGTGGCCATATATTTAAAGAAATAATAAATGACGCAAGTGCAATCAATAATGATATAAACGCAGCTACATTTTCATTAGTATAAAGTTTACTTTCTGTTTTTATATTCTTGAGCAAGTGTTCTAGCTCTATCGGTTTGTAATAATCTTTAATTTCTTCTATCAGAGTTATTGCTTTAATAAAATTATGGTCTGTGTCAAACCCTTCCGAAAACTTATCTTTAGTGTAGTTGTAAATTTCATCTATAATTTTATTTTTTGTTTTTTTATCAAATCGATATTTTGTTATAAGGCTCATAATATCCTCAATCTTTATATATTAGTAATAATATTAAAAAAATAGCTTTTTATCCGCTCTAAAAATAAATTTTTAGATCCGAAAGCTATTTTTTTAATATTAAGCTGTCGGAGGTGCTGAAAGTAAATTAACTAGTAATGTTGCTCCACCAAGTAATAAGCCACCAATAATTAGCATAATTCCTCTTGTACGTTGTCCTCCATTACTTTCTGCCATACTTTCGGCAATTTGAACAATTCCAACAATGATTAAACCGATTGAGCCTGCACCAAAGAACCAAGTCAATAACTTCTTAATTCCGTCAAGGGCAGGGTTTGCTGATAAAAATACTAGTGTGTTAAAGTGAGCTTGTACTAAACTTTCAAGTTTATTCATAATTTATTTCTCCTTTAGTCATTAAATTGGCTATAAATATTTTCTACATATTCATCATCTTTTAAAGTTTCTTCTTCAACTACATTTACAATTTTTTTCTTGTGTACTGGTTTGAAATCAAACCAATTTTCATCATTTGAACTTCTGCTCCATTCACTTGAACGTTTGTGTCCGTTAAACTTAAATTTTTTACCTTTGTACATTGGCATTGATGATATTGAAATCAAGCATTCATCACGTGGCAAACGGTTCACTTCATCTTTAGTGATTAAATCTCTTCCTAAAACATCATGATTGATTGAGTATGAACCTTGCCCCCCTCTATTCTCTGTTTGCTTTCTCATATCTATTGTTTCTTTTCCGGCTCTTTCTGAAAAGAATTTTTCCGTTTCTGGCTCCGTAGAACCGGATAAATACATGATAGTATCACAGTTACCGACAAAACTTTGCCAGTCGTCTTTATATAACGCTCTAAGCTGATTAAGGTTTTGTAGAATGATATTTACACTCATTTCTCTTGAACGAAAAACAGCTAAGGCTTCTTTGATGTTCGGTATTTTACCTAAGTTTGCGAACTCATCTAGTATAAATCGAACGTGCAAGTATTCATTTTTAGGTGGGATATTATCAATTTTATATTCTAGTGTTCTAAAAGCTAAAACAAATATCATGGTCGTTAAGAAATTAAAGGTTGTATCCATGTCAGGGATAGGTAGATAAACAATAGTTTTTTTATCTATCCAACTGTCAATGTCTAGCTCATCATCATCAAGAACTTCTCGAATATCTTTTAAATCAAACATTGAAAATCTAGCGGTTGCAATTGCTAAAACACTACTTCTTGTTTTACCTTTATAGTTTTTGAAACTATTAAATTGTGTAACAGCGTAATTATCTGAACCAAAATCTTCTTCAAATTCTTCAAATGCCAGTTCTAAGGGAGAGGGTGTTTCTTCATCTGTTCTATTTAATAATCTGATTAAATCTGAAACTTCATATAATTTTGGTAACTCTATTTCTTTGTCAGGGTTTCTTTCTACTTCATCTTTATAATTGTAATAAAGCATTGAAAATAAAGAACTCAACAATAATTCTTCTGACTTATCCCAAAAAGGTTCGCCTTTCTTACTATTCTCGCCATTAGTTGCGTCTATAATACATTGAATAACACGCTTTAGAGTAACTTCATCTCGAATATACTTAAAGGGGTTAAATTTGTTTGAATTGGAAAAGTCATTTACGTTAAAACATTTAATGGTATATCCGTGTTCTTGCATCATTTTTCCTGTTTCATGTAGTAACTTCCCTTTAGGGTCAGTAACAACATAAGAAGAATGTAATTGAGATAGGTTAGGTTTGACAAACATTTCTGTCTTACCTGCACCTGCTCCGGCAATTAACAAGATGTTTTTATTACGTTGATATTTAAAAGGCATTGAATGAGTAGGTAAACTCATTTTTATATCTTTAGAAAGAATGATATTCATATCTTCTTCCGGTGGTGTTTCGCCTTTTTTTACTTTAGGTGGTTTTGCTTGAAAAGGTTTCAATTGACCTTTAGTTGCCCAAGTTGCCGAACCATATTCCTTACCTTGTCTATATTTACCTGTACCCAAGCTAAGAATTAGTATTAAACCTCCAATAAATAAACCCAGTAAGAATAGTAATAAAGGATAGGTTTGAATACTGAAAAATAAATAAGGAGAACTTGTTACTTTTTCTAAACAATTTATAAGTTTGTAAATTCCGTCAGATTTTTCTAAAAGGAAATAGTAAGTAAAATGATTGAAAAATATACCTATGAAAATTGCCAAGATTGATAAAAGTATTATTTTTGTTTTTTTAACCATATCATTTACCGAACTTACATTTCTAAGTCCATTCCTTTCCCTTTACTTACTGCTTTATTAACTCCTTTAGCTTTTAACAATTGTTGTTCTTTTGCTTTAGCATTAGCGATACGTTCCTGCATCGTTTTTGATTTTCTAGGTTCTTTTGTCAAGACATGCTCTTTTTTGATGTATTTTTTAGGGTTTTCTTGCATATCGTGCATAATTTTTTCCGTTGTGGCTAAAATCATGTTTTTATCTTTAGCATGGAAAAGGAGTTCTGTTTTACCGTCAGGTAATTCTCGTGTTTTAAAATCCACTCCATTTTGTTTATATTCTTTTTCTAATGCTTTGATAGCCTCTTTATTCTCTGATAGATTTTCATTTAAAACTTCACTTGCATTAAATATTGGTTTGCTAAGTTTTCTATTTTTATCATCTATAACTTTTTTGACTGCCCGATAAATATTGCTAATGGTGAATTTACCAATTCCAAGAACTGCTCTAACCGCTTCTTCATCATTCATTTTGTATCCTCCTTGTTTCCTAATACTTTCTTAATATCTTCTCCTATTAATTGTGCATATATTGAAACAAATTCTAAAATGACAATTATTGCAAGTGGTAGTAAATACCAATTACCGAACGCTTCCCAAGTCATACCACTATTAAAGAGATGTGGTATTGGTTGCGGATATTCATTAGGTGTAAAATAACTCCACTTGATAAATTTGTGAGCTGTAATCAATGCCACAACTTCGCCATATATCCATATTGTTAATGCACTTACAGGTAAAAACATAAATAGCATAGGTATCAATTTAGTTATCAACGATATAGCAATAGCACATATCAGAAGAATAAATGAATAAGGTATTAGTATTATCAAAGAAAGTTTGCCAAAAATGTTCTTTACTTTTTTCATACTTACCACTTCTTTCATATACCATAGTATAATTGGCATATACTAATATTTTGATTATTCAGACTATTTCCATTAAATTTTTTAAGGCTATTAGCCTTAAAAAATGTTAAGATTGAAAGGGGTAAAAACAAAGTGGTAGTTTGTTTTGTAGACCGCTTTAAGAATTGCTGTTCTTAGGCGGTCGCCCTCTTTTTTTGTGTTCTTTTTAATATAATTCAAACCTTCATCTGAAATTAACCAAATTCGCCCCTGTTTTTGAATCATTGTACTTTTAAATAGTTCAGGTCTATCTTTCATACTTTTATACAAATACGAATGGCTTTTTCCTAGTTTTTTACTACCCTCTGAAAATGTATACCAATTATTTTCTTTCAATGTTTACTCCTTTCTATAACTGCTATTATACATTTATTATCAGTTTAAATCAACATTAATTTTACGTTTTTATTACGTTTATATTCCTTTTGTTTTAATTGTCTGATAATTCAGAATTACAAGACAACAACATCTTTTATAGATATACCAATTTTGCTTTGCAAGCGGACTGCTTCTGTCGTCAAGCAGACCAACGAGCATGAACAAAAAGACTTGCCAAGAAAAACCTTTGACAAGTCTTTTTGTTCATAACTTAATCGTTGTGAACTGGTTTTTAGTTTATTCTAAAACTTATTAATATACCCGAATTGCTAGTTGATTATTTAGCCATGACTTGATACCCGATAGAATAGCTTAAAGTCTCTGGTTCCAGTGATTTAGCTGATTTTAACAATAAAGAATACGCTAAAAGTATCATCTCTAATTTCAATTGAAAACCTTGAGGCGAACGACTTTTACAACGCTCAGCTCCTAGATTTGTCAAAAAAGAGAAAACTCGCTCATCACTTTTCTACGTTTTGAAAAATTAGGGAACAGGGTGGTTGATAGAGAAACCCTGACACTTGCTAAAGCAAATCCTCATGAAAATCTGGGGAATCACAAGAAAATCAATAAGTTTTAAATAGACCAATTTGACTTTGGTAAGAATAGGTGTTACTATTAAGAGGTAGGTTTTGTCTCGAGTTTAAATGTTTTAGGAATGCACTTTTTCGCAAAATAGGATTTACAGATGATGCGAAAGGATGTATTATATGAATAAAGGAACAATAAATTGGTTTAACGCTGACAAAGGCTATGGTTTTATTATGGCAGATGATATGCAAGATGTGTTTGCTTATCTCTTATCTATTCAGGGAAATGATTTTAAAAAATACGATGAAGGTCAAAAGGTTACTTTTGATATCAAAATGACGTCTCGTGGACGTTATGCTTCAAACGTACATAAAAGATAAATGAGTTAAAGCATGGGGTGTCCTTTGCTTTTTTATTTATTGCTATTGCAAAAATGAATTAAAATGTTATACTGAGTGAGGGAAAGATTAGTTGCTTTCCCTACAGTTCATAAAATCCATGTCATTACGATATGGATTTTATTAATGAGTGAGTAGTTTGACATTGAGTATAATTAGTGTTACTATGAGTGAGTAGATTTTGTCATGAGTAAAATGTTTTATAGATTCACTTTTCGCAAAATAAGATTTACAATTTTGTCGAAAGGAAATAAATATTATGGCAAATGGAACAGTAAAATGGTTTAACGCAGATAAAGGATTTGGCTTTATCACTTCAGAAGAAGGCAAAGATTTGTTCGCTCACTTCTCAGCAATCCAATCTGATGGATTCAAAACACTTGATGAAGGTCAAAAAGTTGAATTTGATGTTGAAGAAGGTCAACGTGGACCTCAAGCAGTTAATATCACAAAAGCATAATTGTATCTGAAAATCGTGCAAAAGCTGGAGTCATGACTTCAGTTTTTTTATATTCAGTTGCAATGATGAGAGAGTATGATATACTTAGCCAGCAAGAGGAAACTCACACTTCCCATGCATAAATTAGGGCCACTCTAATATAGAGTGGTTTTTTTAATGTTTATTAATTAAAATTAATATTTAAAACATACAAATTAATAATACCATATACCCGAATTGCTAGTTAATTATCAAGTCATGGCTAAATAATCAACTAGCAATTCGGGTATTAATATATCTATAAATTGTTGTTCTAGAAACTCCCCAAGAATCCGCAATCGATTTAATTTGTGTTCCACTTTCTATCAATGTTTTAAGAAGCTTAACGTCTTTATTCCTCCATTGATACTATTGTACCATAACTTGAAAGCACTTATATAAATGAACATAGAATAAATTACGGGTTAATGAACAAGAAATGCAAATGATTTTAATAATCTTAATAAGAAAAGAAGAGTGTTCAGAAAATGACCATTTTCTGAACACGAGATAAAAAAGAAAAACAGCCATTTCCGTTTTTCTTTTTTATTTTTTTGGTAAATATAACTCTTCTAAGGAATGTACAAGAATATCTGAAGAAACAGAACGTTCTCACTTCTTAAGTCTATACTTAAATTAAGGTCTTATGGGGCATATCTGTTTAAAATGACTGAAGTTTAGAGAGAGTAAATTATCTTTTCAAACTTTGAAACAGTCCCCAATTCCCTTTTTTAGTTTACAAAATCGATATATTCTTCCGATACCCATCCCCACTCAGCTGTTTTAACATACCCTACTAGTCGGAATGTTTGTTGCTTACCTCCCACTGTCTGTTGAGTTGTTTGTGTAGATATCCATAGTTTGTCACCCTTAACAAGTACTTTGTCATCCATCTGGTTAAAGAACCGAAAGTTTACTGTATCTGCATTAATTGTACCTAATTGGTAAGTCTTCTCAGAAGGTGGTCTGAATGTACTTCCTGCTGCAGGATCTCCATTTGTATCAGGAGTACGAGAGGGTATTTTTTTAGTAGATGGTGTAGTAGTTTTATTTTCTTTTGCTTCTTGTCCATAATTTAATGCATCTTCAGGTTTTAATACATCCCCAGGTTGATTTTGATAATAGTAAGGTCCAAATTTTATAGCTAATTCCTCGGAAGGAAAATAACAGGAAAAAATCCTCTGACCGCCTCCTTGACTGAAAGTTAAGACATTTACCTTATTCCCTTCAACAGTCCTTGGTTTCATGCTGTAAACTTGCCCTTGTAGACGAGGTTGGTACCAAAGTTGAGCATGAAAAACTTTAATTCCATCCTCTATAGTTGTATACCCTGTTTTCCATCTTTCATGATTTGGTTCTAAATGCTTCTGAAATTCATCTGAGTTTCCAGACTCATAAGCTTTTATTGCCTTTAAGTCCTCGCTTGTTTTTTCAGATTCGTCATGAATTTCTGTAGTTGATTTATCTTGTCCAATCTCACTAGTGATCGTATTGGATCCTATTTTCAATGTCTTTATCTGTTTGTCATTATCATATGTATACCATGTTCCTTGAATCTCTTTCGGTATCCTATCAAATTTTTCCTCTAACTCTTTCTCCTTTAGATTTTCTATATCTTTATCAAAACGAGTGAATATTTCTTTAATTTCTTTAAGCTGACTATTATTAAATGACGTTTTAGATAATGAGATTCTATTTGTAATTGTATTTTTATTGTCATTTAAAGTAGTTAAAATAGTATTTGAATTATCTACTATCTCTAGTTCACTAGATTTAAGGGTGTAGTCATTATTTATGTTATGTACTATAATTTCATTTTCTTGTTGTAATTTTTTATCAAACTTTTTTTGATTATCTTTATTTTTAAATTTTTTATCTTTGATTGAATTCAAATAATCTATTTTATCAATCGTTTTCGTCTTATCATTAAGAGACGAAAAGTATTGTGGAATCTTTTGTTCTTCTTGACTAACGTGTTGTTTATTGTTGAGATATAATACTGCACTTATACCAACAGTAAATAAAAGAATAATCAATAAAATAATTATTGTTTTTTTATTTTTAAAATTCATTTTCTCTCCTGTTTTTCTATACACCTATTGTACGGAAAAATGGGTTCTGTTGCAAAGTTTCAATACTGAGTACAAAAGTCCCATTCTGATACTTTGACTATGCTGGTATACCCATCAAAACTTTAATTTCAGTAGATACCGAAAAGCCGAAGAGCGTTCCATTTCTTCGGTTCTTTTTGTATATGCCTCTCAATGCTTCTATGCCCTTAATCGTAGTTGATGCAGTACGAAGACTTTGATAAAGTTTATTTCGACGTTTAACAGGTCTATGATCTTGCTCAATTAAGTTATTGAGATACTTGACTGTCCGGTGCTCAGTTTCGCTGTATAGCCCCTGCTTTTGTAACTTCCTAAAAGCACTAGCAATTGATGGTGCTTTATCTGTCACGATAACTTTCGGTTCCCCAAACTGCTTGTGTGGTCGTTTAAAGAAAGCATAAGCAGACTGAGTATTTCTCTTTCGTCTTAGCCAAATATCCAGTGTCATGCCTTCTGAGTCGATTGCACGATAGAGATAATGCCACTTCCCTTTAATTTTAATATAAGTTTCGTCCATTTTCCACGAATAAAAGGACTGTCTATTTTTCTTTTTCCAGATTTGATAGATCAGCTTACCATATTCTTGAACCCAACGGTAAATTGTTGTGTGAGAAACGTTAATGCCACGATCATATAACATCTCTTGAACATCACGATAACTCAAATTATAGCGAAGATAATACCCAACAGAGATAATAATCACGTCTTTTTGGAATTGTTTGCCCTTAAAATGATTCATCTGTTGTCCTCGCATTCTTTTTTATTACATTTTACAATAAATCAGGTGTTATGGGGAACTTTGCAACAGAACCCAATTGAACTCTTTTTTACTGGCGAAAAATTATTAATAGTAAAATCAAGAAGACAAGAAGAGACAAAATAGAAATAATATAAAATGTGAGAGCGATGCCTATTAAATTTGCAAAAAACACAAAGATTGCTCCACCAAATGGTACCGAAAATGTAAAAATAGTCGTAATCCCTCCACCAATTTTCCCCAAATTTTCTGAAGAAACATTTTCCAGAATGAGACGATTGACTTTAGGACTCGCTTTGGCCGATATGTAAGCCAAAGAAAAGAGAAATATTAAAGAAATCAAGCCAAAATGAGTTACCAAAGCTGCAAAAAGTGCAATCATCAAAAAAGTAGCAATCATTAATTTGGGAAGTTCCCAATCTTTTAGTTTATCCCCCATAATAAATGAGCCTGCGAGCATTCCTAGCATCAAAACAACGTTAAAAATCATTATAGCAATCCCGTAATTCACAGAAAATGGATTAAATTTTAACATGGCCAAGCTGGTCAAAGGTCCAATACCCGCCAAAATAAAGTTGATAAAAACTAATGAAAATACTAGTACTAAAAAATTTGATGAACTATTTACAGTAAAAACATCACGAATTTGTGAAAAACTCTCTTTGATATTAAATTTAAACTTTTCATCAAAATTGACAGTCTTAAAAGTCAACTTTTTACGGAAAATCAATAAAAAGAAACCACTCAGTAAATATAAGATCCCATTAATCAAAACGACCAAAGAAAAGGATTGATGTGAAAGAGCCAGAATCGTTACACCCAAAGGTTGTCCGATAATTTCTATAATAGATGATAAACCTTGGATTTGTCCAAATGCTGGTTGTATTTCCTCTGCGCTTAGATTATTTTGTAAAATTGGTGCGCGTAACCCAGATTTATAACTGGTAATCAGGTCGGTCAAAATTTTCACACCAGCTATGCTCCAAAAACTAATCCAATTTTTCTCCATCATCAAAAAAATCAATAAAAAGAATAATACGGCTTGAATCCAGCTCGCACGAATCATAAAATTTGCTTTATTTTTTGTTCTATCGGCCAAAAACCCTGTGTAAGCTGCAAATATAATCGGTAACAAAAGGCAGAGTTCAGCTAATGAAATCATCATTTTCGGATGAGGCATGCTACTCGCATAAATCAAAAAAACAATGTTAAATAAACTCGTTCCCAACATAGAAAAAATAGAGCTGGACAACAAGGAAGCAAATGTTTTATTTTTTCTCAGTAAATTCATAGTTTCCTCCTTAATTCTTTGATAAATTTATAACCCTCATAACCTTTTAAAAAACCTTCTTCATAACTTTTAGTATAAAAATTATATAATTTTTTGTTTTTGATAAATAATTTGCAAGTTCTTAGCTGTTCATCAGCCCAGCTCAAATATTTTTTATTCCCCGTTTTTTGATAAACCATCAATAAAAAGTATGCAATTCCTGATAAGCCTTTCTCAAAATCCATTGATTTTGAAAATTTCACATCCATTCCATTTGCTATTTTAATAATTTGCTTTTCATATTTTTCAAAATTATAGGTCAGCAAAAACAATGCTAGACCACTAGAACCGTTTAATAAGTAGGGAGAATAACTATTTTCAGATAAATGTAAAAATGAATCACTTAATTGTGAAAGTAAATATTCAATTTTTTCATCAATTAACTTATTTTTTTAAAAAATTGATAATTTCCACAAATAACCTGTTAAACCATTTAGTCCTAGATTTTCAAATTTATTTTCTTTGATAAATGTGACCAAGTTCTTTGGTTCTTCCAAGTACTCTTTAGAAATATGTAAAAAAACATCTGATTTATAAAAATAAAGTTTTTTAGAAATTTCTAAAGCCTTTTTGGTAGAACTTCCAGTAAATAAATAAGTTAATAACTCAGAAATATTCGTTTTAACTTCAAATCTTTCAAAGATTTTAGCAGCTAAAATAATCGTTTCTTCAAGGCTTCTTTCTTGCTGATTGAACACATTTAATTGACCAACTAGAAATAAAATCAACTGACCAACTTTTCTTAGGTCTTTTTTCATTTCCGTCAATTTTGACCAACTTTTTAAATAGAATCCTTCTGTTTTTGCAGTAACTTTTCTTGATTCATCAAATTTATGAGCAAATTCCAAATCAATAAAATGAATTTTATTAGCTTTGTCAATCAAATAATTATCAGGGTGAATATCATCTAATATTACATTTTTATGATGTGCTTCTTCCAAAATTTCAATTAATTGTTGAATAATTGTTGAAAAAATCACTAATTTATCCACGGTCAAATTATCAAATAAGGAAAAGTTACTTTGAAATTCTCTAAGTGTTTGTCCATCAATAAACTTGTAAACATAATAATGATTAATCCAAGCACGAAATTTTTCAATTGGTTGTGAAAAATTAGCTGAATTTAAAAACTCGCTCATAAGAAATTCGTTTTTGCGCAATTCTTCTGATTTTAAATTCACAAAAGTTAATATATTGGCCCGACTTTCTTTTACAATTATTTTTTGATTTTTTAAAGTTCCAAAATAAATGTTTCCACCATTATTTTGTCGGATAATTTTTGTCAAATCCAAATCATTTAATCTATTTTTCTCATTTAGCTCTTTCTTTTCTTGATAAAAGGGATCAACTAGCCAAGCTGGTAAATCAAAATATGTTTTTTGAAAATCTTTCCAAATTTTCCCATTTCTTACGAGTGTACAGCCATCTATATTTTGAAAAAAACCAAATCGATAAAAAACCGTTTTAGAACTATGAAAATTTCTATCACTTAAAATATAAACTCCGTCAAATTTGACTAAAATCTCTGACAAGTCTTCTAGAATCTTCTCTGCGGCCTTTATATTTTCAGGATAAATTGTAAATAATTTTCCGCTTTCTGCTGGAAATTCTGTTTTAGAAATATTTTTGATAAAATCCTCACGAGTTGATAGATATTTATAATATAATTTTTGTTTTAATAAATATCTTTTCGTTAAATCAAAAACTTTTTCATAACTTTCAACTGTCGCAGAAACATGAATTTTAAAGCCATACTTTGGAAGTTTATATCTCTCTGTCGTAAAATAAGTAAATTTTTCCATATTTTTTCCTTATAATAAAAACATCCGGCTGTACAAAGCCAGATACTTATAGACTAGCTCCCTGTAACGGGACACATGAAAGTAATAACAATGTCTTCTTCATTATCAACTTCTTTTGGAAGAAGGTTAAGCTCAATCACCTGTTCTTTCATTTTAAAGACCTCCTTTATTTGATAATTTTATCTTACTGCAAAAAAATATACTTTTTTGCGATTTCCTATATATAATAAAAAATTACAACTTTTGTTGCAATTTTTTTATTTCTTCTTGATAAAGTTTTGCTTTTTCTGGCATATAGAATTCTTCATACGTTTTTGCAATCTGTTCTAAAATAGAAATGGCCTCTCGAAAATTACCTGAAACCTCATATAAATCAGCTTCTTGTACAGCATATGAAATTCCAATTTCGATGTTTCCAATCTGCGGAATTAAAGATTTAAACTTTTCTAAATAAAATTTTACTTTTTCAGTTTGATTATTTTGTGCCAAAATGTAAATTGCGTTTCTCAAAATCATCAAAATCAAGTTATTATCTAAATTATCTTGCTCCAAAATATTATCCAGATAAAAAACAATGGATTGACTGTCAAGTTGTGTCAGCGCAATCGCAAAAAATTGGAGATTAGAGTATTTCCATTTTTTAATTTCATAAAAATAATTCTCTAAAATTTCTTGTTCAATTATCGTCAGTCGTTCAAATTTTCCATAATTGATTAGCATTGATTTTAATGCAATTATATTTAATTGATCTTGTTTTTTGCTCGTTTCACGATATTTTTTTCGCTCCTGTTCGTACAAATTGGCTAATTCATCAATTTTTCCGGCTTGTTCTAACTTTCCGGCTTGTTCTAACAAGAGAGTCGTTTCATCCTTTTTTAAAAGGTCTGAAAATTCATTGATTGAAACATTGATGTTTCCAATCAGAGCAAAAAACTTTCCTATCGTCAAATCACCTTTGCCACATTCAAAGTGAGAGAGTTGAGAAATTGATAGGACTCCCTCACTTGCTTTAGCCAATGACATTTCTTTTTCTTGCCTTAATTCTCGAAACACTTTCCCGATTTCTGTCTTCATGATTTTCATTATATCAAAAAAAACATAAAAACAACCCCCATTACCTGTCCAATAGATAACAGGGGTTGTTTTAATAGCGTTGTATAGGGGTCATAATATAATTATAGACCCTATATTATTCTTGAATTTCAAATTCTGGTAATTCCTCAATTAATTCAAGGGTTCGCATACTTACTGTAATAACGGATAATAAGAGGTTCAAAATATATTTAGGATTATCACTAAATTCGTTAGGATCATCCGTTATTCCTGATTTTTTATCTGTTTTTACTTGATATTGATCAATAATCCATTCGATAGCTGGCCTTCCACTAACCACATACTCATAAGCTTTCTCTGGTATGTTCGAGATAGTTATTGAATTATTGAAAATAATAGTGTCTAAGGCTCCTTTTTTAGGATGTTTCATCTTAGTCACTTTATAATCATCAGAGCTAACTGACACCGTCACTCCAGGGTATGACACTTGTTTCTCGTAATTCAGATGCAGATTAGATAACTCCTTTCCAATCCGAATAAACGCTTCTTTATTTCGGACTAGCGGAATCCGCGGCAAGCTCTTTTTTAAATCATTGGCATACATATCCCGATATTCGGGTGAATGAAGCAAACCATACACATAATAAACAATGTCAGCCTTATCAATATCATAATTGCCTACTACATTGTCATATTTAACGTCAAGAAGCCCTGTCGTATCTTCCAAATTCTTCAAAAAACCTTTACCGGACGTAAGCAACGCATATTCTGGAACGTTATTTGTCATCAAGACAGAGAACTCGGAATTTGTGGACACATACAAAACCTTGTCATTAAGTGACATCGCAGTATCGTAGTTTGACGGACGGTGAATTAAATCTCGTCCATAATACAACCATTTTCTGAACATCTGATAAAAAAGGAAAAACGATTAGAACGCTTTTCTTTTTTATGTCTATTTATTTGATAATAGTCCATAGTAACCAACAGCGACAATAATGACGTCTTTTTTGAATTGTTTGCCTTTAAAATGATTCATTACTCTGTCCTCTCTGTCTTTTTTCTCAATTTTACACTAAAATAGATTTTTTGGAAAACTTTGCAACAGAACCGTTATTTTTGTAAATAAAATAAACCCCAAACTTATTTGTAAGAGGTCTATTTTATTTATTAATTTTCAATTGATTTTAATCTCTGTTCTCTTCTTAAAATTTCATTTGTTGGTAAACCAAATTGCTTTTCAATCTTAGCTTTTGCCTTATAATCTATTTGATGCGTTGAGGCATAGTGGATTACAAATACTCTCAATATTTTTTTAACAATTTCAGAGGTTTGAGGATTATTTATTTCATCCAATATTTCCTTATCATAAAGTTGTTTTTCATATTTTAACTCCATACCTCTCTTTATTAGCACATAACTGGGAACAAAATTCTCTTTATTATTAATTTTATTTGTAAAATAATGAGAAACAGCTTCTGATCCTATTGAATTTATTGTTTTTGTAATGACCCCTAATATTGTTGAAAAGATCAATTTTAGTACCATATTTTTTAACTTTTTTCTAAAATATTCTTTTGATTGATCATTATCTTTAAAATCTATTAATTTAAAAATAGCTTCCTCTAACTCTTTAACAAAATTCTCTTCATTAATAAGTTCAATAAATGACATCAAAACTCTAAGATTAGTGTTCACTGCTCCCATCAATAATTTGTCATAATAATCCTTTTCAATTGATCCATGACGATTTTTTAATATAGCACCAATAACATCTACTGTTTGTATTGCCTTTCTAATCTCACGTTGTCTACTCTCTTCAAAACTAGAATTATCATTATTTTTATTTAATTCCTTTTCAGATAATTCTATCATTTGTTTAGATTCTGATTTGTCTTGAGATTCTAGTATCTTTTTCCTCTCCTCCCTGTAGTCACCAATTTGCAAATTTAGATTAGACAAAACAAAGGTCACTTCTTTGTCTAAATTTTTTAGTTCTTGTTTATTAAGAGTAGATATTGAATAATTTTTAAAAATAGTATTCAAACTAGAGATCAATAATTCAATAAATTTTATATTTTTACTATGATGCGCAATAAAAATACAGATATTACCATTTTCTTCTTTATCCAACCCATCAACAATGTTTTCTATAGACTGATATTCTTCTTCAAATTTTTCAGAAAAATATTTTCCTAGAAAAAAATAATAAACATAATCATAACTAAATTCAGTCAAGCCATAGCTATTTTTTTTTATCAAACCAGTTTTATACAATGGATTAAAATATTTGCTTAGATCATAAATATTAAACCTTTTGATATATTCTTTTGTAAACTCATTGAATTCATTATTTGAAATTTCATGCTTCTGTTTCTGAAAAAAATAATATGATAGATAAGTGAGGAAATTTATGTAAGAGTCAATCATATCATGCTTTATTGTACTATTTTGAAAAGTTAAATCTATTAACATTTGATAACATAATCCATGTGATGAAATTGGAGAATCTAATTTATTTCTGTTATCAGAAGCTGCACCAATAATAGTGATTATATATAGAGGAAATGCAGGGATAATTCCATTTTTATAACCTTTCCCAAGTCCAAAACTTAAGTTAATTAACTCGGAATGTTCATCTAATTTTTTAAGTCTATCATTTTCATCAATAATATCAATCCCTTGATTTGCTAAAATATTCTCTATCAATTTATTTCTGATGCTCGGTCTCATTGGTTGAATAACATATCTTGAAAAGGCTATGTTTTTGAAAAAACTTATATCAAATATTTCATCTGCAAATAAAATGATTCCTTTATAACCCTCTAGCTTTAGAATTAAATCTTGCTGCGGGATACTAAATCTATGAAAGTCATCTACCATAACAATTATATTTTCTGGGGAATTTTTGTTACTACTTTCATAAGTACTAATATATTTTTGATTAATAATTTTCTTAATGTTTTGAGAAACCATATCTTCCTTACTCAATATAATTGGTTGTAACTCCCTGTTATATAAGTCTAAAAACAACATTCTAAGTAATGAAGATTTTCCGCTTTGCCGATCACCAACGATTATCGATCTAGATAAGTAATTTTCTTGTTTAATATAATTATCAACAGAAATATATTTAACTTCTTTTTCGTTTTCAATTCCTAATTCAGGATAAACATATATATCAGATAGTAATAAATCCTTTTTATTGATAAGACCATTTATTATTCCTAAAGAATCAATCTCCCTTTCTACTTGTTCTATTATTCTATCTTTAGGGAAAAGTTCCGTATCCTTTAATAAAGTAGCAAGTCTTTTATAAAAATCTCCCATAGCTACACTGTCTTCATTTATTCTTTGATTAGAATATTCCTTAAAAAATGAAGTATATTCAATACTTCCAAAAATTTTTGGTAACTCACATTCTTCAATCTTAATTGGGATTAACTTATCTAAATAATTATTTTCTACTATCAACTCAAGTTCATAAGTTACTCCTGAAGAGTGAATAAGGGATTTCTCAAGATAAAATTCATCACAAATTGGGACTATTACATCTGAATTTGATAGATTTTCTCTCATAAATGTATTGAGAGATGTTTTATTGTATTCCTCAAAATCCCAAATAACTTTAAAATTCTTTTGTTCTAATTCGTATTTCAACTGACGAATAAATGTTCTTTGTTTAGACTTTTTATCATCATCTTCTGGCCAAGCATGGACTATAAAAATTTTTTTCATTAAATTATCTCACAAATATTTTCATTAAATTATCTCACAAATATTTTTATTTAATTATATCATAAAGATTAAGTTTTACTATTTTAGGTTCTGTTGCAAAGTTTACACTAAAATAGAATTTTTGGAAAACTTTGCAACAGAACCTATGAGCGTATATGCTGTAGGAACCTTAATTTTTGCATTTATAAATGCTTATCCTTTTTTATTAAAAACAGATGGCTATATGATCTATCAGGAAACTTTTGGAGTATATAAATTGCGTTCGTTGTTTTTTAAAACTCTGATTTACTATTTTGGAATGAGAATGAATTTGGCTGTTAAGGAAGTAATTAGGAGAAACAGTTTTAAAACATATATTTGGGATGTGTTTTTCATTTTATCTCTAATTGTGGTAATATATACCCGAATTGCTAGTTGATTATTTAGCCATGACTTGATACCCGATAGAATAT
>ENA-UOZX01000383-UOZX01000383.1-food-metagenome-genome-assembly--contig:-NODE-383-length-16560-cov-5.345713_pt1 | contig 16560 bp, 16 predicted proteins | sample MGYA00249884_ERZ772741 | MGnify/ENA primary metagenome ERZ772741 (study PRJEB29005, sample SAMN08379464) | food metagenome | isolation source: cheese - non spiked | study: EMG produced TPA metagenomics...
TATGCGTCACCCGGGAGTCGAACCCGGATCTCAAGAACCGGAATCTTGGGTGCTATCCATTACACTAGCGACGCATTCCGCGTACTCAACAGTACAATATATTATATTAGCGGAGTTAAGCGGAAATTTCAAGTGTAAATTTTGATAAATCAACGTTTAAAAAATATTCGGAAAGAAAACGTATTCATCAACCCCAAAGCATTGCATCTGTTTTCTGCACTTGTTATAATGGTCTTGTTCAAAAGGATAAGTTACTAGTTTTAGTAAGTTGCCTTTTATTTTTTGCCAACCATGGGTCGACTAATGACACAGATGGACATTTTATGTCCCACGGAAAGTAGGCGATAGCAATTGCGCGATGAATTATCTGCAATAGAAGCGGTTGCGCCAGATTTCGTCGGTATCATTAAGAAACGTTACCAGGTGTTACAACATATCGATTGGCTCGCGCCAGTTGGCCGACGAACGCTTGCGGAACAACTGAAGATGAGCGAGCGAGTAATTAGAACTGAGACGGATTTTCTGAAAGCACAAGGTTTGCTTAATTCGTCTAAATCAGGTATGGTTTTAACCGTGAAGGGGAATGAAACCCTCGATCAGTTAAGACAAGTAATGGATCAATTCTTAGGGTTACATCAGACTGAACGTCAGTTGAGTCAAGTCTTAGGCATTGAACATTGCTTGATTGTTTCTGGCAATAGTGATGAACAACCAAAAGTCCTCACCGAAATGGGCAAATTAGTCAATAGTACGTTACAATTATTATTACCACAAGGGCAAAGTATTGTGGCAGTGATGGGCGGAACGACGATGGCTGAAGCAGCTCATGAACTTTCAACTGATCTATCGAAACAGCGCAATCTAATCTTTGTGCCAGCTCGAGGGGGAATTGGTGAAAGTGTTGATATTCAGGCCAATGCAGTCTGTGCCGAAATGGCTAAGCAGACAGGTGGTAAGCATCGGGCATTGTATGTGCCTGAACAGGTGAGTGAGAAGACGTACGCACCTTTGTTAGAAGAACCAAGTGTTCAAGAAGTGTTAAAACTGATTGAACGAAGCCGGGGTGTTTTACACAGTATTGGTGAAGCCATTGCGATGGCTGAACGTCGTGAGATGCCGATTGAAACCATCAAGATGCTTAAAGAAAAGCATGCGGTGGGTGAAGCCTTTGGTTACTTCTTCAATGCACAAGGCGAAGTCGTGTACAAGATTCCGCGAATCGGATTACAGATTCGTGACTTATTGAATATTCCGTGTGTACTGGCGGTTGCAAGTGGTGCTTCTAAAGCCCAAGCAATCCAAGCGTACATGCACCTTGCACCTAAACAGACGTGGTTAATCACGGATGAAGGTGCCGCAAACTCGATTTTACAAGGGGCAACCCTTTAAAATAAAAAATTTTTCATTTCCTAAAGGAGGAAATTCTATTATGACTACAAAAGTAGGGATTAATGGTTTCGGACGTATTGGTCGTTTAGCTTTACGTCGTATTTACGCAACAAACAGTGATGTATTGGAAGTTGTTGCTATCAATGATTTAACATCACCAGACATGTTAGCACACTTATTAAAGTACGATACAGCTCATGGTCAATTCAACCACGAAGTATCAGCTACAGAAAACAGCATCGTTATCGATGGCAAGAACATTCCAGTTTATGCTGAATCAGATGCACGTAATATTCCTTGGGTTAAGAATGATGGTGTTGACTTAGTTCTTGAAAGTACTGGTTTCTACACATCAGAAGAAAAATCACAAGCTCATATCGATGCTGGTGCTAAAAAAGTTCTTATCTCAGCTCCTGCTGGTGCTGTTAAGACAGTTGTTTACGGTGTTAATGATGACACAATCACAGCTGACGATAACATCATCTCAGCAGCTTCATGTACTACAAACTGTTTAGCACCTTTAGCTAAAGCAGTTAACGATGCTTTCGGTATCAAAGCTGGTACAATGACAACAATCCATGCTTACACAGCTACACAAAAATTACAAGATGGTCCTGATCGTGGTGGTAACGTACGTGCTGCACGTGCTGCTGCTGCTAACATCATCCCTCATTCAACTGGTGCTGCTAAAGCTCTTGGCTTAGTTGTTCCTGACTTGAAGGGTAAACTTGACGGCCACGCACAACGTGTCCCAGTTATCACTGGTTCATTGACAGAATTAGTTGCAACTCTTGACAAAGAAGTTACAGCTGACGAAATCAACGCTGCTGTTAAGAAAGTTACAGAAGGCAACCAATCATTTGGTTACAACGATGATCAAATCGTTTCATCAGATATCATTGGTACAGAATTCGGTTCAGTATTCGATCCTACTCAAACACAAATCGTTGGCGGTGGCGCAGGCCAAGTTGTCAAAGTTGTTGCTTGGTATGACAACGAATCAGGCTTTACTGCTCAAATGATCCGTACATTAGAAAAATTTGCTAGCTTAATCTAATTTCACTTTTGTGAACTTAGGAATGCGATAGCATTTTATAAGGCGGGAGGAGGTAAACTCCTTCCGCCTTTTTTTATGAAAATCTAGGAGGTTTGTCCACATGGCAAAACAAACAGTTGCAGATTTAAAAGATATTAAAGGCAAAAAAGTCTTAGTACGTGTTGACTTTAATGTACCAATCAAAGGCGGCGTTATCGGTGACGATAACCGGATCGTAGCTGCTTTACCAACAATCCAATACATCATCGACAATGGTGGCAAGGCAATCTTACTTTCTCACTTGGGCCGTATCAAGAGTGACGAAGATAAGAAAGAATTGACATTGAAACCAGTTGCTGCACGTCTTGGCGAATTATTAAACAAAGACGTTGCTTTCGTTGCTTCAAACGAAGGCAAAGCATTAGAAGATGCAATCAATGCGATGACTGATGGTCAAGTATTGGTTATGGAAAACACTCGTTTCCAAGACATCGACAACGACTTTGGCAAACGCGAAAGTAAAAACGATCCTAAGTTGGGCATATTGGGCATCATTAGGCGACATGTTCGTAAACGACGCTTTCGGTACAGCTCACCGTGCTCACGCATCAAACGTTGGGATTGCAACAGCTATGAAAGCTAATAACAAACCTGCAGTTGCTGGTTACTTATTAGAAAAAGAAATCAAATTCTTGGGCGAAGCAGTTGACGCTCCAGAACGTCCATTTGTTGCTATCTTAGGTGGCGCAAAGGTTTCTGACAAAATCGGTGTTATCGAACATTTATTAGCTAAAGCTGACAAAGTCATTGTCGGTGGTGGTATGACTTATACTTTCTACGCTGCTAAAGGTTTATCAATTGGTAACTCATTAGTTGAAGAAGATAAGATCGAATTGGCTAAAGAATTAATCGAAAAAGCTGGCGACAAATTAGTATTGCCTGTAGATAACGTTGTTGCAGACGCATTCTCAAACGATGCTAAGACAGAAATTGTTGAAGGTAACATTCCTGATGGCTACATGGCATTAGATATCGGACCTAAAGCAATTGCTGACTTCGAAAACGTCCTTAAAGATGCTAAGACTGTTGTTTGGAACGGCCCTATGGGTGTGTTTGAAATGGACAACTTTGCTAAAGGGACATTGGCAATCGGCGAATTCTTAGGTAACTTATCAGGCGCTACAACAATCGTCGGTGGTGGCGATTCAACAGCCGCAGTTAAGAAATTAGGCGTTGGCGACAAGTTAACCCATATTTCTACTGGTGGTGGCGCATCACTTGAATACCTAGAAGGTAAGACATTACCTGGTATCGCTGCTATTTCAGACAAATAATTTAAAATTAAGAGGAGATTTTCTCATGCGTAAACCAATCATTGCTGGTAACTGGAAAATGAACATGAACCCAACTCAAACAACTGAGTTCGTGAATGCTATCAAAGCCAACTTACCTAAGTTTGATCAAACAGAATCAGTTATCGGTGCACCTGCTGTTGACTTACCTGCTTTATTAGAAGCAGCTAAAGGCACAGACTTAAAAGTTGCTGCTGAAAACTGTTACTTCGAAGATGCTGGTGCATTCACTGGCGAAACTTCACCAAAAACATTGAATGAAATGGGTGTTGATTATGTCATCATCGGTCATTCAGAACGTCGTGATTACTTCCACGAAACTGATGAAGATATCAATAAAAAAGCACACGCAATCTTCAAAAACAACATGACACCTATCTTCTGTTGTGGCGAATCACTTGAAACACGTGAAGCTGGCAAAGCTGAAGAATGGGTTTCAAACCAAGTAACAGAAGGTCTTAAAGGCCTTTCAGCTGACCAAGTTAGCTCAATGGTCATTGCTTACGAACCAATCTGGGCAATCGGTACTGGTAAAACTGCTTCTGCTGACCAAGCACAAGAAATCTGTGCTGTTGTTCGTCAAACAGTTGCTAAGTTATATGACCAAACAGTTGCTGACAAAGTTCGTATCCAATACGGTGGTTCAGTTAAACCTGCAAATGTTAAAGAAATCATGGGCAAAGAAGACATCGACGGTGGTTTAGTTGGTGGCGCAAGTATGGAACCTACTTCATTCTTAGACTTAGTTCACTTTAACGACTAATTTTTAACGCATTCCTGTTTACGAATGGCGTAAAATTAGCTAAAATAGATGTAGGCTTTGCCTGACATCAAAAAAAGCGCTAATGCTTAGCATTAGCCAAAAAAGGAGAAAATTACATGTCAATTATTACTGATATTTTAGGTCGCGAAGTTTTAGACTCACGTGGCAATCCTACTGTCGAAGTTGAAGTTTACACAGAAGATGGCGGCTTTGGTCGCGCAATCGTTCCTTCAGGTGCTTCAACTGGTGAACATGAAGCTGTTGAATTACGTGACGGCGACAAATCACGTTTTGGTGGCAAAGGTGTTTTAAAAGCTGTTGAAAACGTTAATGGTCCTCTTGCAAAAGAAATCATTGGTTTCGACGCTACAGATCAACGCGGTATCGATGCTGCTATGATCCAATTAGATGGTACAGAAAACAAAGGTAAATTAGGCGCTAACGCAATCTTAGGTATTTCATTAGCTGCTGCACGTGCTGCTGCTGACGAATTAGGCTTACCATTGTACGAATATCTTGGCGGCCCTAACGCTCACGTATTACCAACACCAATGATGAACGTTATCAACGGTGGTGCTCACTCAGATAACAAAGTTGATTTCCAAGAATTCATGATTATGCCTGTTGGTGCTAAATCTGTACGCGAAGCTATCCGTATGGGTTCAGAAACTTTCCAAGCATTGAAGAGTCTTTTATCAGCTGACGGTAAAGTTACTTCTGTTGGTGATGAAGGTGGTTTCGCACCTGACTTCGCAAACAACGAAGAACCTTTACAATACTTGATCAAAGCTATTGAAAAAGCTGGTTACAAACCAGGCGAAGATATTTCAATCGCTATCGACGTTGCTTCATCAGAATTATGGAACAACGAAGACAAGACATACAAATTACGTTGGTCAACTGGTGAAGAATTCACAACACCTGAATTCGTTAAATACCTTGAAGGCTTAGTTGCTAAATACCCAATCATTTCAATCGAAGATCCTATCGATGAAAACAACTGGGAAGACTGGGCATCAATCACTAAAGAACTTGGCGAAAAAGTTCAACTTGTTGGTGATGACTTCTTCGTAACAAACACTGATTACCTACGTAAGGGTATCAAGATGGGCGCTGCTAACTCAATTCTTGTTAAAGTTAACCAAATCGGTACATTAACAGAATCATTAGAAGCAATCGAAATGGCTAAAGAAGCTGGCTACACAGCTGTTGTTTCACATCGTTCAGGTGAAACTGAAGATACAACAATCGCTGACTTAGTTGTTGCTACAAACGCTGGCCAAATCAAGACAGGTTCAATGAGCCGTACTGATCGTTTAGCTAAGTACAACCAATTAATGCGTATTGAAGAACAATTAGGCGATACAGCTTCATACAAAGGTATCAACTCATTCTACAATATCAAAAAATAATTGAATATGTTCGTGTCGGCACATTTTGAGGTTTAACAGCCCGCGTTAAAGGATTATGTTTGTAGTCTTTTGACTTAGGGGGTTACCATTGAATATGGCGAGCAAAACATATCTAGTAAGAGCATCTTTTAATTAAGATGCTCTTTTTTTGTGCGATAAATTGACCGGATAAGGTAATGGATTGGATTAGGCTAGCAACTAAATAAACAATCCCCAGCATAACCGGTTGATTAAGAAAAGCTTATGGAGCATTGCGCAATAATTACCAGAATAATCTTGCAAATAATTACGTTTGCAAGCGGATACATAAACATTAGACTATAGATAGCGTAGAGGGATTGAAACGAGGAGTTGCGATAAGCATGAACAAACGAGAACACGCTATTATTCAATATATTTTGGCCCAGCATAAAACGTACTATGTCGACATTGCCGCACAGTTACAGCTTTCAGAGCGCACCATTGCAACCACCTTGAATGATATCGAAAGAGCCCTTTAATGTTAAACTCGTTCGAAAACCAAATGATGGTATTTATTTTACGGGGGATGTTGCGGCATTAACCAATCATCTTGAAAAAGAAGCCAACGATCGTCCCCAATCCAAGGAAGAACGCTGTCATTGCATTCTGGCTAAATTATTATTAGGTTCAGCATCGATTACGATTCAACAACTTTCTAATACCCTATACGTGAGTCGGAGTACAGTCGAGAATGATTTGAAAAAGGTAAAGCAAAAACTCGCGCAATTCGGTCTTCAATTGGCAATCACGCATACCGGTTTATCCTTAATCGGTTCTGAGCATCAAAAGCGGCAAGCAACGGTGGAGTTAATCAGTCAGTATTGGGGAAAACGGACTGAGGCTAAAGAGTTAAATGGACAGTTAGTGCGCCATGTTCAATTACCGGATAATCTGAATCAACTGTTTGAACCAGCCTTGATTAAAAACATACTCACAGCTTTAACGGAATTAATTGAAAAAAGTACGCTATCATTTACTGATTACGAGTTTCAGTCGTTAGCGATTCATCTGATGATGCCAGCACCAACTGGTGGAAGCAATGGAGCCCAACCAGTGGTGACACCGTTCATTGCCGAAACACAGCTGTTAGTACAGATTTTAGAACGGCGATTTGAATTGACAATTCCGGATTTTGAACAGGAATATCTCAACCGTCATTTAGTAACGGTCCAATCGAAGGATACATCTGTTCAAACTATCCAGACCGAGTTGCGGCAATCAGTCGGGCTGCCACAACTATTACGGCAACAGCTTGCTCAATTAGCAGTTGATGAGGAATTAATTCAGGGGTTGGCGGTTCATTTAAGTTCGGCACTTCGCCGGCTTGCAATGGGATTGAGTATTAATAACCCATGTACCGATGAAATTCGCCAGAATTTTCCGCAAGCCTTTGATCAAGCAGTATTACTAAAGCCGGTGCTTGAAAATCAGTATCAGATTCAAATGAATGAGGACGAATTAGCCTTTATTAGTTTACACTTTGAAGCTTTTTTTGAACGACATTCAGAAGATGCACGCTTGAGTGTTGTGGTGGTTTGTAGTAGTGACATTGGGACATCGCAATTATTAGGGCAACGGTTGGCCAAAACGTTTGCTCAAGAATTACGGATTACTCGTATTATTGCCTTGGGAGAACTACTTGCAACCCCGATTAAGGAATCGCTAGTCATCAGTACGATTGCGATTAAAGGTTTGTCAGTGCCGGTGATTGAAGTCAGTCCTTTGTTAAATCGGCATGATATTGGAATCATTCGCCAGATGATTACTGAACAACCGACGCCTACCAATCACTTAGTAGCTTTATTGCAACCCGAACTGACAATTGTCACGCAAGAGCAGTTAACGGATCAAGGCGCAATTGAATTAATTGGTCAGCGGCTCATTGATCAAGGGTATGCAAAGCCAACGGTTGTCCAGGCAGCGCTGGCCCGAGAAGCTTTAGCAAGTACGGCACTTGGTCGAGTAGCTTTGCCGCATGCGGATTCACAATTAATTACCAAGCCAGCCATTGGGTTGCTGATTGCACCCCAAAGTATTAATTGGCAACACAACGACAAAGTGCAGCTCGTCTTCTTTATGGCCTTGAACGAAACTGTTCATGGCCAAATGCGGGCGATTTATCATGATTTAGACCAATTGATTGAAACCCCCGTCTTTCTTTTAAAGCAAGTCGCACAAGCATCTGATGGGACGGCTGCCCTCGCCATCTTGGCACAACTGAATCAGAAAAATTAGAATGGAGTGTTACCAGATGAAAGAATTTGATGTTGAAAATATTTTTACAGATATCGTCGTTGGGGATGATAAACCGACGGCATTAGCAACACTAACGCAATTATTTGCTGATAGAATGGGTTAGATCAGGTTGCATTAACCGCGGGATTCAATGCGCGTGAAGCTGAGAGCACAACTGGTTTTGGGAATGGGGTGGCGATTCCACACGCGAAAGTGGCGGGATTAACTCAACCAGTTGTCGGAATTGTCACGTTTGAAACTGGTGTTGATTGGGAAGCATTAGATGACGCACCAGTTGAAATCGCGATTTCCCTAATTATGCCGCTCGATGACCCTAATAAGACGCATTTAAAAGTGTTGTCGAAGTTTGCGCGCAAGTTGATGGATGACGCTTTTATTCATAATTTGAAGCAAAATCGGCATGATACAATGGCACTCTATACGTTAGTTAACGATGAAATCGAATTTAACTAGGAGGATTTAGAAGATGAAAAAGTTTGTTGGGATTACAAAATGTCCAGTTGGGATTGCCCATACTTATATGGCAGCTGAAAAACTGCAAAAAGCCGGGCAAGCTCGCGGATATGAAGTTAAGATTGAAACACAAGGCGCTTCAGGGGTAGAGGATGAATTAAGCGCCGCAGATGTGGCTGATGCCGATTTCGTGATTATTGCCGCTGACGTTGCCGTTGATGGGGAAGAACGGTTTAATGGCAAGCCAGTACTATATGCGAAGACCGCTGAAGCTATTAAAGATTCTGATACACTGATTGAAAAAGCACTAACGGCAGGTATTTATGGCAAGAATCAGCCGAAAACAGAAGCTAAACAAGAGGAAGTCATGAACAAAGTCTAATTATTAAGCAATTATTAAATGGGGTTTCCCATATGATTCCGTTTGTCGTTGTCGGTGGGTTGTTTATTGCCTTGTCAATCGCGATTGGTGGGCATCCGACTAAAGCAGGAATGGTGATTCCACCACATACCATTTGGAGTAGTATGAATCAGATTGGGACGATTGGTTTTACCTTGATGATTCTAATTCTCGCTGGTTATATCGCTTATGCTATTTCGGGGCGTGCAGCTTTAGCACCCGCAATGATCGGTGCAATGGTCGCCAACAATACAGACATCATTGGTACAAAAGCCGGGACTGGATTTATTGGTGCGATTATCGTTGGTTTTGCGGCTGGTTACTTGGTTAAATGGTTTAATTCATGGCCCGTACCAAAAGATTTACGGCCAGTCATGCCAATTTTTGTCATTCCGTTATTAGGGGTTAGGATTATCTCAGCCGTTTTAATTCTCGTTTTAGGCGCACCTATTTCATGGTTGATGACGGCACTACAAGATATGTTAACGGCCCTTTCACAAAATCCAGAAACGAGTGTGATTCTTGGCGTTGTGATTGGTGCGATGGTCGCGATTGATATGGGTGGCCCAGTTAATAAAGTGGCCTTCTTATTCGGGGTGGCATCGATTACGGCTGGACATCCACAAATCATGGGTGCTGTTGCTTGTGCCGTTGCTGTTCCACCATTGGCATTGGGGATTGCAACATTTGTTCGTCGCGATCTTTATACAGAAGAAGAAAAATCAGCTGGGATTCCAGCTATCTTAATGGGCTTGATTGGGATTACTGAAGGCGCCATTCCATTTGCAACAGCTAACCCAAAACAAGTTTTCCCAAGTATCATTGCTGGTTCAGCAGTTGCTAGTGCAGTCGGGATGGTCTTCAAAATCACCGATGCAGTGCCACATGGTGGCCCAATCGTTGGGGTGTTAGGTGCAACCAATAATATTAGTTTGTTCTTCCTCTCAATTTTGGCAGGGGTTGCTGTTGCGGTCGCAATTTTAACCACATTTAAAGTACGAAAAGCACGGAAAGCTTAATCTTAAAAGGGCGCACGAGTAATCGGCGCTCTTTTTTTATGGGTAGAAAAGTTATGAACATGCGCTTTTTTGAATTATATAAAGCGCTGTCTATCGAATTTTGATAAAAACTGGTATAATAGAGCCAATTAAGGTAAAAAGGGGTGGCAGTCGTGAAAAAAGGAGATCGCCAAGCACGAATCGAACAAATCATTAATCAGCAAGTTGTTTCGACGCAAGAGGATTTATTAGCAACGTTGAAACAAGATGGGATTGATGCAACGCAAGCGACCATTTCACGTGATATTCGGGAGATGCAAATCGTTAAGGCACGGGATGTGAACGGTGAGCTCCGCTATACGATTTTTCACGATGACGAACGCACCCAAACTCAGAAATTAAAAGATAAACTGCGTGAAGTGGCTTTGTCCATTACACAAGTGCAAATGTTAAACGTAATTAAGACGCTCCCAAGTAACGGGAATTTATTAGCAGCCTTAATCGATGATTTAGGCTACCCAGAAGTTGTCGGGACGCTGGCGGGTCACGATACGATTGTGATCATTAGCCCTAGTGAGGAACTAGCAGCCGAATTAAACGAACGTTTCGCACAACATCTAGCAACAGCGAGATAAGCAAACAAATAAGACGTTGCGACAAAAGTAATTTTTTGTCGCAACGCCTTATTTTGTTGAGCTAAACATGTTCTGTGTTAATCCTCAGGAGATATCCCGCTGATAACGCACTCTTTAATCTACATACTGGTTAAAAATGTCTGGGATGGGGGCTGTTACTGTTCTTTGTTCATCCGTGAAGGGCTCTGTGTAGCGCAACGTTTGCCCGTGGAGTAGTAGGCGCTGTGTTGAATCGGTTGGAAAGTACAACGGATCACCCAAAATGGGATGACCATCAGCCGCCAGGTGCAAGCGAATTTGATGTGTTCGCCCTGTTTCGAGGTTGACTGCCAAGGTTGCTGCAGGTCCTTTTCGATGCAGTAATTGGTAATGGGTCACTGCGGATAAACCTGTGATGTAATCAATCGTGCGTTTGCGCTTATTGTATGGATCGACACCAATTGGGAGGTTAATCGTTGCATGTTCTAAGAGTGTTTGTTCCGGATCGTTAGCAATAGCGATGTATTGGCGCGACATTGTTTTTTGACTAAGCTGTCGGTTTAAAATGCCGATGACGATTGGGGTTTTACCAATCAAGAGCACGCCACTGGTTGCTTGATCGATGCGGTGGACCATGTAGGCCTTTTTATCTTGTTTAGCAAGATAGGCCGCCACTTGGTTCATTAAGGTGAAGTTTTCACCAGGACCGTTCGGATGGGTTTTAATCCCCGCTGGTTTATTGACGACCAGTAAATCATCATCTTCGTATAAAACGGAAAAAGATTGCCGTTCATCAAGTTCGTAGTCTTGGACCTTAACGGAAACTTCTGAGAAGTTCATCGTAATTTGATCGCCAGCTTCAACGTGTCGGTTGAAGGCGAGATAATGTCCGTTGACCAAAATATCTTGATTAATCCGCAAGAAATGTTGCATTTTTTGCGGCACTAACCAGTGATTCAGCAGGCCGCGGACAGACATCGGACTAAAGTCGGGCGCTAAAGTCACTTTTTTTTGGTAAATTATCATTAGAGTTCAACCACCTTTAAGCTATTAGTTTAGCGAAAATTGGTGTAAAAGTAAATTTTAAAAGATTATTAATGTCGCCATTTGGCCCGAGTGTCAATTGACGGATATGCTACAATTAAACAAGATTAATTTTGACCGTAAGAAGAGGGATCGCATGAACAAGCAAGCTTCGCCGTTTTGGTTGGCGATTAAACAATTTATGAAACGCGTCTGGCGCGTGATTCGTTATGTCTGGTATCGACTACAATTGACGAGATGGCTGATTCTCGCTGTTTTAATTCTCATTTTTGCGATGAGCAGTTGGCTCACGTTTAAAGCGAAGACGGCTAACGTCGGTGAGATTAAGGCCAACTTACAAACCCCAACGGCGCTTTATGACATTAAGGATGAACGCGCGGGGACGTTATATTCGCAAAAAGGGACTTATGTCGATCTTGATAAGATATCGCCGCAGATTCAAAATGCTGTTTTGTCGACTGAAGATCGGACCTTTTATACCAATCATGGATTCAGTATTAAAGGGCTAGCACGAGCAGCAGTTGGGTTAGTGATTCATCATGGGCAGATTACCGTGGGTGGGAGTACGCTTCGGCTACAACTCGCCATGTATGCGACGTTGAGTAAGACCCAGACGTTCTCGCGGAACTTTGAGGAATTATTCTTAGCTGTCCAGATTACCAAGGTCTATTCCAAACAGGATATCTTAGCGATGTATTTGAATAATGCCTACTTCGGTAACGGGGTGTGGGGCGTTCAGGATGCGTCAAAACGGTATTTTGGTAAGAATGCGAGTGAATTAGATGCCAGTGAAGGCGCCGTGATTGCAGCGATGTTGCGGAGCCCTAGTTTCTATAATCCGGCTGACCATTTAGATAATGCGACTGCGCGGCGGAACTTAATTCTCGGTTTGATGGTCGATAATAACAAGTTGACGCAAGCACAAGCCGACGCTGCTAAGAAAGAGCGACTTGTCGTGACGAATACCTACGAGCAGTCGGATGGGTATCGTTATCCGTATTACTTTGATGAGGTTGTGAATGAAGCCATTAACCGCTTTGGGTTGAAAGAAGAAGACCTCGTTAAGAACGGATACAAGATCTATACTGCCCTTGACCAATCCCAACAAAGTAAGATGGAAACCACCTTTAAACAAAATTGGTTGTTCCCTGATAACGCTGCGGATGGCACCTTAGTTCAAGGTAGTTCAGTTGCAATTGATCCGAAAACCGGCGGGGTATCAGCCGTCGTTGGTGGTCGTGGTGAGTATACAATCCGAGGTTATAGCCGCATTACACAGATGAAGCGTCAACCGGGATCAACCATCAAGCCATTGGCGGTTTATACGCCAGCCTTAGAAGATGGCTACCATTATGATTCATCACTTGAAGATAAGAAACAAAGCTATGGGACTAACCACTATACACCAACGAACCCGGATAACGTTTATACCGGATCGATGCCAATGTATCAGGCGCTAGCCAACAGTACAAATGCGCCGGCGGTTTGGTTATTAAATCAAATCGGCCTCAAACGCGGCATTAAGTCGGTCGAAAAATTCGGCATTTCAGTACCCAAGAGTGACCAAAATTTGGCGATGGCTCTAGGTGGTTGGCAAGGTGGGGTTTCACCTTACCAAATGGCCAGTGCTTATACGGCTTTTGCGAATAACGGTGAATTGTCTGAAACACATTTTATTCGGAAGATTGTTGATGCGAGTGGCGCCGTGATTGTTGATAATACCGAACCATCCAAGACACGGATTATGAGCCAAAAAACAGCCAAAGAAATGACTAGCATGATGTTGGGCGTTTATAATAATGGGACTGGGCGTTATGCGAAACCCAACGGCTATCAAGTCGCAGGGAAGTCTGGTAGTACTGAAGTGCCTGATAGTTATGGCTTTGGGACCAAAGATCAATGGTTAGTCGGTTATACGCCGGATATTGTTGTTACGACTTGGATGGGGTATGACAAGACGGATCAAGATCACTTTATGAAGAACACTAGCATTGACGGTTTAGCACCAATCTTTAAATATGAGATGCAACAACTCTTACCAACCACAGCACAGACGGACTTTGATACTGAAGATGCTCAATCGTTGGCGAAAAAAGAACAGAGTGGGACATCGAACGAATTAGTCGATTCAATTGAATCGGGTTTTAAAGATGGGATAAATAAAGCGAAAGATACAGCCAATCAATGGTATAATAATTTGAAAGGTTTTTTCAATTAAATACATGGAAAAAGGAGTCAGTACAATGACAGTTAATATTTATGATGATGCCAACCAAATGGCAACGCACTTGCAAGAATTACCACAATTTTTAGGCTTACAAAATGCCTTTGCAGCATTGAAAAAAGACGATATTGCCTTCACAATGTTTAAGAAATTCCAAACGCAACAAATGACACTTCAACAAAAACAAATGCAAGGTCAAGAATTAACGGACGACGAAATTAAAGAAATCCAAGAACTTGCTCAAAAAATTGGGGACATCGACGCAATCAAGAACTTGATGGAACAAGAACGTCAATTAAGCCAAACAATGGATGAATTAAACCAAATCATCTCAAAACCAATCGCAGATATCTACCAAGCATAGAGTGCGTTTGAAACGGGTTTGACTTTGAGGATTAATCTAAAAATGAGACTGATGGCGCATTTTGTCATCAGTCTTATTTTGTAGTTAACCGGAAAAGTCAGTTTCAAAAAGCACGTTTCAAATAAGAGTGTGACTGATTGCGGTCAGCAACTGAGCATTAATACAAAAATCGCGTTAATCCAGGTTCTAGGATTAACGCGATTTTTAAATTAAGCGGAAGTTGTTGCAACCAGAAGCACGTTTCAAACGGTGAATCGATTGATTTCGATTCACCGCTTTTTTATTGCCTAAAAACAGAACGTTTGTTCTAATCGCCTTTATCACACCGCGTGGCAATGGTATAATGAAGCTTATCTAAGCTGGTTACGACCGGCCAAAAGAATGGGGTTTTTCAAGATGAAATTTATCCATGCAGCTGACGCCCATATCGACAGTCCGTTTGTCGGATTAAAACAAGCACCGACAGCATTGTGGGAAACAATCCATGCGTCAACTTTCACGGCGTTTAAAAAATTAATTCAGACAGCCATCGATGAAGCCGTCGATTTTGTATTATTAGTTGGTGATTCATTTGATCAAGAAGCGCAGAGTTTGCCAGTTCAGAAATTTTTAAAACAACAATTTGAACGTTTGGCAGATGTCGACATTCCGGTCTATCTGAGTTACGGGAATCATGATTACTGGGATGCCAATCAAGTGCATTTTGAATTGCCCGCCAATGTCCATGTTTTTGGAGCACAAGTAGAGTCGTTTGAACTGACTACCAAAGGACATGAGAGTGTGACCATTGTAGGGTTCAGTTATGATCAACGGTGGTTGTCAGCTGATCGAGTGGTTGATTTTCCACAACGTGCCAGCACAACTTACACGATTGGGACGTTGCACGGTAGTCAAAAAGCAACGGCCGATACAGATCACTACGCACCATTTACGATTAGTGAATTGAACGCTTGCCATTACGATTATTGGGCATTAGGTCACATTCATAAGCGCCAGATTCTCCAAGAACGACCAGCGATTGTTTACCCGGGGAACTTACAAGGGCGGCATAAGAATGAACCTGGTGAAAAAGGCTTTTATTTAGTGGACACCAAAGATGGTCAGTTCGATTTAACGTTCAAACCAACGACGGTCATTGAGTGGCAACGTCAACAGTTTGAGGTGACACCTGACATGAGCTTAACGCAATTGCAAACGGCTTTGAGTGCCCAATTGATGCAAAGTGATCATGCTAGTTTAGTGGCGCTAGAGCTAACACACGCGGAGCGATTATCGAGTGACTTATTGCAACGGATTAATAATGGTGAATTATTGGCAGTCTTACAAGACCAATTGGAAAATAGTGAACCACTGCATTGGCCATACGCGTTGAAGTTGCGGTTTGCAGCACAACAGCAATTTAGTCAGATTGACCAAGCCTACTGGGACCAAGCGGCTGCAGCTATCTTGACACCGGACAATATTCTGGAAAAAGCAAAGCCGTTAATGAAGGAAAACTTTATCCGGGAAGCAATTGAAACACCAGAATTTCAAGCGGATCTCAAGGACTTAGTCACGACAATTCTACAAGAGAAGAAGATGGGGGATTAGCCATGCGAATTAAGACAGTCACCATTTTGGGCTTCGGTAAGTGGCATGATCAGACGATTGATTTGAATACCGACTATCAAGTCCTTTATGGTCAAAACGAGGCGGGGAAGACAACCCTTACAGCCTTTATTAAAGGCGTGTTATTCGGCTTTGCGACCGCTAAACAACGGTATGAACAATATGTGCCCAAAAACGGCGCGCAATACGGTGGTGAATTACTGGTTAGCTATCATGATCGCGATATTGTGATTCGGCGGCTTTCCGGTAAGTTTGGGGGCGACGTAACGGTCATCGATCAAGGCCAAGAATTTGGCGCTGATTACTTAGCTGACCTCTTGGCACCAGCGGATGAAGCTTTGTTTACGCAGATTTTTGAAACGAACCAACAGGATTTAAATCAGATATTTAATCTAAAACAGGCTGATTTTTTGCAGCATTTATTGACGATTGGTGCGGTGGGGAGTCATGAGTGGCTCGACTTTGCCAAGGAACTGGATAAGGACAGTCAGAAAATTTTCAAACCCTCTGGGCGTAAGTGGCCATTGAATGTTGCTTTGAAGAATTATCCAGAGTTAGTGCAATCCGTTAACGAAGCTAGTCGTGGTTATCAAGAATATGAAACGAACGCACGTCTATTGCAGAGT
>ENA-UOZX01000385-UOZX01000385.1-food-metagenome-genome-assembly--contig:-NODE-385-length-16551-cov-5.055165_pt1 | contig 16551 bp, 15 predicted proteins | sample MGYA00249884_ERZ772741 | MGnify/ENA primary metagenome ERZ772741 (study PRJEB29005, sample SAMN08379464) | food metagenome | isolation source: cheese - non spiked | study: EMG produced TPA metagenomics...
CAATATAAAAACCCCCGATATTGGATTTTGGTCCAATATCGGGGGTTCACTTCACGCAAGCAAATCGTCTGTTTGCGGGCTTTAGTTAATCTTAATCGTTATTATTGTTGTCTGGACGCATTGTTGGGAATAATAAGACATCCCGAATTGATGCGGCATCTGTCAGTAACATGACTAGTCGATCAATCCCAATTCCAAGTCCGCCAGTCGGTGGCATTCCGTATTCCAATGCTTCGATGTAATCTTCATCGATTCCTTCGGCTTCATCGTTCCCATTTTCACGTTCTTTAGCTTGTGCTTCAAACCGTTCACGTTGATCGATAGGGTCGTTTAATTCAGTAAAGGCATTTGCATATTCGTTACCGTGCATAAATAATTCCCAACGGTCTGTGAAACGATCATCTTCAGCATTCTTCTTAGCCAATGGTGAGATTTCAACTGGATGACCATAGATGAAGGTTGGTTGTACCAATGTATCTTCCACGAATTCTTCAAAGAACGCATTAATGATGTGCCCCACTTGCCAGTATGATTCATACTTCACGTGGTATTGATCAGCTAATTCACGCGCTGCTTCAACCGTCATTGGTTGCCAGAAATCGACACCCGTCTTTTCCTTAATTGCATCGACCATGTGAACTCGTGCAAAATCACCATCAAGATCAATCGCTTGTCCTTGATATGAAATTTGACCAGTTCCTAACACCTTGTGCGCTGCAAATCGGATGATCCCTTCTGTTTCATCCATAACGTCTTTATAATCAAAGTATGCAGCATATGTTTCTAGCATTGTAAATTCAGGATTGTGTTTCGTATCAATTCCTTCATTCCGGAATACGCGGCCAATTTCATAGACACGTTCCATCCCACCAACGATTAATCGTTTCAAATGAAGTTCAAGCGCAATCCGCAAGTACAAGTTGATGTCTAGCGCATTGTGATGGGTAATAAATGGTCGTGCTGATGCACCACCAGCTTGACCATGCAAGACAGGTGTTTCAACTTCAGTAAAGCCATTGTTATCTAAATATTCACGGACAGCAGAAATAATCTTGCTGCGTTTCGTGAACCGATCCAAGCTCTCTGGATTTGCGATTAAATCTAAGTAACGTTGACGATAGATTTGTTCCACGTTGGTTAAACCATGGAACTTATCTGGCAATGGTCGTAATGCTTTTGATAGGAAAGTCAGGTGCGTTGCTTTAACAGTTAACTCACCCATGTCAGTCTTCATAATTTGCCCAGTAATCCCTAAATAATCACCTAAGTCAGCCTTTTTGAAAATTAAATAGTTTTCTTCGCCAACTTCATCTTTACGCACGTAAATTTGGATTTTACCTGAACGGTCACGGATGTCAGCAAAGCCAACTTTCCCTTTCCCCCGTTTAGACATCATCCGCCCTGCAATTGTGACTTCTAGATTCTTAGCATCTAAATCGTCTTTTTCAATTGCTTCGAATTCACTGTGTAATTCCGCAGCCATATGTGTTCTATCAAAACGACTACCAAAAGGATCAATTCCTTCATCTTTTAACAATTGTAACTTTTCACGCCGGACCTTTAGTTGGTCGTTCATTTCTCTTTGATTATCTTTTTGTCCCAACTGACAATTCCTCCATACATTCAATTATCTACTAATGTTGATTTTAACACGAAAACACCAACATAAGGAACCTAATTTGCCATTCTCGCTTCGGTTTCTTCTACAAAGCGGTCTAAAATATCGCCAACGGCTTGTTCCGTTTCCACTTCGTTAACCGCCGCTTTGGTCTTAGCCGCACGAGGAATCCCTTTCAAGTAATAGGCAGCTTGTTGTCTGAATTCACGACAAGCCACATTTTCACCTTTAAGTTCGACTAAACGGTGTAATTGTAACTTAGCCGTTGCAATTTTTTCCCATGGGGTTGGTTCAGCAATCAATTCACCTGTTCGTAAGTAGGTTTCCACTTGGCTTAAAATCCATGGATTACCGAGCGCAGCCCGGCCAATCATTACAGCATCAGCACCCACTTCGTCTAGCATACGTTTAGCATCTTGTGGTGTCCGGACATCACCGTTACCCATAAATGGAATCGTTAATTCAGATTTAACTTGTTTTAAAATGTCCCAATCTGCTTGACCGGTGTACATTTGTTTCCGTGTCCGACCGTGCATTGCAAGTGCTGAAGCACCAGCACGTTCGGCAGCAAGTGCATTTTCAACAGCGAAAATATGATCTTCATCCCAGCCTGTCCGCATCTTAACCGTTACTGGCTTCTTCACGGCGTCTGTCACGTATGAGACCATTTCATAAACCTTGTTTGGATCTAATAACCAACGCGCGCCAGCATCTGTCTTAACGACTTTATTCACTGGACAACCCATGTTGATATCAATAATATCAGCTTGTGTATGTTGATCCACAAATTTAGCGGCTTCCACTAAGGTGTCTTTTGAACCACCAAAAATTTGGATGCTAACTGGATGTTCGTTCGGATCAACAAACATCATCCCCATTGTCTTTTGATTATTGTGCATAATTCCGCGATCACTGATCATTTCACAGACCACTAAACCTGCGCCAAATTCCTTTGCAGTTACGCGAAATGCTGCGTTTGTAATACCAGCCATTGGTGCGACGACTACTTGATTTGGAATCGTCACGTCTCCTATTTGCCATGTCATAATGCCAACCCATTCCCTTCGTGTCTTCCGACAATATCCAAATTATCATAGCAAAAAAATAGTATTCAGGCAAAAATTTGCGACTATTCTATTGCGCGGCTAAAATTGCCTTTAGTTCTGCTTCTGTAAATTGATATTGCTTGCCACAGAAACGACAAACCGCTTCAGCACCGTGGTCTTCATCGATTAATTGTTGTAAATCCGCTGGCGCAACAGAACTGAGTGCCTTTGCAAACCGATCCTTTGAACAATCACATTCGTATTTAACAGGTATTTTTTCTAACGTCTTCATTGGGAGTTCGCCCACAATTTCAGTGATAATTTCCTCTGGGCTCATCCCTTGTTGGAGTAATTCAGACACCAGCGGCATTTCTTTCAGCCGCGCTTCTAAGATATCGATTAACCGGTCATCCGCCCCTGGGAGAATTTGAATCATGAAGCCCCCAGCAACACCGATTGAGTTATCTTCATTAACAAAGACTGAAACGCCAACTGCAGATGGTGTTTGTTCTGATTTAGCAAGGTAGTAAGTAAAGTCTTCACCTAATTCTCCTGATACCAATGGTACTTGACCGGTAAACGGTTCTTTTAAGCCAAGATCTTTCGTGACACTCAACGTACCAGTTGTCCCAACGCCACCTTTAACGTCAATTTTATTTTTGTCGTTCAATGGTAGGTTAACGTGTGGATTCGTCACATACCCTTTAACTGTGCCTTGCGCATTCCCATCGACAACAATCTTCCCGACTGGGCCGTCACCTTCAACTCTGACTGTCATCTTCGTATCACCTTTTAAGCCAGCGGCACTCAATAAAAGGGTGCCGACAATCGTCCGCCCAAACGCTGCTGATGAAGTTGACCATGTGTCATGTTTTTCTTGCGCATCCGTTACAACATCAGTTGCGTTCACTGCATAAGCACGAAGTTGGCCATCTTCTGAAATTTGTTTAATTAAATAATCTGTCATCTAAATAACCTCTTTTATGGATTGATGCAAAAAGGTCGACCACTAATCGTGTCGACCTTTTTGGTGTAACAATTTATGCTTCATCGTCTGGATGTTGATTATCCTCAGCTGGTGTCGATTGATCATCTTCATCAGGTGTGATTGTCACATCCTTTTTATCAGTTTCTTTTTCTGAATCTTCTTTTGCGGCTTCTTTTGCTTCAAGCGCCTTCTTAGCTTCTTCAAAAGTAGCTGCTTTTTCGCTTGGGAATTCTTCAGCGTTCTTTTCTGGCATCTTACCATCATTGAACAAGCTCAAGATTTCTTTTTCGTTTAATGTTTCGTACTTCAAGAGCATTTCCGCAATTAACTTATGTTGTTCACGGTGCGCTTCAATAATTTCGTGTGCTTGTTGATGTGCTTCGTCAATAATCCGACGAATTTCACTATCAATTGCAGATGCCGTTGTTTCGGAGAAGGCTGGGCCTTGACCGTAAGCAGCACCAACGAATGGTTGACCTTCTTTTTCAAGGGCCACTGTCCCGAGCTTATCAGTCATCCCATATTGAGTAACCATCCCGCGGGCAATATCCGTTGCTTGTTCGAAATCGTTAGAAGCACCAGTTGATTGAGAGTTGAAAATAATTTCTTCAGCTGTCCGACCACCAAGTAACCCAACAATTTGTTCTGTTAATTCTTTCTTACTCATTAAGAACTGATCATTCTTCGGTAACATGATGGCATATCCGCCAGCACGGCCACGAGGGACAATTGTTACCTTCCGAACAACACGAGAATCACTAAGAACTAAACCAATGATCGCATGACCAGCTTCGTGGTAAGCCACGGTTTCACGTTCTTTAGGATTAATCACGCGATCCCGCTTAGCAGGACCCGCAATCACACGATCTTCAGCTTCATCAACATCAGAAGCATCGATATCGGTCTTGCTACGACGAGCGGCTACTAGAGCAGCTTCGTTCAATAAGTTTTCAAGATCAGCACCAACGAACCCTGGGGTTTGTTGCGCAATTTCTTTCAAATCAACATCATCGGCTAAAGGTTTGTTCTTAGCATGGACTTTCAAGATGGCTTCACGGCCCTTAACATCTGGACGACCAACTAGGATCTTCCGGTCAAAACGACCTGGACGTAAAAGCGCTGGATCTAAGACATCTGAACGGTTAGTAGCAGCGATGACGATGACGCCTTCGTTCCCCGTAAACCCATCCATTTCAACTAACATTTGGTTCAATGTTTGTTCACGTTCATCGTGCCCACCGCCCATGCCGGCACCACGTTGGCGACCAACAGCATCAATTTCATCAATAAAGATAATTGATGGGGCTGCTTTTTTGGCTTGTTCGAATAAATCACGGACACGGCTTGCACCGACACCGACAAACATTTCAACGAAGTCAGAACCAGAGATTGAGAAGAATGGCACACCTGCTTCTCCGGCAACGGCTTAAGCTAATAAGGTTTTACCAGTACCTGGAGGTCCTTCTAAAAGAACACCCGCTGGAATTCTAGCCCCTAATGCAGCAAACTTCCGTGGACCTTTTAAGAATTCAACAACTTCGACTAATTCTTGTTTTTCTTCTTCCGCACCAGCGACATCAGAGAAACGTACTTTATTAGCTTTCTTGTCGGCTTTTTGAGCTTTGGACTTACCAAAGTTCATCATCCGACCGCCTTGACCGCCACCTTGACCCGCTTGGCCCATCATCATGTAGAATAAACCAAACATGATGATCAATGGCAATACAAGACTTAAAATACTTACCCACCAACCAGATTGTGGTTCTTGAAGGGTTTCAACCTTGGTTGCTGATTTGTCAGCTAACTTGGTCATTGCCCCAACTTGTGAATCACTTTGTAATAAGGTTGTTGTGAAGTGTTTAACTGATCTTGCTTTTGTTTTTTGTCCTAAAAGATTCTTTTTAGGCTGTTCTGTTTTTTGTGCTTTACGATATTCTCCAGAAATTTTATAAATACCATTCGTTGGTTGAATTGAGAATGACTTGACCTTATTGGTCTTCAATTCACTTAAAAATGTACTTGATTGAACTTCCTTAGACTCTGATCCAGCGTTACCGTTCATGAAGAACGAGAACACACCGACTAAAGCCACTAAGATAATAATGTAAAACAGACTATTACTAAACAGTCCATTCTTTTTGTTGTTCATACGTGACCTCCTGAAGCTTCTCATCATTTGTGACACAGTGTCCTTTTGACACTGTTAAACTATAACATATCTGACTTTTATTGACCATTTATTTACCCGAATAAATTTCAGGTTTCAAAACGCCAATTGTTCCCATATTTCTGTATCGTTCGGCATAGTCCAATCCGTACCCCACAACGAATTCATTTGGGACTTCCATCCCAACATAATCCGAATGAACTGGCACAATTCGACGGCTTGGTTTGTCCATTAACGTGCAGACTTTAATTGAGTTTGCTTGACGTGTTTTAAGAATTGCCATTAAGTAATTCAACGTGCGCCCAGTATCTACAATATCTTCGATAATGATAATGTCGCGGCCTTTAACACTCGTATCTAAATCTTTGATGATTTTAACTTCACCTGACGAGATGGTCTCAGCACCATAACTTGACACATCCATAAAGTCGATTTCAACATGGAGGTCAATTTCGCGAATCAAATCTGTCATGAAGACGATCGCACCCTTTAAAATACCAATTAATAACGGGTTTTTACCTTGATAATCCGCTGTAATTTGTTTTCCTAAGCGCTGATTAACCTTTTGAATGTCTTCTCTTGAATATAATACGCGTTCAATATCTTTTTCTAACATTGTGCCAGCCTCCGTAATTTGCTTAATCATCTAAATAACATAGTATGTACCGTATTTTACCAGTTTGTTCGCGATTAAACAACGCCGAAATCCGTAAATCCGGCCGGCCAAGCAATTGATTTGGGGTCCAAACCGCCCATGCATTTTGGCGCTTTGCCTGTGGGGTTTTAGTATCAATCCATAACCGTTGAATGGTTTTGTGGTGTGCCTTATCAAGCATTATTCGATCTGTTGCTTGTAGCGCCCTGAGTTGCAGTGGCCATTCCTCTGGTGCTAACCAAACGACCTGTTGCCGTTGAACTTGATTAGGTAGATGGTCGATATCGAAAACACCAACTTGTTCGCCATTTTTTAACCGCAGCCATTCATTAATCGCTAATGTTCGTGTTTTGACCAAAGAATCCACTATTTGGTGGACACCAATCCGAAAACACCGATACTGCTTTTCAAAAATGATGCCATTGTTCAATGCCACTTGGCCTTGCGGTTTCTGCGGGTTCGCCAACAATTGTTGCACTTGCATTAACTGGGCTGCCTTTAACGCCGGTAAAGTCTTGAAATATCGTTGCCACACCAATTGCCAGAGCGCCCTTTGTTGTGTCTGGTTCAAGCCATCGAGTTGGTCTAAACGCCCTTCAATTGCCGCCGGCTGTTTTTTGATTGCCAACAATGGCAGTAACGCCGCGGTTAGATCATCTTGGTGTGCCACCATTTGGGTCAGACTTTGACTGAACCGATTGGCATTTTGAATCAAGTGTGGATTTTCTCGTTTTAAAAGTGGCACCACCGCATGTCGCATCCGATTACGAAGAACAGTTTGTTCCTGATTGGTTTGATCTTCGTAATACCTCAAACCAATCTGATCAGCGTAATCACGCAGTTGTTGCTTACTAAAAGGTAATAGCGGGCGAATTAACGTCCCCGTTTTAAACGGTCTGACTTGCCGAATCCCCCGCATTTCATGCAATTCACCGCTACGAACTAATTTCATGAGCAAGGTTTCTAGTTGATCGTCGCCGTGATGCGCGGTCACCAAGTAATGCGCCGATTCGGTTCGCATGACTTGATCAAAAAAAGCATAGCGAAATTGACGTGCCGCCGCTTCAACCCCTGTTTCAGGATGACTCGCTTTTGGCCAATGTTGAATGCGTAACGGGATGGCATGCAATCGGCAAAACTGGGTTAAATATTTTTCTTCAGCCGTACTTTGCGCACGCAATTCATGATTAACGTGAGCCACAACGACTTGGGGTCGTTGTTTTTGGGGCAGATGAGTCAATAACCACAATAAAACCATTGAATCGACTCCCGTTGACGTTGCCACCACAACCTTGTCGCCGGCTTGCCAGAACTGCTCTTTTTGAAGATGTGTTTGAAATGCTTGTTCTAACATACCGATTCCTCTCCAACACAGACTTGAAATGAAATAAAGGTTGCCCCGAAAGTCTATCACTAAACTTTCAAGCCAACCTTTATCAATTTGTTCTATTAACTGCGACGGCCGCCACGGCCACCACGTTTACCTTCTGTATTCCGTTTAATCGTTGATAAGCGATCTTCACTATCTTTTAAGAACCCTGATAATAAATCATCAAAGCCTTCTTTTTTAGGTGCGCTTGAATGCTCTGGTTTGCGATATCCACCGCGATTATTATTTGGACGACTTTGAGGGCGCGGATGTTCTTGCACTTTAGGTTGATCAACGGCTTTGCGGATTGATAAACCAATCTTACCGTTTTGATCTGACATAACCTTCACCGTGACTTCATCACCAACGGTTAAAACATCATGAATATCTTTGATATAACTATCGGACACTTCACTAATATGTACCAACCCGGTTTTGCCTTCACCTAAATCTACAAAAGCACCAAAATTCGTAATGCCCGTTACTTTACCAGCAACTTTTGAACCAACTTCAACTGCCATATAAAACTACGTCCTCCTAAATGGTCGTTTGAACTCGTCAAACTTTTAATCACTTAAGCGTGATATTTAATAAAATAAGTATAGCACGCTTTGCCCTTGAAACAAGGTCGTATTCTGAATTATTTTTGTTGCTAATTTAAATTAGGCGCCTTGTCCTGGGGCAAACTGAAGATGGTTTCACCGTCTTTAGAATAGTAATACTTGTACCGAATGTATTTGGCCAAGTAATCATTATCATGCAGCTGTTGCACTTGAATCTTTAAATCAGATTCAGTTGCTTTAGCTTTTTTTAATGTCTTTTCTTTAGCTGCCGTTGTTTCTCTAATCTCGGCCAATGAATGATGGGTTTGGAAAATCTGCACACCACAAATTAAGACGACTAATACTGCAACAATCCCCAAGCCACATAAGCGGCGTTTATGAACACGCTTAACATGGGCTGCCTTGTCTTGCACGATTTTCTGGGCTGCTTGTTGCTGGGTAAATGCATTCTCAATTTTCGCAATTTTTCGACTCACTTAGAAGCCCCCCATCTCGGAATTAAGTTCATTATAGCAATTTCACAAAAAGGTCGTCAACTAAGATCCCAGATTCTTAATGACTTTTATTAAGATGCTCAACAAAGTCACAAAAAAAAGCACCGGCCCATATTAATTCGGCCAGCGCTTTTTCCTTAATCAAAGTTTTCAGCTTGTCTTGTTTCCAAAATTTCATACATTTCATCTGCATCGCTTTTCTTCGTAGTTTCGATGATCTGTGTGATGCGTACGACCATCGTTTTATTACCAAATCCGATTTCCAGTTTATCACCCACGATGACATTGCTTGAAGATTTTGCAGGGCGATCATTAATCATGATTCGACCCTTGTCTGCAATTTCTTTCGCAACTGAACGTCGTTTAATGATTCGTGATACTTTCAAAAATTTATCTAAGCGCATTATTTTGTCCTACCTTTTATTTTTTTCGAAAGGCGCAATAGTTGCCGGCCACCTGGCATCGTCAGCCATTCTCGAATCGAGAATAATTGCCACCGTAATGCTAATCCGCCAAATAGGAGCACACCAACGAGTACGCCAAGGCCCGTCCCTAAAATCGCATGTCCTCTGGAACTAAGTGATTGTGGTGCAAACTGTAGCGCAATCTTAACACCCAGCCACATCACTGCACAAATCGCAAGTAACTTACCGGTAAAGCGTTGCAAACCAAGCGCTTGCCGTACAATCACTGGTGATTGCCGTAAAATTAAGGCTAACACAACACCGAGGCTGATAACAGTCCCGACACTCGCGCCAACAATTTGATAGTGTTGCACAAGCCATTGATTGATTGCTACTTTAACGATTAACCCAACAATTAAGGCTGCCGTTGTTTTATGGAACTGATCAAGACTTTGGAGCACCGAGTTGCAAGCATTGATCAGCGCGATGATTGCGATACTCAACATATACCAAACCAATGCCTGATTACCATCAGCATCCCCGAATAAGAAATAATTAATCTGCGGCATCAAAACCATTAGGCCGGTGGTTGCTGCTGCCGATAAACCTAAACTGATATGAATCAGCGCTTCAGCAACTTGTTGAAATTGATATTGTTGCCGCCGTTGCCGCGCTTGTGACAGACTCGGAATCAACGTTGATGAGAAGGCAAGTGACACGACTAATCCCAGCTGGACAAGTGGTTGCCCACGGTCAAAAATCCCCTTCATATTCTTAGCAAGTTCTTCCGATAATCCACTGAGGACCAACCCTTTTTTAACTGTGAAGGAATCAACCAGCTGTAATAACACAATTAATGAAGCAAAGAGGCAAATTGACCCGCCTTCAATCGCTAAGCGTTTTGCCAATTGTTGATACGCCTTAAAATCGATGCCACCACGGTGTGGCGCCTTGAGTTGAAAGGCGGTTTCTGCTGGCCGTAATAAAATATAGGTTGCAACCAAGCCGCCAAAGAAGGCGCCTGACATCGCCCATGTGCCCATTTCATACACTGACCAGTGCAGTTTCAAAGATAGCCACGCTGCCACCAAGATGACCACGACCCGCACGAGTTGCTCAGCAACTTGTGAAACCGCCGTCGGTACCATATTGAAAATTCCTTGGAAGTGCCCCCGCGTCACCGCTAGAAACGGCATCAATAAAAACATAAACGATACCATTTCAATCAGCGGTGTTAATGCTGGGTCCGCCATCGCCCCCGCAATTTTCGGCGCTTGATACTGTAAATAAATGAAGATTGCAGCACCAAAGATGCCTAACAGTGCAAATGAGCGTCTTAACAGCTGCGTTTGTTCCTCCGGATTGACTTGTTCAGCAACCAGTTTCGAAATATAAACTGGAAAGCCACTAAGTGCAAACGTCATGCCAATGCCATAGATTGGATAGACTTGTTGATACACGTAAAAGCCGGTGTTACCGACCATATTTTGAAATGGAATCCGATAAACGGCACTTAATACCTTCGCGATAAACGACGCAATTGATAAAACGACCGCGCCTTTCATCAGATGTTGCATCTGTTTATTTTGCATGCCTGGCCTCCACTTAGCGTGCCTAATCCGTTGGTTGTTCCGTGTGCTTTTGTTCTATCTTCAAGAGACTTGTAACAAAAGTTGCCACTTCACTCAACCAATCTGCCGGTTGCATCTTCGGCTGGATTACGAGTTTCACGCTTAATTGTTCTTGTTCAAACCCGACCGTTGCTTTCAAGCGAGTTGTCGATAACGCTTCAAAAATTTGTTCACCTGAAACAAGGCGACTGCCCTTCGCCGATAAGGTGACTTGAATGATTTCTTTCGTTTGTTTGATGGTTTCGATTAACGCGTCATCTGCATTCATCTTCAACTGACCAATCGCTAATAAATTAGCGACTTGATCTGGATAATCATCGAACCGGTCAATTAAATCGGCCTGAATTTCATCAAAGGCCGCTTCTGAATCCATCTGGCGAATCCGTTTATAAATTTCAATTTTTTGGCGTTGATCATTAATATACGCGTCTGGTAAGTAAGCTTCCAGTTTAAGATCAATTTCGGCATTCGTTTTAGCAACGACTTGCTTCCCTTGTTTCTTAGCGACGGCCTCACCCAACATTTGCGAGTATAGGTCAAACCCAACAGAATCGATAAAACCATGTTGTTGCTTACCTAATAAATTACCAGCTCCCCGAATCGATAAATCACGCATCGCAATTTTAAACCCGGACCCTAATTCGGTAAAGTCCTTGATGGCCTGAAGTCGTTTCTCACTAACTTCCGTTAAAACCTTATCGGGTTTATACATAAAGTAACCGTAAGCAATCCGGCTACTACGTCCAATCCGGCCGCGTAATTGATAGAGCTGTGAAAGACCGTAATGATCAGCATCTTCAACAATCATCGTATTGACGTTAGGCATGTCAACCCCGGTTTCAATAATCGTGGTTGTCACCAAGACGTCGTATTTACCTTGGACAAAGTCGTAGATGACACCTTCTAGTTGTGCCTCGGTCATCTGACCATGTGCGAACCCAACCGTTGCTTCAGGAACCAGCGCTTGAATCTCATCGACCGTGCGTTCAATGTCACTCACTCGATTATGGAGGTAAAACACTTGACCATTCCGTTCTAATTCCCGTTCAATCGCTTCGCGCATCGCACCGGCATTTTGTTCCATGACATACGTTTGGATAGGATAGCGGTTAGTCGGTGGCGTTTCAATCACAGATAAATCACGCACACCGAGCATCGACATGTGTAACGTCCGTGGAATCGGCGTTGCCGTCAACGTTAACACGTCAACTTGTGCCTTCAACTGCTTAAGTCGTTCTTTGTGTTTTACACCAAAGCGTTGCTCTTCATCGACAATCAACAAGCCAAGATCTTTAAACTTGATGTCTTGCGATAACAAGCGGTGGGTGCCAATCACGATGTCGACTTTGCCCTCTGCTAAGCCTTTGAGCGTTGCCGTCACTTCTTTGCGCGTTTTAAACCGTGACAGTAAACCGATTTCGACCGCGAAATCCGCGAAGCGTGTCAACATGTTTTCATAATGTTGTTGCGCCAAAATCGTTGTTGGCACTAAAAAGGCCACTTGTTTACCGGCTTCAACGGCTTTAAAGGCTGCTCGCAAAGCGACTTCCGTTTTCCCAAAGCCAACGTCGCCGACTAATAATCGATCCATTGGACGGACGCGTTCCATATCATGCTTGATTTCAGCGGTACTGCGTAATTGATCATCTGTTTCAGGATAGGGGAACTGGCCTTCAAATTCAGCCTGTAATTGATCATCTTTTGGAAAGGCAAATCCCTTTTCAGCCTCCCGTTGCGCATAAAGTTCGATTAAATCATCGGCGATATCTTCAATCTTTGCCGAAACTTTACTCTTAGTCTTTTGCCACTCGCCACCGCCAAGCTTATTAATCTTCGGTGTTTTAGCTTCGGCCGAGACGTATTTTTGCACCATATTGAGTTGAGTGACTGGGATAAATAACTTCCCATTATCCCGATACAAGATGGTGATGTAGTCTTGATGAACCCCATCGACTTCCAAGGTTTCCATGCCGACGTATTCGCCAATCCCATGATTGACGTGGACCACGTAATCACCTGGTTTTAATTCGTTATAACTCTTTAACCGTTCTGCATTGGCCAAGGTTTGCCGCCGGACTTTTTTCTTCGGCGCCGTATTGAACAGTTCCTTTTCAGTTAAGACCACCAGTTTTAAATCCGGTAATTCAAAGCCATTTTGAAGTGACCCTTGAATGATTTGTGTCCGCCCCGTCTCCAACTGAGTCTTATTGGCGATGACGGCATCAATTTCAAAGTCGTGGAACGTCTGATCAATCTTCTTGACCCGTTTAGGATCAGACACGAGCACAATGACCGTTTGTTTTTGCTTTTGCCAATGCGCAATCTCGGTTTTCAAAAGCGGCATTTGGCTAAAGAATTGTTGCACCGTCCGCGTGGGTAAATTGTTGAGTGCATCGAGTTTTAACTTCCCCATTCCCTTTTGGAACAGTGATAGATAGAGATGCGCATGTGTATCTTTTTTGATGAGCGCTTGGGCATCCATCATGAGTCGTTGGTCTGGCAACATGCGGTGGGTTTCCAACATATCGGTTTGCCAGTTGGCCGCTTCTTCAGTCAAAATCCGCTGCGTTTCTAAAATGCGCGGATAGTCATCAAAAATCACTAAGCCACTCTTTTTAAAGTAATCAATCAGACTTGATTGATCTGGATACAGATAATCAACAAACAACGCTAAATTCTCAACGCGTTCACCGGCCAACAACCGTTCAATCGGTGTTTCAAAGTTTGTCGCCAATTGTTTTTGTTCAGTTTTATCCGTTATTTTGGCCGCAACCGCCTCATAAGCTGCTTGTAATGCCTCACCAGCCATTTCCAATTGTGCTGTGTTGGCCAATAAGTCAGTCGCCGGCATAATTTGAACACTATCTAAATTCTCAATACTCCGTTGCGTATCTGCTTCAAAAGAACGCAGTGAATCCACTTCAGTATCAAAGAGTTCAATCCGGACCGGATTTTCCGCATCCAGTGGAAAAATGTCAATAATATCCCCCCGCATTGCGAACTCACCAGGTTTACCAACCAACTTATCTCGGAAATAACCCATTTCACCAAGTTGCGCAGCAAGTGCCTGGGGATCAACTTCACTATCGGTATTGATTGTGAGTTGACTATCTTGCCACTGACGCGCTGTAGGTAATAACCGCCGCATGCCCGCGACCGATGTAATCACAATTCCTTTTTTGCCTGTTGCTAAAAAACTCAACGTTCGCACACGTTCCGCTCTGGACTCAGGTGAACTAACTGCCATTTCAGCCGCCATCACTTCTTCAACTGGGAAAGTGTAAATCTGATCACTATTGAGTAAATTACTCAAATCATCAGCAACTTGATTGGCTTGGAACGTATTACTCTCAATAATCAATAAGGGCTGTCGTTGTTGTTTATAAATCGTCGCCAAAAACAGGGTTTTCGCTGATCCCGAAAGCCCTGTAAGTAGTTGTTTAATCCCTGGTCGTTGATTCTCTAAAACGGATTGCACCTGTTGGGTTTGCCCCAGCATTGTCATTAAATCCATGTAAAAGTTCCTTTACTTTCTTATTATAATGGCGCGAAGAAACGTGCTCTGTTTTTTGAAACGTACTTTTTGGTTGCAACAACTTCCGCTTAATCTAAAATTTCAAATAATCCTAAAACCTCGATTATTTGAAATTTTTATTAATGCTCAGTTGCTAACCGCAACCAAACGTGCTCTGTTTTTGAAACGTGTCATTGGTAGTAGATTCCTGCGCTTTGCTACACTTTTAAAATCGCCGCTTGAAGCCTCAATTCGCCAAGTTAGGCAAATGCTCAGAATCTGACCAACTGCCAACGACACTCTAATTAAATTTATTCATCGTTTTCATGAAGTCGTCGTTTTGGCACCAGTCTTCTAGTGCTTCGCATGCCTGGTCTAGTGCTTGATTGATAATTGGTGCGCTGTCTTTGTCAAACGGCGTTAAGACCCAGTTAACGACTGTACTTTTTTGTGGATGTTGAATCCCAACTTTGACACGCTTAAATTCTGAGCTTTGGACACTTGCGATGATACTCTTAATGCCGTTGTGGCCTCCCGCTGAACCTTTTTGCCGTAAGCGCAACTTGCCTAGCGTTAAGTCCATATCATCTTGGATAACTACTAATTCATCTAGGTTAACTTGGTAGTATTTCATTAAAGGCCCGACTGAACGACCGGAATCATTCATAAACGTTAGTGGTTTCACTAAGAAAATCGTTTCCCCTTCATATTTAAAGCTCCCGTATTCAGCTTCAAAATCATGCTTGTTTAAGGTCACATTAAACCGTTCGCATAATTGATCAATCACCATAAAACCAATGTTGTGTTTTGTCTTTGCATACTTACTGCCTGGGTTTCCCAAGCCAACAATCATTTTCATTATTAACGTCCTCTTTTTGACTGGCGCTATCACGCAAAAATTCTGAGCAGTTAATTCTCCCCAGTCGCCAGTTGATATTAAGAACCATTATACCATATTCAGTTTATTTCTCTCTTTGTGAAAGAAATAGTTTTCTGAAAATTTAACCAAAAATCGCGAACTTTGGTGTAAATTATGCTATACTGGTTTTCGAAATGAAGAATTGATTTACAGAAAGGACGTCATTATATTGGCAAACATTGAAAAAGATCACCAAAAAGTTATCCTCGTCGGCGACGGCGCTGTAGGTTCTAGTTACGCTTATGCATTAACTTTACAAGGTATTGCACAAGAAGTTGGTATCGTAGATATCTTTAAAGAAAAAACACAAGGTGATGCAATCGATTTATCTGATGCATTAGCTTTCACTTCTCCTAAGAAAATCTATGCTGCTGAATACTCAGATGCAAAAGATGCTGACGTTGTTGTTATCACAGCTGGCGCACCACAAAAACCAGGTGAAACACGTTTAGACTTAGTAAGTAAAAACCTTAAAATCTTGAAGACAATCGTTGACCCAATCGTTGAATCTGGCTTTCACGCTATCTTCTTAGTTGCTCCTAACCCAGTTCATATCTTCACATACGCTACATGGAAATTATCAGGTTTCCCTAAAGAACGCGTTATCGGTTCAGGTACATCACTTGACTCAGCTCGTTTCCGTAAAGACATCGCTGAAATGGTTAACGTTGACGCACGTTCGGTCCATGCTTATATCATGGGTGAACATGGTGATACAGAATTCCCTGTATGGTCACACGCTAACATCGGTGGTATCAAGATTTCTGAATGGGTTAAAGCTCATCCAGAAGTTAAAGAAGAAGAACTTGTTAAGATCTTCGAAAGTGTTCGTGACGCTGCTTACACAATCATTAACTTAAAAGGTGCTACATTCTACGGTATCGGTACTGCATTAGCTCGTATTACTAAGGCTATCTTAGACGACGAAAATGCTGTCTTACCATTATCTGTATACATGGAAGGCCAATACGGCTTGAACGATATCTTTATCGGTTCACCTGCTGTTATTAACCGCTCAGGTATCACAAGCATCCTTGAAATTCCATTGACAGACCACGAAATGGAAAGCATGCACAGTTCTGCAAAACAATTAAAAGATATCGTTACAAAAGCATTTGCTGAATTAGATATCGAAACTCGCCAATAAGCTCTTTGCTGTTGGTCAAACGACTCTCATTTAATG
>ENA-UOZX01000396-UOZX01000396.1-food-metagenome-genome-assembly--contig:-NODE-396-length-16020-cov-151.721203_pt1 | contig 16020 bp, 10 predicted proteins | sample MGYA00249884_ERZ772741 | MGnify/ENA primary metagenome ERZ772741 (study PRJEB29005, sample SAMN08379464) | food metagenome | isolation source: cheese - non spiked | study: EMG produced TPA metagenomics...
GGACGAATAGGGATCCACTCATCTTCGCGCCCGGCACCGGTGTCGGTATAGCGCGGATCGATGATGATCATGCGGGCATTAGATTTCTGGCGTGCCTGTTCAAGATAGTAAGTCACCCCACCGCCACTCATTCGCGTTTCGCCAGGGTTATTACCAAACAGCACTACCAGTTTACTGTTTTCGATATCCGACGGGCTGTTACCATCTGCCCAGCCGCCGTAGGTATAGTTCAAACCTTCCGCAATTTGCGCGGAAGAGTAGTCACCGTAATGGTTCAGATAACCGCCGCAGCAGTTCATCAGGCGCGCGACCAGGGTATTTCCCGGCGGCCAGGAGCGGGTCATGGTGCCGCCCAGCGTACCGGTGCCATAGTTCAGATAGATAGACTCGTTGCCGTACTCTTTGATCAGGCGCTGCATATTGGTCGCGATGATGTCGTAGGCTTCTTCCCAGCTAATGCGCTCGAATTTGCCTTCACCGCGCGCCCCGACTCGTTTCATCGGATATTTCAGGCGGTCCGGATTGTAGACACGGCGACGCATGGAACGCCCACGCAGACAGGCGCGAACCTGGTGCAGGCCGTCGTAATTGTCATCGCCGGTATTGTCCGTTTCGACATATTTGATTTCACCGTCCACGACGTGCATACGTAGCGGGCAGCGACTACCACAGTTAACTGTACAGGCGCTCCAGATAACCTTTTCGTCTGATTTTGTTGGAATGGCGCTATCGACAGCGTGCGCAATCCGACTAAAAGGTAATGTTAATGCGCTGCTGGCCATTGCCAGGCCGCCGATCGCTGTCGTTTTTACCAAACCACGGCGACTCACCTCAGCAGCCAATACCGCATCAGGGATTTTCGTTTTCATAATGGCTCACTCAAGCTTGCTCACGATTGATTCCAGTAACAAACCGTATTGTGTAATTATTTCTATAGCAGTTCGCTATATAGGCTTGTATACATCGAATAATTTGAAAATCAAAGAGATAGGTAGATTTTCACTCGAAAGTAGTATTACGTGTAAGTGAGGAGTAATTATTGTTCGGTATCAAAGGGAGACAAAAAAAGCGCCCGCAGGCGCTTTTTAGATTCAGAAAAATTGGGTATTAGCCAATATATTCCAGTCCGTTCATATACGGACGCAGAACTTCTGGTACTTCAATACGACCATCAGCCTGCTGATAGTTTTCCATAACCGCAACCAGCGTACGACCAACAGCCAGACCAGAACCGTTCAGGGTATGAACCAGACGGGTTTTCTTGTCCGACTTGCTGCGACAACGTGCCTGCATACGACGTGCCTGGAAATCCCAAACGTTGGAGCAGGAAGAGATCTCACGGTAGGTGTTCTGTGCCGGGATCCATACTTCCAGGTCGTAAGTTTTGCAAGCGCCAAAGCCCATGTCGCCAGTGCAAAGGATGATTTTACGGTACGGCAGGCCCAGCAACTGCAGGACTTTTTCTGCATGACCAGTCATCTCTTCCAGCGCCGCCATTGAGTCTTCCGGGCGCACGATCTGCACCATTTCAACTTTGTCGAACTGGTGCATACGGATCAGACCACGGGTGTCACGACCATATGAACCGGCTTCAGAACGGAAGCATGGGGTGTGGGCGGTCATCTTAATTGGCAGATCATCTTCATCGATGATTTCACCGCGTACCAGGTTGGTCAGCGGAACTTCTGCCGTTGGGATCAGCGCATAGTTACTGGTGTCTGCTTCTTCTTCCAGCGGACGAGTATGGAACAGATCGCCAGCAAATTTCGGCAGCTGACCCGTACCGTACAGCGTGTCCTGGTTAACCAGGTACGGAACATAGTTCTCACTGTAGCCATGCTGTTCGGTATGCAGATCCAGCATAAACTGCGACAGTGCGCGGTGCATGCGAGCAATCTGCCCTTTCATTACCACAAAGCGGGAACCGGTCAGCTTAACTGCGGCTGCAAAGTCGAGGCCAGAGTGCATTTCACCCAGCGTCACATGGTCACGAACTTCAAAGTCAAACTCACGCGGGGTGCCCCAGCGGCTGACTTCGACGTTGTCATTTTCGTCTTTACCTACCGGCACTTCATCTGCAGGCAGGTTAGGGATGGTCAGCGCGATATCGCGAATTTCAGCCTGTAAAGCATCCAGCTCGGCTTTTGCTGCATCCAGCTCTTCGCCCAGTTTGTTCACTTCCAGACGTAAAGGCTCGATATCTTCCCCGCGCGCTTTCGCCTGGCCAATGGATTTCGATCGGGAGTTACGCTCCGCTTGCAGGTTTTCCGTTTTGACCTGCAATACTTTACGACGCTCTTCAAGAGCGCCCAGCTTATCTACATCCAGCTTAAAGCCCCGGCGTGCCAGTTTTTCAGCGACTGCGTCTGGCTCATTACGCAGCAGATTGGGATCGAGCATGCTTATCCTGTGCTTATCGAATTAAATGGGAGATGTGGCCACAGCCTGCGACCACAGGGATACAGTAACAACATTACCGCAACGATAACATTAACGGTAGCGTTTTATGGGGCTATTTTGATCCTGTTCAGCCAGCCAGGCGAGCTTTTCGCCAATCTTGCCTTCAAGGCCCCTGTTTGTCGGGAAATAATAGCGTGTTTGTGCTATTTCCGGCGGGAAGTAAACCTCACCGGCAGCATAAGCGTTTGCTTCATCATGAGCGTAACGATATTCCTGCCCGTAGCCCATTTCCTTCATTAATTTCGTCGGCGCATTACGCAAATGAACCGGCACGTCATAATCCGGACGTTCGCGAGCATCCGCCAGCGCGGCTTTAAACGCAGTGTAGACAGCGTTGCTTTTTGGCGCGCAGGCCAGGTAAACAATCGCCTGAGCAATGGCGCGTTCACCTTCCGCCGGGCCAACGCGAGTAAAGCAATCCCAGGCCGCAATTGCCACCTGCATCGCTCGTGGATCAGCATTACCCACATCTTCAGACGCTATCGCCAGACAGCGACGCGCGACATATAACGGATCGCCACCGGCGGTAATAATTCGCGCATACCAGTAGAGCGCCGCATCGGGTGCGCTACCACGTACCGACTTATGCAGTGCGGAAATCAGATCGTAAAAGCGATCGCCTTTGTTATCAAAGCGGGCGCTTCGCTCACCGGCGATTTCGGTCAATAATTCAGGCTTCAGGACCCGCTTACCGCTATCATCGACTTCGGCCATATCCGCCATCATTTCCAGCGTATTTAACGCCCGGCGCGCGTCGCCATTCACCAGTTCAGCAATGGCGCGTCGTGTTTCATCTGGCAGAACAATATCCTGACCACCATAGCCACGGGTTTTGTCTTCCATCGCCTGAGTTAGTACTTGCTCAATATCCTCTGTACTCAGGGATTTCAACAGATAGACACGGGCACGGGAAAGCAGTGCCGAATTAAGCTCAAACGACGGGTTTTCAGTGGTTGCGCCAATAAAAGTGATGGTGCCGTCTTCAATATGTGGCAGAAATGCATCCTGCTGGCTTTTGTTGAATCGGTGCACTTCGTCAACAAAAAGAATAGTGCGGCGACCTGCATTGCGGTTTTGCCGGGCGCGCTCGATCGCCTCGCGAATCTCTTTCACGCCAGAGGTGACGGCAGAAATACGTTCCACATCAGCGTTCGCATAGCGGGCAATCACTTCAGCGAGGGTTGTTTTGCCGGTACCCGGTGGCCCCCAGAGGATCATAGAATGTAAATGCCCGGCTTCGATAGCGCGCGGCAACGGCTTCCCCGCAGCCAGCAAATGTTGCTGGCCGATATACTGTGCTAAATTTTCTGGCCGCATACGCGCGGCCAGAGGTTGAAAAGTATTATCCGAAAAATCGAGCGACAGATTGCTCACTCAGGTGCCTCTACTTACGTTGATCATCTACCGTGACGCCTTGCGGCGGGGTGAAGGTAAATTTCGCTGCATCCACAGCCCCATTTTGCTGGGATTTCAGTTGATAACTGCTGCGCTGATCGTCCTGCTCCACCGCGCTAAACTGATGGATTGTGCCATCACGTCCCACGTTAATGGTGAACTGCTTCAGATTGCCATTGCTGGCTTTCGGCGTCAGGACAAAGTCATCGCCATTCTGTTTGATATTGTACTGCTGCCAGTCGCTGGACTGGTTGCGGGCAATCAGCATAAACGGCGTATTACCGGTGGCATCTTTCAGCCAGGTTGCCGTAGCTTGCTCAACGAACGGGTTATAGAACCACAGTGTTTTACCGTCAGAAACCAGAATGCTTTCATCAGGTTGTGTCATATGCCAGTTGAATAAGTTTGGACGTTTCACCCACAGATCGCCCTGACCTTCCTGCACCGCCGCGCCGCTACCGTCAGTCACTTTTTGTGTGAAGCTGGCGTGGAAGCTGCTGACTTTATCCAGGCGGCTTTTCAGATCGCTTGCGGCATCAGCCCAAACGCTGCTTGCTACTAAGCTTGAGAGTAATGCACAGGTGATGGCAATTTTTTTCATCATTATTCCTCAAATTACGTCACTCCCGATCGGGAGTTCCCTCTACTCTCTATTCCAGGCTAATAATCAGCTTGAGGAAAGAAGAAAATACTGAATTTTCAGTTGTTAGAGTGCCGGATGCGACGCTACCGAGCCTTATCCGGCCTACGATGCATTAATTAGTCAAACGGCGGTGGGGCCAGCACTTCACGATTACCGTTGTGCCCCTGTTCGCTGACAATCCCCTGCGCTTCCATCTGTTCGATAATACGCGCTGCACGGTTATAACCAATGCGGAACTGACGCTGTACGCCAGAAATTGACGCTTTGCGTTTTTCAGTGACAAACTGCACCGCCTGATCGAACAACGGATCCAGTTCTTCAGCGCCATCGAAACCGCCCGCGCCACCTTCGCTTTCACTGTCGGAAGTGATGCCATCAACATACTGTGGGCGACCACGCGCTTTCCAGTCCTGCACCACGGCATGAACTTCCTGATCGCGAACAAAAGCACCATGGACACGTACCGGCAACGTGGAGTTCGGCCCAGAGTAGAGCATATCCCCCATCCCCAGCAGTGATTCCGCGCCAGCCTGATCAAGAATGGTACGTGAGTCAATCTTACTGGATACGGTAAAGGCGATACGGGTCGGAATATTCGCTTTAATCAGACCAGTAATAACATCAACCGATGGACGCTGAGTTGCCAGTACGAGGTGGATACCCGCGGCACGGGCTTTTTGCGCCAGACGTGCTATCAGCTCTTCCACTTTTTTACCTACCGTCATCATCAGGTCGGCAAATTCGTCAACCAACACCACAATGTATGGTTCTTTTTTCAGCACCGGATGCTGGGCATCCATACTGTCACCCGGCTTCCAGTACGGGTCTGGAATCGGACGCATCATGCGATCGGCTTCAGCAATTTTTTCGTTATAACCCGCCAGATTACGCACACCCAGCGCAGACATCAGTTTATAACGACGCTCCATCTCGTTAACACACCAGCGCAGCGCGTTGGCGGCATCTTTCATATCAGTAACGACTTCCGTTAACAGATGCGGAATGCCTTCATAAACCGAAAGCTCCAGCATTTTCGGGTCGATCATGATGAAACGCACATCTTCTGGCTGTGCTTTATAAAGCATGCTCAGGATCATCGCGTTCACACCGACAGATTTACCGGAACCGGTAGTCCCCGCAACCAACAAGTGCGGCATTTTCGCCAGATCGGCAACCACCGGCTCACCGGCGATATCTTTACCCAGCACCACGGTTAATGGCGACGGATTATCGCGGAATTTGGCGTTATCCAAAACTTCGCGCAGATAAACGGTTTGTCGTTTTTTATTCGGTAACTCCAGACCTACATAGGGTTTGCCAGGAATAACTTCAACGACACGCACCGCCACCGTCGAAAGTGAACGGGCAAGGTCCCGTGACAAGTTAGAAATGCGCGCCGCTTTTACGCCCGGTGCCAGGTTCAATTCAAAGCGAGTGATAACCGGCCCCGGAGAGTAATTGACAACATCGGCTTTAATACGGAAATCAGCCAGACGCGCTTCCACCAGGCGAGCCATTTGTTCAAGCGCAAAGGTATCTACCGGCTCCACTTCGCTCGGCGGCGGTGTCAGCAAATCCAGAGAAGGCAGCGGCGTCGTCGGTTTATGCAACGGACGGCTGTCGCCATTACGCATCAACAGCGGATGAAGCAGGGTATCCTGCGGTTGTGGCGCAACTGGCTGTTGTGGCTGCTGATACTGCTGCTGCGGCGCAACCGGTTGTTGCGGCTGCTGATACTGCGGCTGCGGCGCAACCGGTTGTTGCGGCTGCTGATACTGCGGCTGTGGCGCAACCGGTTGTTGCGGCTGCTGATATTGTGGCTGCGGCGCAACCGGCTGTTGTGGCTGCTGATACTGCGGCTGCGGCGGAACTGGTTGTTGCGGCTGCTGATATTGCTGCTGCGGTGCAACCGGTTGTTGCGGCTGCTGTACAGGTTCAACAATTGGCGTAAACAACGGTTCGTGTGGACCATCATCCAGCAACGCTTTCATTGGCGAAAATTCAAAATCATCCAGCGAGAACGGATTCGCCCCAGCCGGTTGTTCGCCGGAATAACGTTGTTGTTGAGTTTGCGCAAACTGACGAGCCAGTTCAGCCTCTGCCGCAGCATCTGCATCTTCTGCGTTTACGGGCACATCATGTTGATACTGTTCGCCATAGCGTTGCTGCTGTGTCTGGGCGAACTGACGTGCCAGTTCATCCTGCTGCATCGCATCGATTTCATCATCGTTATAATGATCGCCGGAATCGTACTGATTGCGCTGGGCTTCACGGGCTTTTTCTTCCGCCGCACGCTGTGAGGGCAGCTTAATACCGTAAGACGCCAGTTCACGACGAGTTGGCACGCGGATACGTTTCGGTCGTGGCAACTGCGGGCCAATCCCCTCTTTGACCTGCGGACGCGGTCCACCGCTATTTGCCAGACTGAAGACTGGCGCGGCAACGGTTGCGGCAGCCCCCGTCGCCAGTGTCGCTTTTTTCACGCCAGATGCCAGCGGAGAAACAGCGGCAGCGGCTTCTACTGGAGGTACTGCTGCAACAGAAGGTGCTTTCAGCGAAGATTTGATCGGTTCTGGTTCTTTAACCGGTTCTGGAATCGGTTGATACCAGGCCGCAAGTTGTTCACGTTCACGGGCTCGCTTCTCTTCCACTTCTTCAAAGTAGTAAAGCGGCGGACGCGCGGGTTTTGTCTCTTCTACAACGGGTTCAGGCTCCACAACAGGCTGCTGTTCAACAGGTTGCGGCTGTTGGTACAACGGCTCCTGAGCGGCTGGCTGCTGATAAGTTTGCTCAGTCTGGTATGTAGACTGTGGAGCAAAAGTGGATTGCTGCTCTTCGGCTTGCCAGGCGTTACCTGCCACCGGTTGTTCTGGCGCAGGGGCGTAATACGGCTGTTGTGCAGGCTGTTCCGGCGCAGTTGCGTAATACGGTTGCTGAACAGGTTGTTCCGCCGCAGGAGCGTAGTAAGGTTGTTGCGCAGGTTGTTCAGCTGCAGGTGCATAATACGGCTGCTGCGGCTGTACTGGTTGTTGCAGCGGCTCATTATATTGCACTGCAGGCTGCGCATATTGTGACTGCTGTGGGTAACCTTCCGGTGCAGGAGCAATAACCGGCTCTCCCGTTTGTGGACCCGGTACAGGCTGCCAGGCTACTGTAGGTTGCGAAGGTGGAACATCAACAGAGGCAACAGGCGGCGTCTGAGTCACAGGTTCAACCGGCGCAGCCCAGCTTTGTGTCGCCGTGGTAGCAGCAGCTGCTACAGCGACAGGTTCGGTAATTGGCGCACCGTTTAATAATGGATCGTATTCGTCATATTCTGGCTGCGTTGCACGATTGCCCGAAAATAGGACGTCGTCCGGGTCGGCAGCCACACCGCGTGCAGTGTAGGTAATCTCTTCGTCATCATCCATCCGCTTACCGGAGAACAACGCAGCGTCTGTTTGCCGCCCCATCGGATTAATGAATTTTTCCGCCAACCGTTTACGACGCGCTAGCGCGCCGCGAAGAATACGGGCACGGCGTGATTCATGCTGTTTGCCGTGGTTTTCATCTTCATACTCTTCGTCATCTTCATATTCATCTTCATCGACCCAGGTATCATCGCGACGGGTACGATTACTGGCGAAGGTGAGAATGTTTAAAATCCAGCCGCCGAGTTTTTCAGCAATGGTCACCCATGACCAACCGGTGAACAGCGTCAGGCCCGCAGCCCAAACGCAGAGCAGCGCAATAGTTCCCCCGCTACTGTGTAGCAGTGGTTGTAGCGTAGTACTTAGTAAGCTGCCAATGACGCCACCGGAGGCAAAATACCAGATATCGTCAGCGTTGATTGCCGCCAGACCACAGGAGGTAAGGATGAGCGCCAAAACGCCAATGATGCGTAGCGAAACGGCAAAATAATCAATGTATTCGTCGCTGGACTGATGACGCCAGGCAAACCAACAACCGCCGACAATAATGACGGGAATGGTGTAAGCCATCACGCCAAAAATAAAGAACAGCGTATCTGCCAACCACGCACCGGGCATCCCACCTAAATTATGGATAGGTTCATGCCAGGCCGTTTGCGACCAGCTGGGGTCCGAAGGGTTAAAGCTTAGTAAGGCAGCCATCAACCAGACGGCAAACAGGACAATAAGGATCAGCAACGCCTCCAGAAGGCGGCGGCCGCTACTTAACTTTGTCAATGTGACTTCTTTGTCTTCAGTGTATTCCTGGCTCAAGAAAGGCTCTCCAGGTTACAGGCTTTTCCTGCCCGATGCTAAAACGGACAACAGTACCAGGTTACCCCAGTACTGTTGCTGTATGGATTAACAGGAGTGTAATCAAAATACGCCGATTTTGCACCTGTTCCGTGTTAGCGCGTCTTAATAACCAGACGATTACTCTGCTTGACTTCTTCCATAACAACGTATGTCCGTGTGTCATTGACGCCAGGCAGACGCAGCAGGGTTTCCCCCAGCAACTTACGGTAAGCTGACATATCCGGCACGCGTGTTTTCAACAGGTAGTCGAAATCACCAGATACTAAATGACACTCCTGAATTTCTTCAAGTTTTTGTACAGCGGTATTGAATTGTTCAAACACATCCGGTGCGCCACGATTCAGAGTAATCTCAACGAATACCAGAAGTGATGCATCCAGATAATGGGGGTTCAGCAGCGCCGTATAGCCCTGAATAAACCCTTGTCTTTCCAGCCGACGCACACGCTCAAGGCACGGCGTTGGGGAAAGTCCCACACGTTTAGAAAGCTCGACGTTAGAAATACGCCCATCCTTTTGCAACTCATTAAGAATGTTACGATCGATACGGTCGAGATCTTTGCCAGGGCGCTTCTTGCTATCTACCATTATTATTGTCTCTCTGTATTCCTTCCCTACTCCTGTCTGACCCTGAAACATCACTGTTCAGAGTCGCTACCCGTCACGATAGACCGAAATCATGAAGATTCACGGCGCGCAATGCCTGGGTCTACGGTGAGAAGACCGTTGCCTTGTGGCAGCTATCGACATCACGAATGGCGTCTGTCCACGCCATACGTAGATTTCACTAGCACGGTAAACATGGTATTTACATGCATGGTTATGCGCATATAAGAATACTGTTTTTTTTCTTCCTCGAATGTTTTCGCAAAACACCAGGGGATTGTCAAAGCAAAACATCGATTTTTAGTACAACATGCCAGATATTCATTAACAGGGGCGTTTATTCATCATTTAATCGGCTTATAAAGCGGGAAATTTAAGTAGCAGAGGTGATAATGACGGGAGAATTTGACCTGCTTATCGATGCTGCCGATTGCACAAATTGTTAACAAAATCGTCATACTCTTTTTTTACGTCTGTAAATTCCCTACAATCCTGCCCATTGTCTGCCAACAACTATGGGGATCTCATGGGCACGACCAAACACAGTAAACTGCTTATCCTGGGTTCAGGCCCGGCGGGATACACCGCTGCTGTCTACGCGGCGCGCGCCAACCTGCAACCTGTGCTGATTACCGGCATGGAAAAAGGCGGCCAACTGACCACCACCACGGAAGTGGAAAACTGGCCTGGCGATCCAAACGATCTGACCGGTCCGTTATTAATGGAGCGCATGCACGAACATGCCACCAAGTTTGAAACTGAGATCATTTTTGATCATATCAACAAGGTGGATCTGCAAAACCGTCCGTTCCGTCTGAATGGCGATAACGGCGAATACACTTGCGACGCGCTGATTATTGCCACCGGAGCTTCTGCACGCTATCTCGGCCTGCCCTCTGAAGAAGCCTTTAAAGGCCGTGGGGTTTCTGCTTGTGCAACCTGCGACGGTTTCTTCTATCGCAACCAGAAAGTTGCGGTCATCGGCGGCGGCAATACCGCGGTTGAAGAGGCGCTGTATCTGTCTAACATCGCTTCGGAAGTGCATCTGATTCACCGCCGTGACGGTTTCCGCGCGGAAAAAATCCTTATTAAGCGTCTGATGGATAAAGTGGAGAACGGCAACATCATTCTGCACACCAACCGTACGCTGGAAGAAGTGACCGGCGATCAAATGGGTGTCACTGGCGTTCGTCTGCGCGATACGCAAAACAGCGATAACATCGAGTCACTCGACGTTGCCGGTCTGTTTGTTGCTATCGGTCACAGCCCGAATACTGCCATTTTCGAAGGGCAGCTGGAACTGGAAAACGGCTACATCAAAGTGCAGTCGGGTATTCATGGTAATGCCACCCAGACCAGCATCCCTGGCGTCTTTGCCGCAGGCGACGTGATGGATCACATTTATCGCCAGGCTATTACATCTGCTGGTACAGGCTGCATGGCAGCACTTGATGCGGAACGCTACCTCGATGGTTTAGCTGACGCAAAATAATTTTACAAATCAGTAACAAAAGTAAAGAAGGCGACACCATGCGACTATGGGTCGCCTTTATTTTTTCCTCGTTGTAACATTGCTCTGCAAATAATTCTGATAACTCACCTGCTAAGCGTGCAATGAATAAATCCCGTCAAAAAGAGTTAACCCGCTGGTTAAAACAGCAAAGCGTCATCTCCCAACGTTGGCTGAATATTTCTCGTCTGCTGGGCTTTGTGAGCGGCATATTGATCATTGCCCAGGCCTGGTTCATGGCGCGAATTCTGCAACATATGATTATGGAGAATATTCCCCGTGAAGCCCTGCTGCTTCCCTTTACGTTACTGGTTCTGACCTTTGTACTGCGCGCATGGGTGGTCTGGTTACGCGAACGGGTGGGTTATCACGCCGGGCAGCATATCCGCTTTGCCATCCGCCGTCAGGTTCTCGACCGTCTGCAACAAGCAGGGCCAGCGTGGATTCAGGGTAAACCTGCGGGGAGCTGGGCGACGTTGGTACTCGAGCAAATTGACGATATGCATGATTACTATGCACGCTACCTGCCGCAAATGGCGCTGGCAGTGTCGGTGCCGTTGCTGATTGTGGTGGCGATCTTCCCCTCTAACTGGGCTGCGGCGCTCATTCTGCTGGGCACTGCACCGTTAATTCCGTTGTTTATGGCGCTGGTTGGGATGGGGGCTGCCGATGCTAACCGACGTAACTTTCTCGCTCTTGCTCGCTTAAGTGGGCATTTCCTCGATCGCCTGCGCGGCATGGAAACATTGCGTATTTTTGGTCGTGGTGAAGCTGAAATTGAAAGTATTCGTTCTGCTTCGGAAGATTTCCGCCAACGGACAATGGAAGTGCTACGGCTGGCGTTTTTATCCTCCGGCATTCTCGAATTTTTTACCTCGCTGTCAATTGCTCTGGTGGCGGTCTACTTTGGTTTTTCCTATCTCGGCGAGCTGGATTTTGGTCACTACGATACTGGCGTGACGCTGGCTGCGGGTTTTCTGGCCCTGATCCTTGCGCCAGAGTTTTTCCAGCCATTACGCGATCTCGGTACGTTTTATCATGCTAAAGCCCAGGCTGTTGGTGCAGCTGACAGTCTGAAAACGTTTATGGAAACCCCGCTCGCCCATCCGCAGCGTGGCGAGGTGGAATTAGCATCGACCGATCCGGTGACCATTGAGGCCGAGGATCTGTTTATCACGTCGCCGGAAGGTAAAACGCTGGCCGGACCGCTGAACTTTACTTTGCCAGCAGGCCAACGTGCAGTGTTGGTTGGTCGCAGCGGTTCAGGTAAAAGCTCACTGCTGAACGCGCTTTCTGGTTTTCTCTCATATCAGGGATCATTACGAATCAACGGGATAGAATTACGCGATTTATCACCAGAATCATGGCGTAAACATCTCTCCTGGGTTGGGCAAAACCCACAATTACCGGCAGCAACATTGCGGGATAACGTACTACTGGCGCGACCTGATGCCAGCGAACAAGAATTACAAGCAGCGCTGGATAACGCCTGGGTCAGCGAGTTTCTACCGCTCCTGCCACAAGGCGTTGATACGCCTGTTGGCGACCAGGCTGCCCGCCTTTCCGTGGGGCAGGCGCAGCGCGTGGCGGTGGCCCGTGCGTTACTAAATCCCTGTTCGCTATTACTGTTGGATGAACCCGCTGCCAGCCTTGATGCTCACAGTGAACAGCGCGTAATGGAGGCGCTGAATGCCGCCTCTCTGCGCCAGACAACGTTAATGGTCACCCACCAGTTAGAAGATCTTGCTGACTGGGATGTCATTTGGGTTATGCAGGATGGCCGGATTATTGAGCAAGGACGTTACGCGGAATTAAGTGTGGCTGGTGGCCCATTCGCCACATTACTGGCCCATCGTCAGGAGGAGATTTAAATGCGCGCTTTGCTACCCTATCTGGCACTGTATAAACGTCATAAATGGATGTTAAGTCTTGGTATCGTGCTGGCAATTGTCACGCTGCTCGCCAGTATCGGTCTGTTGACACTTTCCGGCTGGTTCCTCTCGGCCTCAGCGGTTGCGGGGGTTGCCGGACTGTACAGCTTCAACTATATGCTACCCGCTGCGGGCGTGCGTGGCGCAGCAATCACCCGTACTGCCGGGCGTTATTTTGAACGTCTGGTAAGTCACGACGCGACTTTCCGCGTGTTGCAGCATCTGCGCATTTACACCTTCAGCAAATTGCTGCCCCTCTCCCCTGCCGGACTGGCGCGCTATCGTCAGGGCGAATTGCTCAATCGCGTGGTGGCGGATGTTGATACGCTCGATCATCTTTATCTGCGCGTTATCTCGCCGCTGGTGGGCGCTTTTGTGGTGATTATGGTGGTGACAATCGGGTTAAGTTTCCTTGATTTCACCCTCGCCTTTACGCTGGGCGGCATTATGTTACTGACGCTTTTCCTGATGCCACCGCTGTTTTATCGTGCGGGAAAAAGCACCGGGCAAAATCTGACTCATCTTCGCGGACAGTATCGCCAACAACTGACGGCCTGGCTGCAAGGGCAAGCTGAGCTGACCATTTTTGGTGCCAGCGATCGTTATCGCACGCAACTAGAGAATACAGAAATTCAATGGCTGGAAGCGCAACGCCGTCAATCTGAACTGACCGCATTGTCGCAAGCGATAATGCTGCTCATTGGCGCGTTAGCGGTGATCCTGATGCTGTGGATGGCGTCTGGCGGCGTTGGCGGCAATGCTCAACCCGGCGCGTTAATTGCCCTGTTTGTCTTCTGCGCGTTAGCCGCGTTTGAAGCACTGGCACCAGTAACGGGTGCATTTCAGCATCTGGGGCAAGTCATTGCCTCTGCCGTTCGGATCACTGATTTAACGGATCAAAAACCGGAAGTCACCTTCCCTGATACCCAAACTCGTGTTGCCGATCGCGTTTCGCTGACATTACGGGATGTTCAGTTCACTTATCCGGAGCAATCCCAACAGGCACTTAAAGGGATTTCTCTTCAGGTAAACGCCGGGGAACATATTGCGATTCTCGGGCGAACCGGATGCGGCAAATCAACACTGTTACAACTGCTGACCCGCGCTTGGGACCCGCAACAGGGCGAGATTTTGCTTAACGATAGCCCCATAGCCAGCCTGAATGAAGCGGCTCTACGACAGACCATCAGCGTTGTTCCTCAGCGAGTGCATCTGTTTAGCGCCACGCTGCGTGATAATCTGTTACTCGCCTCGCCTGGCAGTAGTGATGAGGCTCTGGCGGAGATCTTGCGTCGCGTTGGTCTGGAGAAGCTGCTCGAGGATGCAGGTCTCAACAGTTGGTTAGGTGAAGGCGGACGCCAGCTCTCCGGTGGTGAACTGCGCCGTCTGGCTATCGCCCGTGCGCTGTTACATGATGCGCCACTGGTGTTGCTGGATGAACCTACCGAAGGCTTAGATGCCACAACCGAAAGCCAGATCCTTGAATTGCTTGCAGAAATGATGCGTGAGAAAACGGTGTTAATGGTCACCCATCGACTTCGCGGACTCTCTCGTTTCCAACAAATAATAGTGATGGACAACGGGCAAATTATTGAGCAAGGTACTCACGCAGAGCTGCTTGCCAGACAGGGGCGTTATTACCAGTTCAAGCAGGGTTTGTAAGCTATTATTGAACGATCCGACTTGCGTGGAGTTTTGCGGTCATGCGCCTGGTTCAGCTTTCTCGCCATTCAATAGCCTTCCCTTCCCCGGAAGGCGCATTACGTGAGCCTAACGGCCTGCTGGCACTTGGGGGCGATCTTAGCCCTGCGCGCCTGTTAATGGCTTACCAGCGTGGTATTTTTCCGTGGTTTTCTCCAGGCGACCCCATCCTCTGGTGGTCGCCCGATCCCCGCGCGGTGCTATGGCCAGAATCACTGCATATCAGCCGTAGTATGAAGCGATTTCATAAACGCTCGCCCTATCGTGTCACGATGAATTACGCTTTTGGTCAGGTCATTGAAGGCTGTGCCAGCGATCGCGAAGAAGGAACCTGGATCACGCGTGGCGTGGTCGAAGCCTACCATCGCCTTCACGAACTCGGTCATGCCCACTCCATTGAAGTCTGGCGTGAAGATGAGCTTGTCGGCGGTATGTACGGCGTGGCCCAGGGAACGCTATTTTGTGGCGAGTCCATGTTCAGCCGGATGGAAAATGCGTCTAAAACGGCGCTTCTGGTATTCTGTGAGGAATTTATCGGTCATGGCGGTAAGCTTATCGACTGCCAGGTCCTTAACGATCACACAGCATCGCTTGGTGCCTGCGAAATTCCCCGCCGGGATTACCTTAATTATCTCAATCAAATGCGCCTCGGACGATTGCCGAATAATTTCTGGGTACCACGATGCTTGTTTTCACCACAAGAATGAATGTTTTCGGCACATTTCTCCCCAGAGTGTTATAATTGCGGTCGCAGAGTTGGTTACGCTCATTACCCCGCTGCCGATAAGGAATTTTTCGCGTCAGGTAACGCCCATCGTTTATCTCACCGCTCCCTTATACGTTGCGCTTTTGGTGCGGCTTAGCCGTGTGTTTTCGGAGTAATGTGCCGAACCTGTTTGTTGCGATTTAGCGCGCAAATCTTTACTTATTTACAGAACTTCGGCATTATCTTGCCGGTTCAAATTACGGTAGTGATACCCCAGAGGATTAGATGGCCAAAGAAGACAATATTGAAATGCAAGGTACCGTTCTTGAAACGTTGCCTAATACCATGTTCCGCGTAGAGTTAGAAAACGGTCACGTGGTTACTGCACACATCTCCGGTAAAATGCGCAAAAACTACATCCGCATCCTGACGGGCGACAAAGTGACTGTTGAACTGACCCCGTACGACCTGAGCAAAGGCCGCATTGTCTTCCGTAGTCGCTGATTGTTTTACCGCCTGATGGGCGAAGAGAAAGAACGAGTAAAAGGTCGGTTTAACCGGCCTTTTTATTTTGTGATATGTATGAAGTACTTTGGAAGTATAAGTCCGTAACTTGTCTCGATGTAGATATACTGCACAACTTGTTTACAGTATGAGCAAACAATAATTATCATTAAAATTCTTCTTGACCGTTTTACTCCAACTCCCTATAGTAGCGCCCCGTTGCCACCCATGAGGTTTGGTAGCAAAACAATTTGGTGAGGTGTCCGAGTGGCTGAAGGAGCACGCCTGGAAAGTGTGTAT
>ENA-UOZX01000411-UOZX01000411.1-food-metagenome-genome-assembly--contig:-NODE-411-length-15755-cov-4.671911_pt1 | contig 15755 bp, 17 predicted proteins | sample MGYA00249884_ERZ772741 | MGnify/ENA primary metagenome ERZ772741 (study PRJEB29005, sample SAMN08379464) | food metagenome | isolation source: cheese - non spiked | study: EMG produced TPA metagenomics...
GCCGACTAGTCCTCCTCCCCCGCCGGGTTACCCGTCACCCCAACCGACTGGCTGATGCTGTATGGCTCTTACGCTCAGGCCTTTCGCGCCCCGACCATGGGCGAGATGTATAACGACGCCAAACACTTCTCCATCGGCAGTTTCTACACTAACTACTGGGTGCCAAACCCGAACCTGCGCCCGGAAACCAACGAAACGCAGGAGTTTGGTTTTGGCCTGCGCTTTGACGACCTGATGCTCGCCAACGATGGGCTGGAGTTCAAGGCCAGCTATTTCGATACCAAAGCCAAAGATTACATCTCCACCACCGTCAATTTTGCCGCGGCGACCACCATGTCGTACAACGTTCCGAACGCCAAAATCTGGGGCTGGGACGTGATGGCAAAATACTCGGCTGACCTGTTTAACCTCGATCTGGCCTATAACCGCACGCGCGGAAAAGATACCGATACCGGCGACTACATCTCCAGCATCAACCCGGACACCGTCACCAGCAGGCTGGATATTCCGGTGGCGCAAAGCGGCTTCTCCGTGGGCTGGATCGGCACCTTTGTCGATCGTTCAACCCATGTCAGCAGCAGTTACAGCAAACAGCCGGGCTATGCGGTCAACGACATCTACATCAGCTATAAGAGCCAGGAGCAGCTCAAGGGCATCACCACCACGCTGGTGCTGGGTAACGCCTTCGACAAGGAGTACTGGTCTCCTCAGGGTATTCCGCAGGACGGTCGTAACGGCAAGATTTTTGTGAGTTATCAGTGGTAATTCCCCGCGGGGCAACTATTCAGAAGGAAAAGACAATGGATCACTACACGCGCTGGCTGGCGCTAAAAGAAGAAAACCCGGGTAAGTATGCGCGCGATATTGCAGGGTTAATGAACCTCAGTGAAGCAGAACTGACCTTTGCGCGCGTGGGCCATGATGCCTGCCGACTGCGCGGTGAAATTCGCGAGATCTTAGGCGCGCTTGAAGCCGTAGGGGAAACAAAATGCATCTGCCGCAACGACTATGCCGTTCACGAGCAGGCAGGCAGCTTCACCCAGCAGCACCTGAACGGCCACGCCGGGCTGGTGCTGAACCCGCGCGGACTGGATCTGCGCCTGTTCCTCAACCAGTGGGCAAGCGCGTTTCACCTCAGCGAAACCACCGCACGCGGCGAGCGGCAGAGCATTCAGTTTTTCGATCATCAGGGTGATGCCGTACTGAAAGTTTACACCACGGACAACACCGACCTCGCCGCCTGGGCTGACGTGTTGACCCGCTTTATCTTTGCCGATAACCCGCCGCTTGAGCTGAAGGCTGCCGAGACCCCGCTGCATGCCGAAAATGCAGATGCCGCCCTCGTGGACAAAGCGTGGCGTGCGATGACTGACGTGCACCAGTTCTTCGGCCTGCTGAAACGCCACAACCTCAGCCGCCAGCAGGCATTTCGCCTGGTGGGCGACGACCTCGCCTGCCAGGTTGAAAACAACGCGCTGGCACTGCTGCTCGAAACCGCGCGCCAGCACGGCAACGAAATCATGATCTTCGTGGGTAACCGCGGCTGCGTGCAGATCTTCACCGGCGCGGTGGAAAAAGTCGTGCCGATGAAAGGCTGGCTGAACATCTTTAACCCCACCTTTACCCTGCATCTGCTGGAGGAGACGATTGCGGAGAGCTGGGTCACGCGCAAACCAACTGCAGACGGTCACGTCACCAGCCTGGAACTGTTTGCCGCAGACGGCACGCAAATTGCCCAACTCTATGGTCAGCGTACGGAAGGCGAGCCGGAGCAGAGCCAGTGGCGTAGCCAGATTGATGCCCTGACGCCAAAAGGGCTGGCCGCATGAAGACGTGGTTTGCCCTGCTGAGTGCCCTGCCGCTGGTGGCGTTTGCCGCCGCGCAGGAGAAAATTGTCACCCTTGGCGGCGACGTCACGGAGATTGTCTATGCGCTTGGCGCGGACTCTTCGCTGGTCGCTCGCGACAGTACCAGCCAGTGGCCGCAGGCAGCGAACGCGCTCCCCGATGTGGGCTATTTGCGCCAGCTTAACGCCGAAGGGATTTTGTCCATGCGTCCCACGCTGGTGCTGGCCAGCGACCAGGCGCAGCCGTCTCTGGCGCTAAAGCAGGTTGAACGCAGTCACGTCAGGGTGATTACCGTTCCTGGCCGCAACGATCTGAGCGTCATTGACGAAAAGATCCGCATTATTGCCGAGGCCACGCACCGTGAAGCGCAGGGAGAGAGCCTGCGCCGCTCGCTACGTCAGGCGGTGGCGGCTCTGCCCGCAGAACCGCTCAACAAGCGGGTGCTGTTTATCCTCAACCACGGGGGAATGACCGCCATGGCCGCCGGACAGCAAACCGGCGCCGATGCCGCCATCCGTGCCGCCGGGTTACAGAACGCGATGCAGGGTTTCACGCGGTATCAGCCGCTGTCGCAGGAAGGGATTATTGCCAGCCAGCCCGACATAGTGGTGATTTCGCAGGACGGCGTGAACGCGCTGGGTGGCGAGGCGAATCTGTGGAAGCTGCCCGGACTGGCGCAAACCCCGGCGGGACGGCACAAACAGCTGCTGGCGATTGATGACATGGCGCTGCTGGGTTTCAGCGTGCGCACGCCGGAAGCCATCCGGCAGTTGCGTGCTAAAGCGGAGCAACTGCCCTGATGTCCCGGCGGATCGCACTGTCGCTGTGGATGCTGGCCGCAATTCTGAGCATCATGACCCTTACGGCAACAGGCTTTGGGGCATTGCCTCTGCCGGTAAGCCTGCTGTGGAACGGCAGCGATGAGGCGATGCGTCAGATCTGGCTGACCATTCGCCTGCCCCGCGTGCTGCTGGCGCTGGTGATTGGCGGCGCGCTGGCGCTGGCCGGGTGCGTGATGCAGGGACTGTTCCGCAACCCGCTGGCAGACCCGGGTTTGCTTGGGATCAGCAGCGGCGCGGCGCTGGCGGTCGCGCTGTGGGTGGTTATTCCTGTCACGTTGCCGGCCCTGATGATGCTTTACGCCCCGATGGTTGCGGCATTCCTCGGCGCGCTGGCTGCAACCGTTGTGATCTTCCTGCTCAGCCAGCAGCGTCACGGTTCCCTGTCCCGTTTACTGCTGGTGGGGATCGCCATCAACGCCCTGTGCGGCGCGGCCGTCGGTCTCCTTTCCTGGCTTAGCAACGATGCGCAGCTTCGCCAGCTTTCGCTCTGGGGAATGGGCAGCCTCGGGCAGGCGCAGTGGTCCACCCTGCTTGCGGTGACCTCGCTGATGGTGCCTGCGGTTCTGATTATCTGGCGGCTGGCTGGTCCACTCAATTTGCTGCAGCTGGGTGATGAAGAGGCGCACTATCTCGGGGTGGATGTTGCCCGGGTACAGCGGATCCTGCTGCTGTGCAGCGCCCTGCTGGTCGCTGCGGCGGTGGCCATCAGCGGCGTGATTGGCTTTGTTGGCCTTGTGGCCCCACACCTGATACGTATGTGGCTGGGGGCCGACCACCGGGCCGCGATCCCCGGCTCGGTGCTGGCCGGAGCGTTACTGCTGCTGGCTGCCGATACGCTGGCGCGCACTCTGGTCACCCCGGCGGAAATGCCCGTCGGGTTGTTGACCAGCCTTCTCGGTGCGCCGTGGTTCCTGTGGCTTATCTTTCGTCGTGGAGGTGCGCATGGCTGAACGCTATTGTGCGGAAAACCTGGTCTTTCACGCCGGGCAACGGACGCTGATCGACGATGTATCACTGACCTTATCTCAGGGTGAGCTGGTCGCGTTGATTGGCCCTAACGGTGCCGGGAAATCGACATTATTACGGCTGCTGACCGGCTATCTCACACCCGCAAGCGGGCGGTGCAGTCTGGCAGGCACGCCGCTTGCGGACTGGCCAACGGAGACCCTCGCCCGCTACCGGGCAGTGATGCGTCAAAATACGCAGCCCGGATTCGACTGGCCGGTGGAAGCCGTGGTCGGTATGGGGCGCGCCCCCTGGACGCGCTCCCCTGAGGCGTCAGTGGTTGAGGAGGTCATGGCGATCACAGGCTGCTTACCCCTGGCGGGCAGACGCTATTGGGCACTCTCCGGAGGCGAGCAGCAACGGATCCAGCTCGCTCGGGCGCTGGCCCAACTCTGGTGCGACGGCGCCCCACGCGGCTGGCTGTTTCTTGATGAACCGACCTCCGCACTGGATCTCTTCCACCAGCAACATCTGCTGCGCCTGATGAAAACCCTGACCCGTCGGGGGCATCTCCACGTCTGCGTGGTTCTGCACGATCTTAATCTGGCGGCACTGTGGGCGGATCGTATCCTGCTGCTGCATAACGGGAGGCTGGTCTCCAGGGGGACACCTGAGGACGTTTTGCAGGCCGGGACGCTGGCGCGCTGGTATGGCGCGCAGGTGCTGGTCGGCAACCATCCGGCTCATGCCGTGCCGCAGGTGTTCCTCGCTCCCTGAGCGGGGTGATAAAAGTCCTTCAGCGTTTCCAGCAGGGCATGCGCCGCTTTAGAGAGCTGCGTGTGCCCGGGATGGATCACCCCGATGCACTTTTCAATGGGCGGGTTATCCAGCGGAATACAGACCGCACCCAGGGAAGCCATCTGCGCCTCGCAGAGCGCCGGCACGGCGCTGCCACCCAGCCCGCTGGCGACCATGCGCCCTACCGTCACCAGTTGATGACTCTCCAGCGCCACGTCCAGCTTTCTGCCGCTCCGCGCCAGCTCCTCCTCCATCATCAGACGTACCGCCGAAGGGCGCTGCAGGGTGATGAAATCCAGCGTCAGCAACTCCTCCCATGCCAGGCGTTTTTTTCCCGCAAGCGCGGAATCTTTCGGCACAATGGCGACAAACCTGTCCAGCCCCAGCGGCGTAAACAGCAGGGTATGCGTGGGTGCCGGCTCAAAAGCTATTCCCATCTCAACCCGCCCTTCCCGCACCATCTCAATCACCTGCTCGTTGATGACATCATGCACGGTGACGTTAACCCCGGCATGGCGATCGCGAAACGCTTTCAGCACTTCCGGTAAAACGTTGGCGGCAAACGACGGCATCGCCGCGACCGAGATTTTGCCGCGCTGGAGCGTAAAGCACTGGCGCATTGCCTCTTCCACGTTATCCCAGTCGGCCAGCAGCTGCCGCGCCATCGGCAGAAATGTTTCTCCCTCCTGCGTGAGGGCAACCTTGCGCGTGCTCCGCTGCAACAGCTGCCCACCGAGCGCATCTTCCAGGCTTTTAATCGTCAGGCTCAGCGCTGGCTGGGAAAGATTTAAGCGTTCGCTGGCGTGCGCGAAATTGAGAGTGTGAGCTACCGCTAAAAACGCGCGTAACTGTTTGACACTCATTCTCATTTTTCATCCTGTTAACTAATTGAAAAAATTTAGTTAACAGGAAATTAATAAGAAATCCAAATGAGTGGGTCACAAATTCAAAATTAACAAATGAGTCGCCACCCCTAATGATACCGGCACGGTTAACGGGAGGGATGACTATGGCAGGACTGGATAAGCGCGTCAGCAGCTATGCGCAGGCGCTGGATGGGCTGACGGACGGCATGACCTTGCTGGCGGGCGGCTTCGGGCTGTGCGGTATTCCTGAGAACCTGATTGCAGAGGTTCGACGCCGTCAGGTGAAAGATCTGACGGTCGTGTCGAACAACTGCGGCGTGGATGGTTTCGGTCTGGGGATACTGCTCGAAACGCGCCAGGTTCGCAAAGTGGTGGCGTCTTACGTCGGCGAGAACGCGCTGTTTGAGCAGCAGGTACTGAGCGGGGAACTGGCAATCGAACTTACTCCGCAGGGGACGCTGGCAGAAAAGGTCCGCGCGGGCGGGGCCGGTATTCCGGCGTTTTATACGGCTACCGGTTATGGCACCCCCGTGGCAGCGGGCAAAGATGTGCGCCAGTTTGGCGGTAAAAATTACATTCTTGAAGAGGCCATTACCGGTGATTTCGCGCTGGTTAAGGGCTGGAAAGCGGACTGGTACGGCAACGTTATCTATCGCCATACCGCGCAAAATTTTAATCCACTGATGGCAACGGCGGGCCGAATCACGGTTGTGGAGGTGGAAGAGATTGTTCCGCCGGGTGAACTGCCTCCGTCGGCTATTCATACGCCGGGAATTTACGTCGACAGGCTGATTGTCGGCCAGTTTGAAAAACGCATTGAACAGCGCACGCTGCGCGCGCAAGGAGTCTGACGATGTTAACCCGAGAACAGATGGCGATGCGCGTCGCCCGCGAACTGCGCGACGGGTATTACGTCAACCTGGGGATCGGCATCCCTACGCTGGTGGCGAATTATATTCCCCCGGAAATGGACGTGATGCTGCAGTCGGAAAACGGTCTGCTCGGAATGGGGGCTTTTCCCGATGAGCAGAGCCTTGATGCCGACATGATCAACGCCGGTAAACAGACGGTCACTGCGCGGACCGGCGCGGCCATTTTCGACTCGGCCCAGTCGTTTGCCATGATCCGCGGCGGTCATGTGGATCTGACCGTGCTGGGCGCATTTGAAGTCGATGTCGAGGGCAACATTGCCTCGTGGATGATCCCCGGCAAGATGGTGAAAGGGATGGGTGGCGCGATGGATCTCGTTGCCGGGGCGCAGAACATCATTGTGGTGATGACCCACGCGGCAAAAAACGGTGACTCCAAACTGCTGCCGCGCTGCACGCTGCCGCTCACCGGTGTGGGCTGCATCCGTCGGGTCCTGACCGATCTCGCGTTGCTGGAGATAGCGGACGGCGCGTTCATCCTGCGGGAGTACGCCCCGGGTGTCGGTATCGACGAGATTGTCCGTAAAACGGCCGGAAAAATCATTGTGGCGGACGACGTTCGCGAGATGCGCTTCAACTGAGGACTCAACATGAAAAAGGTCATGATTGTCGGGGCAACGCGAACCCCCATTGGCAGTTTTCGCGGATCGCTCTCGCCCCTTTCAGCCATTGAGCTGGGTGCCGTCACGGTACAGCGTCTGCTGGAGAGCAGCGGTCTTCACCCAGAGCAAATAGACGAACTGGTTTTCGGTCAGGTGCTGACGGCCGGGTGCGGGCAAAACCCCGCCCGCCAGACGGCCATCACTGCCGGATTACCCGTCAGCACCCCGGCGACAACGGTCAATCTGGTGTGCGGCGCGGGGTTGAAAGCGGTACAGCTCGCCGCCCAGGCAATCCGCTGCGGTGACGCAGACGTGGTTATCGCTGGCGGCCAGGAGAGCATGAGTAACGCCCCGTATCTGCTGGATGGCGCACGTTCAGGGCTGCGTTTTGGGCATACGGGCCTGCAGGACAGCATGATCACCGACGGCCTGTGGGACGCCTTCAACGATTACCACATGGGCATCACTGCGGAAAACGTCGCCCGTGAGTACGGCATTTCCCGCGAGCAACAGGATGCCTTCGCCTTCCGGTCACAGCAAAAGGCAGCGTCCGCCATTGAGACTGGTCGGTTTGACGCCGAGATAGTGCCAGTGACGGTGAAACAGGGCAAACGTGCGCCACAGATTGTCCGCCATGATGAACAGCCACGCCCGGAAACCACCGCCGGGCAGCTTGCACAGCTTCGCCCCGCATTTTTGCATGACGAGGGCACGGTCACGGCCGGGAACGCCTCCACCCTTAACGATGGGGCCGCCGCGGTACTGCTGATGAGCGAGGAAAAGGCGCGGGAAAGCGGGTTACCTGTCCTTGGCCACATTGTGAGTTACGCCGTGACGGGCGTTGATCCGTCGGTGATGGGCATCGGCCCGGTCAGCGCCTGCCGGACGGCGCTGGCGCGGGCGGGCTGGACGCTCGACGACGTCGATCTCATTGAAGCCAACGAAGCCTTTGCCGCACAGGCACTGGCGGTGGGCAAAGAGCTTGGCTGGGATGAACAGAACGTCAACGTTAACGGTGGCGCCATCGCCCTGGGCCATCCGATTGGCGCATCCGGCTGTCGCATCCTGGTGACCCTGCTCCATGAAATGCAGCGCCGGGGGGTAACAAAGGGACTTGCCACCCTGTGCGTTGGCGGCGGACAAGGCATTGCCCTGACCGTTGAGCGTTAAACCTCTCGTTGGTACCCGAATAATAATTAAAGTGAGGAGTCGTAATGAGTGTGTTAATAGCCCTGGCGGCGCTGGGATTACTGATGCTGGCGGCCTACCGCGGATACAGCGTGATTTTGTTTGCGCCGATTGCGGCGCTTGGTGCCGTGCTGCTGACCGATCCGGGTGCCGTCGGCCCGACGTTTACTGGCCTGTTTATGGAAAAGATGGTCGGCTTCGTTAAACTCTATTTCCCGGTGTTCCTGCTGGGGGCGGTGTTTGGCAAGCTGATTGAGCTTTCCGGTTTTTCACGATCCATCGTTGCCGCCGCGATCCAGATCCTCGGTCGTCGGCACGCTATCCCCGTGATAGTCCTGGTGTGTGCGCTGTTAACCTACGGCGGCGTGTCGCTGTTCGTGGTGGCATTTGCGGTGTACCCGTTTGCCGCCGAACTGTTCCGCCAGAGCGGCATTCCTAAACGGTTAATCCCCGCTACCGTGGCGCTGGGGGCGTTCTCGTTTACCATGGACGCCCTGCCCGGCACGCCGCAAATCCAGAACATTATTCCCACCAGCTTCTTTGGCACTAACGCCTGGGCGGCCCCGTGGCTGGGTCTTATCGGCTCTCTGTTTATTATCTTCTTTGGCCTGCTCTGGCTGGAGCGGCAGCGGCGTAAGGCGATCAATAACAATGAAGGTTATGGCACGGACCTGAAAAACGAACCTGAAACGCCGGACAATATTCATCTCCCGCATCCGCTGATTGCTCTCTCCCCGCTGCTGGTCGTGGGCATACTGAACCTGCTGTTTACCCGCTGGATCCCCGGCTGGTACGGTACGAGTCATGAGCTTACCCTGCCAGGACTGGCGAAACCGATTGTGACCGAGGTGAGCAAGATCACCGCCATCTGGGCCGTGGAGGCGGCGCTGATCTCCGGTATTGTGCTGGTGTTGATTTTTGGTTTTCGCAATATCCGGGGACGTCTGGCAGAAGGCAGCCGAACGGCGGTGAGCGGCGCCATCCTCGCGGCGATGAATACCGCGTCCGAATACGGTTTCGGCGCGGTTATCGCCGCCCTGCCCGGTTTTCTGGTGTTATCTAAAGCGCTGTCGGCCATCCCGAACCCGTTGCTGAACGAAGCCATCAGCGTGACCGTTCTCGCCGGGATCACCGGCTCAGCGTCCGGCGGAATGAGTATTGCCCTTGCGGCCATGGCGGACACCTTTGTTGCTGCCGCCCACGCGGCCAATATCCCGCTTGAGGTGTTGCACCGCGTGGCATCAATGGCAAGCGGCGGGATGGATACGCTTCCCCATAACGGGGCGGTGATTACCTTGCTGGCCATCACCGGCCTGAGCCATCGTCAGGCCTACGGCGGCATTTTCGCTATCACTATCATTAAAAGCCTGGCAGTGCTTTTTGTCATTGCCGTGTTCTATCTGACCGGCATTGTGTAAGGAGAGAAAAATGAATCTGAACGGTAAAATCGCCCTGGTGACCGGCTCGACAAGCGGCATTGGCTTGGGGATCGCTCGCGTGCTGGCGAAATCAGGGGCGCAGTTGATTCTCAACGGTTTCGGTGACAGCGGATCAGCGCGAGAAGAAATTGCACAACTGGGCAAAAAGCCGGGCTACCACGATGCCGACCTGCGTGACGTGTTGCAGATTGAAGCCATGATGCGCTACGCCGAATCGCAGTTTGGCGGCGTGGATATTCTTGTTAACAATGCCGGGATACAGCATGTGGCTCCGGTGGAGACCTTCCCGGTGGATAAATGGAACGACATTATCGCCATTAACCTTTCTGCGGTGTTTCACACCAGCCGGCTGGCGTTGCCCGCCATGCGTGAACAAAACTGGGGACGCATCATTAATATCGCCTCCGTTCACGGGCTGGTTGCGTCGAAAGAGAAGTCCGCCTACGTTGCCGCCAAGCATGGCGTGGTGGGCTTCACCAAATCCCTGGCGCTGGAAACCGCACGCACCGGCGTGACCGCCAATGCCCTCTGCCCGGGGTGGGTACTGACCCCGCTGGTACAACAGCAAATTGATAAGCGCATCGCGGATGGCGTCCCGCCGGAACTGGCGCGAGACCAGCTTCTCGGGGAAAAGCAGCCTTCAGGTGAATTTGTCACCCCGGAGCAGTTGGGCGAACTGGCGCTGTTTTTATGCAGCGACAGCGCCGTTAACGTTCGCGGCGCCGCGTGGAATATGGATGGCGGCTGGGTGGCACAGTGAGTTTCTGACCGGGTAAGGCGAAGCCGCTACCCGGCCAGAAATGTTTAACTTGAGCAACTCACTTCCAGCCGTTTGCCCCAGTCTGGCGGGCGGCTGATATAGTCATCATCCCGGTCGGCAAACGGCGTGCGCAACGCCAGGTGCAGACGGTGCAACTCGTCATACTCTCCCTGCTCTGCCTGTTCAATCGCCCGCTGCGCCAGCCAGTTGCGCAACACCATCGCGGGATTCGTCGCGTTCATCTGCGTCTGACGGGCGGCGTCATCGACCTGTTCCTGCTGCAAGCGGGAGCGGTAACGTGCAAACCAGTCGTCAAAGGCCTGCCTGTCAATAAACTCGTCGCGCAGCGGCGAGGCAGCACTGTGCTGCTCCGTCTGGCCCAGCATCCGGAAAGTGCGGGTATAATCACTCCCCTCACGCGCCATCAGTGCAAACAGATCGTTCAGGATCTCGTTATCCCCTTTCTCCTGGGTCATCAGCCCCAGCTTGTTGCGCATCAGCGTGCCATATTCTCGCAGCAAAACGTCCTGATAGCTGTCGAGTGCATCATTCAGGGCATCGACATCCATAAACGGCGACAATGTTTGCGCAAACCGCTGCAGGTTCCATAGCCCAACCGCTGGCTGGTTGTCAAAACTGTAACGTCCCTGATAGTCAGAGTGGTTGCAGATATACCCCGGCTGATAATCATCCAGAAAACCAAACGGCCCATAATCAAAGGTCAGCCCGAGGAGCGACATATTGTCAGTGTTCATTACCCCATGGGCAAAGCCCACCGTTTGCCAGCGAGCAATCATCCTGGCGGTACGGGCGACCACGTCCCGGAACCAGAGAACGTATTTATCAGCCTCATCCTGCAAATGCGCCCAATGGCGGCGAATAGCGTAGTCCGCGAGCTGACGAACCTTGTCCGTCTCACGACGATAGTAAAAGTGCTCAAAATGGCCAAAGCGCAGATGGCTTTGTGCGATACGCATCAGCATCGCCCCTTTTTCTACCGTTTCGCGCATAACCGGCGTGTCGCTGGTGACAATCGACAGCGCGCGCGTGGTGGGGATCCCCAGAGCATGCATGGCTTCAGATGCCAGGCATTCACGTATTGTTGAACGTAATACTGCGCGGCCATCGCCCATCCGAGAATAAGGGGTAAGACCTGCACCTTTCAGATGCCAGTCAACCGTCTCTCCGTTGGAAAGCTGTTGTTCGCCCAGCAGGATCCCCCTGCCGTCGCCCAGCTGTCCCGCCCAGACGCCAAACTGGTGTCCGCTATAGACCTGGGCAAGGGGTTGCATACCGGGAAGAAGCGTTTCGCCTCCCCAGACGCCCGCGCCCCCGGAAGGCTTAAACATCTCAGGCGGAACGGCCAGTTCATCGGCCAGCCGGTCGTTGTGCCAGATAAGACGTGAATTGTGTAACGGTGTGGGTTTGAGTGCGGTGTAAAAGCCAGGCAACTCGTCATGCCAGTGAGCAGTAAAAGACAGGGTCATAAGTCCTCCTGCTTTTAGTGTAGAGGGTTTGCCCGAACTTAAACACGGGCGAAAGACAGGGTTATCGCTACTGAACCAGCGTCGTGACGTGCTCCGCCGGGACAGCGGGCCACAGCGTGCCCTGCATGGCGCCAAAATTGAAGGACAAGACGCGTTGCAGCAGACCGTGGTCGTCAATACCTGAGACGATCACCGACTGGCAGTGCGGCGTTATTTGCCAGAGGATAGCGCGCATAAAAGGTTCGAAAGAGAGCTCTGAAGCCCGCTGCTGGATGAAACCTTTATCGAGAATGACCCGTTTAAATAATCCATCATAGACAGCTTTGAGCGATGCCGCGCCTGCACCAAAGTTTGCGAGGACCAGCGGGAAATGGATCGCCATTCTCGCCAGTTGCAGATCATCCTTTCCGTTATTTAAACCTGGATAATTCTCATTAACAGTAAACTCAAGAAAAGGATACCGCTCAAGAATTGAAACAGCATTCCCATTACTTAATAAAAATTCAACAATAGCCGGTGTAATATTGATCCATGCAATTAACTGATGCTGAATAAAAAACAGTTTACAGGTATCAAGGAATTGCAGTTTTTCGTTAAACAGCGCTAACTCTTCTGCCGCTGAAAGCCGGGGGATAACGAGCTCAGTGGGGATCCTCACATCGGTGCCGACGCCAGTAAAGTTAACCAGAACCTCTAAACCTTTAAGCTCGCCAGCACTATTACGTGCTGGCAAAAGCATCAGTTCAGACTGGTATGCATTATCTAGCGTAATCATCATTGCACTCGCCCCGCATTAAAGATGAGAGAGGACATCCTGGAGCAATTGCCGACACAATTCCACTGTCTTGATTTTAATAAGTTTAATTTCATTAGTTCCGTATTAATTTTCAGATTTATCCCTGAATCTAAAATAATCTTATCCTGGTTACAGAGTAATAGCCAGTTTTAGATAAAACAGACACATAAGGATGACGCTAATTTTAGGTAAATTTAACTTTAATCAGCTTATTCAAGAAAAACCGGCATGATTTAATAGTTACCCTGCCGGCAGTGAGACGTGTTCGGGCAGATTAAATACGTCGTGCCTGCCAGAAATTTTTACGCCAGTAAACATTATCCAGAGAAGAGCGCATCACCCCACGGCTTGTTGAGGCATGAATAAACTGGTTGTCCGTGTCATAAATGCCGACATGCAGGCCACTTTCTCCCGAACCGGTTTTGAAAAAGACCAGGTCTCCCGGCAGCAGGTCGTCTTTATCAATTTCAGTCCCAATTTCAGCCTGCTTGCGCGTTTCGCGCGGAAGCTGTAAATCAAACTTGTCACGAAACGTCATCAGCACAAAACCAGAGCAGTCCACCCCGCCGCGACTCATACCGCCGTAGCGATAAGGCGTCCCGCGCCAGTTGCTCAGCTGGTCGTTCAGACTGGCAATGACGGTGATAGAATCTGAAAGCCGCGGATTAGGCGGCGGTGCACGATGGCTGCTGCATCCCGCAAGAAAGAGTGCCGCCACCAGGATAAACCAGAATCGCATTTTCAGACGAATCCTCTGCTTTTATTGTTCTTCCGGTAATTTAGCGCGCAATTGTGTTAACAGGCAAGAAACGGTTACTCCTGCCCCGTAGAAATCAGCATCTTATGTCCCTCGATATCCAGCCTGCGGAACGACATGTTATAGGCACGTGCCAGATGTGGCGGCGTAAGAACCTGGTCCCGCGCGCCGCTGGCAATCATCCTGCCGCGCGACAGTAGCCACACCCGATGGGCATGGCGCAACGTATGGTTAAGGTCGTGGCTGCTCATCACCACGGCAATACCTTTCCGGCTCAACGCGCTTAACAGCGAATCCAGCGCCGCCTGCTGGGCGACATCCAGACCACTCATGGGTTCGTCCAGGAGCAACATCCGCCCGTGAGGGTTGCCTGCGGGGTGGATCTGCAGAATGACCGCCGCCAGACGCACTCGCTGCCATTCACCGCCGGAAAGCTGGCTGGCATGGCGGGGCAGTTTATCTTCCAGTCCTAACGCCGCCGCCACCTCCGTAAGCAGTGCCGTATCCTGTTTGTCGTGCAAATGCAGCATCAGATAATGCCAGACCGGCATCGCAAACGGCGGTACCTGCTGCTGCACCAGATAGCTGCGCCGGTGGGCCAGCGAGCCGGGAGACCAGTCGGCAAGAGGATGTTCCAGCAGTGTGATCTGCCCGGGCCCGGTGGTCCGCCCTTTCCCGCGCCGTTTGGCCCAACCAGATGCAGGATTTCCCCCGCATTGATAGCGCCGGTCATCGGCTCCAGACGCCCCTTCTCGGCGACGTCCGTGAGCTGCATCAGCAGTGACATTATTTTGCCAGCGCCAGCTTGATCGATTCCATGACAATCGGATCCTCAGGCGTCATATCCGGCGAGAAGCGCTGAACGACCTGGCCGTCGCGACCGATCAGGAATTTTTCGAAGTTCCACAGAATATCGTCCGGATAGAGCGGCGCGCGGCCTTTGCTGGCCATACGCTCGTAAAAACCACTGCCCTCAGGCGCAACGGCCTTCGGCGCGGCAGCAATCAGCTTCGCGTACAGCGGATGGCGATCTTCGCCGTTAACATCAATTTTGCTGAACATCGGGAACGTTACGCCATAGGTGGTGCTGCAGAAGGTTTTGATCTCTTCTTCGCTGCCCGGCTCCTGGCCCAGGAACTGGTTGCACGGGAAGCCCAGCACGGTGAAACCGTCTTTCTCCCAGGCTTTCTGAATGTTCTCCAGCTGTTCGTACTGTGGCGTCAGGCCGCATTTGGACGCCACGTTGACGATAAGCAACACGTTGCCTTTGTAGCTTTCCAGCGTGGTTTTCTCGCCATCAATGGTCGTCACTTCGGTATTCAGGATATCAGTCTGCATAGCATTCCCTCAGGTTGTCTTACGGGTCGTTTTTTAACGTCCGGATTTTAATAGTAGCCAGATAAAGACTGGCGCGCCCAGCGTGGCGGTTACCACACCAATCGGTAACTCCGCGGCTGTCAGGGCAAGACGAGCGATGATATCAGCCACCAGCAGCGTGACGGCTCCGGCCACGGCCGAAGCCGGAAGCAAGGTTCGATGGTCCGTGAAGCCACACAGACGCAGCATATGCGGGATAACCAGCCCGATAAAACCAATCGCTCCCGCCAGCGCCACGCTCACGCCCACCAGCCAACCGATGGCAATGACCAGCACGTTACGCCAGAACGCCATCGGCATGCCGAGCTGACGGGCTGAGATTTCCCCCAGCGCGAGCATGTTCAGCGGCTGCGCCTGCAGGGCTGCCCATACAATCCCAGGCACCAGAAGCGCCATCAGCCAGCCCTGATGCCAGTCAACGCCACCAAAGCCTCCCATCATCCAGTACATCAGCTGACGCAAGTCAAAGGAGGTCGAGAAGTAAACCGCCCAGGTCATTAGCGCGCTGCAGATGATCCCCAGCGCAACCCCGGCAAGCAGCAGGCGGCTGGTCGACAAGTGCCGTCTGGCAAAGCGAAGCAGGATGATGGTGATCAGTAATGCACCGAAAATGGCGCTGAGGCTAATACTCCATCCGGAGAGTTCTCCTCCGCCCAGCATTACCGCCGCAATCAGCCCGACGCCTGCACCGTTCGACACCCCGAGCAGCCCGGGTTCCGCCAGCGGGTTTTCAAACAGCGCCTGCATAACGGTACCTGACAGCGCCAGTGCAGCACCGACCAGCATCACCGCCACGGTGCGCGGCAGACGAATTTGCCAGACGAAGAGTTGCCCGTCAGGCCCCAGCCAGCGTTCGGGCCCAATCCAGCTGTCGCCCGCGCAGAGGCTGATACCCGCGGCGACAATCAGCAACAGCGCCAGCAATAGCAGGCGACGTCGGTCGGAACGGTGTTGGCGATGAGCATAATCAAGCATGAGCGTGGTTTTATTAGCGTGTGATGTCTTTGATTTTACGGTCGGTTTGCCAGAGAGCGCAAAGAAAAAAGGCCGCGTAGGCGGCCTTTTTGGTTAGTTCATATTACTCTGCTTTGGGCGTTGCGTTTTCGACACGGCTTTTTAACT
>ENA-UOZX01000416-UOZX01000416.1-food-metagenome-genome-assembly--contig:-NODE-416-length-15579-cov-61.700077_pt1 | contig 15579 bp, 24 predicted proteins | sample MGYA00249884_ERZ772741 | MGnify/ENA primary metagenome ERZ772741 (study PRJEB29005, sample SAMN08379464) | food metagenome | isolation source: cheese - non spiked | study: EMG produced TPA metagenomics...
GAATCGTTCCGTTAAAGGGCTTTACGGTTACCAGTAATCTCTTCATATCCCCTCCAGATAAAAATGCCCCTTGCCGCCCGGGCTGTTGTTCAAAGTTCATCCTGATTCGGCAAGATTCAGAATGTATAAGACAAATTGGCACACACAGCAGAATTTCATGCTTTCTGGACGCTGGCGCATCCTTCATTTTTCAGCGAAATATTCTGCTCTTACAGGCGATCAGCTCTGCAGACACTGTCGAACACCGTCGACAATTTCGCAGACCTGAGAAGCCGTATCGAAAAGTTGGCGCGCCTTATCCAGGCTGACGCACCCCACCAATAAAAAAGGCACCAGTATCGCTACCAGTGCCCATTTTGCCGCCGCTCGCGGCATTCTGTGTGTCCAGTGTTTTCGGCTCATATCACCACCAACGCACAGCCCAAATCAGAACAGCGACCGCCACAAGGCGAATTGCAAAGGCCGCAGCCCTTGTCAAATCAAGGCTCGCGGGAGTTTCCACTTCAATACCTTTCATAATGGACAACCTCAAAAAGAATCTTTTATACTTTCCCACGAGGATTTTCTCCGTACTCACTACTCACAATTTTCTCTTTGACGTGAAAACTAAAAACCCCGGACTGTTCCAGCAGCCGGGGTTTTTGCTATCTGATGCTGTACCCCTTACTTTCACTCATCGTAACCCCAGAAAAGAGCCTGCGTGAGTTGAGGGTGTTCAGCACTTCAGCGTCAGTTTTTAAACTGCTACGCGCTCTTTCATCCAGCCGTAGACAAACGACTCGTTGGCCTCGCGTTTCTCTGCCAGCTCCAGATAACGCTCGCCCTGCGTACAGTTCAGGGCTTTCACCAGTACCAGTTCACCATCCCTGCTGCGATTTTTCAGATATGCCCGTAATGCATTAAGAGTACGCGGCCCGATGCGTCCATCTGCATCCATATCCGGATAGAGTTTCCCGCGCAGGTTGAAAACGTTCAGCCAGCGCTGAAGCATTCTGGACGCCACAGTTGGCCCCATGTTCACGCCCGTATCGCACAACTCTGCGGCAATATCAGGAGACAGGTCCTCAACCTGGTCGAATCGTGGTCCGTACCAGTAGTCTGCCTCGAGTATTTCCAGCGCCTGCCCACGCGTCAGGTCACGCATATCGCCCTGATAACCGTGTGCACGGGCAACTTTTTCAGTGATGCCCCATTTAGTCGGACCACCTTTATCATCCGGGTGATTGACGTAACCGCCCTCTTTTCCCAGAATTTCGTCAAAAATTTCATCTTTCGACTTCATATCAGCGCCTTCGTAATACAAGGATTTTTGATACGTTCCCGCGTGCTCGTATCACCAGCACGCAGAACACCAGGTTAATCAGGACGACCAGCCAGTTACCGGGTGGAAAGCGACCACACAGATAACAAAGCGGCGCAAAGGCATAAAGCAGCATCAGCAGCCAGGCCAGCCACGACATCAGCGGTTTATGTCTCGACTCACCACGACGATAAAAAAAGAGCGTCAGCACGATAACCGTGCTTAACACCACATTCAGTAATCCGGGAAGGTTACTTAACATTACCGCCTCCACCCCGCAGACGGGAGAACAGCCCGGATACCAGCGATGCGATATCCTGCTGGTGGATGAATGAGAGAATCTTCACCGACACCACCGATACCAGTACCGCGCAAAGCGCGTCGAGAGATGTGCTGTGGAGATTCAGTTTTTCAACCAGGTAAGACGCCATCACATCCGCCCCCAGCACGCCAACAATGAACGACACCAGAAAATGCGCTGCCACACGCCAGACAGAAATCTGCTGTGGTATCGTGGCCACAAACAGCGCCCCTGCGAATGCACCAAACACAATCCCGAAATCCGTTCCGGTAAACAGCCCGAATACCGTCGCCCCGCCGAGCGCCGCAGCCGTGCCGGAACCGGATAAGGGTTCAGACATACTTTTTCTCCTGTCAATAAAAAGGGCCACCAGCGGCCCGTAAAAAACACTCTGTCAAAGGTACCCGCAGATGCCTTTTGTTTGGTGTTATTCATATTTGTGCAGTAAAGGCCAGAGAACGACCATCACCATCGCCACCAGCACGCCATCAGCCAGCACCGACATCAGCCGTCCGGTAAAATCCACTGCCACTACCAGAAACAGCAGGATGGCAGCCAGCACAAGGCGCGCACTTTTCACAGGTACTGCTCCAGCGGCAACTGCAGCGCCTGCGCAATTTTCTTGAGCTGTGCTTCTTCATCCGGACCAATGCCATCCTGGTCTGCAATATCCAGACACAGGCACAGCACATCAACCGCTTCGGCGGTTCCTGCCACATCAGCCAGTTCTCGCAAAGCCTGAGCATTCGCACTACGAGGCGATGCTTCATAACGGGCGCGGATATTCGCGCTCATCTGGGCAATCTCACCGGAGAACGGCGCAAAGGCAGGAAGTGCTGCAATGGTTTTCTCCAGTACCGCAATTTCTTTCGCGTCACAGGTGTCGTCAGCGTATGCAATGGAATACGCGCCCCAGACGGTCGCCTCCACCGCGTCGCGGTTCTCCATTTTCTTCACTTCAGTAATAGCCTTACGGGTTTTCTTTTTGAAAATACCAAACATCGTGACTTTTCCTTTTAGTGGGTGAGCCTCGCCCCGGGATGAGCAGCCCACAGAGAAAGTCACACTGACCATCCCGTAAGCTCCCCCCTGAAAGGCTCTGTGGTTTTTTGATGTGCGCCGGGCGTGGCGCAGATATGAAAAAGGCCACGCACGTGCGCAGCCTGATAATTTTCTGAATCAGCGGAGTGTCAGCTGGTTTACCCTTTCACTTCTGAAAGGGATTTTTTGCCAAACGTCACTTCATTCATTGACATAAGTATGCTGTCTTTAATGTATTCGCACACTTCATTAATTTTTGCGTTGGTATCCACATGCGAAAATGTCCTGGCCTGATAACCATCAACCGAAATCGTCATGTTGTCGCCATCAAGTAACAGAATACTCACTGTAATATTCACACTTACAGACTGGCGGGGATCATCATCAACAACCGTATATAAATTAAAAGTAACCCCATCCTGAAAATCTACCTGCAAATCCTCCGGTTTCTCACAATAACTATCATGAGAAAGATAAACATAGGGATGGGAGTTACCGTCAATATCCAGCCATCGTGGTTTCGGCAATGCCAGTGAGTCTTCATAGGTCTTGACCAGCCTTTTTGCCATATCCCGCAGTCGCTGGATGTACTCCTGTCTGGCCTCCTGAATTTCAGCCTGCTTTTCCCGAATGTCTGCATATGTGATCACAGTCTCAATTCTCCTGTATACAGAAAAATAAACCATAATAATAGCCAACCGGGAAAAGATGAAAAATGCCATAACAGAACAGGCATTGCGCACGGATAAAAAAATGCCCGTCATGAGACGGGCCCAAAGCATTCATCGTATAAGAATTAGACAGCGTTTAATTGTATGGTTACTACCAGAATGATTCGTCAGCCTGCAACGTAATTCTGACGAATCACAGACCCCGAAACAGGCAGCGACTCATTCTGATAAAAACCATCCGATGATACACAACGTTAACAATGTAAAAAACAGCACCGAAACTGTAATCAGTCAGATATTACAGAATGAAGAACAACAAAGGCGCTTGCAAAACCTGTTCTCCGCGAAACTCGCCAGTGCTGAAACGATATGCCTCATTTGTTTACCAGTGCGGGTAGCAGAAATTACCCTCACACATAAAATGCTGACTTCCGGAATCACACTGCTGACCGGTTATTACTGAATCAACAAACTGATCACCAGGAAGTCAGCACTGACCTTTCCGGTGGTATTAACACCCTGTGAACACAAAACGACCACCTTTAGGTCGTCACAAATACTAACAATGATTGTGTGGGCATCAAAAATATATTTGGTGTTCAGTTTTAAATATGTGTATACATCTGTATCAGAAATATACAACTTATATCATCACTGAATTAAAAATCTTTCGTTATTTCTCTGACCGTCTGATTAAAACGTTCCTCTTCCAGTTCCACGCCAATCGCCCTGCGTCCCAGCGACAGTGCCGCTTTTATTGTCGACCCCGACCCCATAAAAAAATCTGCGACCAAATCGCCTGGACGGCTGCTGGCAGTAATTATCTGACGCAACATATCCGCCGGTTTTTCACAGGGATGCTTACCCGGATAAAACTGCACGGGCTTGTGCGTCCAGACATCCGTATAAGGAACGACAGCCGATACGGAAAAATAACGCCGCAGTGATTTGTATTCCTCCAGCAGGCTGGCATATTGCCGGTTCAGTTCGCTGTATGTGCTGACCAGCTGGTGGTGTGGCTGCTCCAGTTCACCGCGCTGGTGTTTTTCTGTCACCACACGTGCAAACAGCGCCTGCAGTTTACTGTAATCGGCCTCATTCGGTAACTGCCACTGACTGGTACCAAACCAGTGCGAAGCCATGTTTTTCTTTCCGGTGGCTTCTGCTATCTGTTTTGACGTTATCCCCAGTGATTCGCGCGCATCACGAAAGTAAGAAATCAGCGGGGCCATGACATGCTGCTTAAGCTCGCGCCCCTTTGCTGCATAACCGTCACTTTTGGGCTGGTATGGCCCCTGATAATGTTCGGCAAACAGAATGCGCTCTGTTGCCGGGAAATACGCCCGCAGGCTTTCCTTGTTGCACCCATTCCAGCGTCCGGACGGCTTCGCCCAGATAATGTGGTTCAGCACATTAAAGCGTTCACGCATCATGATTTCGATATCAGATGCCAGGCGATGACCACAGAACAGGTAGAGACTTCCGGCAGGTTTCAGTACCCGCCAGAACTGTGCAAGACACTGGTCCAGCCATTTCAGGTAATCATCGTCCCCCTTCCACTGGTTATCCCAGCCCTCGGGCTTCACTTTAAAGTATGGCGGGTCTGTGACTATCAGATCGACAGAGTTTTCCGGTAAGGTCCGGATAAATTCCAGGCAATCAGCGTTGATTAACTCACAACTGGATATTTTTACAGTATTAGCCATAGATCAATAAGCACTTCTCTGATAGGCTCATACCGCTTTTGCGCAAAGCAGATGGGCCTGAGGTTTGCTTGTGATCCCAACGCATGAGCAGATGGCTGGCAGGTGCCGCTAACACCCACCAGCCGCCCATTACCACAAATTAAAAAGCCTTCACTGAGGAAGGCGTCTGTAACAACCGAACTGATAATCTGCCAGACCCGCCATAACAAGCTGGGTCAGTATTAACTGGCAGCGTTCGCGTGAAAGGTAAGTATTCTGCGCAATTTCCCCGACGGTCGCCGGTTCGGTGACGCTTAATTCATTAAACACCACTCTGGCGGTTTCGGTCATATCCTGCTGTTTTAGCATGTCTTTTTCCCTTTTCTGGTTAACGTGACATACCAATAACTCTTGTCGAAAAAGCCAGCAAGCTGAAAGACCGGTATTCGTAACCACCAGCACGTTTAACGTCCTGTGCCGTTTTTCGGGTACAAAAAACAGCCCGACGGCGGTTTTAAGGAAGGAGTCGAAGCAACCACTCTTAACATCATAATTGAATTTTTACGTACGTAAACCACAAATACGCCACTCAAATGTTAATGCTCTATAACAAAACCAAACATGCGAATAACACATATTACACCAAATGCATCATTGTTATTTTTCAATGAAAAATGAGTAAATAATGTATTTCATTAATTAAATTCCGCATTACACAAAAATATCGACAAATTACACCAACGCGCATAAATGAGATCTTGATCATATTATCAATCACTAAATTAAACTTGCCTCTTGAAATAACCACATTGATTAGATGAATATTTATCGCGCAGTGACATCATTTTTTAAAAATAGTTCAAAAAAAGGGTTCGTGATGAAAAAATTAACGGTGGCAATTTCTGCTGTGGCTGCATCAGTACTGATGGCGATGTCTGCTCAGGCAGCAGAGATTTATAATAAAGACAGCAACAAGTTGGATCTGTACGGAAAAGTTAATGCTAAGCACTACTTCTCCTCTAACGATGCAAATGATGGCGACACAACTTATGCTCGTCTGGGTTTCAAAGGCGAAACTCAGATCAACGATCAACTGACTGGTTTCGGTCAGTGGGAATATGAATTCAAAGGAAACCGTACTGAAGAACAGGGAGCAGCCAAAGATAAAACCCGTCTTGCATTTGCAGGGCTTAAATTCGGTGACTACGGCTCCGTCGATTACGGTCGTAACTACGGTGTAGCATACGATATCGGTGCATGGACTGACGTTCTGCCAGAATTCGGTGGAGATACCTGGACCCAAACAGATGTATTCATGACTGGTCGCACCACTGGTGTTGCAACTTATCGTAACAACGACTTCTTTGGTCTGGTTGATGGTCTGAATTTTGCTGCACAGTACCAGGGTAAGAATAATCATGATCGTAGTAGCTTAGATAACTACACCAAAGGCAATGGCGATGGTTTTGGTTTCTCTGCGACCTATGAATACGAAGGTTTCGGCATTGGTGCAACGTATGCGAAATCTGATCGTACCGACACTCAAGTCAAATTGGGTAAACTTCTCCCAGGAGTATTTGCTTCCGGCGAAAATGCAGAAGTCTGGGCTGCAGGTCTGAAATACGACGCAAACAACGTTTATCTGGCAACAACCTATTCAGAAACCCAGAATATGACTAAATTCGCAGATTACTTTGTGGCTAATAAAGCACAAAACTTCGAAGCTGTTGCACAATATCAGTTCGATTTCGGTCTGCGTCCGTCTGTTGCTTATCTGCAATCAAAAGGTAAAGATCTTGGCATTTTTGGTGACCAAGATTTAGTCAAATATGTTGATGTTGGCGCAACTTATTATTTCAACAAAAATATGTCTACCTTCGTTGATTACAAAATCAACCTGCTTGACAAAAATGACTTTACTAAAGCTCTTGGTGTAAACACTGACGATATCGTTGCTGTAGGTATGGTATACCAGTTCTAATCTGGTTAATAAAGGATATGCTGAGAAGGTTTTATCTTCTCAGCATATAAGTGGCTCCCTCAAGCCACTTCTTTAAGAAGCATTAGAGCCCTGCTTCTTACTATCTAAACTTTCTGTTATATATTACCCTTTATCTTGGGGGTGTTTTTACGCCCCATTTTTTATTAAAAAATAATCGTATTAATTAAGCTTAGTAACATCAATATCCATCTCTAAGCAAATGTCTAATGCCATTAACATACCTTCGATTATTCCCTCTGCTTTCTGTAACCTTTTCCCGATATACCCATCAGAGCAATTATGCTTCCGCGCCAGCATCATAAACGTCATCCCACCAACATAATAATCCACCAGCAAATCATGTAAGCCATTGTTGCTCTTTTTCAGACAGGCCATACATCCACAAATGATCATCGCGTCATCGTCACAGCATTGCGGACGAGATCTTACTTTTGAAGGAATTAATCCCTTAAAACCGGCGGCAATGGACGACCAGGTCACATCTTCATGATTATTAGCCGCCCACGCTCCCCAACGCTCAAGAACCATCTGAATATCACGCATCAGCGCAGTACCTCCTGCACCAGTTTTTCAAACTTTCCAACTTTGGTTTCCAGCTCTGCCACACAATCCACCAGCTCATCCACAGCTTTTTGTGCACGGTGTTTCGCCTGCATCAGTTCCCTGAGCACTGGCACCATATCCCGACGAATGGCATCTTTTGTTACACCTGTTTTTTCCAGTTGTTCCGCCTGTCGCAACATTTCCTGTGCCTGTTTACGTAATTGTTCAGGGGTAAAAGTCATTGTCTGGTTGTTCAAAAGAAACGCTCCATCTTACTGCTGTCAGTTCGTTTGTTACTGTATCTTCGCGGTCTGGACGGCTGCATTGGTGTAGAAAGAACCTGTGCGCTTTCCTGGTCTACAGGCAGAAAATGTCCGTTATAAAAACGTCGGTAAATCGTCCCCAGAGAACCATTACGTTGCTTCGTGATATTAATTTCTGCGATGCCCCTGGCCTGCGTATCCGGGTTGTACACTTCATCCCTGTAAAGCATCAGAATGATGTCAGCATCCGCCTCTATTTCTCCGGAATTTTTCAGGTCTGAGTTCATGGGACGTTTATTTGGTCTGGACTCCACACTGCGGGAAAGCTGGCTCAGCGCAATCAACGGAAAACCACCGGATTTTGCCAGGCCTTTAAGTCCCTTTGAGATTTCACCCACGGCAAGGTCATGACGCCCCGTGGTTCGGGTTTTTATCAGCCCGAGATAATCAACCACCACCAGTGCCGTTTCCGGATGTTTAATCAAATGGTGTTTCGTTGTTGCGCATATCTCGTCAATGGTCAGGTTCGCCTGGTCCACCATCCAGATATTGCGTCCGGTCATCAGCTCCACACCCTTAATGAAACGCGCCCAGTCTTCGTCACCAAAGTTAGAGACAGATTTCAGGCGCGATACAGGCATTCCTCCGGCAGCAGACACCATGCGTTCACCGATCTGAATGTTCGCCATTTCCATTGTGAACAGAAGAACACCGCGCCCCTGTTCAGTCACTTTGTCGATGATATCCAGCGCCAGTTCTGTTTTCCCCATCGAAGGGCGCGCCGCGATGAATATCAGGTCTCCTGGCTCCATGCCGCCTGTTTTTGCGTCCAGTTCATCAATACCGGTCATCAACGTCCTGGATTTCTCCAGCCCCTGATTCCGGCATTCAACACGGTCAACCACCTCCGGAAGCACATCATCAATATGTACCGGCTGAATAGCGCCTTTTTCCATCGACAATGAGGCCATCATGTTTTGAGCATCCTTCAGAGCATCCTCGGCTGCTTCACAGGTATGCGCATCACGTAAATTCTGTAATGCTTCGGTCAGTGTTTTTTCTGCATCGCGCAGTGCGGCATTTCGCCGCAGCGCTGCAACATAGTGCTCCAGTGAAGACTTCACCCAAGTTTTACGCCCGGTGTCGGTAATCACCGGGGCAAGTTCCGGCATCTCATTGCACAGCAGCACGGGGTCAATGACGCCGGATACGCGGGCCTGTCTGCAAATCCCCGCGTAAATATCCCTGTACTGACGCACGAAAAAGACATCCGCCGGTAGTGTGGCCAGAATATCCATCACTTCCGGATCTACCCCACGCAAAAAGAATGCGCCAATAACAGCACCTTCCAGATCATCGTTACGCCAGACCGGGCTTTTCTGGCTGATCATGCTGCCACACCTCCGGCATGTGCACGATAGCTGGGCCAGTTAAAGGACAACAGGTTACGGCCACCATCCGTAACCCTGTCAGCAATACGTGGACTAATGTATGCCCACAACGCCTTCGGTGAAAGATTGCTGATCAGGATGGTTGGCAGAATGCTTTCGTACCGGGCATTGATAATTTCCTGAAGAATGGCCATTTCCGCCGCGCTACCAAACTGGACACCCACTTCGTCGATAATCAGCAGATCCAGTGATGCATAATGCTCAATCACCTCATCCGCAGTTTTTTCGCTGTCATTCCGCCAGCAGTTTTTCACAGCCCGGGTCAGGCGCATCACGTCGGTGATCTCAACACTGGCGAGATAGTTGCGGATGACATATTTTGCCATTGCAACCGCCAGGTGATTTTTCCCGGTGCCACAACTGCCAGTCAGCACGAGATTTGTGCCGTTCTCCAGAACATCCGCCCAGTTTTCGGCATAGCGACGACAGGCAGCAAGATTTCTGGCTGCGTCAGGATTAATCTCCTGATAGTTTTCAAACTCACAGTCGCGAAAACGCAGTGCAATTCCGGCGTTATCAGTCAGTTCCTCCGCCTTCAGGGACGAGAGCTCCATAATCACATCGTTGATTTCAGCACTCAGGCAGTGAGGGCAGTGTGAAATTTTCTCTCTGTCCTCGCCATTACGATCCCCCCACACCAGAATATGCGTGTGATATTCGCCATGTTTTTCGCAATATCCGCGTCCTTCACGCATCCGGCAGGAACGATAAGGCCACGGTTTTTCCCCAGTCTCCGCAAACGCCATCTCAGACCGTAACTCATCCATCCGCGCCTGTAGTCTTGTTTGTTGTTCACGCAGGTTAAACGTCATCATCGCTGTCACCTCAGAATGTTAAGTTGTCACTGGATTTACCGAATTCGTCAGACATGGCACCAAGACCAGACAGGATATCTATCTGTCGCTGTCGCCCACCTCCGGGAGCGGCTGGCTGTTGCCAGAAATCTTCGAAGTGACGATCGGGTCCAAAGAACGTCGCAGCCTGCTTCACGAACTGTGTGCCGGTATTTCCTGTAGCACGTACCCAGGCGGCATAACGTCTCACACCATCAAGCATGGTCTCCGGTTTTATCCCCTCCCTGATACGGGCTTTCCAGGCTTTGAAGGCTGCTGACTTGGAATTGCCACCAGCACGTTTGGGATATTCCTGCCAGGCCTGTTCAAATTCCGGTGAATATTCCTGTCGGGCAGAACGTGCTGGTGCAGACGCGTCAGCGGATGCGCCAATAGTGTTTTTACTCTCTGTAGTATTCTCTGAAGTAATCTCTGTTGTATTCTCTGTAAGATCGAAATTGGTTTTCCCTTCTCCGCGGCGAGGGGTTTCCCGTGTCCGCGGTGAAGGCTTTCCCTCCTCCGCGAAATTGGGTTTTACAGTTTCCCGAAAACGGGTTTCCCCATTTCGGGAAAACTGATTGTTTTCATTGATAATTTCATTAAGGCGCTCACAATCTATACGGTAGAACATTTTGTGCTCAAGACGCTTGTTGGTTTCAACCAAAATGCCTCTGGACACAAGATGCTTACGCGCTACAGCCTGTTGTTCAAATGTAAGTCCGGTTTCGTGTTGTATCTCTTCACGCGTTTTATGTACGCCTTCCGCTGCATGTGCTTTATCCTGCCAGTAAAAAATCTGACCAAAGAAAATAACAGCGTGCGGACTTCCCATGTATTTAACGAGCCCAGGGTAATAAGCAACCGGATGTCCAAAATCGAGCAGAAGATCAGACGGACGCATAGCCACCTCCCAGGCGTTTAAACATTTTTCCGGACTGAAACGCCACCAGCGGATAACTCAGAGTATGAGTACGTCCCTGAACCTGGCAGACAACTTTCTGGCTTTCAGTGCTGACTAGGCAAACCCGCAGAACGTGACCGTTGCTGGTGGCGAACCACTGCCCCACACGGGGGCAACGGTTGTATCGGTGATACAGGGAATTAACGATGCGGCGAATCATGGGTGCGCCTCCTTGTCAGAACCATTAAGTCTGGAATCAACAAGTGCAGCGCCAAAAACAGCATCTCCTACACGGTCATACAGCTTGCTCGCCAGCGGAGATTCAACGGCCTTAAGCATGGGGTAAAGCTGGCTTTTCCAGATTTGATGGATTTCACGCAAATGCAGGTATACGCCTCTGGCGTTTCGTGCAACAGCTGACATATCAACCGCGTCAGCACCAGATAAATTCTTCTCCATCTGGTTAAAGGCGTTGATGTATGCCTCTTTGAACCGGGCTGCACGTTTGCCAGTAAAGCCCATGGCAAGAAACGCAAAACCGTCGCGGGTGATTTGGTAGCAGGGAAGTTTGCGGCCTGATGCGTCGGTGTATTCACTTAACACAAAATTGTGTTCAGTAAATTCAGCGGAACATTCGAGGTTTCGAATTCTATCTAAAACCCGCTCATGCCGTTTAGTAAAGTAATTAGAAACTGCAAGAGATGTGGTGACAACACGACCATTGATAATCGTGATTTCAGGGTGAGATTGGGGTGGGAGAGTAGTCATGGTGACAGCCCCTATGTTGAATTCAATGAACTCACCACCAAGGCTTCTCACGGCAATAGGTGGTGAGACGTACAGGGGTGAGAAACCGGTCAACATAGAACCCGGCCCAACCGAAGTCGGCCCTGTACGCCCCACCATAATTTGGGCGTAGCAATGCTCATGACACGAAAAAACCGCATGAGCGCGGTTGTGCTCTATATTGGATTTCGGGTTCTCACGCCCGGCACCCGCTTTATAAGGTGCTGGAACAGTGTAACGTCCCGAAATTGCAGAATCAATATGTTGGTTGCGGATCATTTTGTACCTACTCGCCGTCAATCCGCGTTTTCGCGCTGATTCCAGTCATGAACAGCACGTTCTTTCGAATCAGGGATCTGGTTTGCGTTACAGCAAGTACATGCGACGTAATAACCATCATCGCCATCCAGAAAATATTTCACCTCAATGAGTTGTACTTCCGGATTTCCGCAGAACGGGCAAGGTTTCAGATCGACATCACCAGTTACACACGTCTTGGTTTGCATTATTTGTTCTCCTGTAAAAGATTCGCGAGCTCAGTGTTATGGGTAAACAGCCCATCCCATGTTTTCTTCATCGGTAGTTCACCGTTCAGATAATGGCGATATAACCAGGCGGCACCTTTTTTCTTCAGGAGTGGTTTGAAAATCTCGCGCATTTCCCCGTTTTCCTGCTCAACCTGCCCAGAACGCTCAGTCAGGTATTGGTCACGTGCATACGCTTTTACACGCCAGCGCGGATACATAGCCTCCGGACGGTCGTCATACAGCCAGTTACGCTCTTCAAGGAACGCATTAATCTGACGAGTGTTTACACCGTTGAGTTGTTTGCAGAACTGCACAGGAGTGATGCCATCGGCGAGATGGCTTTCGAGTTTGCTGATGTAGCGAGCCTGACGCTCTGCATACCCGAGAGCAAGGCGTTCGGATTTTTTGGCTTCAATCCACGCTTCAGCAGCAGCGATCGGATCGTCAAAGTCTGGAATAGTGTTTGAAGAAGGCGTTGCTTTACGAAAATACGCCTGCTCCATTTTTTCGAAGAACGACCAGGCCTCGTCTGTATCGACGATTTTTGACATGCGGGCAGCGCCGCGTTCTGTCCAGAGAGTGAGTGAACGCGCATTTCTTCCAACAGAGTGACCAATAGTCACTCTGTCCTTAAATGCTTTCAGGGCATCACCAGTTAAAAGAAAATAATGTTTCCCATCTTCAAAGCGCTCAAGATTGCGCGACAGATTTTTACGGATATTAGCTTCATCCGTGCCATATCCCGCCGCCAGCGTTTCAGTGGTAACTACGCGTACCCCCTGCCACTCAATCACTGGCAGGTTTTCAGGGTTGACTAATTTTTGTTTATTGATCATCATGAAATCCCCTTACTAATCAGAATAAGTCGGGCTGACGGAGTGCGGCCCGGCTTTTCTTTTTTCGTTCAGTAACCGTTCATCGCGTGGACATTTCTGATGAATCACTCTGCCCATCTTCCGTGCGCGCTAGGCTTGGATTTGAAATTTTGCGTAACGAATCAGGAATTCCATCTTCAGGGTGAGGATAAAGATCTGGCCTTAAGCCATGTGGCGTGACCTTCCATGCAACTACTTCACATACGCGTAAAACAAAACGAGCAGGAATTGTGTTTTTTGAAAACCACTGATTCACCGCTTGCGGCGTCACACCAAGATTTCGCGCTATGGCATTTTGCGCAATTAATGTACGAAGTTTGTCGTAATCATTTCCTTTCATAACAAAGCACCAATATTAACTTTATGAATCAAGAATATATCAAGATTAAATTAACATGCAAGTTGCAAAAGGATCGAATACACTAAAATCAAGTAAAGATTTATCCTTGTAAAGAAACCCACAGGACCTGGTCATGAAGAACGTCAAAAACACGGAAAATCGTATAGCCGCGATGCTGAAAGCAAAAGGATGGACTCAAGCTCAACTGGCCCGTAAGTTAGGTGTGAGTGCGCAATCAGTGCAGTACTGGACAACAGGAAAGACATTTCCACGGAGTGATAAGCTTGCGCAGTTATCAGAGATTAGCGGTTATCCACAATCCTGGTTCTTAGGTGAAGACCCCTCACCGACCTTCTCCTCGCCAGAGAAACACCAGACAAGAACAGATAGCGTCGTGTTTAATGTCCTTGATGTTGAGTTCAGTTGCGGTGATGGAACTCATGTCCGTGGTGACTTGATAGATGTAGTGCGCTCAATAGAACTTGATCCTGAATATGCCCGACGTCTTGTTGGAAATCGGGCATTCAAAAATATAGAAATAGGTAACGCCAGAGGAGACAGTATGGCTCCCACAATCTCACCTGGCGACCTTCTTTTTCTCGATAAGACAGTAACTTATTTTGATGGAGATGGCATTTATGCATTTTGTTTTGATGGAGAATGCTACGTGAAAAGACTTCAAAAAATTGGAAGCAAAATCATGGTATTATCTGATAACCCCAATTATCAACCATGGAGCATCGAAAAAGAGGGTTTAGCTCTGCTTTATATCCAGTCTAAAGTGATCTCATCTGTACCATTCAATATAAACAGATTTGGTTAGTCTTTGATTTTAACGGGCTTTGCCCGTTTTTTTCTGCCTAAAATACACGATATCAATTTTTTCTTGACAGCCTATTTCGCAAAGCATAATATCGCACCATCAACTATAACTTGATTTGATTCAATTTAAAATTGTTGGTGGGTATATGAAGACACTAAACGCAACTCCAGAAACAACTAATTTTATCAACTGCGGCTGTGTTACGCTTGAAGGCTTAGAACTTGATTCCTTTGCATTAAATATTGCAAATTTGCTAAGTGCTGTACGCACATTCCATCTTCTTGATTGTGCTCGCTCAAAGGAACTAGGCATTGAGGTAATGGAATTTATCCATGAATATGCTCTATCTGCGGCTTCTCCTGCACGACAAAAACAATCCTTCCCTAAAAGCTGGCTGGTTAACCTTCACACCCAACGCGAAGCCTGCGGCTTAACAACCGCCGAACTCGCCAGGCTGCTCGATCTCGATGAAGAAATCATCATCCAGTGGGAGAGCGGAGAGTATGAACCAACTATCAGTATGCTTATCCCACTGGCAAATATTCTTGGCTGCGATCCGATGTGGCTGTTAACTGGTAAACCAACAGGTGGGGATACTTGCGCATGAAAAACTGTGATGCTTACCACATATGTCTCATTGGTGAATTGCTTGATTGCATACAAAAAAGCGCTGAGCGCAATAATAAAAATATAACATACGGTAATCTGGCAATAATTTCAGAGGATATTAAGAGCATCGCTCTTAAATTCAAGAGCGATGCGAACATTGACGACACTATTTACGCTTATCTTGCGAAAATAGTTGACGGATCCAAAAACCAGCCTCTGGATGAGGACCGTCAGTAAAAAATTCATTTGATGAACATGAGAAGTGCTTCATAAAATTTACTTTATCTTCTGGTGAAACCACCTGACGAATTAATGCAGAGATAGCGACTTTGTGCCACATTAATTCTTTTTTGAGCGCTGAAATTTCTTTTTCAAGTTGCTCTTCGTTAATCATTTTATCCTCCATTGAGAGCTGAATTGTAAATGGAGACCAACACGCGGCTACGTGTGGTCGTGCGCCGGACACGGATAAGCATCCGGTAACTAATTATCAATCATTGAGGAAACAGTCTCAATATGAAAACACTTCTGAGACTCGCTATATAGCAGAACATATAAGTCAGCTGAGGAAGCCATGAAAAAGTTCGAAAACATAACTGTTCTCCATGTTGATGACTTTGATTATGCA
>ENA-UOZX01000450-UOZX01000450.1-food-metagenome-genome-assembly--contig:-NODE-450-length-14712-cov-3.929044_pt1 | contig 14712 bp, 5 predicted proteins | sample MGYA00249884_ERZ772741 | MGnify/ENA primary metagenome ERZ772741 (study PRJEB29005, sample SAMN08379464) | food metagenome | isolation source: cheese - non spiked | study: EMG produced TPA metagenomics...
TGCGGGCGTATCCTCCTTTGGTATTGGCGGCACCAACTGCCATATGATCGTCGCCTCGCTGCCCGATGCGCTCAACGCGCGCCTCCCCAATACGGATGGCGGCAGAAAAAGTACTGCGCTGCTGCTCAGCGCCGCCAGCGACAGCGCGTTGCGGCGGCTGGCGACGGATTATGCCGGGGCGCTGAGGAAGAATGCGGATGCCAGCGATCTGGCCTTGACGGCCCTGCACGCGCGCCGGGTCGATGTTCCGTTGCGCCTGGCGGTGGCATTAATCCGTGAAACCGCCGACGCGCGGCGCACCTGGACAATATGGCCTGGGCCCAGCCGGCGATTGTCGCGTTTGAAATCGCAATGGCGGCGCACTGGCGCGCTGAAGGGCTAAAACCAGACTTCGCTATGGGTCATTCCGTCGGTGAATTTGCCGCTGCCGTTGTCTGCGGACACTATACGATTGAACAGGTCATGCCACTGGTTTGTCGGCGCGGCGCGCTAATGCAGCAGTGCGCAAGCGGCGCGATGGTGGCGGTATTTGCAGACGAAGACACGCTGATGCCGCTGGCTCGCCAGTTTGAGCTGGATCTCGCCGCCAACAACGGTACGCAACATACGGTATTTTCCGGGCCGGAAGCCCGTCTCGCGGTATTTTGCGCCACGCTCTCGCAGCATGACATTAACTATCGTCGCCTGAGCGTAACCGGTGCGGCGCACTCCGCTTTACTGGAGCCGATACTCGATCGGTTCCAGGACGCCTGCGCGGGACTGCACGCGGAGCCGGGGCAAATACCGATTATTTCCACGCTCACCGCCGACGTCATTGATGAGTCAACGCTCAACCAGGCGGATTACTGGCGCCGACACATGCGCCAGCCGGTGCGTTTTATCCAGAGTATTCAGGTGGCGCATCAGCTCGGCGCCCGCGTTTTTCTGGAGATGGGGCCCGATGCCCAGTTGGTTGCTTGCGGGCAGCGCGAATACCGCGATAACGCATACTGGATAGCCAGCGCCCGGCGTAACAAAGAGGCGAGCGATGTCCTCAATCAGGCCCTGCTCCAGCTTTACGCTGCCGGCGTCGCCCTACCGTGGGCCGACCTGCTGGCGGGCGATGGACAACGTATCGCTGCGCCATGTTATCCGTTTGATACTGAACGTTACTGGAAAGAGCGCGTCTCCCCGGCCTGCGAGCCTGCCGACGCAGCGCTGTCTGCCGGGCTGGAGGTGGCGAGTCGCGCCGCGACAGCGCTCGATCTCCCTCGCCTGGAAGCGCTTAAACAGTGCGCCACGCGACTGCACGCCATCTACGTCGATCAACTGGTACAACGCTGTACCGGCGATGCCATTGAGAACGGCGTGGACGCCATGACCATCATGCGCCGTGGACGTCTGCTGCCCCGCTACCAGCAGCTACTCCAGCGCCTGCTGAATAACTGCGTGGTCGACGGCGATTACCGCTGCACCGACGGGCGATACGTCCGCGCCCGCCCCATTGAACATCAACAGCGGGAATCACTGCTGACGGAACTTGCCGGTTATTGTGAAGGTTTTCAGGCTATTCCCGACACCATCGCCCGTGCCGGCGATCGGTTATATGAAATGATGAGCGGCGCGGAAGAACCGGTGGCGATTATCTTCCCGCAAAGCGCCTCCGACGGCGTGGAAGTGCTGTATCAGGAATTCAGCTTTGGCCGCTATTTCAACCAAATCGCCGCCGGGGTATTACGCGGCATTGTCCAGACGCGTCAGCCCCGCCAGCCGTTGCGTATTCTTGAAGTTGGCGGCGGAACCGGCGGCACCACCGCGTGGCTGCTGCCGGAACTCAACGGCGTTCCGGCACTGGAGTACCATTTCACCGATATCTCGGCGCTGTTCACCCGTCGCGCCCAGCAGAAATTCGCCGACTATGATTTTGTGAAGTATAGCGAGCTGGATCTCGAAAAAGAGGCGCAGTCTCAGGGTTTCCAGGCACAGTCTTACGATCTTATCGTGGCAGCGAACGTGATTCACGCCACCCGCCATATTGGCCGCACGCTCGATAATCTGCGCCCCCTGCTCAAGCCGGGCGGGCGCCTGCTGATGCGCGAAATCACCCAGCCAATGCGTCTGTTTGACTTCGTTTTCGGCCCGCTGGTTCTTCCGCTACAGGATCTCGACGCCCGCGAAGGTGAGTTATTCCTCACCACCGCTCAGTGGCAACAACAGTGCCGCCACGCCGGATTCAGCAAAGTGGCGTGGCTACCGCAGGATGGCAGCCCGACCGCCGGGATGAGCGAACATATCATTCTCGCCACGCTGCCCGGTCAGGCGGTTAGCGCCGTAACATTCACCGCGCCATCAGAACCCGTGTTGGGGCAGGCGCTGACGGATAACGGTGATTATCTCGCCGACTGGTCTGATTGCGCAGGTCAGCCCGAACGGTTTAACGCCCGCTGGCAGGAGGCCTGGCGTCTGCTTTCACAGCGTCATGGCGACGCTCTGCCTGTGGAACCGCCCCCCGTCGCCGCCCCGGAGTGGCTGGGGAAGGTTCGCTTAAGCTGGCAAAACGAAGCCTTTTCCCGCGGTCAGATGCGCGTTGAAGCCCGTCATCCTGCTGGCGAGTGGCTGCCGCTATCGCCCGCCGCGCCTCTTCCTGCGCCGCAAACGCATTATCAATGGCGCTGGACGCCCCTCAACGTCGCCAGCATTGACCATCCGCTTACCTTTAGCTTCAGCGCCGGTACGCTTGCGCGCAGCGACGAGCTGGCGCAATACGGCATCATTCACGATCCGCACGCCTCTTCACGACTGATGATTGTTGAGGAGAGCGAGGATACGCTGGCCTTAGCGGAGAAAGTGATAGCAGCGCTCACCGCCAGCGCAGCCGGATTGATTGTGGTTACTCGCCGCGCGTGGCGAGTCGAGGAAAATGAAGCACTCTCTGCATCCCATCACGCGCTATGGGCCTTGCTTCGCGTCGCGGCCAACGAACAGCCGGAACGGTTGCTTGCCGCCATCGATCTCGCCGAAAACACCCCGTGGGAAACGCTGCATCAAGGGTTGAGTGCAGTCTCACTATCACAGCGCTGGCTCGCCGCACGGGGTGACACCCTTTGGCTTCCTTCACTGTCGCCCAATACGGGATGCGCCGCTGAATTACCGGCAAACGTGTTTACCGGCGATAGCCGCTGGCATCTGGTGACCGGAGCGTTTGGCGGATTAGGCCGCCTTGCCGTGAACTGGCTCAGAGAAAAAGGGGCGCGACGCATCGCCCTGCTGGCGCCGCGCGTGGATGAGTCATGGCTACGCGACGTGGAGGGCGGGCAGACGCGCGTCTGCCGTTGTGATGTGGGCGATGCCGGGCAACTGGCCACGGTTCTTGACGATCTGGCGGCCAACGGCGGCATTGCCGGAGCGATTCATGCCGCTGGCGTATTGGCTGACGCGCCCTTGCAGGAGCTTGATGACCACCAGCTGGCTGCCGTTTTCGCGGTAAAAGCGCAGGCGGCAAGCCAGCTGTTGCAAACCCTGCGCAACCACGACGGACGCTATCTTATTCTCTACTCTTCCGCTGCCGCCACCCTCGGCGCGCCGGGTCAGAGCGCCCATGCGCTGGCCTGCGGCTACCTGGACGGGCTGGCCCAACAGTTTCCCACCCTTGATGCGCCGAAAACGCTCTCTGTCGCCTGGGGCGCATGGGGAGAAAGCGGTCGGGCGGCCACGCCGGAAATGCTGGCGACGCTCGCCAGCCGAGGTATGGGCGCGTTAAGCGATGCCGAAGGCTGCTGGCACCTGGAACAGGCGGTGATGCGCGGCGCCCCGTGGCGACTGGCGATGCGCGTTTTTACAGACAAAATGCCCCCGTTACAACAGGCTCTGTTTAACATCAGCGCCACAGAAAAAGCCGCAACGCCGGTCATTCCTCCTGCTGATGACAACGCCTTTAACGGCAGCCTGAGCGATGAAACAGCGGTGATGGCATGGCTGAAAAAGCGGATTGCGGTTCAGCTAAGGCTGAGCGATCCGGCGTCACTGCATCCAAACCAGGATCTGTTGCAACTCGGCATGGACTCGCTGCTCTTCCTTGAACTCAGTAGCGATATTCAGCACTACCTGGGTGTACGCATCAATGCGGAACGGGCGTGGCAGGATCTGTCTCCTCATGGACTCACGCAGCTTATCTGTTCTAAGCCAGAGGCGACGCCTGCCGCTTCGCAGCCGGAAGTGTTGCGGCACGACGCCGACGAGCGTTATGCGCCCTTCCCTTTGACGCCCATTCAGCACGCCTACTGGCTGGGGCGAACCCACCTCATTGGCTATGGCGGCGTCGCCTGTCACGTCCTGTTTGAGTGGGATAAACGCCACGATGAGTTCGATCTCGCCATACTGGAGAAAGCATGGAACCAGCTCATCGCACGCCACGATATGTTGCGTATGGTGGTTGATGCCGACGGGCAGCAGCGAATCCTGGCGACAACGCCGGAGTATCACATCCCGCGTGACGATCTGCGCGCGCTTTCCCCGGAAGAACAGCGCATCGCGCTGGAAAAACGGCGGCATGAACTGAGCTATCGCGTTTTGCCTGCCGACCAGTGGCCTCTTTTTGAGCTGGTGGTCAGCGAAATCGACGATTGCCATTACCGTCTGCATATGAACCTCGACCTTTTGCAGTTTGATGTGCAGAGTTTTAAAGTCATGATGGACGACCTGGCGCAGGTCTGGCGCGGTGAAACGCTGGCGCCGCTCGCTATTACCTTCCGTGATTATGTGATGGCTGAACAGGCGCGCCGACAGACATCGGCATGGCACGATGCCTGGGATTACTGGCAGGAAAAACTGCCGCAACTGCCCTTAGCGCCAGAGCTGCCGGTGGTTGAGACGCCCCCGGAAACGCCACACTTCACCACCTTCAAATCGACGATCGGCAAGACAGAATGGCAGGCCGTGAAACAGCGCTGGCAGCAGCAAGGCGTCACACCGTCTGCCGCGCTGCTCACGCTGTTTGCCGCCACCCTTGAGCGCTGGAGCCGTACCACAACATTTACGCTGAACCTGACGTTCTTCAATCGCCAGCCGATCCATCCGCAAATCAACCAGTTGATTGGTGATTTTACCTCCGTCACGCTGGTTGATTTTAACTTCTCAGCGCCGGTGACGTTGCAAGAGCAGATGCAACAGACCCAACAGCGCCTCTGGCAAAACATGGCGCACAGTGAAATGAACGGTGTTGAGGTGATCCGTGAGCTGGGCCGCCTGCGCGGATCACAACGTCAACCGCTGATGCCGGTAGTGTTTACCAGTATGCTGGGGATGACGCTGGAAGGCATGACTATCGATCAGGCGATGAGCCATCTGTTCGGCGAACCCTGCTATGTATTCACGCAAACGCCGCAGGTCTGGCTGGATCATCAGGTCATGGAGAGCGACGGCGAGTTGATGTTTAGCTGGTACTGCATGGACAACGTGCTGGAACCCGGCGCTGCCGAGGCGATGTTTAATGACTATTGCGCCATCCTGCAAGCCGTCATCGCCGCCCCTGAAAGCCTGAAGACTCTCGCCAGCGGCATCGCCGGGCACATTCCCCGCCGACGCTGGCCGCTGAACGCGCAGGCGGACTACGACCTGCGGGATATTGAGCAGGCGACGCTCGAATACCCCGGCATCCGGCAGGCCAGAGCGGAAATAACCGAACAGGGCGCGTTGACGCTGGATATCGTGATGGCCGACGATCCGTCGCCATCAGCGGCGATGCCTGATGAGCACGAACTTACCCAACTGGCGCTGCCGTTGCCTGAGCAGGCGCAGCTTGATGAGCTGGAGGCGACCTGGCGCTGGCTGGAGGCGCGTGCGCTACAGGGGATCGCGGCTACGCTAAATCGTCACGGCCTGTTTACCACGCCGGAGATCGCCCATCGCTTTAGCGCAGTAGTACAGGCGCTGTCCGCGCAAGCGTCTCACCAGCGTCTGCTGCGCCAGTGGCTACAGTGTCTGACGGAAAGAGAGTGGTTAATCCGCGAAGGTGAAAGCTGGCGCTGCCGCATTCCGCTCAGCGAGATTCCTGAGCCTCAGGAAGCGTGCCCGCAAAGCCAATGGAGCCAGGCGCTGGCGCAGTATCTGGAAACCTGCATCGCCCGGCACGACGACCTCTTCTCCGGGCAGTGTTCTCCGCTGGAATTGCTGTTCAACGAGCAGCATCGCGTTACCGACGCGCTGTATCGCGAAAACCCCGCCAGCGCTTGTCTGAATCGCTATACCGCGCAGATTGCCGCCTTGTGCAGCGCAGAACGGATTCTGGAGGTTGGCGCCGGAACCGCAGCCACTACCGCGCCGGTGCTGAAGGCCACGCGGAACACGCGACAGTCGTACCACTTCACGGACGTCTCCGCGCAGTTCCTCAATGACGCCAGAGCCCGTTTCCATGATGAATCGCAGGTGTCTTATGCCTTGTTCGACATCAACCAGCCGCTGGATTTTACCGCCCACCCGGAGGCGGGTTACGACCTGATCGTTGCCGTCAATGTGCTCCACGACGCCAGCCATGTCGTCCAGACGTTGCGCAGATTAAAACTGTTGCTGAAAGCCGGCGGACGTTTGCTGATCGTTGAAGCGACGGAGCGAAACAGCGTATTCCAGCTGGCGAGCGTGGGCTTTATTGAGGGATTAAGCGGATACCGCGATTTCCGCCGCCGGGATGAGAAACCGATGCTCACCCGCTCCGCATGGCAGGAGGTTCTCGTTCAGGCCGGGTTTGCAAACGAGCTGGCGTGGCCCGCGCAGGAATCGTCGCCGCTGCGCCAGCATCTGCTGGTAGCGCGTTCGCCTGGCGTAAATCGCCCGGATAAAAAAGCCGTGAGCCGCTATTTACAGCAGCGCTTTGGCACCGGTCTGCCCATTTTACAGATCCGGCAAAGAGAAGCGTTATTTACGCCGCTGCATGCCCCGTCTGATGCGCCGACTGAGCCAGCCAAACCCACGCCAGTTGCCGGGGGGAATTCGGCGCTGGAAAAACAGGTGGCTGAACTCTGGCAATCGCTGCTGTCTCGCCCCGTGGCAAGGCATCACGACTTTTTCGAACTGGGCGGCGACAGCCTGATGGCGACAAGGATGGTCGCGCAGCTAAACCGGAGAGGGATTGCCAGGGCTAACCTTCAGGATCTGTTCAACCATTCGACGCTGAGCGACTTCTGCGCCCATCTACAGGCGGCTACGTCAGGAGAGGACAACCCGATACCCCTTTGCCAGGGCGACGGTGAGGAAACCCTGTTTGTCTTCCACGCTTCAGACGGCGATATCAGCGCCTGGCTGCCGCTCGCTAACGCGTTGAACAGGCGCGTTTTCGGCCTGCAAGCAAAATCGCCGCAGCGCTTTACCACGCTCGACCAGATGATCGATGAGTATGTCGGGTGCATCCGTCGTCAGCAGCCTCACGGTCCTTATGTGCTGGCGGGTTGGTCGTATGGCGCGTTTCTTGCGGCGGGCGCCGCACAGCGCCTGTACGCCAAAGGCAAGCAGGTTCGGATGGTGTTAATCGATCCCGTGTGCCGACAGGATTTCTGTTGCGAAAACCGGGCGGCCCTGCTGCGCCTGTTAGCCGAAGGACAAACGCCTCTGGCACTGCCCGAACATTTCGACCAGCAGACGCCCGACAGCCAGCTTGCCGACTTTATCAGCCTCGCTAAAACGGTCGGTATGGTGTCGCAAAACCTGACGCTGCAAGCGGCAGAAACGTGGCTCGACAACATCGCGCATCTGCTGCGTTTACTGACTGAGCATACGCCGGGCGAAAGCGTTCCGGTCCCCTGTCTCATGGTGTATGCCGCCGGGAGACCCGCGCGCTGGACGCCAGCAGAAACCGAGTGGCAGGGCTGGATAAACAACGCCGACGACGCTGTGATTGAAGCCAGCCACTGGCAAATCATGATGGAAGCCCCCCACGTTCAGGCTTGTGCGCAACACATTACGCGCTGGCTTTGCGCAACCTCAACGCAACCGGAGAACACGTTATGATGTCGTCCGCCGCCCCTAAGCTACGCGTACTGATTGTGGGCGCTAAATTTGGAGAAATGTACCTCAACGCCTTTATGCAGTCCCAGGAGGGGCTGGAACTGGTTGGTCTTCTGTCACAGGGAAGCGCGCGATCGAGAGAACTGGCCTATGCGTTTGGAATCCCGCTGTATACCTCGCCGGAACAGATCGCCGAGATGCCGGATATTGCCTGTATCGTCGTGCGCTCAACCGTCGCCGGCGGGAGTGGAACCCAGCTTGCCCGGCACTTTTTGACCCGCGGCGTGCACGTGATTCAGGAGCATCCCCTCCATCCGGATGACGTCCGTTCTTTACAAGCGCTGGCGCAGGAACGGGGCCGCTGCTATTGGGTCAACACGTTTTATCCGCACGCGCGTGCGGGTCGCGTCTGGCTCGGGGATGCGCAGCGCTTACGTCGCAGCCTGGGTCAGGCGCCGTCGGTTGTCCACGCCACCACCAGCCGACAGTTGCTCTACTCCACGCTGGATTTGTTGTTGCTGGCTCTGGGCGTTGATGCCGCCGCCGTGGAGTGCGACGTGGTTGGCAGCTTTAGCGATTTTCACTGTCTGAGACTCTTCTGGCCGGAGGGAGAAGCCTGCCTGCTGCTTCAGCGCTATCTCGATCCTGACGATCCAGATATGCATAGCCTTATCATGCACCGCCTGCTGCTGGGCTGGCCGGAAGGTCATCTTTCGCTGGAGGCGAGCTACGGCCCCGTCATCTGGTCATCCAGCCTGTTTGTCGCAGACCATCAGGAGAACGCCCACAGCCTCTACCGCAGACCGGAGATCCTGCGCGATCTGCCGGGTCTGATGCGCAGCGCGGCGCCCCTGAGCTGGCGCGACTGCTGCGAAACCGTCGGGCCGGAGGGCGTCAGCTGGTTGCTACACCAGTTGCGCAGCAATCTGGCGGGCGAACATCCACCAGCGGCCTGCCAAAGCGTACATCAGATCGCGTTATCACGTTTATGGCAGCAGATTTTACGTAAGACCGGCAATGCGGAGATCAGACGCCTGACGCCGCCGCACCACGACCGGTTAGCCGGTTTCTACAACGATGATGATAAGGAGGCGCTGTGACGCAATCTGCAATGTGCATCCCGCTGTGGCCCGCCCGGAACGGCAATACTGCGCATCTGGTCATGTGCCCTTTCGCTGGCGGCAGCAGTAGCGCGTTTCGCCACTGGCAAGCTGAGCAACTGGCTGATTGCGCGCTTTCTCTGGTGACCTGGCCGGGGCGCGATCGCCTTCGCCATCTGGAACCGCTCAGAAGCATTACACAACTGGCGGCACTGCTGGCGAACGAGCTGGAAGCATCCGTATCGCCTGACACGCCGCTTTTACTCGCCGGGCACAGCATGGGGGCGCAGGTGGCGTTTGAAACCTGCCGACTTCTGGAGCAACGGGGGCTTGCGCCACAAGGACTGATTATTTCCGGGTGCCATGCCCCGCATCTGCATTCTGAACGCCAGCTCAGCCATCGCGATGATGCCGACTTTATCGCTGAGCTGATAGACATTGGCGGATGTTCTCCTGAACTGCGGGAAAACCAGGAATTAATGTCGCTGTTTCTTCCTCTTCTGCGCGCTGATTTTTACGCCACCGAGAGCTATCACTACGACTCGCCCGACGTCTGTCCGCCGCTGCGCACGCCTGCGCTGTTATTGTGCGGCAGCCACGATCGCGAAGCCTCCTGGCAGCAGGTCGATGCCTGGCGTCAGTGGCTGAGCCACGTTACAGGCCCGGTGGTGATTGACGGCGATCACTTCTATCCCATTCAACAAGCCCGGTCCTTTTTTACGCAGATTGTCCGCCATTTTCCCCACGCATTTTCTGCAATGACCGCGTGGCAAAAACAGCCCAGTACTTCAGAAAGGTGACGCATGAATTCTTCCTTTGAATCTCTGATTGAACAGTATCCCTTACCCATTGCCGAACAGTTGCGCCACTGGGCGGCCCGTTATGCCTCGCGAATTGCCGTCGTTGATGCAAAGGGGTCGTTAACCTACAGCGCGCTTGATGCACAAGTTGACGAACTTGCCGCAGGTCTGTCATCACTGGGTTTGCGTTCGGGGGAGCATGTAATTGTGCAGCTTCCCAACGACAACGCGTTTGTTACCCTGCTGTTCGCCTTGTTAAGACTGGGCGTTATCCCCGTGCTGGCGATGCCCTCGCAACGGGCGCTGGATATCGACGCGCTGATTGAGCTGGCGCAACCCGTCGCTTACGTTATTCACGGGGAAAACCACGCAGAGCTGGCCCGACAGATGGCGCACAAACACGCCTGCTTGCGTCATGTTCTGGTCGCTGGAGAGACCGTGAGCGACGATTTTACGCCGCTCTTCTCCCTTCACGGTGAGCGACAGGCATGGCCGCAGCCTGATGTTTCCGCCACCGCGTTGTTGTTGCTCTCAGGCGGCACAACCGGCACGCCCAAACTCATCCCGCGCCGACATGCCGACTATAGCTATAACTTCAGCGCCTCTGCCGAACTGTGCGGCATCAGCCAACAGAGCGTGTATCTCGCCGTCCTCCCGGTGGCGCATAACTTTCCGCTGGCCTGCCCCGGTATTCTGGGAACGCTTGCCTGCGGCGGAAAAGTGGTGCTGACCGACAGCGCCAGCTGTGATGAGGTGATGCCTTTAATCGCGCAGGAAAGAGTGACTCACGTCGCCCTGGTTCCGGCGCTGGCGCAATTATGGGTGCAGGCCAGGGAGTGGGAAGACAGCGACCTTTCGTCGCTGCGCGTCATTCAGGCAGGCGGCGCCCGGCTCGACCCGACGCTTGCTGAGCAGGTTATCGCCACCTTTGACTGTACCCTGCAACAGGTTTTCGGTATGGCGGAAGGCCTGCTCTGTTTTACCCGGCTGGACGATCCGCATGCCACCATTCTCCACAGCCAGGGGCGCCCGTTGTCCCCTCTGGATGAAATCCGCATCGTTGATCAAGACGAGAACGACGTCGCGCCGGGCGAAACCGGGCAATTGTTAACGCGCGGCCCTTATACCATTTCGGGCTATTACCGCGCCCCTGCCCACAACACGCAGGCCTTTACCGCGCAAGGGTTTTACCGCACAGGCGACAATGTCAGGCTGGATGAGGTGGGGAACCTGCACGTTGAGGGACGCATAAAAGAGCAGATCAACCGCGCCGGAGAAAAAATAGCCGCGGCTGAAGTGGAATCGGCACTGCTGCGCTTAGCGGAAGTGCAAGATTGCGCGGTGGTCGCCGCGCCGGACACGCTGCTTGGCGAGCGGATATGCGCGTTTATCATCGCGCAGCAGGTGCCAACTGACTATCAGCAGTTGCGTCAACAACTGACCCGTATGGGGCTCAGCGCGTGGAAAATTCCTGACCAAATCGAGTTTCTGGACCACTGGCCGCTCACCGCCGTCGGCAAGATAGACAAAAAACGCCTGACGGCTCTCGCCGTCGACCGTTATCGCCATTCTGCCCAATAAGCGCAAACCGACCCGAAACAGGTTGAAATAAATCCGTTTCGGGTAGCACCACTATTAGAAATAGTTATCATTTTCAATTCACCATTGTCGGTATTTTTGGCGTTTCGCCGTCTTACAGGGACTCACAACAATGAAAATGACACGGCTTTATCCTCTGGCCTTGGGGGGATTATTGCTCCCCGCCATTGCTAATGCCCAGACTTCACAGCAAGACGAAAGCACGCTGGTGGTTACCGCCAGTAAACAATCTTCCCGCTCGGCATCAGCCAACAACGTCTCGTCTACTGTTGTCAGCGCGCCGGAATTAAGCGACGCCGGCGTCACCGCCAGCGACAAACTCCCCAGAGTCTTGCCCGGGCTCAATATTGAAAATAGCGGCAACATGCTTTTTTCGACGATCTCGCTACGCGGCGTCTCTTCAGCGCAGGACTTCTATAACCCCGCCGTCACCCTGTATGTCGATGGCGTCCCTCAGCTTTCCACCAACACCATCCAGGCGCTTACCGATGTGCAAAGCGTGGAGTTGCTGCGAGGCCCACAGGGAACGTTATATGGCAAAAGCGCTCAGGGCGGGATCATCAACATCGTCACCCAGCAGCCGGACAGCACCCCGCGCGGCTATATTGAAGGCGGCGTCAGTAGCCGCGACAGTTATCGAAGTAAGTTCAACCTGAGCGGCCCCATTCAGGATGGCCTGCTGTACGGCAGCGTCACCCTGTTACGCCAGGTTGATGACGGCGACATGATTAACCCCGCGACGGGAAGCGATGACTTAGGCGGCACCCGCGCCAGCATAGGGAATGTGAAACTGCGTCTGGCGCCGGACGATCAGCCCTGGGAAATGGGCTTTGCCGCCTCACGCGAATGTACCCGCGCCACCCAGGATGCCTATGTGGGATGGAATGATATTAAGGGCCGTAAGCTGTCGATCAGCGATGGTTCACCAGACCCGTACATGCGGCGCTGCACTGACAGCCAGACCCTGAGTGGGAAATACACCACCGATGACTGGGTTTTCAACCTGATCAGCGCCTGGCAGCAGCAGCATTATTCGCGCGCCTTCCCTTCCGGTTCGTTAATCGTCAATATGCCTCAGCGCTGGAATCAGGATGTGCAGGAGCTGCGCGCCGCAACCCTGGGCGATGCGCGTACCGTTGATATGGTGTTTGGGCTGTACCGGCAGAACACCCGCGAGAAGTTAAATTCAGCCTACGACATGCCGACAATGCCTTATTTAAGCAGTACCAGCTATACCACCGCTGAAACGCTGGCCGCATACAGTGACCTGACCTGGCATTTAACCGATCGTTTTGATATCGGCGGCGGCGTGCGCTTCTCGCATGATAAATCCAGTACACAATATCACGGCAGCATGCTCGGCAACCCGTTTGGCGACCAGGGTAAGAGCAATGACGATCAGGTGCTCGGGCAGCTATCCGCAGGCTATATGCTGACCGATGACTGGAGAGTGTATACCCGTGTAGCCCAGGGATATAAACCTTCCGGGTACAACATCGTGCCTACTGCGGGTCTTGATGCCAAACCGTTCGTCGCCGAGAAATCCATCAACTATGAACTTGGCACCCGCTACGAAACCGCTGACGTCACGCTGCAAGCCGCGACGTTTTATACCCACACCAAAGACATGCAGCTTTACTCTGGCCCGGTCGGGATGCAGACATTAAGCAATGCGGGTAAAGCCGACGCCACCGGCGTTGAGCTTGAAGCGAAGTGGCGGTTTGCGCCAGGCTGGTCATGGGATATCAATGGCAACGTGATCCGTTCCGAATTCACCAATGACAGTGAGTTGTATCACGGTAACCGGGTGCCGTTCGTACCACGTTATGGCGCGGGAAGCAGCGTGAACGGCGTGATTGATACGCGCTATGGCGCACTGATGCCCCGACTGGCGGTTAATCTGGTCGGGCCGCATTATTTCGATGGCGACAACCAGTTGCGGCAAGGCACCTATGCCACCCTGGACAGCAGCCTGGGCTGGCAGGCGACTGAACGGATGAACATTTCCGTCTATGTCGATAACCTGTTCGACCGTCGTTACCGTACCTATGGCTACATGAACGGCAGCAGCGCCGTCGCGCAGGTCAATATGGGTCGCACCGTCGGTATCAATACGCGAATTGATTTCTTCTGATTATTGTAAAAGGGATACCGAAAAGGTATCCCTTTTACACCACTAGTTAAAACCAGTAACTCAGCAGAGTCGCAAAAAATATTAATCCATAGTGATTATTTAAACAATGAAATTGCGATTAGGATAAATAGATTTAACTTTCTCGTTCCTTTCTCTCCTTATACTAAAGAAATAATCATATCAAAATAAAAATTCACAACAGTGCAACATTAAAAAATACAACCAACAAACAATCCTATATACAAGGCACATCTCCAGAATATAAAAGCACAGACAAACAACCTAAAAAAACAACCCCATACATATAAATTATTTTATAGGTAAAATAGATTATATATTCTCATAGCTACCATAAACTATACTAGCCTGAACTATATTTATTCTGCTGCAATCAATGCATACATAACACAAATATCACTCAGGTACACTACTCAAACCACGCTGGGATTTTTCCTCAAGTTATAATCATCACCCCGAAAATCATTCGGCATTTACTCATTAAATAGTCACCCCATAGGCCTGTACATGTTTACTCAGAAATATACATCCTTTTCTCTGTCATAAACCCTCTGATTAATCATAAATAAATACTTGTGACACCAATCTTTTTCCTTAACGGAACGAATTGTTGTGTAGAAGGAGATAATATTATGTCAAAAAAATATCAGCCATTGCTTATAACTCATTATATGTCAACATGGGTCACTATAACGGAAGCAGTTGAGATCACTACCAAAGCCATAAAACAAAAAATTACTCCTAGCGATATTTATCGTCATGCCTTGAGTGGCAACATCCTACTATCGGTCTATTTCCAGTCTCCTGTGATACTTAAGAAGATACAAACTTTTAATGGAAAAATAAAATTCAGGCAGTTTGTGGGAGATCTACTTGATAAACTATGCATGCTTGACAGGGACGGTTTTATTTATGGTCAAAATTTAAGACTCTGTACAGAAGCCAGATATATTTGTCCTGTGCAACAAATTATAGATACCCCCCTGTTACGCAAACTCAACCAGTTTCGTACGTTTGTTCGTAATGTCCGCCCGGGTGATGAACTGGATGTCCCGGCACAAGTTAGTGAAAAAAATTTAACCCCGCC
>ENA-UOZX01000451-UOZX01000451.1-food-metagenome-genome-assembly--contig:-NODE-451-length-14710-cov-68.576254_pt1 | contig 14710 bp, 13 predicted proteins | sample MGYA00249884_ERZ772741 | MGnify/ENA primary metagenome ERZ772741 (study PRJEB29005, sample SAMN08379464) | food metagenome | isolation source: cheese - non spiked | study: EMG produced TPA metagenomics...
TTCTGATTATCAGTACGCCACAGGATACTCCTCGTTTTCAACAACTGCTGGGTGACGGGAGCCAGTGGGGGCTAAATCTTCAGTACAAAGTGCAACCGAGTCCAGATGGTCTTGCGCAGGCATTTATCATCGGTGAAGAGTTTATCGGTGGTGATGATTGTGCTTTGGTTCTTGGTGATAACATCTTTTACGGTCACGATCTGCCGAAGTTAATGGATGCCGCTGTTAACAAAGAAAGTGGTGCAACGGTATTTGCCTATCACGTTAATGATCCTGAACGCTACGGTGTCGTTGAGTTTGATAAAAACGGTACGGCAATTAGCCTGGAAGAAAAACCGTTACAACCAAAAAGTAATTATGCGGTAACCGGGCTTTATTTCTATGATAACGACGTTGTGGAAATGGCGAAAAACCTTAAGCCTTCTGCCCGCGGTGAACTGGAAATTACCGATATTAACCGTATTTATATGGAACAGGGGCGTTTATCCGTTGCCATGATGGGGCGTGGTTATGCATGGCTGGATACGGGGACACATCAGAGTCTTATTGAAGCAAGCAACTTCATTGCCACAATTGAAGAGCGCCAGGGACTAAAGGTTTCCTGCCCAGAAGAAATTGCTTACCGTAAAGGGTTTATTGATGCAGAGCAGGTGAAAGTATTAGCTGAGCCGCTGAAAAAAAATGCTTATGGTCAGTATCTGCTGAAAATGATTAAAGGTTTATAAAAATGAAGGTCACTAAAACAAAAATACCAGATGTCTTAATTTTTGAACCAGAGATTTTTGCTGATGAACGTGGCTTCTTTTTTGAGAGTTTCAATCAAGAATTTTTTGAGAAAGTAGTACACCGTAAGGTAGAGTTTGTTCAGGATAATCACTCTAAGTCTTCTAAAGGTGTTTTAAGAGGGTTACATTATCAATTAGCCCCTGCAGCTCAAGCGAAGTTAGTTCGTTGTTTGCGTGGTTCTATTTATGATGTTGCTGTAGATATTCGTAAAGATTCACCAACATTTGGACAATGGGTAAGTATTAAGTTAAGTGGCGATAACAAAAAACAAATTTGGATACCAGAAGGGTTTGCTCATGGCTTTATCGCCTTAGAAGATGATACTGAGATACTGTATAAAACTAATAACTTTTATTCTAGAGAGTGTGAGCGGGCTATCATTTGGAATGACTCATTCTTAAACATTCAGTGGCCATTTACTCCTAATATTATTTCAGAGAAAGATCTCCAGGCATCTAAAGTTGAAAATGCAGAATTATTTAGTAGGTGATAATGGAAATTAAAATTATACCGTTGCAAGCTCATGGTGATGATCGTGGTTCCTTGGTAGCTCTTGAGGAAGAGAATAATATCCCTTTTGAGATAAAGCGTGTTTACTATATGTTTAACACGAAAAGCAACGTAAGAAGAGGTTTACATGCACATCGTAAACTGAAGCAAGTTGCTATTGCTGTAAGAGGTTCCTGCCGTTTTGTTTTAGATGACGGAAAGGAACGCGTAGAGATTCTTCTTGATAATCCAGGACAGGGTCTACTTATCGACTCATGTATATGGCGAGAAATGTATGACTTTTCAGAGGACTGTGTATTAATGGTATTGGCAGATAGTCATTATGATGAAAATGACTATATACGAGATTATGAAACTTTTTATAAGTTGGTAAATGATAATGCAAATACACCCTTTAAGTGATGTAAAAGCAGATAGTATTGGTGAGGGTACACGTATATGGCAATTTGTTGTAGTACTACCAGGGGCAAAAATTGGTAAAGACTGCAATATCTGTGCACACTCATTGATTGAAGGAAGGGTGAGTATTGGTGACCGAGTAACAATTAAATCTGGAGTTTATATATGGGATAATACCATTATTGAAGATGACGTTTTTATTGGGCCATGTGTGACGTTTACAAATGATAAATTCCCGCGCTCTAAAGTCTATGGCAATTATATTGACCCTATCTATATTCAAGAAGGTGCATCAATTGGTGCAAATTCAACCATTCTTCCGGGAGTTACAATTGGGAAAAACAGTATGATTGGGGCGGGGTCAGTAGTGACGAAATCTGTTCCAGATTATGCTCTGGTATATGGTAATCCAGCACAAGTAGTGAGGTTGCTAGATCATGAAGATTGATTTTCTTAATTTAAAAAAAATAAATGCTTGCTATGAACAGGAGTTAATTGAAGCTTGCTCGCGAGTAATTAACTCTGGATGGTACATTTCAGGTAAAGAATTGGATTCTTTTGAAAAGGAATTTGCAACTTGGTGCAATGTCAAATATTGCCTTGGAGTAGCAAATGGATTAGATGCACTTATTTTAACATTGCGAGCATGGAAGATATTAGGAAAATTACATGAAGGAGATGAAGTAATAGTACCAGCTAATACATATATTGCAACTATTCTGGCTATAAGTGAAAATGGGTTAAAGCCTGTTTTTGTAGAGCCTGATATACAGACTTATAATATTTCTCTAGAAGGAATTAGAGAAGCCATAACATCTAAAACAAAAGCAATAGTGGCAGTCCATCTATATGGTAGACTCTGTCCAATGGATGAGATTATGGCATTTGCTGAGAAAAATAACCTCTTGGTGCTTGAAGATTCTGCCCAAGCACATGGTGCTTGTCTTAATGGAAAGCGTGCTGGTGCGTGGGGAGATGCTAGTGGTTTCAGTTTTTATCCAGGAAAAAATCTAGGAGCATTAGGTGATGCAGGAGCTATAACAACAAATGACAGTCAGTTGTATGATGTTTTGGTTGCGTTACGAAACTATGGTTCTCACATCAAATATCACCACGTCTTTAAGGGAGTGAATAGTCGATTAGATGAAATCCAGGCTGCAATGCTGAGGGTTAAACTTAAATTTTTGAAAGAAGATACATTAAAAAGACAATTAATTGCTGAGAGGTATATTAATGAAATTATGAATCCGAGCATTATACTTCCGTTAAATGAAGAGAGGGAATTAAGCGTTTGGCATTTGTTTGTAATAAGAACAATTTGCCGAGATAGCTTGATTGATTATTTAAATAAAAATAATATCGACACGTTGATTCATTATCCAATTCCACCACATAAACAAAAAGCATATAACGAATTTAGTAATGTTAGCTTGCCCGTTACAGAAACTCTTCATCGTGAAGTTTTATCTTTACCGATTAGTCCGACAATGACAGATGCTGAGGTCGATTACGTTATAACCAAATTGAATGAGTTTAACGGATGAAAAAACTGTTAACAGTTACCTTTTTTACTGGTTTATTAACATTGTTCAGGATGGGGACTGGATTTCTTGTATCAAAAATTATTGCTGTGCAAGCAGGCCCTTCAGGACTGGCTCTCTTGGCACAAATTCAAAATTTAGCAACTGTACTTAATGGGGTAGTCGGAGCCTCATCAAGCATAGCCTTAGTCAGATATACCTCAGAAAATATATCAGGTGGTTATAAACAATGCACGCCCTGGTGGCGTGCATCATTAAAATGTACTTTATTTTTATTAGCAATCTTTGTACCTCTAGGTGTGATATTTTCCAATTATATAGCAGTATGGCTTTTCAGCGATGTAAGCTACTCAACATATATTCGGATTATTTGTTGCTTACTTCCATTTTCTGTACTCGGTACAGCGTTAAACTCAGTAATTAATGGTCAACAGTTTTATAAAAAATACATATTGTTAGGAGGCGTATCGGTCAGTATCGCTACCTTAATCATGATTAGCATGATTTATCTTTATGGAATCAAAGGTGCATTAGCTGCAGCTTCTGTTCAGTTAGGTATTATTGGTATTGTATCATTGCTAATTTGTATAAAGGAACCCTGGGTTCGTATTAAATTTTGGTTGGGCAAAACTACAAAAAATCATGTTAATGGTATCATCGGATATATGGCTATGGCATTGATATCAGTGATATCAATGCCTTTAAGCTTGATGGCAATTAGATATAGCATGGCAAAGCATCTGGGATGGGATATTACTGGTGAATGGCAATTAGTCTGGAAAATCTCCGAGGTATATTTAAGTGTATTAACGATATCATTAAGTACATATTATCTACCAAGGCTATCTAAACTTAAAACATATGATGATATTCTTAAAGAGGTTAACAAAACAGCTTTTTTTATATTTCCGGTAGTCGTTTTTTTGGCAGTATTGGTGTATTTTTCACGCGATTTAATTATCAATCTTCTTTTTTCTTCTCAGTTTGAGAATGCAAGAGATCTGTTTCTCGTTCAATTATCAGGTGATGTCATTAAAATAATAGGCTGGCTCTATGCTTATCCTATGATTGCAACTGGTGCCAAAAAATGGTTTATTGGTAGTGAATTATTCTTTTGCAGCACATTATTTATATTGTCATATATTTTTATGCTTAAATATGGTGCTCAAGGTGTTAATTTAGGCTATCTAGTTAATTATGTGTTTTATATTCTGTTTGTTTTACTAAATTTAAAAAATATCTTACCTAAGAATCATATCTAAATGAAAATATCTATAATCACATTAACCTATAACAACACTGAATATTTAGAGGAAACAATCAAAAGTGTTTTTTCACAGGAGATTGATAAAGAATATTATATTGAATATCTAATTGTTGATGATTGCTCATTGCTGTTTCCAGAGAAAAGAATAAAAAATTATATAAATAAATATTCAAGTAATAACATTCAGGCAAGAATTATAAGGAATGATATTAATGTTGGTACTGTAAGATCTTTTAATAAAGCGATTAAGGAGTCTATAGGTGATATTATTGTTCCATTAAGTGCTGATGACATATTCTATGATAATATGAGCCTAAAGAAAATAATAGAGGTTTTTGCTAACACCACAGTAAATATCGCTACAGGGTGCAGTATAATTGTTACACAAGAGGGAGGCAAAAAAATTGGTGAATTGCCTCCTAGGAATAAACACTTTTTATTTAAAAATCAAAATGAATTTGAACTACTTAAATATCTTTGCCTCCGTGGTAATATAATTACTGGCGCAGCAACTTATTATAGAAAAAAATTCTTAGAGGAATATGGTTATTTTGATGAAAATTATGCGTTATTAGAGGATTATCCATTTTATATAAAAGTTTTAGGTGATGGAGAACATATACAGCTAATTGAAGAATATTTAGTTAAATATCGCCAAGGGGGAGTAAGTACTGATAAAAAAAAGCTTAACATTAAATTGGAAAATGATTTCAATAAACTAACTAAAGAACTTCTGACGAAAGAGTATCTCACTGAGTTTCAAAAAAAACTTATTTATTATAAAAGATTTGTCAACAAAAAAAATAAATTATCTATACACGGATTTCTTAAATATCCATGTGAGACGTTATTTTATTTATGGCTCAAAATAAAATCAATAATTTTAACGTGAGGATTTAATGATATATCCTGTTATTTCATTTGTTTCAATTTTTTTGGGGTTAATCCCCATTTCATTGTTTAGTGTCAGTGGAATATATTTATCATTTCCTTTGTTACTTATTTGGACTATTATCTCGCTCTGCAAAAATAAATGCATATATATAAAAAAAAGAAATGCACTAATTACTTGTAGTTTTATTATTCTAATTTTGTTCGTGTCATGTGTACCTTTGCTGCATGCGGAGAATTATTATGATTTGATTAGAATGACATCTTATGGGTTATTTATTTATTTAAATTGTTCACTTCTGGTTTATTGCCACAATGTTACATTTGGAGAAAAAAGCAATCTTATTATACTACGTAATATTTATATCGTGGGGACATTGAATGCATTAGTAGCCGTTCTTGTGCTAGTTGTCCCATCAATTAGAAGCATTATTTATTCCGTTATTGATACCAGTCCGTTGAATGAAGTACACTTGGACATTGGGATGAGAAGCTCAGGGCTTTTTTATTTCGGTGGTTCTATTATGTCTGTATTTCATTGTTTAATCATATATATTGGTATGTTGTATGCTTCTAACTTTAAAAGAAAAATTTCTCTTTATGATTACACTTGTATCCTGCTTAATATATTAGGTGTTTTTGTCTCTGGTCGATTCGGATTTTTGTTCCTCATTGTTATGTTTATATTTTTGATGTTCATCAATCAAAAAAAATCATTAGTTAGAAAAAGAATCATAATAAATATTTCTTTGCTAGCCATTGTAGTAATTTTTTTACTACTAATTGAGTATTATGAGCATTTGAAACGTCTTATGGATTGGGGGCTTGAAATATTCATTAATTACTTTGAAAGCGGAAAGTTAGAATCACATTCCACAGATATATTGCAAACAATGTACCACTTGCCAAATAATATTTTATTTGGTAATGGTGTTTTTTCACAAATAGAACTTTCCACTGATAGTGGATTTATTCTGCTTATTTGGTATTTCGGAGTAATAGCTCTCATTTTTTATTTTTTTGTTTTTTTTGTCCATTTTGTTGTCGCCTCTTCTTCGACTAATATTTATTGGCGTAATGTTTTTTTTGTTGCGCTCTCAATCACCCTCATAGGGAACTTCAAGGATATTTATTTATTTGCTTCAAACGGGATTACTCAAATATATATAATTGCTCTAATTATTTGTTCATCAAACTATGGAGAATATAAAAAAAATGATGGTGCAAGAAAATATAAAAGTTGATATTGTTTTAGCTACATATAATTCAAATGGGTATATAAAGGAACAATTACAATCAATATTACAACAAACTTACAAGAATTTAAAAGTTTTAATAAGGGATGATGGTTCAAGCGATGATACGGTAGAAATTATTCAAGAAATAATAAAAAGTGATAAGAGGGTATGTTTGATTAATGATGATCTTCCTTCAAATGGCGTTGGCGAAAACTTTAAAATACTTCTTAAACATTGCGAAAGTAAGTTTGTTCTTTTATCAGATCAAGATGATGTATGGTTACCAGAAAAAGTCGCTACACTTGTCGAATTCGCAGAAAAGAATTTTAAAGATGAGGAACCATCTCTTGCATATGCACCAGGACGTGTTGTCGACTCAATGCTTATTGATACAGGTGTGTTAACCAACTATAAGAATAAAGCAACAAATTTAAGAGATATTTTTCTTATGAATGGAGGTATACAAGGATGTGCTATGATTATAAATAAAGCGCTTTATAAAAAAGCATTAGAGAAAAATATATTTTGGTATATGCATGATCAAGTCTTGACTTTATTTGCACTTACATTTGGTAAAACGTATTTTATAAAAAAACCACTTTTTCTTTATCGACAGCACTCATTCAATGTGATTGGCTACAACTCATCAAGTCTTGTGATGAAATTAAAAAAATATTTGCTATGTAAGCCTACTACTTTTTTAATTAGTAAGGAGTCGTATCAATTATTTAAAATATTTTACGGACATTATAACGCGGAGATGTCTGGTGAGAATAGAAACCTCATGAGTAAAGTTATTAAATGCAAAGATAAAAGTATTATGTTAATGCTTTGCTTTATTTTTCGTAATAACATAACATTAAATGATTCTTTGCCACGCGCACTAATAAAATGTTGCATCGCGAAAAAAATTGTTGAATAAAAATACAAGGAAAAACGAGCATGAGAATCTTGCATGTAATACCTCAAATAAAAAGTGGCGGAGCAGAAATTGCTGCTATGAGCGCAATTGATTATATGAATTGTCAGCATGATTTTAAATTGATTGCTATTGAGCCTTCACATGATGAGCTATTTTTAGACAATGTAATTCAGTTGCGTTCTTCTATTTATAATCCACTGACTATATTTAAGCTCTTGAATGTCATAATAAAAGAAAAACCAGATCTGGTGATATTTTCTTTATGGAAGTCAAGTTTTCTTGGTTTAATGTTATTGCCATATTTACGGCTGCGAAATATTAAATCACTGATAATAATTCATAATGCTCGCTACGCGCATGTCATTGATAGAATTATAACCAAAAAAGCAGTCAAAAGTTTTGATGAGATTTTTTTTGATTCAGTTAGCTCCAAGGAATTTACTTTTCCAGAAGGGAGTCCTAAAGGTAGTGTTATTAGTTTTATACTAAGAAGACCACCCCAGAAATATTTTTTTCCTAGCAATGAAAAAATAAAATTCGTATTTGTAGGACGCGTAAATAAAGTTAAAAACATCAATGCAGCAATCAATTTTGTAAAAGTATTTAATGAATTAAATTTAGGGAAAAAAATACTATTTCATATCTATGGCCCTGATGAGGGGGACATGCAAATATGTAAAGATACAGTAAAAGAAAATAATCTTTCCTCTGTAGTATATTTTATGGGCAAAATTAAAAGCGAAGATGTTCCATCGGTTTTGGGGAAATATGACTTTTATTTGCAATTTAGCAAAGTCGAAGGAATGGCTATGTCTGTCGTTGAGGCAATGCAAGTGGGATTAATTCCTTGCGTTACTAATGTTGGACAAATTGAGAAGTATGCAAAGCATCTCGAAAACTCAATCGTTTTCGACATTAATAGGCTTGATGATGTTACATATCTTTCTCAGATGGCAAAAATAATATATTCAGTTGCAACCGATTCGAATCATTTCAATAAATTAAGTTCTAATGCTGCGAATGCTTTTAATAATACTCCCATTTACGCTGAAGATCTCGAAAGAAACCTTTTACGTATTCTACATAAATAGGTGAATGTTTTGTGCAATATAGCTCTTGCTGCAAATACCAGTTGGTATCTTTATAATTTTAGGAAAAATACTATCTTATCCCTCAAAAGGTGTGGTTATAATTTATTTGTCATCGCGCCGCGAGATAATTATACGCCAAAGCTAATCGCTTTGGGGGTAAACTATATAGATATTAAAATTGATTCTTCTGGACTCAATCCCTTTGTGGATTTGGCAACCTGTTTCTTTTTTTATAGAGCATTTAAAAAGCATAGAATAGACCTTGTGCTAAATTTCACGCCAAAAGTTAATATCTATAGTTCATTGGCATGCTATTTTGCTGATAAAGTAAAAGTAATTAATAATATTGCTGGTTTAGGCACAGTTTTTACTGCAGATAGTTTTTTGTCAAGAATTGTTAAGCTTTTATATAAAATATCGTGTTATAAAGTTGACTTTATCTTTTTTCAAAATGAGGAAGATAGGGGTTTATTTATAAGCAATAATTTAATTTCAAAAAGTAAAACGTTCAGGTTACCAGGCTCAGGAGTTGATCTTAATAGATTTAAAGTTTCAAAAGTTGAAAGGAGTGAGCATTTATCGTTCTTATTAGCATGTAGGATGTTAAGGAAAAAAGGAGTGCTCGAATTCATGGAGGCTGCTAGAGTTTTAAAAGAAAAATATGGAGAAAAAATGGAATTTAATATGCTCGGATTCTTGGACGATGAAAATCCAAATTATGTAAAAATGTCTGAAATACAACCATGGATTGACCATGGGGTTGTTAAATATCTTGGAGTAACCGATAAAATCGAAGAGTTAATATCTCAGCACGATTGTGTTGTATTACCATCTTATTATAGAGAAGGTGTACCTAAGTTTTTGTTAGAGGCAGCGGCAATGGGGAAACCTATTATAACTACAGATAATGTTGGCTGTAGAGATATTGTTGATGATGGGGTGAATGGTTTTTTATGCCAGCCAAAAAACAAGCAAGATTTAATAAATAAAATAGAAAATTTATTTCTCTTATCCGATACGGATTATACTAAGTTTTGTTTAGCGAGTCGAAAGAAAGTAGAAAGAGAATTTGATGAAAAAATCGTTATTTTTAAATATATTGAACAAATAAACATATTACTGAATAATAGTTTAACTGATTCAGAAACATACAATTAATATCTCTGGATGTTTCTATATTGTATTAGAAATTTTTCTATAAATGCAGCATACTCGGGGGTGCCCCCCCTGACAGGAGTAAACAATGTCAAAGCAACAGATCGGCGTCGTCGGTATGGCAGTGATGGGGCGCAACCTTGCGCTCAACATCGAAAGCCGTGGTTATACCGTCTCTATTTTCAACCGTTCCCGTGAGAAGACGGAAGAAGTGATTGCCGAAAATCCAGGCAAGAAACTGGTTCCTTACTATACGGTGAAAGAGTTTGTTGAATCTCTGGAAACGCCTCGTCGCATCCTGTTAATGGTGAAAGCAGGTGCAGGCACGGATGCTGCTATTGATTCCCTCAAGCCATACCTCGATAAAGGTGACATCATTATTGATGGTGGTAATACCTTCTTCCAGGATACCATCCGTCGTAACCGTGAGCTTTCTGCCGAAGGCTTTAACTTCATTGGTACCGGTGTTTCCGGTGGTGAAGAAGGCGCGCTGAAAGGTCCTTCCATTATGCCTGGTGGGCAGAAAGAAGCCTATGAACTGGTTGCACCGATCCTGACCAAAATCGCCGCAGTGGCTGAAGACGGTGAGCCATGCGTTACCTATATTGGTGCCGATGGTGCAGGTCACTATGTGAAGATGGTTCACAACGGTATCGAATACGGCGATATGCAGCTGATTGCTGAAGCCTATTCTCTGCTTAAAGGTGGCCTGAACCTCACCAACGAAGAACTGGCGCAGACGTTTACCGAGTGGAATAACGGTGAACTGAGCAGCTACCTGATCGACATCACCAAAGATATCTTCACCAAAAAAGATGAAGACGGTAACTACCTGGTTGATGTGATTCTGGATGAAGCGGCTAACAAAGGTACCGGTAAATGGACCAGCCAGAGTGCGCTGGATCTCGGCGAACCGCTGTCGCTGATTACCGAGTCTGTGTTTGCACGTTATATCTCTTCTCTGAAAGATCAGCGTGTTGCCGCATCTAAAGTTCTCTCTGGCCCGCAAGCACAGCCAGCAGGCGACAAGGCTGAGTTCATCGAAAAAGTTCGCCGTGCGCTGTATCTGGGCAAAATCGTTTCTTACGCTCAGGGCTTCTCTCAGCTGCGTGCTGCGTCTGAAGAGTACAACTGGGATCTGAACTACGGCGAAATCGCGAAGATTTTCCGTGCTGGCTGCATCATCCGTGCGCAGTTCCTGCAGAAAATCACCGATGCTTATGCCGAAAATCCGCAGATCGCTAACCTGCTGCTGGCTCCGTACTTCAAGCAAATTGCCGATGACTACCAGCAGGCGCTGCGTGATGTCGTTGCTTATGCGGTACAGAACGGTATCCCGGTTCCGACCTTCGCCGCTGCGGTTGCCTATTATGACAGCTACCGTGCCGCTGTTCTGCCTGCGAACCTGATCCAGGCACAGCGTGACTATTTCGGTGCGCATACTTATAAGCGCATTGATAAAGAAGGTGTGTTCCATACTGAATGGCTGGATTAATCTGATTTAAATCAATTAATCAATGCAAGGCCCGGAGAAACCCTCCGGGCTTTTTTATTATACAAAGCGGCAGGTTATGGCCTTTTTTTATAATTTATGATTAAAAAAGCGATATAATACAGAGCCGCACAGCAGGATCGCTGCCTTGACAGTTCATCTACATCAGCGTTAAAAATCCCGCAGTAGATGAAGTTGTGGTGGTGGATTAATGACCACTCTAAATGTTTAACCGGAAGAAGTCAGAGCTAATGAAAATAACAATTTCAGGAACAGGTTATGTTGGTCTTTCAAATGGTATTCTGATTGCGCAAAACCACGAAGTGGTTGCACTGGATATCGTTCAGGCCAAAGTGGACATGCTTAACAAGAAGCAGTCACCGATTGTTGATAAGGAGATTGAAGAGTATCTGGCGACTAAAGATCTCAATTTCCGCGCTACGACAGATAAGTATGACGCGTATAAAAATGCCGATTACGTTATTATTGCCACGCCTACCGATTATGACCCGAAAACAAATTATTTTAATACCTCAAGCGTGGAAGCGGTCATTCGCGATGTGACAGAAATTAATCCCAACGCGGTAATGATTATAAAATCAACTATCCCTGTTGGTTTTACAGAGTCCATTAAAGAACGTTTTGGTATTGAAAATGTGATCTTTTCGCCTGAGTTTTTGCGTGAAGGTAAAGCACTTTATGATAACTTACACCCATCACGCATTGTGATTGGCGAGCAGTCTGAACGCGCTGAACGTTTTGCTGCGTTATTACAGGAAGGCGCCATTAAGCAAGACATACCAACATTGTTTACTGACGCAACCGAAGCTGAGGCGATTAAACTTTTTGCCAACACTTATCTGGCTATGCGTGTAGCGTATTTCAATGAACTTGATAGTTATGCTGAAAGCCTGGGGCTTAATTCACGCCAGATTATTGAGGGCGTATGCCTTGACCCGCGTATCGGTAATCACTACAACAACCCGTCATTCGGTTATGGTGGTTATTGTCTGCCGAAAGATACCAAGCAGTTACTGGCAAATTACCAGTCTGTGCCGAATAACCTGATCTCGGCAATTGTTGACGCCAACCGCACGCGCAAAGATTTTATTGCCGATTCTATCCTTGCACGTAAACCGAAAGTTGTTGGCGTCTATCGTCTGATTATGAAGAGTGGTTCGGACAATTTCCGTGCTTCCTCGATTCAGGGTATTATGAAGCGAATCAAGGCGAAAGGTGTGCCAGTAATCGTTTATGAGCCAGCGATGAAAGAGGACGATTTTTTCCGTTCGCGCGTGGTACGTGATCTGGATGCGTTCAAACAAGAAGCTGATGTTATTATTTCTAACCGTATGTCTGCCGATCTGGCTGATGTAGCAGATAAGGTTTATACGCGCGACTTGTTTGGCAATGATTAATTATTTTGTTTCATACTAAGAAAAGGCCCTAATAAATTAGGGCCTTTTCTTATGGTTTTATAAAATCAAACTTTATAGAAGTTACGATACCATTCTACAAAGTTCTTTACCCCCTCTTTAACTGACGTTTCAGGTTTGAATCCTATTACGTCATACAGTGCTTTTGTATCAGCACTGGTTTCCAGTACATCACCGGGTTGGAGAGGCATCATATTCTTGTTGGCTTCAATACCCAGAGCCTCTTCTAAGGCATTGATATAGTCCATTAACTCCACAGGCGAACTATTACCAATGTTATAGACACGATATGGTGCTGAACTTGTTGCTGGCGAGCCTGTTTCTACAGCCCACTGTGGATCTTTTTCTGGAATAACATCCTGTAAGCGAATAATAGCTTCGGCAATATCATCAATGTAAGTAAAGTCACGCTTCATTTTGCCGAAGTTGTAAACATCAATGCTTTTACCTTCCAGCATGGCTTTAGTGAATTTAAATAATGCCATATCCGGACGTCCCCATGGACCATAAACCGTAAAGAAACGCAGTCCTGTGGTCGGTAAGCCATACAAATGAGAATACGTATGGGCCATGAGTTCATTCGCTTTTTTAGTTGCTGCATAAAGCGAAACAGGATGATCTACAGAGTCATCTGTAGAGAAAGGCATCTTGCGGTTCATGCCATAAACAGAACTGGAGGAAGCGTAAAGTAGATGCTGAACATTATTATAGCGGCATCCTTCCAGTATGTTCAGGAATCCAATCAGGTTTGCATCTGCATATGCATTGGGATTTTCAAGGGAGTAACGTACACCGGCTTGCGCAGCGAGGTTTATTACGCGATCGAACCGCTCGTCTGCAAACAGTGCCGCCATTTTCTCGCGATCGGCCAGGTCAATTTTATAAAAACTGAAATTGACGTGCTTGAGTAAATCAAGTCGTGCTTGTTTGAGGTTGACATCGTAATAATCATTTAAGTTGTCAATCCCTACAACCTGATGACCAGCTGCAAGAAGCCGTTTACTTACATAGAAACCGATAAAGCCAGCAGCTCCCGTAACCAGAAATTTCATTTATAATCCTCGCTCAGGCTAGAATATAGCCAATCTTCATCTGGCATAACTGAAAGTTAAATAATACCGTTAGACAAGAAAAAAAGATAATCGGTATCAGTTCTAAACCTGGCTGTTTTTTCTGGTAATGTGCTCATTTTACAATCAAAGCTGTTCTAAACTGACTATTAGACCACCTTCAAACAACAAGCCGACGTCATTATTTCCAACCGTATGGCAGAAGAGCTTAAGGATGTGGCAGACAAAGTCTACACCCGCGATCTCTTTGGCAGTGACTAACATCCTGTTATCAGGGCGATTTTCGCCCTGATTCTCTTATGTTCCCTTTGTAATAATTCATTATTTTTATCATTTATCCTATAGCATTCATGGCGATTATCGCTAAACTATGGCGACTTAAAATTATTTCGTCCGTTAGGGTAATGATGAGAGTAGAAAATAATAATGTTTCTGGGCAAAACCATGACCCGGAACAGATTGATTTGATTGATTTACTGGTGCAGTTGTGGCGTGGCAAGATGACAATTATCATCTCTGTCATTGTTGCTATTGCCCTGGCTATAGGGTATCTGGCCGTTGCCAAAGAAAAGTGGACTTCCACAGCTATCGTTACTCAACCTGATGTGGGGCAAATCGCTGGTTATACCAACGCGATGAATGTGATCTACGGATCGGCTGTACCGAAAGTCTCTGACATTCAGACTTCACTTATCGGACGTTACAGCACTGCATTCTCAGCATTAGCGGAAACGTTGGATAATCAGGAAGAACCTGAAAAACTGACCATTGAGCCTACTGTTAAAAATCAGTCCTTACCTTTAGCGGTGTCTTATGTTGGTGAAACAGCTGAAGGTGCGCAAAAACAGCTGGCGCAATATATCCAGCAAGTTGACGACCAGGTAAACGAAGAACTGGAAAAAGACCTGAAAG
>ENA-UOZX01000452-UOZX01000452.1-food-metagenome-genome-assembly--contig:-NODE-452-length-14669-cov-43.586013_pt1 | contig 14669 bp, 18 predicted proteins | sample MGYA00249884_ERZ772741 | MGnify/ENA primary metagenome ERZ772741 (study PRJEB29005, sample SAMN08379464) | food metagenome | isolation source: cheese - non spiked | study: EMG produced TPA metagenomics...
GCACCGTCATGGGGTGTCGGGGGTCGGAGGTTCAAATCCTCTCGTGCCGACCAAATCGAATATCGGATAGCATTGGTAACCTATTGAAAGCCCGTTAATTTGCTGATTAGCGGGCTTTTTTGTTGTTTTCAGTCACCGGATTGAATAGGTAAGATAGGGTTATAACCGGATTTTTTAGCTACACGTTTAGCTATACGGTCCAGCGTGTAGCTAAAGCCGTATAGCTACGACCTGGCATATAGCTACCGATGAGTAAAAAAAATGGCACGAAAAACCACTCCACTAACCATCACGGAGATCAAAAATGCACGACCAGGAGAAAAAGAATACACCCTGCAGGATGGCGGAGGATTGTTTCTTCTGGTGAAGCCCTCCGGATCAAAAATCTGGCGCTTTACGTATTACCGACCCACTGACAAAAAACGAACCATCGTTAGTCTTGGTCCGCTGAATGATGTTTCTCTGTCAGAAGCCAGAGAGCGACGAAACGAATACAGGGGACTTATAGCGAAGGGAGTTGACCCACAGGACCACGAACGCCGGAAACGTGAAGCAGAGAGCCGGAAAAAGGGCAACACGTTCGAAAAAGTTGCCTCTGACTGGTACGAGATGAAAAAAGGCCAGAATCTCGCTTACAACACGATTAAGGATATCTGGCGATCCATGGAAAAATACGTATTCCCGTACATCGGAAAAACGCCAATAGATACCCTCACCGCTCGCCGCTTTGTTGAGATACTCACCCCCATTAAGGCGCGTGGCAACCTGGAAACCCTGAAACGCGTTTTACAGCGCATCAATGAGGTGATGGATTTTGCTGCCAACAGTGGTCTGATTGACATCAACACCGCCGCGAACGTCCGTAAGGCATTCCCTACCCCCACCAAAAAGCACATGCCAACCATCCGACCGGAACAGCTACCGCAGCTAATGCACGATTTATCGGTCGCCAGCATAGAACGGCAAACCAGATTGCTGATTGAGTGGCAGCTACTGACCGTAGCACGCCCCGCCGAAGCAGCCGCCACACGCTGGGAAGAAATAAACCTCGATGCCGAAACCTGGACGATTCCAGCCGGACGCATGAAGATGCGCCGTGACCATGTGATCCCCCTTTGTGGTCAGGCTATGGCTGTACTGGAAACCATGAAGCCAATCAGCGCACACAGGGAACACGTTTTTCCCAGCCTTAAAAACCCGATGCTGCCAATGAGCAGCCAGACCGCTAACGCCGCATTGCGCCGGATGGGTTACGCTGGTGTGCTGGTGTCTCACGGATTACGCGCCATATTCAGCACAGCAGCGAACGAGGAAGGATTCGAACCGGACGTAATCGAGGCCGCGCTCGCACACGTGGACACGAACGAGGTAAGGCGAGCATATAACCGAAGTAACTACCTGGAAAAACGTGTAGTACTTATGCGCTGGTGGGGTGAATTTGTGGAAACCGCAGCAACCGGAGTGACCATAGCCAGTGGTAAAAGGGGTATCCGTGCGGTGTGACTGTACAAAAAACCAGTACAACCAGTGCAAACCATGCTAAACCATCGTATAATCGCCTATCTCCTCAACAGACAAGGAAAAACCCGACTCATGAGAAATCGAGATTTATTGAAATGGTCTGGCACGAAAAATCATCCAATGTCTGCGGTGAAGGGCTGCAACTGGCGTTAATGGCAAATCGTGAATTCTGGTCAACATACGATCCGGAAGACAAATCAACAGCCCCCACAAAACACGAGGTAGTCAGTTTTTTACGCTCGCGTGGCGCATCGAAAAATCTGGCTGAAAGCATCGACAAGGTGCTGAGGCCCACCAGCCTTAAATGTGGTGGGCGACCTAAGAAGTGGAAACGGTAATCACAATAGCGGCCCCTTGCGGTCGCTATTTTTTTGCAAAAAGAAAGCGTAATCAATGAGATAAAAAACAGTGAGTACCGTTTTAAAACGGTGAGTACTGTTTTTCCCGCCCTGCCCTGTTTTACCGTATTTATCACCGGAATACGCCGGATTAACGAGGTAAAACACGATGGAAGTAATCAGAAAAATTCTTACCCGTCAGGAAGTAAAAAATATTCTGCGCATCAAGGCAGACAGTTCGCTACAGGACATGATCAACGCCGGAAAATTCCCGAAAGGCTTCAAAATCGGTCTGCGTCGTGTTGGCTGGTATGAAGATGAAGTGCTGGCCTGGCTGAAAGAGCGCGAGGAAGAAGCGCGCGGAACGGCTGCGTAATGGTGTGAGGCGTAACGCGATGAACATAACAAAAAGCGCCCCGTTGCCGGAGCGCCCTTGCGAACAATTAACCTACTGCGCAAAAAATGAATCAGTGCAGTGGGATTATATCAACCGTGTAGCGAAGCGCCACAATTGCCGGATAACAGGCAAAACAAAGGCCACCTGCTACGGTGGCCATTCGACACAAGCTACACGTTATCCCCAACGCATGAGCATTGCCAACAATGCCACATTTGCGGCTGGTGGGCAATGTGATCAGTGTGCTGGCTTGCTGGTGGGCTATTCCTGCTCTTTAACATCGTCATGCCGCGATGTTTTCCAGGTATGCGATCCCATTTTTGTGCGCCTGTACTCTTTTAAGAACTTCTCAAGGGCAAACGCACATGGCGCAAATCTTTCTGATTCATGCTCTATCTTTCTGCGCCGTCTTTTCCGTGCCGGTGATGGTGTATTGGTTGATTCTTTGTTGGTCATTCTGTGTACCTGTAAAGCAATGCGCCGGAGTTCCTCACACCACGGCGATGATAGTTATTATTCTGATTCTTTGGCCTTGCGGCGCTGGAGTTCTTCACGTGCGACGGTGACGAGCTGCCCGATCTCCTCGGCAGCTTTGACTCCGATTTTTTCCACCTGCGCCAGCGCATCGAGCGAAGAAACCAGGGGATTTTCTCCGCTTCCTTCTGCCTGGCGGCGGGCGATCTCACCGCGCATGGCGGTTACTATGAATCCGGCGTTGCTTTCACCGTCCAGTTTTACGGATTCCATGCCTTCAAAAGCATCATGTGGGATACGAATTGAAATCTGTTTTGATTTGTCGTTGATAGTGTTTTTTGCCATGTGCATTCTCCTAAACAAAAGATGTGATTCAGTATACACAAAAAAGAATCACAAAAAATACTTGACCTGTGATTCAGTTAAATTTAATTTAAATCACACCTCAGTAAGAGGATGTAAACGACAACGCCCCGAACTGTTTGCGGCAGTAGCGGGGCGTCTAACCACCAACGATAGAAAGCGTATCGAGGTAGCTATGAGAAATCATACCATACACCCGCAAGGGCGGGACTCGCACAACCTGAATAAATACATCTGGCGTTTTATCGCCCTGAGTACGGCACAACCGCGCGTGATTACCATCGTGGCCACCAGCGAACAGGAAGCGCGCCAGCAATCTCCTGATGGCTGCGTGATGGTATTCGCCGCCCGTATTCGCCAGGAGGTGCACCATGTGCAATAACACCCGTCCGGACGCAGCCGCCGAAGCTATCAAAACGCTAATGCACGCGCTGATTGATATTTCTGTTATCGCGGACATGGCACATAAGCACGCCACCAGTGAAACAGAATATGCCGGGGCTTTCGTTCCTCACTCACTGGCTGTTATGCAATTTAGTGCTGATATGGCGCTGAATGAGGCAGGCAAAATTCTTACCGCAGATATTCAAGGGGCGCACCATGCATGATGACCGTTATTTTAAATCAATGAGCCATGCAGAAAATGCGCTGACTAACAGTGAATGCTTGCGGCAAATATTGCTTATCTGGCTTGATGGTTTAAGTGATGCGCCGGAAGATGAACGTGAATCTAATCTTGCTGGTGCGTTTATTTCATTACTCGATACGGTAATCGTCGAATTAAATAAAGCGATCGAAATTCACGATAAAAAAATAAACGCGGAATAAAAACCATGAAACAGAAAAATTCTGGCTTTACTGCCAGCGGCCCCGCTCGGTCTGAAATCCGCCCCGGCGATATTTTCAAAGATAACTACGGCGGCACGATAACGATAAAAGACGTGGAAGAACGGCGCATCACCTACCGTCGTGAAGGCTACGACTATGACTGCGTGATGCCTGTTTATCAGTTCCGGCGTGATTTTAAGCTGGTGGGCCATCGTAAAGCCGTAAATCAGAAACGTGCAGCAAGCTATATCCGCAAAATCCGTGAAATGCTGGTCGCAGGGGGTAAGAAATGAAACTGGCACCGAACGTAAAACTGTTACCGAAAGATAAAGGCGAGGATGCAGTGATTTTTGCGGGGGATGACGCATACAGCCATGCAGAGCATTACATGCAGGGCGGAGAAGCCAGAAAGCGCGGCGACAAAATACCACCTGTTTATCTCGGACGGCGTGACCTGGGTAATCTGGAAAACCTGCGTATTGTGGATGAGGGTCGGTCACGCGCCATCGTCAGACGTGCCGGAAAACTGGATGACAAACTGGCGCTACAGATTGAAACCCTGCTGGCAGTGGCTGGTGTTAAAGAAGCCTGTTTTTGTGACGAGAACGGCGATTTACTGGAGGACTGGACACCACAGCTTGCCCGACTGAAAGACGAATACGAGCGCGGGGAAAGTCTTGTGTTGCCCTTAAAGAAAAAAGCCACCACAAGCCCGGGTGATGATGAATTAAAGCCCCGCGTTGAAAGCCGCGCCGATGGTGTTTTCTGGGTAACGCCCAAAGTGGATAAGCAGTCAGGCGAAATTATCCGGCCTGAAACGTGGTTATGTTCCACGCTTGAACTACTGGGAACGGGGACAATCGGCAAAGAGCATTACCGCGTGATGCGCTGGAAAAAGCCAGCAAATCATGAAGTCATCACAATGGCGATTCCGTGCGGTGGCATTGGCGACCGTGACGGCTGGCGGCTACTGAAAGACCACGGACTGAACGTAACAACCAACGGTAAATACAGAGCTATCCTGGCTGACTGGATGCAGTTAAGCGGAAGTCATGAGGAATGGCAGTTAAGCACAACAACGGGCTGGCATTTTGGCGCGTACATCATGCCGGACGGTTCGGTCATTGGTGAGTCTGAAAAACAGATTCTGTTTACCGGAAAAACAGCCGCTGTTAATGGCTATTCCGTGGCAGGAACGGCGGAGGGCTGGCGCGATACCGTTGCGCGGCTGGCTGGAGGCAATCCCTTAATGATGCTGGGTGTGGCGGTATCGCTATCTGCACCATTAATCGGGCTGGTGGGGGCTGACGGCTTCGGGGTACATCTTTTCGAACAGTCCACAGCAGGGAAAACCACCACACAGAACATCGCATCAAGTTTATGGGGAGAGCCGGACGCACAACGGCTGACCTGGTACGGTACAGCGTTAGGTATCGCCAACGAGGCAGAGGCACACAACGACGGGCTGTTACCCCTGGATGAAATAGGCCAGGCTGGAAACGCGCGGGAGGTGTCAACGTCTGCTTATACGCTGTTTAACGGTTCCGGGAAATTACAGGGGGCGAAGGACGGCGGCAACAGGGAGATAAAACACTGGCGAACGGTGGCAATCAGTACCGGAGAAATGGACGTTGAAACATTCCTCAAAACGGAGGGGATAAAAGTCAAGGCGGGGCAGCTTGTCCGCCTGCTTAACGTGCCGATGGAAAAAGCCACACAATTTCACGAATACAGCACCGGAAAGGCGCACGCAGACGCGTTAAAAGATGCCTGGACAGAAAATCACGGGGCGGCGGGTCGTGAATGGGTTAAATGGCTGGCAGACCACCAGCAGGAGGCAAAGGACACGGTAAGGGCATGCCGTGAACGGTGGCGCAACCTGATACCGGAGAGCTACGGCGAGCAGGTACACCGCGTGGGTGAGCGTTTCGCCATACTGGAGGCCGCGCTTGTGCTTTCCGGTCATGTTACTGGCTGGAATGAGCAGGAATGCCGCGATGCCATTCAGCATAATTTTAATGCCTGGGTGAAGGAATTCGGCACGGGTAACAGGGAGTTTAAACAGATGGTTGAACAGGCAGAGGCTTTTTTAGCGTCGTTCGGATTCAGCAGATACCTTCCGTGGCCCAACACCGACGAGCGTGATTTACCGATTAAAGAGCTTGCCGGATACAGAAAGGGGAGTATCAGAAACGAAGATGACGAGTTCCGTTTTTACACGTTCCCGCATGTATTTGAGGGTGAGATAGCACAGGGATTTAATCCGTCGCATTTTGCAAGGGCGCTTGATGCGGCGGGGATGCTGGAAAAGGGTAACGACCGCCGTTACAAGAAAAAGGCGCTCGGCAGGATTGGGGGGAAGCAGCATGTTTTTTACGTGCTGATGTTCCAGCCAGAAAGCGAAGAAGATTAATTTTTTCTCGCGTGTAGGGTGAAAATTTTGCGGGTTATGCGGGTTATTTCTGTGGATAAGTCAGTATCCATATGATTATTAAAGAAATGACAGAAAAATCGTAACCCGCAAAATACCCCAAATAACCCGCAAATGGGCCTAAATAACCCGCAAAAGCGCGATTATAACCCGCAAAATATCACTGTAATGGATGAAAAAAGGCCGGGTGTAACCCACACGGTTCTGTAGATATACAAAAATTGAGGTGTTTTTATGTTTCTTGAAGCCATACCAAAAAGCATTTCTCCGGCTGTTCCTGGCTGGTGGGCAAGATTCCGGAATGACGATTGCGGCGAGTGGTGGAGTCCGGTTGCTGCATGGGCGATTTGCGATGTGTTTTATTCCGGTGATTCTGAGGTTTACTCTGAAATATTACCGGTACTCACTGGTGATATGGGAATGACACCACATCACAGCGCAGAGGGATATTGCGAATGCCTGTATTTGCCTGACACAAAATTCATTCTTTCAGATGAACCGGGAACGCTTGCATGGTATCCGGCTAACAGCACAGCGGAACAGGTGACAATCATCAACGTTAAAACCTGAGAGCAGACAGCATGACAGCACAGATAGCGGCTTACGGGCGGCTGGTGGCTGACCCGCAGTTAAAGACCACCAGCAAAGGGACACAAATGGCGATGGCGAGTATGGCGGTTCCCCTGCCGTGCAGCCAGGCCGATGACGGAACGGCGACGATGTGGTTATCCGTCCTGGCGTTTGGCAGACAGGCCGATGCACTGGCCAGACACCACAAAGGAGAACTGGTGAGCGTGGCGGGTAACATGCAGGTAAGCCAGTGGACAGGCCAGAACGGCGAAACGCGGCAGGGCTGGCAGGTTATCGCAGACAGTGTAATCAGTGCCAGAACGGCGCGACCGGGCGGCAAAAAAGGCCAGCAGGGCCAGGCTACTGACGCACTGAACAGGGCAAAACAACAGGCGGGAAATGATGACCCGTACGGGGATAACATCCCGTTTTAATTCACAACAGCGAACAGAGTAATTACAGGGGAAGGCATGACAAAGCTGACCATTAACCGAAAACCGAAAGGCATTTACGGCACGCAGCCAGAAACGACGCAGGCGGTGCAGCAGCAGGATAAAACCACATCGGCGCATAAAGTGATACCCGGCAATCAGAACACACAGCAGAGCCGCAAACAGAAGCCCACAGGGGCGACACCGTGGCGGCATATGACCAAACGCCAGCGCAAAAACCGCAGGCGCGTTAACCGCCTCACTGAGATATGGCCTGACTTATTCAACAGGGAAGCACCGAAGCCGCTTAAGGTGGGGATATTTGATGACCTGATGCAGGATGTCGCCGCCAGGGGGCTGGCATTCGGGCCGGGGGCATTACGTGCCACACTGGCATCTTATGCGCAGTCTCCGCGCTATTACCGCGCCCTGATAGCTGGTGGTGCACGTTATGACCTGAAAGGCCAGCCATGTGGGGAAGTGACACCACAGGAACAGCAGGAGGCAGAAACGCGGCTGATGGCACTGAATGAGAAGCGTAAACGCCGGACAGCAAAGGAGAAGACAGGCGCATGATTCACGACAGCAAAGCGGAAGAACTGGAGGCTAAAGGGCTGTACCGGAGAGCGGCGGCGCGGTGGGCTGAGGTTATGCAACTGGTGAACACCGATAAGGAGCGCGAACAGGCGGCAAAGCGTCGCGCGGAATGTATCCGTAAGGCAGCACGCCCACCCGTTATAGCGGATAACTTCGGGGCACTGAAAGAGGCTGTAAAACGTACTCATGCGGGAATGGGGATGGAAGACGCAGGTAAATCTGTCTGGCGGAACTATCCGAAGCAGCCGAACAACAACCAGTGATGCAGGATATTATCCTGAAAAATGACCATCACTCCCGTGGGCGGGATTGCGAAAGCCAGGATTAACCAGTACCGGAACGGGTAGCCCGATGTATTGTTACCGTCCTGCCGGCTGGTGAAGTAATTGATAACGGTTATCATCAACGGGAGGGGCGGATCAAATCCCTGCAGCCCTGGCTGTCCGGGACCGCCCGCCAACCCTTATTCACATCGCCGCAGGTTCGAAAACTTTTTTTTGGGAATGTGTGCACAGATTTGATATGCAAAACCTATCAGATAAAACTACGTCAAACCCGCGCCATTGCTGGCATCGTTAAAAAAACTCACTCCACCAGCAGACTAAAAAACCGCTATTTTTTCAGTTTTATGGGCTGAAAAGGGGCTCCCTAAAAAACACCTTTCACAGTGTCGCGAGGGGCGGGGAATTTTCACGGGTCCTTTCCTGAACCATTAACACCACGGGGCGGCAGACGCGCAATTCTTAACTGTTTATGAAAATTTTTCGGGAAAAGTCAGATCCGTTCTTCTTCTCTGTAACTCATTGTTTAATCGTAAAATCATCAAAAAAAGAAAGGATCTGACAGTGGTCATTCTGGGCCAAAAATGACGTTATCAGATCCTTTCTCAGTTTTGTTCAATAATTGCGCGGCTGTCACTCACCTTTCTGTTGCCGTAATTTCTCCGGCACGTTTCCGGTTGTTTCGATCAGATAGTCTTCCAGAATGCGGGGCAGGTTATCGGCAGTTTTAACGCACGCATTACAGGCGCGTGCTGTTTCTTTCCTCAGGCCCTCGATCATTGCCGGAGTCATCGCGGGGAACTGCCTTTGCATTGTGAGCGGTAAACTATCCATGATCGAAGAAATCTGACTCGCCAGTCCACGAAGCGCATAAAGCACGAACTCAGTATCTGTAACTTCCCCCGTCTCCCTGGCGTTCTTCAGTTCCTGCCCGTCTGCCTGTGCTCTGATGAGGCGGTAGCGTTCGTACTCTGTTGTGCATGGCTGTAAATCTGATTCACCAGCAGCACGTAAATCATCAAGCTCCCTGCGGAGTTTTTCGTTTTCGATCTCCTTCTCCCTCTGTACATACCATTCGATCACCTGTGCAGAGTCGAAAGTCACCTCCACACCTTTTCCGCCACCAGATACATGGGGAAGCCCTTGCATCTGCCAGCGTTCAATTGTGCGCGGATCAACACCGAAAATCTCTGCCAGTCTCTTTTTGTTAACATTCATTTATCAAATCCTCATCAAAAACCACCTCCGACATGAAACGCCTGAAAAACGGGATTTTCCGGCGTTATGGTGTCGTATGTTTATGATAGTTAGTTTCAATAAAAACATAATGTTACATGCAAGAAGTACCGACATGCTTTTTCCCGAAAAATTTTCATAAACAGTTAAGAATTGCGCGTCTGCCGCCCCGTGGTGTTAATGGTTCAGGAAAGGACCCGTGAAAATTCCCCGCCCCTCGCGACACTGTGAAAGGTGTTTTTTAGGGAGCCCCTTTTCAGCCCATAAAACTGAAAAAATAGCGGTTTTTTAGTCTGCTGGTGGAGTGAGTTTTTTTAACGATGCCAGCAATGGCGCGGGTTTGACGTAGTTTTATCCGATAGGTTTTGTCTATCAAATCTGTGCGCACATTCCCAAAAAAAGTTTTCGAACCTGCGGCGATGTGAATAAGGGTTGGCGGGCGGTCCCTGACAGCCAGGGCAACAAGTATTTGATCCGCCCCTCCCGTTGATGATAACCGTTATCAATTGCCCAACCAGCCGGATAGTGACATATCGTGACGCGCCGTGACACTGCCACCAGCACAATAATGAACGTAAAAAATCACATACCAGGAATGCGACGGCCTGAAGCATTGCCAGAACTCCCCATACCACCACAGCGGAGAACGGCAAAGCACAGATAAAAAAATACCCCGTGATTACGGGGCGGAAGGATAACAGCCATCAGGAAATGTTAGCTACCACAAAGCAAATAACCATGAACAACGATTAAGAGTACGGAGAATAACCGTTCGTTCATGCCAGATAATGCCATCAGGCCAGGACGATGGCAACGCACTGGCTATAACGCATCGCCACCAGCCTTGTGGGTTATCACGTAGCAATACCGGGATCCCGGTATCGTGATGCGGCATGATTCAGCGATAAGCATCACCGCTCCCGCTCACATTTGACACAGGCAACTCCATCTGGCAGGTGAAAATCAGATTTATTTATATATTTCAATTAATTGCGAACTGGTCTAATGACAGGGGAGAAAAAAGATTGTACAGGTAAAAACAGAAATAACTTTTAATTATCAATACATTACCACACATGCTGCCGCCGCCATGAAAATGCAAAAACCAGCCTTTTTTCGCGCGTCCATCGCCCCGCGGTAAGGGTACCCCACCAGGAGGACCCACGACGATCGGGGTATTTCATCAACGTCATGCGTTATGCCGGATTAGGTGCGTACGTAATACGTATGCACATCCCGGACAGGAGCAGCCAGAATTGCGCCTCTGACGTTGTTTTGTGGTTATCCCCCTGCCATGAGCCATCGTAATAGTTTTATGCGCTCTGCGTTGCGCTGGTGGGCTTTTCCACCATTGGTGGGAAACATGGCACTACATCCACCAGCTTAATCACGCTTCACCTTCCCGGCATCAGTCGCCACAATTACGGCATTGTTTCCCATCACCCTGGAGGCCATGACAATGACCGAAGCCGAAATGCTCAAAATGATTCGCCGCATTACCGGAGCCAGCCTGGCAGCAGGCAAACAGGAGGCCACGCAGCCAGACAGCGTGATAGCAGAAAATTACGCGCGTGTGGTGGCTGAGGTGATGCGCCGTGACGGTATCGAGCTTAACGGCGTGGATATGCGCGACATACGCACCAGGGTACTCGAGTTGTTGGCCTACCGTCGCCGTGTGCAGATGTACCGGGAGAGCGAGAAAAATACTTACCAGTGGAAGAAGCCGGAACGGTTACGGCGGTAAGTCGTTGATTAAGAGGCGGCTCCAAATTGAGCCGGGGTGCTGGTGTCGGTAGCCCCATGAAAGGGGCTTTGAAGGGGATGGTTATAATGACCATCCCTTTTGTGTGGCAAGGTGGTAGCTCCATGGTCAAAATGACCACGGAGGGGACACGCACCAAAGCAGAACGATTACCGTAGGTTAAAGTGACGGTATTCACACCAAAGGCAGAAATCAGCGGTTAACGTAACTGACTGATATTTTCGGAAGCAGCCAGCAGCTGGGGCCGGAACAACCGACTATCTTTCAGATAGTCACAAACTACGACGTTTTCGCAGTTTAATTACTGGTTGGTGTGATTTTCTACCAGCCCGTACCGGATTACCGTACAGTGAGCACCATCGCCACCGATACGCACATCAAAACGGGGTTCGTGCACTTTCACGCGATACAGGATCCCATCATTTACCATAGCGTTTAACGTTCGTCGTGTTGCCTCGATGTGGTAGCGCAGAGTGTCTCCATAGAGCAGAGAAGAAACCCCCCGAACGTCAAAAGGCGGTTCTCCGGCCTCCACCCGCACCCAATCGCGATACTCAGGTTTGTAGAGTTCAAGAATCTGTTTTTTGTGCCTGGTCATTCTCATGTGTGCAACTCATTATTGTGGGACAGTACTGTCATACAATAAGCTATACGGAAAATTATCAAAAGAACAGAAACCAACCATTCAGATTTAACAGGTATCAATGGGGTTATGCTTATGGTGCATGATGACAAAGCGGAAGAACTGGAAGCGAAAGGTTTATGGCGACGGGCGGCTAATCGCTGGGGTGAGTTACTGAAACAGGCGGCAAGTGATGAAGCGCGTCAGTATGTAACGGAACGACGAACGGCATGCATCCGGAAGGCAACCATAACCCGGGAGCCGGAAAGAGACCTGATTTGTGCCATAAGAACCGCCGCCACAAAAACACTAACGGATATGGGGATCGACCTGAAAAAAGAAGATCCACTGCGGGGCATTCAGCACGGACATACAAAGCAGGATAAACGCAGGAAGTAAATTTTTTCGTGTCACCAGGCAACCGACTATCTGAAAGATAGTCACACCCTACCGGGGTCACGCCAGTAACGCACAACAGAGTGACCGATAGCCACCCTGTTCAACCGTTCCGGCTGGCTGGGCAGATTTTGCGCGGGTCTTATAGTCCCTCACAACAGAGTAAATAAAATTGACTTGGTTACAGAGTAACCAAACCGGAGATTCCCGGTCTGCTCAAAAAATGACAATGAGTTACGCCCCTAACCTAAGTAATCCTTACATTCACTGCATCATCACCATGATGGTGATGCAGCCCACCAGCAACCATAACGATTTCCGTTACAGTTGATGTGCTTTTTTGCTGATAAGGCGTAACCCGTTGATTGTTCCAGAATCCCCCATTGGTGGAAGCTGGATAACTCACCCGCCAGATTCTGAATGGTGAAAATCGCCGCGCCGCTTATGTGCCCATTTTCCCGAAACAGGAAAACCCGTTTTCGGGAGAAGGTGCGATCATGTTCGTCATACCTGTTCCGTTGAAACGGAATACCCCATTCCGGCGTAGCTGGTGGACGCACAGCCACATACAACTAACTTTGCGCGTCAGTATTGCTGACCCGCAAACAACAACCAGGCAACAGAACGTTACCCGATTCAGCCGTTCGGCGGCATCACTGGACCCACTTTCCTGATGCGTTTGCGGGTTATTTGGGTGGGGGGTGCGGGTTATTTTGAATGTCTTGCGGGTTACGTTTTGGCTAACATTTAAACACCACATTTTTCAACACATTGATATTAAAGAATAAAAAATACTTAGCACGCGAAGATAACCCGCTAACCCGCATAACCCGCACTGTTTTGTATATATATACGAAAAATTGCATTCAGGAGGGGGGGATCGGAATCCCTACAACCCATTGCTTATGGGACCGCCCACCTCATCAAATTTTTCCACCCGCGAAATTAAAAAAAATGCGTCACGCTGGTGGGCGTGATGTCGATACCGGGATCTCGGTATCGGTTTATCCGTGATCATCCACCAGCCTCATTTGGAACTATGTAAATCTGCATAGAAAAACATCCACCAGCTTCATGGCGGATAGTTAAAATCTGGAGATAATCCTTATCCCTGCTTATCAGCATTTTTAGGGTGTTTGTATCGGTTTGTGTCGGTTTATAATGTATTTATAGAGCAAGGAGGAAGCATGGCCATATCAACCGCAAACAACATTGCAGATTACTTACTGTTTTTCGCTCATGAGCACGGTGATCAAATAACACCGCTCAAACTGCAAAAACTGGTTTTTTATGCCGATGCCTGGTACATGGCTTTAAACAATGATCGGGAACTGATACCGAATCAATTTGAAGCATGGGTACATGGTCCGGTTGTGCGTGAACTGTACAACCGTTTTTCAGACTACAAATGGCGAGCCATTGACGAAGAGATCAAACGCCCAGAACTACCGAACGGGGTGGTAAACCACCTTGACGAAATCTATAAAGTTTTTGGCGGTTTTTCGGCGTACGAACTGGAACAGTTAACCCACCAGGAAAAGCCATGGATATTAGCGCGCGAAGGCGTGCCAGAAGGTGAACCGTGCAGGAACCTGATCGACAAAAAAATTACTTCTGATTTTTATCGCTCGATGGCATCGCAAACATGAGTCGAAGAAGTATCAAGGCCGGAAAGCCTGACAAAGGGAACGGTAATATCATTGCCGGAGAAAGACACCAGGCAGTAAACAATATTAGTTTTTCGTTCCGTTATATTGATGCCGGTAACAAAAAATTCTGCTTTACATCACAAGGGGCAGATTACTTCGGTAAAGTGCTTGATCGCCTTAAATCGCTTTCGCACCTTACGACAAGTGAGTTTATATCTGATCGAAGCGCGGCTCTGAAATCTCATCCTATCGACTGGCGACACACATCTGAGCCGGAAGGCTTCACACATCTGAACGAACAATTTCAGAGCTACACGCCGTATCAGTTTGCGGTGTCACGTAATGAGCACGGTCGGGTACATGGTTTTTTTATCGGTAACGTGTTCCATGTTGTATGGCTGGATCCGCATCACCGGCTTTACCCTGGTAAATAATTTTCATGCTGGTGGTGTAATCATCCACCAGCTTGATAACGGATAACAGGGAGTCATAACGGTTAAAATTGTATACTTTTGCAGCAAACATTTTTAGCTACACGTTAAGCTATACGATTTTGAGTTTAAATTTTTTGCATTCAATTAAATCAAATGGTTATACGCACGTTTTGAATACTCTCGTGCCAAAAATCCCAAAAAAAACCAACCTTTACGGTTGGTTTTTTTATATCTGCATTTAATTCGATAAACAGACCGCGACACATCACGGCCTGTTTATTTTCTGTTATCAGAACGTCCAGACCACACCCGCCTGAGTATTCCACGGCGATTCTACCC
>ENA-UOZX01000504-UOZX01000504.1-food-metagenome-genome-assembly--contig:-NODE-504-length-13659-cov-18.328433_pt1 | contig 13659 bp, 9 predicted proteins | sample MGYA00249884_ERZ772741 | MGnify/ENA primary metagenome ERZ772741 (study PRJEB29005, sample SAMN08379464) | food metagenome | isolation source: cheese - non spiked | study: EMG produced TPA metagenomics...
ATTGAGTTGGCAGCATAGTTTCTCCTGTGAAGGGCGAAATATACCTTACCTTGCGCCTGACAAAAAAGTCCTAGTAACCGCTGATCAGAAAATCGAGTGCATCCCGCAATGAAGCACTGCTGTTAGTACGAGCGGCAACGCGTTCACCTAACTCTTTTAGCGATATGCCTGCCATCATGTGCATCATCACCACGTAGGGTTTTCCCGCGACCTCAACGGCGGGAGCGACCATAGAAGCTTTATTTTTCTTCAAGCCACTCTGCGCGCCGATGTTCACGAAATTGCTCCTGCAAAGCCGCCGTTAGCACGGCAGAAAGGTTAAGTTTAAGCCTTCGCGCCTCTTCAAGAATGTCCGGCGACAGGGAAACATTCACTGATTTTTTAATGCTATTAGCACCGCGCATGAGAACCCCCATTGGAATGCGCATGAACTGGCGAAGTGTAGCGTAATAATTGAGCACTTCCTATTCCCTTAAAAATGTAAGGGTTGAAGAATAAATTGCTCTTTATGGTAGTCACGCCTCACAAAACCGTTTTGCGAGGCGCTTTCAGAGATTAATACTCATCCCGCTCATCGTCTTCATCCGGCTGCTCCATCACGCTGTATGCCACCGCACAGAACAATGAGTTAAGACGCTTCATATCTCCCAGCAGCCCCAGGTGGAGCGAGCTGGTTTCGATACTCTGCACGTTCTGCTGGTGCAGACGCTCAACGTGGGCGTGCGAGTAGCGCCGGTTGAGGATGCGGAAACGGTGCTTGTTGCGGCGCAGGCGGCGCGCGCTCGGCACGTCGCTGGAGAAGAAGACCGACATCGCCAGCTTCAGGTTGCTGACCAGCTGTTCGTGCAGCGCTTCCAGCTCCTTCAGCCCTTCGACAGAAAACGCCCGACGTGCGGCCAGGGATTTGTCTGCGATTTCACTGCCCATACGCTCGACAATATCCGAAGCCTGCTCCAGGTTAAGCGACATCTCAATGATTTCCGCCCAGCGGCGCGACTCCTCTTCCGCCAGCTCGTCCTGGGGGATCCGTGCCAGATAGAGCTTAATGGCGGTATACAGCACGTTGATATCGTCCGCCAGCCTGCGCAGCTCTTTTTCTTCGCGCGGCTCGCCGTGCATCACCTTTTGCAACCCTTCCAGCATGGTTTCCATCGCGTCACCCATGCGCAGCGTTTCGCGGGCGGCATTCGCGATGGCCAGCGCGGGCGTGTCCAGCACCGAGGTGTCCAGATGCTTCGGTTTAAGGCGCGCGTCCAGCTCCGGTTCATCACGAATAAGCCGCTCGCAGAAGCGGGCCATCGGCGCGGCAAACGGCACCATCGCCAGACAGCGCACCAGGTTGTAGAAGACGTGAAAGTAGATCACCAGCTCCGCTTTCGGCAGAGAGAGGTTGTCCATCAGGTTCGCCAGCGGGTGCACAAACGGCAGAATGATCAGGCTACCCACCAGCTTGAAGAGCAAACTCCCCAGCGCCACCCGGCGGGCGGCAGCATTGGCTGCGCTGTTGTTAAGCATCGCCAGCAGGCCAGAGCCAAGATTCGCACCGATGACCAGGCATAGCGCCACCGGGAAAGAGATCGCGCCCGCAGCGGTTAAGGTCGCCGTCAGGAGGACCGCTGCCAGGCTGGAGTAGCTGACAATGGCAAACACCGCGCCGATCAGCGCATCCAGCATAATATCGCCGGTTAACGAGGCGAAAATGACCTGCACACCGTTGGCCTGGGTGATCGGCGTGACAGCCTGCACAATCAGCTCCAGCGCCAGCAGGATCAGCCCGAGGCCAATACCGACGCGGCCAAGCTGCCCGGCACGGCTTTGCTTACGACCGAGGAAGAAAATGACGCCAATAAAAATCAGCAGCGGCGACAGCCAGGAGAGATCGAAGGTCAGGATACGTGCCATCAGCGCGGTACCGACGTCGGCGCCCAGGACAATCACCAGCGCCGGGGCGAGCGCCACCAGATCCTGCGCCACGAACGAGGTGACGAGCATGGTGGTGGCGTTGCTGCTTTGCACCAGCGCCGTGACGCCAATACCCGCACAGAAGGCGAGCGGCTTCTTCTCAACGCTGCCGCTGAGAACGGTACGTAAACGTGCGCCAAACACGCGCATCACGCCGGTACGAACGATATGGGTGCCCCATACCAGCAGTGCGACTGCGGAGAGCAGGTGTAACAACGTCAACACAGTGGGTTTTCCTCCTTATCGTTATTCATTTTCCTTAGGTTCAGTATAAGGGTTTAAACGTAAGAAAGAGACAAGGCACCATAGCGGTGCCCTGTTTGTTGTAAGGAAAAGTGACGTTAGTCTGCGTCGTAGCCTAAATTCGGCGCCAGCCAGCGTTCCACCTCTGACACGCTCATGCCTTTTCGCAGGGCGTAGTCTTCAATCTGATCCCGCTGAAGCTGTGCCACGGCGAAGTACTTGCTGTCCGGGTGGCTGAAATACCAGCCGGAAACGGACGCGCCCGGCCACATGGCGAACGACTCGGTAAGTTTCATGCCGGTATGCGCTTCCACGTCGAGCAGTTTCCAGATAGTGCCCTTCTCGGTGTGTTCCGGGCAGGCCGGATACCCCGGCGCCGGACGAATGCCCTGGTAGTTTTCGCGGATCAGCTCCTCGTTGCTGAGATTCTCATTCGCCGCGTAGCCCCAGTGCACCTTACGTACGCGCTCATGCAGATACTCGGCAAAGGCTTCCGCCAGGCGATCGGCAATCGCTTTCACCATGATTTTGTTGTAATCATCGTGCTGTGCGTCGTACGCGTCCGCCAGCGCGTCTTCTTCCAGACCGCCGGTCACCGCAAAGGCACCGATATAGTCGGCTTTACCGGAGAGTTTCGGTGCGACGAAATCCGCCAGGCAGTAGTTGGCAAAGCCCACTTTCTCGGTTTGCTGGCGCAGATGGTGGCTCACGGCCAGCACATGGGTGCGGGTTTCATCGCGGTAAATTTCAACATCGTCGCCCACGCGGTTCGCCGGGAACAGCCCCACCACGCCGCGCGGGTTGAGGACTTTCTCTGCGCTCAGTCTGTCGAGCATATCGTTGGCATCTTTAAACAGGCGTTTCGCCTCTTCGCCTACTACCTCATCTTCAAGAATGCGCGGATATTTGCCCGCCAGCGACCAGGTCATGAAGAATGGCGTCCAGTCGATGTAGTTACGCAGCGTTTCGATGCTGGCCGTCACCTCCTGCACGCCCAGACGGTGCGCGACCGGCGGCGTATAGCTGGACCAGTCGAACGCCAGATCGTTATCGCGTGCCGCCTGAAGCGAAACCGGCGGCGTGCGCGGTTTCTTACGTCCATGCTGAATGCGGACGGTTTCATACTCTTTGCGGGTGCGGGCGACAAAGTCATCGCGCTGGGTGTCAGACAGCAGCGCGGAGACCACGCCCACGGTGCGCGAGGCGTTTTGGACATACACCGTCGGCCCACTGTAGTTCTGCTCAATTTTCACTGCGGTGTGGGCTTTCGAGGTGGTTGCCCCGCCAATCAGCAGCGGAATAGTGAAGCCCTGGCGCTCCATCTCTTTTGCCACGTTGACCATTTCGTCCAGCGACGGCGTAATCAGCCCGGAAAGACCAATCAGATCCGCATTCACTTCGCGAGCGGTCCTGAGGATTTTATCCGCCGGGACCATCACGCCAAGATCGATAATTTCGTAGTTATTGCATTGCAGTACCACGCCGACAATGTTTTTGCCGATGTCGTGCACGTCGCCCTTCACGGTGGCAATGACCATCTTACCGTTACTGGAGCCCTTCTCTTTGCTGGCTTCGATAAACGGCTCAAGATAAGCCACGGCCTGCTTCATGACGCGGGCGGATTTCACCACCTGCGGCAGGAACATTTTGCCCTCGCCGAACAGATCGCCGACCACGTTCATGCCGTCCATCAGCGGCCCTTCGATCACTTCAATCGGACGGGCTGCCTGCTGACGCGCTTCCTCGGTATCCTGCTCAATGAACTCAGTAATGCCTTTTACCAGCGAGTATTCCAGACGCTTTCTCACATCCCAGGAACGCCATTCGGCCTGCTGAACGTTGGCTGATTCGTCAGCTTTACTGCCGCGGTATTTTTCCGCCAGATCCAGCATGCGTTCAGTGGCGTCGTCACGACGGTTGAGGATCACATCTTCTACTGCGTCGCGTAGTTCTGCGGGCAGGTCGTCGTAAATCGCCAGCTGTCCGGCGTTAACGATCCCCATGTCCATCCCGTTGCGGATGGCATAGTAGAGGAACACGGCGTGGATGGCCTCACGCACCGGGTCGTTGCCGCGGAACGAGAACGAGACGTTCGACACGCCGCCGGAAATTAGCGCATGCGGTAGCTCGCGTTTGATGTCTTCACACGCGCCGATAAAGTCCTGGGCGTAGTTGTTGTGCTCTTCAATGCCGGTTGCGACAGCAAAGATGTTCGGGTCGAAAATAATGTCTTCCGGCGGGAAGCCCACCTCTTCGGTCAAAATTTTGTACGCCCGGCGGCAAATCTCAATTTTGCGCTCGCGGGTATCGGCCTGGCCCACTTCATCGAAGGCCATCACCACCACGGCGGCCCCGTAGCGACGCACCAGCTTCGCGTGGTGGATAAAGGTATCGACGCCCTCTTTCATTGAGATGGAGTTAACGATGCCTTTGCCCTGAATGCACTTCAGCCCCTTTTCGATGACGTCCCATTTGGAGGAGTCAATCATGATCGGCACGCGGGCGATGTCCGGCTCGCCGGCAATCAGGTTGAGGAAGCGCACCATCGCCGCTTCGGCGTCGAGCATCCCCTCGTCCATGTTGATATCGATGATCTGCGCCCCGCTTTCTACCTGCTGGCGAGCTACATCCAGCGCTTCGCTGTACTTCTCTTCTTTGATCAGGCGCTTGAACTTCGCAGAACCGGTAACGTTAGTACGTTCACCCACGTTCACAAACAGGCTGTCGTCGCCGATGGTCAACGGCTCAAGGCCGGACAGACGGCAGGCTACCGGAAGCTCGGGTAACTTGCGCGGTGCAAGCCCGGCGACGGCGCGGCTCATGGCGGCGATATGCTCCGGCGTGGTGCCGCAGCAGCCGCCGACGATGTTGAGGAAGCCAGATTCGGCCCACTCGCGGATTTGCGCCGCCATGGTGTCGGCATCCAGATCGTACTCACCGAATGCATTCGGCAGACCGGCGTTCGGGTGGGCGGTGACGTAGCACTCTGCGATGCGCGAAAGCTCCTGCACGTACTGGCGCAGCTCGTCCGGCCCCAGCGCGCAGTTCAGGCCGAAGGAGAGCGCTTCGGCATGGCGCAGAGAGTTATAAAACGCTTCGGTTGTCTGGCCGGAAAGCGTGCGCCCCGAGGCATCGGTGATGGTGCCGGAAATCATGATCGGCAGGTCAACGCCCAGCGCCTCGAACTCCTCTTTCACCGCGTAAATTGCGGCTTTGGCGTTGAGGGTGTCGAATACGGTTTCAATCAGGATCAGGTCGGAACCGCCTTCCACCAGCGCTTTAGTGGACTCACGATACGCGGCCACCAGTTGGTCAAAGGTGATATTGCGGAAGGCTGGATCGTTCACGTCCGGAGAAATCGACGCGGTGCGGTTGGTCGGGCCCAGCACCCCGGCAACATAGCGCGGCTTGTCCGGCGTGCGGGCCGTCCACTCGTCGGCGCAGGCGCGCGCCAGTTTCGCCGCTTCAAAGTTGATCTCCGCCGACAGGGGTTCCATCTGGTAATCCGCCATGGCGATGGTTGTCGAGTTGAAGGTGTTGGTTTCTACAATATCCGCACCCGCTTCGAAGTAGGCGTTGTGGATATCCCTGATGACAGAGGGTTTGCTCAACACCAGCAGGTCATTGTTTCCTTTCAGGTCACAAGGCCAGTCGGCAAAGCGCTCGCCGCGGAAATCGTCTTCACTCAGACGATAGCCCTGGATCATGGTGCCCATGCCGCCGTCCAGCACCAGAATTCGTTCATTTAACTGCGCACGCAGTTGCTCTACTTTGCTGCTCACACTTGCTCCCGACAACGCTCAACAAGGCCAAAAGGCTGCGTTCCATACTGGCACAATCTCGCAGGGTGGAAAAGTCACACAGCGGTAACATGAGACATGTTCACTATCACTCCTCCGATCAGTCAGGAAAGCGGTTGCAAAACCACCAAATAAAACGAAAATGATTTCCACGATACAGAAAAAGGAGTTCGTCATGGTTACGACCGTTCCCGCTAAACGCGGCAGAAAACCTGCTGCAACCACCGCTGCACAACCTGGCGGACAGGTTCAATCCCTGACGCGCGGCCTGAAGCTGCTGGAATGGATAGCCGAATCGCATGGTAGCGTGGCCCTGACAGAGCTGGCGCAGCAGGCTGGCCTGCCGAACTCCACCACGCACCGTCTGCTGACCACCATGCAGCAGCTGGGCTTCGTGCGTCAGGTGGGCGAGCTGGGGCACTGGGCGGTGGGGGCGCATGCGTTTATTGTCGGCAGCAGCTTCCTGCAAAGCCGCAACCTGCTGGCGATTGTCCACCCGATTCTGCGCAAGCTGATGGAAGATTCCGGCGAGACGGTAAATCTCGCGGTGCTGGACCAGAGCGACCATCAGGCGATTATCATCGACCAGGTGCAGTGCACGCAGCTGATGCGCATGTCCGCGCCGATAGGCGGCAAGCTGCCGATGCATGCCTCTGGCGCAGGGAAAGCGTTTCTCTCGCAGCTTAGCGAAGAGCAGGTGACGGGTCTGCTGCACCGTAAAGGTCTGCACGCCTACACCCACGCCACCCTGGTGTCGCCGGTGCATCTGAAAGAAGATCTGGCTCTGACCCGCAAGCGCGGCTATTCGTTTGATGACGAAGAACATGCCCTCGGGCTGCGCTGCCTCGCGTCCTGTATTTTCGACGAACACCGCGAGCCGTTTGCCGCCATCTCCATCTCCGGGCCGATTTCACGTATGACCGACGACCGCGTCACCGAGCTGGGTGCGCTGGTGATTAAGGCCGCAAAAGAGGTGACGCTGGCGTATGGTGGGATTCGCTAGGATTGAGAGCGGTCTGGTGCCCTCACCCCGGCCCTCTCCCACAGGGCTGAGGGTTTTCCACAAATTAATGCGAGCACTGAGCAATCCCCTCGCCCCTCCGGGGAGAGGGTTAGGGTGAGGGGAACATACGGCGGTGGTGGTCATTCCGTTCACTTTATGTTCCTTGCTACTCTGTAACGACATGACCGGTGAACGTGCCAGGGTGGCTCAGTCGCCACCACCCTGGCGACCCGGGCTCCCGGCGGTAAATCGCCGCTTCGCGGTGCCCTCGGCTTATTCCTTCCGGCTTATCGGGTACGGGCGGAGGCAACGTCCCTGTAAAGCCGCCCTCTCGGCGCATCCCTGCGCCTCGCCCCGGCCTGCAGGAAACGCCTCAGCGATTTACAGCCGGACCAGGGCATCGCTGACAGCCCTCAGTCATTTAGAAAGCAACTTTATTGCTTCTGCATAAAAAAATTACTGGGGATCCCTCAGCCCACAGGGAGAGGGAGAAAACATGATGCCCTTACCCTGCGGGAGAGGGAGAAAAGCGGATGCAAAACCGCCGCTTGCGGCGGTAAGCGTAGACATCTTCCACGTGCCCGTTTTTGATCCGCGCTTGCAGCCCGCGCCAGTAGCTGGCGCGGAACAGATCGGCATGCATCTCTTCAAATAACGGCCCGATGCGTGGGTCCGCACACAGCCAGTGGCGAAACTCCTCCGGAAACACATCGCCCGGCGAGACGCTGTACCACGGCTCGCTGGACAGTTCATCTTCCGGGTAGCGCGGCGGCGGGATATCGCGGAAGTTCACCTCGGTCATGTAGCAAATTTCATCGTAATCGTAGAACACCACCCGCCCGTGACGGGTGACGCCGAAGTTTTTAAACAGCATATCCCCGGGGAAAATATTGGCAGCGGCGAGCTGGCGGATGGCGTTGCCGTACTCTTCGATGGCATCACGTAAAGCCTGGCCCTCTGACTGTTCCAGCCAGATATTTAGCGGCACCATACGGCGCTCAATGTAGAGATGGCTGATCGCAATCTTATCGCCAAGATCGGTAATTTTCGTCGGCGCTTCCTGCATGAGCAGCGTCATTAGCGCCGGATCGATCTGCTGCTTATCCAGCACAAAGTTTTCAAACTCCTGGGTATCGGCCATTCGCCCGACGCGATCGTGCTCTTTTACCAGCTGATAGCAGGCACGGACGTGGGCTGCGTTCATCTCTTTCTGCGGGGCGAATTTATCCTTAATCACCTTAAACACCCGGTCGAATCCCGGCAGTGTGAAAACCAGCATCACCATGCCGCGGATACCCGGCGCTTCGATAAACTGCTCATCAGCCGTGGTGACATAACGCAGGTATTCCCGATAACTCTCCGTTTTGGCATGCTTCTGACAGCCAATCGCCATATACAGCTCGGCGGTGGTTTTGCCCGGCAGGATCTCGCGCAGCCACTCCACCAGGGCGGCGGGCAGCGGGGCGTAGACCATGAAATAGGAGCGTGCGAAGCCAAATACGATACTCGCCTCAGCGCTGGTAGTCAGGCAGGTATCGACAAACAGTTCGCCGTCGTCGGTACGGTGAATGGGCAGCAGAAACGGCACGATGGCTGTCGGCGTAACCAGTTTGCCCACCAGCCAGGCGGCCTTATTGCGGTAGAAAAGCTCGTTGGCAACCTGCAAATGGCTGCGGCTGAGCACCGCCTCACCGAAGGTTTCACTGAGATACGCGTGGATATAGCCGATATCCCGGGGTTTATTCTGCCACGGCAGGCGCAGCGGCAAATCCGTTAAGACGCGGTGCAGGAGCTTTTCCCAGCCGCGATCGGGAAAGAAATCTTTCGCCAGCGGACGCGGAATGGTACGGAAGCGTCGCTCGGGCTGGGAGCTGAAGATAAATAACCGCTCAGGAGATAATGAGCGGTGGTCAAATAACCGGCAATAGACGGAGTTGAAAAAGCTCTCCGCAATCTCGAAGCGCGGGTAGTCGGGTAACAGATGGGTGTAATGCTCTTTCACGCGCAGTAAAAATTCCGCATCCGGGCTTTTACCGTCGGTGATACAGCGCAGTTGTTCCACCACCAGACCTACATGGTGATCATAAAGATGGATACGCTGCTTCATGGCCTGCTGAACCGCATGCCAGTCGGCGTGCTCAAAACGCTGTTGCGCGCCGGATGTGACTTCCAGAAAGCGGCCATACTGGGCATCGAAGCCCTGCAAAATAGTTTGGGCTATCAGTAATTCCAGACCACGCGACATATATTCCCCTCACCCCAACCCTCTCCCCGAGGGGGGAGAGGGGGAAAGATCAGAACTGTGCTTCTTCCGTTGAACCCGTTAATGCCGTGACGGAGGAAGTCCCGCCCTGAATAATTGTGGTCACATTATCGAAGTAGCCGGTTCCCACCTCCTGCTGGTGCGAAACGAAGGTATATCCCTCTTTACCCGCCGCAAATTCTGGCTGCTGTACCTTCTCAACATAGTGCTTCATGCCTTCGCCCTGTGCGTAGGCATGCGCCAGGTCGAACATGTTGAACCACATGCTGTGGATACCCGCCAGGGTGATGAACTGGTACTTGTAGCCCATATCCGACAGCTGCTGCTGGAAGCTGGCGATGGTCGTGTCGTCCAGATTTTTTTGCCAGTTGAAGGACGGCGAACAGTTATAGGCCAGCAGCTTGCCCGGATATTTCGCATGAATCGCATCGGCAAAGCGCTTCGCCAGCGCCAGATCCGGCGTGGAGGTTTCACACCAGACCAGGTCGGCGTAAGGGGCATACGCCAGGCCGCGGCTGATCGCCTGTTCAATACCGGCATGCGTGCGATAGAACCCTTCGCTGGTGCGTTCGCCGGTGATGAATTCTCTGTCGTACGGGTCGCAGTCAGAGGTGATCAGGTCCGCTGCGTCCGCATCGGTACGGGCAATGACCAGCGTCGGCACGCCGAGCACGTCAGCAGCCAGACGCGCGGCAACCAGCTTCTGGATCGCTTCCTGAGTTGGCACCAGCACTTTCCCGCCCATATGCCCACACTTCTTCACCGACGCCAGCTGATCTTCAAAGTGTACGGCCGCTGCACCGGCCTCAATCATCGATTTCATCAGCTCAAAGGCGTTCAGCACGCCGCCGAAACCGGCTTCCGCATCGGCGACGATCGGCAGGAAATAATCAGTAAAGCGCGGATCGTGGGGCTCGATGCCCGCCGCCCACTGGATCTGATCCGCACGGCGGAAGGTATTGTTGATCCGATCTACCACTGACGGCACCGAGTTCGCCGGATAAAGAGATTGATCCGGATACATGCTGGAGGCCAGGTTAGCATCCGCCGCGACCTGCCAGCCGGAAAGATAGATAGCTTCAATGCCGGCCTTCGCCTGCTGCAATGCCTGACCGCCAGTCAGTGCGCCGAGGCTGTTGATATAACCTTTTTTAGACCCCCCGTGCAGCAGATCCCACATTTTCGCCGCGCCGTTCTGCGCCAGCGTACACTCCGGGTTAACCGAGCCGCGTAACTTCACCACTTCCTCTGCGCTGTACGGACGGCGAATGCCTTCCCAGCGCGGTTGGGTCCACTCTTTTTGTAACTCTTCGATCTGTTGGGTACGGGTTTTCATGTGCAGATGCTCCATATTGTTATGTGGTGAATTACGCCAGGAAGCGGTAGCCCGGCAGGGTCAGGAAGTCGATTAAGTCATCAGAGGTGGTGATTTGCTCCATCAGGCGCGCAGCGTCATTAAAACGCCCGCTGCTGAAGCGGTGCTCGCCCAGTTCGTCCTGGATGACCCGCATCTCTTCGGCCAGCATCTGACGGAACAGGGCTTTGGTGACCGGTTTGCCGTTGCTGAGCGTTTTTTGATGATGGATCCACTGCCAGATGGAGGTACGTGAAATTTCCGCCGTGGCGGCATCTTCCATCAGGCCGTAGATCGGCACGCAGCCGTTGCCGGAGATCCATGCCTCGATGTACTGCACGGCGACGCGAATATTGGCGCGCATGCCCTCTTCCGTACGCTCGCCCGCACACGGCGCAAGCAACTGTTCTTCTGCGATTGGCGCATCGTCTTCACGGGTGACAAACAGCTGGTTTTTGTTGTCGCCGAGTACGCGGTTGAAGACCTCCATCGCCGTGTCGGCCAGACCGGGGTGGGCAATCCACGTCCCGTCGTGGCCGTTACGGGCTTCCAGCTCTTTATCGGCTTTCACCTTGTTGAGCACCTGATTGTTACGCTCTGCGTCTTTGCTCGGGATAAACGCCGCCATGCCGCCCATCGCAAAGGCGCCGCGTTTGTGGCAGGTCTTAATCAGCAGGCGCGAGTAGGCGCTGAGGAACGGTTTATCCATGGTGACAACCTGACGATCCGGCAATACCCGGTCGGCATGGTTTTTCAGGGTTTTGATGTAGCTGAAGATGTAATCCCAGCGGCCGCAGTTCAGGCCCACAATATGGTCACGCAGCGCATGGAGGATCTCATGCATCTGGAATACGGCTGGCAGGGTTTCAATCAGCAGCGTAGCCTTAATGGTGCCGCGCGGCAGGCTGAAGCGGTCTTCTGCGTAGCTGAAGACTTCACTCCACCACGCCGCTTCCTGCCAGGACTGGGTTTTCGGCAGATAGAAATAGGGGCCGCTGCCTTTCGCCAGCAGGTTCTTATGGTTGTGGAAGAAGTACAGCGCAAAGTCGAACAGGCTGCCCGGAATCGCTTCTCCGCGCCAGGTGACGTGTTTTTCTGGCAAATGCAGACCGCGTACGCGGCAGATCAGCACCGCCGGATTCGGTTTGAGCTGGTAAATTTTACCGGCTTCGTTGGTATAGCTGATGGTGCCGTTGACGGCGTCGCGCAGGTTGATCTGCCCGTCGATAACTTTCTGCCAGTCCGGCGCGAGGGAATCTTCGAAGTCCGCCATAAATACTTTGACGTTGGCATTCATGGCGTTAATCACCATTTTGCGCTCTACCGGGCCGGTGATCTCTACGCGACGATCCTGTAAATCTTCAGGGATTCCGCGAATTTTCCATTCACCATGACGAATGGAAGCGCTTTCCGAAATAAACCCTGGCAACTTGCCGTTATCGATCTCCTGCTGTTGATGAATGCGTGCCGCCAGCAGTTTATTACGCTGTGGCGTAAAGCGAGTCACCAGTTCAGTCAGAAACTCTACCGCTTCTGCCGTCAAAACTTGCTGTTCTTGCTCACCATTCGGCTGGGTAAAGGTCAGTTCATCGACCGTTGTTGCCTGTTGAGTCATCGTTCTGCTCCTCATCAAAGATCCAAAATCACGCCCCCGATGCGAGCGAAAGATCGTTGTGTAGTTTTCGCTCAGCAGAATTAAGACTATCTATAATTTTTCCAAAATCAAAAACAATTTCCATTTTAATTCATATCCAATCACAACTGTATGATTAATATGGGATTAAAGTTTTTCACGATGTTGAGTTGGTTTTCGGAAATAAAAAAGGCACCCTAAGGTGCCTGATCTGAATAGCTGAAACGCTTTAGGATTGTTTAATGCAGACGATTACTCCAGCGTCGGATTCATGTGGCGCAGATCGTACGGCGTAATCTGGTAGACGTAATAGTTGAGCCAGTTAGTGAACAGCAGATTTCCGTGACTACGCCAGGTTGCCCGAGGCGTGTTTTGCGGATCGTTTTTCGGGAAATAGTTGTACGGGACATCCGGATTCAGACCCGCTTCAACGTCACGAAAATACTCTGACGCGAGGGTATGCGGATCGTACTCAGGATGGCCGGTAACGAACGCGATGCGTTTGTCTTTACTGGCGAACAGGTAGGCATCGCCGTCTTCCGTTTCGGCCAGGATTTCCAGGTCGGTATAATCGCGGATCAGCTGTGCCGGAAAATCGGCGTAGCGAGAATGCGGAGCCAGGAAAGTGTCATCGAAACCACGCGTCAGCAGCGCATGCGGGTGAAGAATGTGGTGTTCGTATACGCCAGAAAGTTTGTCACTGCGGGTTTGCTTGGGAATGCCATAGAGGATATTCAGCGCGGCCTGTACCGCCCAACAGACAAATAAGGTGGACGTGACGTGATCTTTTGCCCACTCCAGCACCTGCCTGATTTGTGGCCAGTAGGCAACGTCATTAAATTCCACCAGACCCAGCGGTGCGCCGGTGACGATCAGTCCATCGAAATTCTCATCGCGAATATCTTCAAAATTACAGTAGAAGTTATTCAGATGCTCAGCAGGCGTGTTGCGTGACTCACGGGCGTCAATGCGCAGCAGCTGGATATCAACCTGAAGCGGAGAGTTGGAGAGCAAACGCAGGAACTGGTTCTCCGTTTCGATCTTTTTTGGCATCAGATTGAGAATAAGCACCTTCAGCGGGCGAATTTCCTGACCTGTCGCACGCGAAGCCGTCATGACGAAGACATTCTCTTCACGCAAGAAATTGACGGCTGGTAGCTCGTCCTGCACCCGAATCGGCATAACCTTAAATCCTCACAGCATACGTATAAACGTTTAGACATCCAGACAGCTAACGATACCCAGAAACGGGCTTAATGTCGAGTCTGCAAGCGAAAGGTGAGAAAGTTTCAAGGAGGGAAAGCATGTAGGGCGGGTAAGGTGGGGCCACCACCCGACTTTTCAGAACGCACAAAGCAAAAAACCCCGCACCTTCCGGTACGGGGTTCTTCCTGATTGATG
>ENA-UOZX01000509-UOZX01000509.1-food-metagenome-genome-assembly--contig:-NODE-509-length-13481-cov-41.971399_pt1 | contig 13481 bp, 17 predicted proteins | sample MGYA00249884_ERZ772741 | MGnify/ENA primary metagenome ERZ772741 (study PRJEB29005, sample SAMN08379464) | food metagenome | isolation source: cheese - non spiked | study: EMG produced TPA metagenomics...
TCTGACTGAGAGTTTACTCACTTAGCCGCGTGTCCACTATTGCTGGGTAAGATCATTATGGCCCGTACGATGACGGTGGACGTGGGGGAAGAGCTGCGCGAATTTATCGATTCCCTGGTTAAGGCCGGTGATTACCGAACCCAGAGTGAGGTCATGCGTGACGCGCTGCGTCTGCTGCGTGAGAAGCAGGCTGAATCCCGCCTTCAGGAACTGCGCGATCTGCTGGCCGAAGGACTCAGCAGCGGTGATGCGAAACCATGGAACAAGGATGCCTTCCTGAAAAATGTCAGGGGCAGGGTGGCAAATGAAAGAGATTGAGCTGACACCGAAAGCGGAAGAAGATCTGGAAGCAATCTGGGACTACAGCTTCCGACAGTTCGGGATTGTTCAGGCGGATGCGTATATAGGCCGAATAGCTGCGGTGTTTGACGTTCTGGCCATGCATGACATCGGTACACATCGCCCGGAGCTGGGAGACAATATCAGCTCGCTGCCGGTGGAACAGCACATGATCTATTTTGTGTCATCACAGTCGGTGGTCACGGTCATACGTATTCTCAGCCAGTCTCAGGATATGGCGCGCCATGCCCCCTGGAGATAGATGACAAATATATTAAAATTACAATAAATTCAATCACTTAGTTCGTATAATCTATCTTATGTTAAATTTAATTGATGAGAATCTGACTCATACCTATCTACAGATAACGTCTATAATTCCTACCCTACACCTTCATGTCCTTTACCAATATCGTGAGAGACTGTGAACAGCATCGGTTTTATAAGAATTACGATCATTTTCATCCGTAAGCGCATAGCCATAATTGATTGAAATCTGGTATTTTCTACCATTTTGTCTCACCGAAATACAGTTTCATACAGTAAACTTGTAAATAAATAAATAACATATATATATACCATACATATGTCAGATATATGTATGGTATTTTATTTCACTAAAGAAAAAATCATCTCATATTATTTATTCTGTCGGATATAAGGGTCATTAGTTTGTTTGCTTGAACATCTGTTATAATAGTTGTTATTTTGTTGTCAACATTTTCAGCATTCCCACATAAATATTTATCAACTGTAGCAAAGCTAAGGCCTAATAGTTTTTTAGATTCAAATTCAATGTCAACATGAGCTTTTATGCTTGAAAAAATATCTGGGCAAATCAAATACGCTATAACACACGGATCATGGAGATATGGATCATTTTGTGCATATCGACTTGACATTTCTGCTACTATTTTTGAAATATAACCCCCACTATTTAGGTTGTTGTATAAACAATCTCGAATGTCAGCCTTGTGGGTAACATCAAGACCGACCATTGTCACGTGGTTTGCAGTATCAAAAACAATATGCGCAGCATGTGGATCTACATAAAAATTAAATTCTGACGATGGCGTTATGTTACCAGAGCAAAATGCAGCTCCCCCCATAACAATTATATCTTTAACATTATCTTTAAGCTTTGGTTCTTTTATAATGGCCATGGCAATATTTGTTAGAGGACCTATTGCGCATAAAGTAATTTCACCTGGATTAGACATGACTGTATTTATTATTAAGTCTATAGCATGTCCATCATAATCTGGTGTTATTGTTCTTTTGAGTTCAACTCCAGCAAGCCCATCATTTCCATGAACATGTGTTTTAATAGTACGTCTACTCATTAGAGGACGATCACATCCTCTTGCCAATGGTACTTCTTGATGGGAAGCTAATGCTAAAATAGCTTGAGCATTAGCGTGTACTTTGTCTAGGTTTAAGTTACCCGAAACAGTTGTTATTCCCATTACTTTAACTTCTGGAGAAGCCAGAGAAAGTAGAATCGCTATTGCGTCATCAACCCCAGGATCACAATCTATTATTATTTTATTCATTTCATTAATCCTTTTAAGTATGGAAGTTGTAATTTAATTTAATTTAATTAATTGGAAAATAGTTTTTTTTATTATATTTGAACTTGCTCACTATTATAAAAATATATGTAGATATAATTACAAAAAACCTGTAATATTCTTTGCCTTTTTATTCGCACATGGTTTAACCATTTAATTAATAATGTCTTTCCGGCATAACATCAAAGAAAAAAAATAATGACGAAGGTGACTATAAAAACTATTGTAAGTAGCCCGCATTATCGTGCCATTCACATTTAGAGATCATCCGGCATAATCAATCTGCCAATGAAGGAGATCGCTATGCGTAAAGACCATTTTACTGAGTATCAGATCATCGCTGTGATTAAGTCGGTTGAAGCCGGACGAACTGTTAAAGATGTCTGCAGGGAGGCCGGTATTTCTGAAGCCACCTACTACATCTATGGACTACCTCCGTTTTGCAAGTACTGAATCTGGTTTTGGGTTGTTGCTTACATCTATCCGGCATCAGGAAAACCTGTGCCCAAATGAGTAATCCGCACACAATCGCCTCAGCAACTGGATGGCCTCTGAGGCCAGTGTAAAAATCAGGCTCCGATTGTGCAGGTGCAACCTGTCACCATTTCTCAGTACGCTGCAACTTTTGCTGGGAGGAGATTAACTTCCTACTGCCTGATACTCCGTTTCATTTCTCAGCATAGACCAGATTATTCTCGCGTTTTTGTTAGCGACCGCCACGGTCGTTTTATTAAATCCACGCCGTTCCTTTAACTGCTTAACCAACTGATTCATATAACTATCATTGTTACTCGTGGCAACACTGACGGCAGCGCGGGCACCATGAATAAAAAGTGTCCGCAGATGCTTGTCGCCTTTTTTCGTCATATTCATCAGCACCTGCCTGTCGCCACGCGAGTGCTGGCGTGGAACCAGACCAAGCCATGCAGCAAAGTGACGGCCATTCTTAAATTCAGTTCCTTTGCCAATAGCAGCAACAACGGCCGTGGCCGTTTTAGGGCCAATGCCTTTAACTTTGGCGATACGCTGACAGGCTGCTGATTGCCTGAATACTGTTTCAATTTCCTTATCAAAAAATGGATCCGACGCTCGAGATCGTTAAAGAGATCATAGAGCTCCGCGATTGTTCTACGCATACGGGGCCTGAGACCGTTTTCTGCATCTTCAAGGATAACAGGAATAGCCCGGCAAGCTCTGGAGACAGCACTGCCAATAGGGATCCCCCGGTCAAGTAACAGCCCTCTTATTTGACAAACTGTCGTGGTGCGGTGATTAACAATACGCTGCCTTGCCCGGTGTAAGGCCTGGATATCCTGCTGTTCCGGGCTTTTTGGCGGCACGAACTGCATTGTCGGTTGCATCAAAGCCACTGCGATGGCCAGTGCATCATTGCCATCATTTTTTTGCCCGCAGACAAAGGGTTTTACATACTGAGGACTGATGATCTTTACTCGATGCCCCAGTTTCTCAAACTCACGCTGCCAGTGAAATGCCCCAGTGGACGTTTCGATCCCAATCAGACAAGCCGGAATATTCGCCACCGTCTGGAGTAATTCTTTTCGGCCAGTGCGTTTCGTATAAACCGGTTTGCCGGCCTGATTTAATCCGCAGAGGGGGAAGGTAGTCCATCCCATTAACTGGAAGTCCAGATACGGCGGCATGGAGGCTTCTGATATTAAAAAGATCAAAGATCTTGAGGACGAGAACCGACGTCTCAAACAGATGTTTGCCGACCTGAGTCTTGAGAACCGGGCGCTGAAGACGTTATCGAAAAAAAGCTTTAAAACCAGCCTTTAAGCGTGAGCTGGTCACTCATCTGATAACGACATTCGGACCAGTATCCGTCAGGCCTGCCGGAGTCTGAACCTGAGCAGAACGGTTTACCATTACCGCCCGGATACCACGCGTGACGAACCTGTTATTGTCGCGTTACAGGCAGTGGCAGAGCGATACCAACGATACGGTTTTCCAAAACTTTTCCAGGTTTTGCGACGGCAGAGACACCCGTGGAATCACAAAAGGATCCATCGTATTTATTGTCTGCTGAAGCTGAATTTTCGCCGAAAGGGCAAACAGCGGTTGCCGGTGCGTAATCCTTCGCCACTGGCCACGCCGGAAGCGCTGAACCAGAGCTGGTCTGTCGATTTTATGCATGATGCCCTAGTCTGTGGCCGTCGTTTTCGCACGTTCAATGTCGTTGATGGACTTTAACCGTGAGGCATTGTCGATTGAAATCGATCTGAATCTGCCAGCTCTGCGCGTGGTCCGTGTACTCGACAGGATTGCGGCAAATCGCGGCTATGCGGTCATGCTACGTATGGATAAAGGTCCGGAATTTATCTCACTGGCACTGGCTGAATGGGCAGAGAAACATGCAGTAAACTGATTTTGGGCTAGGGTCAGCGATGTATACGTATTTCTGGCTTCTGTCCTCAGGTGAGGGTTACCTGCTGGCAAGCGCCAGCGGAACTGCTTCTTGCCTTTCCCCACCAACCGATAAAATACTTCACCGTTGAGATTCCTGTGAGGTAGTACCCAAGACATTAAGATCATTTTAAAATGGACCTAATTTCGATGAATATATAATACTAAAAAGACTTATTAGTAATAAAACAGTATTTGCGCTAGAGAACCACTTTCCTTTATTGGTTATTCCTATGATAATAATATCGAAATTAGAATACCCAGTAATATTTGTAGTTAAATACAGCAAGCTATTAAAAACAGTTTTATAACAAATCAACCGTATTGGTTTATAATTATTCACACTATTAAAAAGGTAACTTACACTATTTCTTGATATTTAAATCATGCAGAATTAGTTTAAGATTTTAAAGTTGATTATAATATGTATAGTTTTAGCATAATGTTAAAGTAATTATCAAACTTTTACTTCTTTTTTTTATCATGGTTTTTTAGTACTGATTCTACTGGAGGATCATTCCCCCCTTTTAGCCAAGCACCATTAAATCGTTCAGCATTCGCCGCTGTGTAAAGAACAGTGTGTCGTATACTTTTATGGCCAAGATAATCCTGAATTAATCTTGTATCATTTCCCAGTTCAGCCAGGTTATAGCCACATGCATGTCTTAACATATGAGGGTGAATCGATAAAGAGAGTTGTGCTTTTTCACCATAATTTTTAAGCAACTGATAAAATCGTTGCCTGGAAAGTCTTCCTCCATGCCTTGATAAAAACATCCAGGGAGTCCGGTTTCCTTTTAAGTAGCGTCTTTCATTCAGCCACATATCAAGAGCCTTACTCTCATGATCTAATAATGGATGGGTTGTGCTTAACCCTCCTTTTAAACGACGGATGTAAATTTTCTTAGAAAGACTATCATAATCAGTAAGTTTTAGCTCGATAAGTTCACTTACTCTTAAGCCATGTATAAATGCCATACTTACCATGCAGTAGTCTCGGTAATTAGACATGTCATTATGGATTAAACTTAATAGTTTAAAAACCTCATCGGAGGTTAAGTATTTTCGTTTCATTACATCTTCTTTATTCAGTTTTTATTAAAAAATAAACCCAATATTATGAACGATAGTTTACAATAATTAATGATTAAACAATTAGCATTAAAAGCAATCTTTATAATACAGATTACATAAAAAATCAAAGTGAAAAAAATTATTTTTATAAAACCATATTGCATTAATATTATTATATTGATATGGTGTATAAATTTTAGTTTTTTGCGCCCTTTGTTGTATATACATATAAGTACAAATATTTTCTGTTAAAGAACATTAAAGAAATCTAAAGAAAGTCATTTTTTATTAAATGAGCAATATAATTCAGCGTAATACCAATCTTCCAACTAACAATGTAAAGACAGTTGCAATCAGACAGCACGAGAAAATCACTGGCCAGTTAAGCTGCAAAGTATCTAAAAGTAGTCCACCAACGACCAATCCCAGCTCATCACACCCCATCGACGACAAGATGTAACATATGATTTAGTGGTCCCCATCACTTTGCCATGGGGACCCTATATCAGCGTCAAAAATGATAACGTACACCAGCGTGCAAAGAATGTAGTTGCACTTTGGTATGCATACTCCCATCCCCCTTGATGATCCCGTTGGCTGCCGACCAGTTAGTGGTAATGTCACCTGCGTCCGTGAAGGTGTAACCCAGTTCGACCGAGACATTTTCAGTCGCATCCCAGGCAACTCCGGCACCGACAGCCCAGGCCAGATTGGTCTTCCTACTGCTGTAACTGTCTTCCGCAAGTGCCTGTCCACCTACGTTACTGCTGGTAGCTATGTTGTGGCGTACGAAAGCTGCCCCTACTCCAGCCATCACATATGGCGTAATATCATTGCCCAACGGAAAATCATAGAAGGCATTAACCATCAATGTATTGACGCGAGTCTTCTGACTCACTTCGGCCGTTGCTGGTAGTGAAAAGTTGCTTTTGGCATCCCCATTCCAATAACCGCTGGATGACGGTTTAAATGAGAAGTCGTTCTCAGATTTGCCGAAGGTCTGGAACGCCAACTCAGCCCTAATCGGTTGCTGCCAATCGTCCACAAAGCGATACCCCACAGCAATTGACGGTGAGAACACAGAAGAAGAGCTGTTCCCCAACTGAGATTTACCCATATCCCAGTTCAACGCCCCTACAGTAGTCCCCGATTCACTCGCAGTATTTTGCGAATTACGGAACTGTGATGCACCGAGTTTGCCGGAAAGGTAAAAACCAGAAGAGATAGTTTCCGCCATAACTCCCACCGACATCAGAGAAAATAAAACTCCTGACAACACGCGTATTTTCATTATCACTGCCCTCAGACTCAAAAAATTGGTTCTTGTTTGTTGTCGTAAAACCCACAACCATTCACATCCAATTGAATTTAATAGAAATTATCAGGAAATTATTTATAAATTTCACTATACATAGAGCAAACGGTGTTACAAATAATCAAGTGTAAAGGTCGCCATTGAATTGGCCGTTCCCGCCGTGACTGTGTCGCCTGTTCTTACATAACGCGCATAGAATGGGATCGATACACTAGGAGCGTTTTCATCAAATGCATAAACAGGTGTGGTGTAACCCGGCGCGATCCGCTTTCGATTCCAGTCCAGCAATTCAACGCCAACATTTGTTGCCGTGCTACCTGCCGTCAAAGCGAATACCCCATTATTACTGGCATGTGGTGTTCCCACCCAGCTGACCTTAACTCCGGGGGTAGGCCCGCAATCCTCAAGGTTAATGGTAAAGCGCGTTAATGGTAATACAGACGGAGTTTCCACAAACTGCTTGGCCGACCAGGTACCCAAGGTTACCGATTTATCGATCGAGTCGGTGCTGAGTGAGCAGGCTGGATGTATTAACGTTGCACGCATATAGAGGTTGGTTACCCCCAAATCCGCCAAAGATGGCGTCAGGATGCTCACCCCAGTCACAAGAATGAGCAGACGAATCAACGTCACATTCCTCTGGCAAGAGGAGCGCTTGATGGTGTCAATAGATAACATTATTCATTCTCCACTTATCAGGGAAAGTCCACACGCAAATATGCCCTTGACGTTACGGGACCTTCTGCTGGTTTATTTCCAGTCACACTAACCGGATAGGCCTGAATAGTAACATTCTGACGTGCATTGCTATCCAGCACGAAAGGTATAACGCTGGTTAAGTTATTAGGACTCAATGGCAATCCACTATTGTTAGTAACAATAAATCCGACGTCATTATTCTCATCAGAGACTACTATATTACCATTCGGTTTATCCGCCTGAAGACGCATGGTTAATTGCGCATTACCGGCGATATTGTTGCAAGCTATATTTACAGTTCTTGACTTGGGTTGAACACCTTGAGCAATCACACCTGCAGTTTTAAAAGCTGTTGAGGGTATATTACCAAAGTCTATATTTATCGACTGCCCACTATCAATCTCACAAGATTGAGGAACAGTGATATTTAGGTTCACATAAAGATTATATACAACAGCCTGTCGACTGGTACAGCCTTTAGGTTGACAAGCCCCATAATCACCTATATGAATTCGCTTACTATAAACCCCAGTTACAATTTTCTTCCTAACATAAATTTGTGTTTTAAACGATGGGCTGTTCGTAATTACCGTCTCATCTCCCGGTGGAAAAGTAATTTCTTCACATTTACCATTTCTAATAACTCGGTTAAAAGGGGCATAGACAACACCATAACATGGTGTATCTAACATCATACCAATCGAAATATAATCATCAACCGGCTTATATTGCCAGGTTGCAAAGCTCGCTCCATCATTTGGAATATTTTCCCCACTATATGCAAACCAATGCTGAGCCTTAGCATTACTTGTGGCTCGAAGACGAGGTTCAATAGTATCGACCTCATTACTGGTAACTGTTTCCCCTACCTTATTCTGACTGTCTGTAAAACTTTTAGTTATTGTTAAATTCACATCTCTGTTGCAGCCTGAAATACACTCTACTGCTGCTGTGGCATTTAAAGAGAATGCAGCAACAAACACAGTTGAAAAGACTCTTATCATTTTCATTCTCAGATAACTCTGTTGCATCAATATCCCCCCTCACTCACAGACATTTGGCATGCGTATAATCGATACCACGTTTCACTGCGCCTTTACCCAACTGATAGCTCACAGTACATTGCTGTGATGCAGCATGACCCCAGACTACTTTCAGTTTGCCTTCAGGTTTTAGGCCTGACATAAATACCTGTCCCACCTCACCCACAATGCCGCTACCACCGGCTTCATCACTCACAGTGGCCCCGAACGGTACCGACTTACCATTACTTTGCGTGAGCGTGATTTTCGCTCTTGCCCCAATGCGTGCATCGAAGTTGGCACGCACCAATGCGCCTTTGGTTGGCACCACGTTAGTTACGGCATTGTCCAGCTCGGCATTGTCCTGCAAGGTCGTAGTATCCAGTGCAATGCGGTTAGCTCGGTAAGATGTGGCATAAGGTACTACAGCATATCCTCGCCAGTCAGTGCTTACCCCGGTAGCATTCTGCACACGAACACTGTCTGCACCCGGAGCCTTAACGAGAACGTTGGTGTCACCCAGTGGCTGACTGAGCGTCACGCCGTCTGCATGCGCCACTACCCCACCACTCAAGCCGTAGTTAACCTGCTGGTAGTGTTTGCCGTAACTGTAACCAATATTGCTGTTCGCATAGCGCCCCTGATAACTCAGGCCCGCCATACCGGTGGCTCCGGCACCTCTCGTGGTATATCCCTGCTGCACGCTATAACTAAGGTTATTATCATCCAGCAACGTTCCACTCACCCCAGCCTGCTGCGCAACCTGGTTATCCGCATCATGAGTCACCGAGTACGTAGCGTACGCAGTGTTAACAGAGTTAGTGATATCGCGTGCCTTACCCATCCCCGCCAACCAGCGACTCAGCGGGACCGAGATACTGAACGCCACGCGACGGTCCGCATCAATAAGGCCTGGGCTCTTGTTCCACGACCAATTCAAGTTGTAGTTGATATCTTCCCAGTTACCGCTGTACCCTACCTGCCACAACTCGTCTTTCTCACCTGTGCGCCAGTAGGTCTGATGGCTACCGGTCACGTACACCGTCCCCACATCTGAAACCTGCTGGCTGATGTTCACCTGTAGTCGTCCTTTCTTGCTGTAATACAGGTTGTGATAGTCAAGCAGCTCCGGTTTCGTATCAACCGGGCCGTCCTGCGTCTTCAGACGATAGCCTTCCATCTGGCGCCATGCCGTTTCACTCAGCGTGTAGAATCCCTGTGTTGAGTAGCGATAGCCCAGCAACTGGAAATTGGTGCCATAATCGTTCAGCGATTTGGCGTACAAGAAACGCAGTGACTGCCCTTCTTTATGACTATCGTCAGGTAATACACTGCTTGCGTGTGTCACGTCCGCCGATACCGCACCCCAGTTACCTAAGTTCTTACCCGCACCGAACGCAAAAGACTGGTAGTTATCGGACAATTGTGAACCGCCATAAAGTGTCACCCCGGTCGGTAAGCCCCAGATAAGGGTGCCTTGCCAGAAGTCTGGCGAGTTCTGCAGGTCTGAACCAGAACGGAACTGACCCGCCGTCAGGGCATATTTCACCCGTCCTTCACGTTGCAGTATCGGTACTGCAGAATACGGAACGGTGAACTGACTAACGGAACCGTTGTTCTCTCTAACAAACACCTGGAGGTCACCACTGGTCGAGGTCGGATACAGATCGGTGATTTCAAATGCTCCCGCCGGGACATAGGTCTGATAAATCTCATACCCATTCTGGCGAATGGTCACTTGCGCTGGGCCGTTAGCCACGCCGCGTACCGTCGGTGCAAAGCCGCGCATGCTGTCCGGTAGCATGCTGTCATCACTGGCCAGCTGTACGCCCCTGAAGCCGATGCCATCAAAAACATCACCCTCGGTGTAGCTATCACCCAATGTCAATGTACTCTTCAGCGGAATGATACTGCGTTGAGCATAGGTACTCACGTTACGCCAAGTGTTATTACGGTAACGCCCATTCTCACTGTAGTTCCAGATGCTGTAATTACGCAGCCGCCATGGTCCGAGGTTCAGCCCGCTGTTCAGGTTCAGAAAGTAACTGTTGTAATTGGTATCGCTTTGTGTATTTTTGCTGTTGCTACCCGAGAAGCTGTAATTCAGCAAACCAGCCGTGATACCGTTGTCCCAGCGCTCAGGTGGAATATACCCACGAACGTTGTTCCTAAACGCGGCTTGTGGGATGCTAATATCAAGTCGTTGGCGTTCAAATGCGAAACGTGTATGTGCTTTATCAAATGACGCAGGTAGATCTGCGCATTGCTCACTCGTCAACTTCATCAGCACTGGTGACGCTTGGATATTCACATCCTGTTTTTCTAGCCAGGCCTGTGACAGGCAGGGCACCAGACCGGTATCGTCTGCACCTTTACGACCTTTTCCCAACGGTTCAAAACGCATATCCTGCGTGCCGATATATTCTTCGTTGATGTAAACCTCAACACGGTACATACCGGCTGGTTGTCCTTCCCCTTTAGAGAAACGTGACAGGTCAGCCACTTGAGAAGCATCACCGGATAAAAATGCCGGGTTAAAATACTCTTCTGCATAGCTAAATTGTGCCCCAAGCCCCATAAAGGCAAAACACGGAAGCAGAGATAATTTGGCCCAAACGGCATTTTTCCTGAAATACACCGGCAGCTTGAAATACTGCATAACTTACTCCTCTGGCAGCACAAACGGGCAGTCGATATTCGCTGACCGCGCACTTTTACTTAATTCTGATATTCAGCTCCCGCCGTCAGACTTGACCCTTCAGTTAATCTGAATCTTGGTCGCAGGCGTATTTGCACCGTAATCGTTAATCGTCTGATAGCTTAACGTGCCAGCCGTCACACCTTTTGGTAGCGACACACGCACACTGGATTTAGGTGGAACCATTGTCGTCTCGATATTCCTGCCACCAATGGAGATATTCACCAGTGTCACATAGAACGGCGAAGCATTATTTATAAGCAGCGTTTCACCGCTGCGACTAAAAGTTAGTTTGGATGGTGCATCAATGGACTTTTCCGTTAGTCCAACTGGACGGACAAACAACTTAATTCGTGCCAGCACTGCAATTTGCAGAACGTTATTGTCCTTAACGTTGTCTTTATTGATTGACGGTATGGCTTTATTGTTCAGCCAATACAATGTCTCGCGATCCTGGAGAGGTTTTTCGCCACTATAAATAATACGAAGTGTATTTTCACTTTTCGGTTTACTGACAAATAATGGTGGCGTGACAATAAAATCTTCTGTTTTTTTGCCCGATTCATTCTCAACCCAAGTCTGAATCAAATATCGGTTATGCTCATCACTGTTATTGACCGACAACGAAACTTGACGCGCGTCCGACGGATAAATCACACGTGTCGACCCCAACGCAATCCCACCCGCCCAGGAAAGTGACGGAATAATTAACAACACACTTATTCCAAAAACGGTAACGACTTTTTTTAATTTGGGAAAATAAGAATAAAACACGAAAACCTCTCTTTTATTCATTCCGTATCCAGCGTACATACCGGTAAATAATTGCGTCGTAATTATTGGTAGGTGAGTGCAAACCAAGTAAAGGCATCAGCATTCCCCCCTGTCACCTGACGGGATGTAGCACGATATCTCGCATGAAAACGTAAGCTGTTATCCCCATCGTGCAAACGATTCCAGATACGCGGCTGGGTATTTGGCACAATGATTTGTCCCTGTTCATCAAACAGTGCAAGTCCGACGCCCGTAGCTGCACTCGAGCCCTCACCGGCTTTTAGTACCTGCGGATCCTTGCCATCCGTGACACCGTAAAATGCCACACCAACCTGGTCGCTTACCGCTGTACTGCATTCTGTCAAGCGAATACTGAAGCTCACCGGTGAGGTCAAGCTTCCCACTCCATTGAACTGGTTGCTGCGTAATGGCCCCATATCGACCGTCTGGCTGCGACTATCGGTGGAGACAGTACAGGCTTCAGCCGTAAGTACACCGCGAAAATGTGTGATTCCACCGTCAATTACGACATGGTGTCGGTTGCCGGCTGAAGCATCAGCGGACATCATGAGCAACAGTACTACTCCTGCGCACAACTTTTTTTTGTACACTCCAACCTCCTGTTTATCGGTAAAGACCGCCGTTATCGGCGGTCAGCATTTCACAGGATAAAAAAATCAGTTGTATTCCATTTTAAAGGTCGCATCCGCATCCGCTTGACCTGGTGTGACAGAAGGTTTGGTGGACTTATAGCGGGCGGTGAAGCTCAGAACATTGGAGCCATCAACCAGTTTCTGTGCCGTTGAGAACGCTGAACCATCTGGCTTCAGGACCTTGCCTGTGTGGTCGGAGATTTCAATACCCACCCCAGAAGCGGTACCCGCGGCACCACCGGCGATGTTGCTCACTGTCAAGACGGTTGGATCGTTCGCATCTAGGCTGCCGTAGAACGAAGCCGCCGCAGTAGTAGATACCTTAGTGTCACAGTCTTCCAGCTTGATGGTGAACGGTACCGCATTAGAACGCATACCCACGGAAGTAAAGTTAGCTGTACGGAACTGGCCCATTTTTACTGTTTGATCTACGGACTCGGCACTTACGGCACAGGCTGCGTTCACAATCTGGCCTGTGAAGTGAACGGTACCGCCAGTAACAACTGCTGCTGACGCCACGGTGCCTGCAGACAACAGAGCCAGTCCCAGAACAGATTTAATAAAATGCTGTTTGTTAAACATATGTAAAGTACTCCTTACTTAAATCTTGTTAATTTCAAAAGAAAACCTCGACGACACCATGTCGTATCTGCCCTGACTTTAGGCCAAAATGACTCACTGTCACTGTTGTAAGGCAGATCCCAGCTTGTCAATTAGGACCATTTTGACAAACTGCACTGTTTTAGATTAAAATTTTTTTAATTACGCTTCTTGCCATTTTTAATGCTAAATAATAGCTAAAAATCAGACGTTCATCTTGTTATTTAATGGTGAAAAATAATAGACATACTGAATAAAAAAACAATAAAAACGAACATCTAATCGCAGATGTTATGAAAAAATCAAAGCAGA
>ENA-UOZX01000514-UOZX01000514.1-food-metagenome-genome-assembly--contig:-NODE-514-length-13404-cov-5.063226_pt1 | contig 13404 bp, 11 predicted proteins | sample MGYA00249884_ERZ772741 | MGnify/ENA primary metagenome ERZ772741 (study PRJEB29005, sample SAMN08379464) | food metagenome | isolation source: cheese - non spiked | study: EMG produced TPA metagenomics...
GTCTTTACGATGTTATTCTGGTTGGGAACGGATGGGCATACCTGGCCCTTTGAAGATGTTAAACGAGACGATGCACTTAAGGCGTTCGATGTTGCGATTGATCGGTTCCAATTGGAAAAAACCAATATTTTGACCCGTGAACTAGGGGCGTATTCAATCGTCGTAACCTATTTCCGATTACTACAAGGTCACACGGTTTCAACTGAACTAGATGGCGATTTTATCCGTTATCCAGTTCCCAATATGGTTTCTGAATATCTAAAATAGCCCTTTGAAGACCAAGCTTTACGGATCAAGAGCATTCTTGCACAAATGACCCAAGAAGAAGCGATGGCTGAATCATTCAATATATATGACATCATTAATTTTGGACCGATTCAGATTCAGGATGCTAATCCCTACATGGAATCTTACGAAACGCGATACAAGCGGTATATTCCAGTGATTTACGAATTTGTAGAAGCTTTTATTGATCAAATTCCATTTGATATCAAGAAATACCTAAACTTAGACGATGCGAATTATCAAGGTTTCGTGCAAACGATGATTTCGATGACGATGACCACTTACATGTTTAAACAAGATGTGACATCGGTGCTCGCTGACCAAATGATGGAAAGTGTTGAATATCTCAAGCCAAATGATGTCCTAAAACAAAATATTGATGATACGGTGGATTACTTATTAATCAATCCGAAAGTGTCATTCTTAGTCAAATTACGTGAAGAATTGGTCAGTGGTTACTACAACGTCTTGCGTCAGATGATTCAACGGTTTGCACCGATGAATAAAGTGAAGGTTGTCGTTGTGACGGAACAATCCTTCCTCGGGTACTTTGATTTGATGACTGCACTGAATAGTGTTTTGTATGTGGATGTTAGTCAATCTGACGCGGATTTAATGGGTGCTGATATGGTGGTTACGACTTCGATCATTGATTTAACTGGCATCGTTAACCCAGAAGCGGTGATGTTTAAATGGCATCAAAATGCAGATAGCGATCATTTTGGACGTATGCTCGGTTTATTAAGGGGTCTATGGATTCAAAAATCATCTATTGATGATTGAATTTAAAGATTAAATGCGGTATTCTTACATTAAGAAGTAAACACGTGAATAAGCGCCTATATGGATTGACAGAGAGATACCGGGTGGTGGAAGGTATTGAATCCAGCATTCCAGCGCAATAGTGGGTAGTGATGAACTACACGGTTCCTGGCCGTTATCAGTAATTGAGGGCACCTATTATTTGTAGTGGGTGAACTTGGGTGGTACCGCGAATTGAAGTCTTTTCGTCCCAATTAAGGGATGAGAAGGCTTTTTTTATTGTTGTTAATTAAAGATCATTAAAAGGAGAGAGTGCAATGTTAGATATTAAAGTCATTCGAGAAAATGTCCAATGGGCAAAGGATAAGTTAGCTAGCCGCGGTGTTCAAGCTGCAGAAATTGATGAGGTCATCGCATTAGATGAAAAACGCCGTGCCTTAATTGTGAAGACCGAAGAATTGAAGAAAAATCGCAATGCTGCTTCAGAAGCCATCGCCGTTGCCAAACGCAATAAAGAAGATGCGACTGAACAAATCGCTGCCATGAAGAATGTTGGGGCCGAAATCAAGGCTTTGGATAGCGAATTGGCTGAAGTGAAGGCCAAAGTGGACTACATCTTAGTCCGCTTACCCAACTTCCCAGATGATTCAGCACCCGTTGGCCCAGATGAAAGTTTTAGCCGTGAAGAACGCAAATGGTCAACACCCCGTGAATTTGATTTTGAACCATTAGCACACTGGGATATCGGTGAAAAATTAGGCATCTTAGACTTTGAACGCGCCGCTAAAGTATCAGGTAGTCGCTTTGTTTACTATAAGGGTGCCGGTGCACGTCTTGAACGGGCCATTTATAACTTCATGTTGGATCAACATGCTAAAGAAGGCTATGAAGAAATGATTACGCCGTACTTAGTGAATGGCGAATCAATGTTTGGGACTGGCCAATTTCCTAAGTTTACGGAAGATGTTTACACAATGACTAACGAAGGCGAACCCATGACTTTGATTCCAACCGCCGAAGTGCCATTGACGAACTTCTACCGCGACGAAATCTTGGATGGCGCACAATTGCCAATCTACTTCACTGCCTTATCACCAGCTTTCCGTTCAGAAGCAGGAAGTGCTGGCCGTGATACCCGTGGTTTAATCCGGATGCACCAATTTAACAAAGTTGAAATGGTGAAATTCACGAAACCAGAAGAATCATTCAATGAACTAGAAAAAATGACCGCCGATGCTGAAAATATCTTAAAAGCATTGAACTTGCCATATCACGTCATCACATTGGCAACTGGCGATGCCAGCTTCACATCAGCTAAGACATACGATATCGAAGTTTGGTTACCAGCTCAAAATACGTACCGCGAAATCTCAAGTTGTTCAGATTGTACAGACTTCCAAGCACGCCGCGCCCAAATTCGTTACCGTGACGAAGATGGCCACGTCAACTTGGTGCACACATTGAACGGTTCAGGCTTAGCAGCCGGCCGGACAGTTGCCGCCATCTTGGAAAACTATCAAAACGAAGACGGCAGCGTCACAATCCCAGAACCATTGGTACCATACATGGGTGGCATGACGAAGATTGAAGCAAAATAATTAATTTAATAGGAAGGCATTTGTTTCTTCCATAAGAGAGACGGTTGTTATATAAATAACGACCGTCTTTTTTTGTTAGATTAGAAACAGTTGTGAATAGAGAATAGTTTGGCGCATAAGACTTGAAATTTAAATGAAAAAAGGTTAGACTAATTTAGTTATCGTGGATATTGAATGTAATCAATTAAGCAGCTTATATAATTAAAGGAGATTTTAGCATGAAGATGATCCAAAACGAATTTAAGTTCATTGCCAAGAATCGTTTAATCATGATTTCGTTAATCGCAATCGTGTTTATTCCATTCTTGTACAGTATCTTTTTCCTTAAATCTGTCTGGGATCCTTATGGTAGCACTGGTGAATTACCAGTCGCTGTCGTTAATAATGATCAACCAGCCACTTACAACGGTGAAACGTTGAGCGCTGGTAAAGATATGGTAAAAGAATTGAAGAAAAACGACCAACTTGGTTGGCGTTTCGTATCAGCAAAAAAAGCACAACAAGGGCTTAAAGATAAGGAATACTACACTGTAGTGACCCTACCTAAGAACTTCTCTGCCAATGCTGCTACAGTCTTGGATAAGAATCCTAAGAAGATGCAAATTCAATACAAAACCAACGATTCATTGAACTTCATCGGTGAAGTTATCAGTGAAATGGGTGCCAAGGAATTGAACGCCCAAGTTCGGGAAACTGTCACAAATGCTTACGCTAAAGTGATGTTCAAACAGGTTAAGACTGCCGGTAAAGGGTTCAGTACTGCTGCCAAGGGTGCTAAACAATTAACAGACGGTTCTGTAACGTTATCAGACGGTTTGAACGTTTATACAGCCGGTGTTGCCCAAGTCAACGATGGTATCATGACGATGAAAACAAGCGTTGTGCCATTATCAGATGGTGTTAAACAATTAGCTGATGGCTCAAACACACTTAACAACGGCTTACTATTATTAGATAGCAAGACGGGTGCACTCGCATCAGGCGCAAGCCAATTAGATAGCGGTGCAGGTCAGTTAAACGCTGGTCTCCAAACATTGAACAGTAAAACAGGTGCATTAGCATCAGGTGCAGGTTAATTAAACGATGGTGCTGCTCAATTAAATACTGGTTTGAAGACTTTAAATAGCAAAGCCCCCGATTTATCAAATGGTGTTAAGGCATTGAATACAGGTGCTAGCGCATTAAATGATGGTGTTAAAGGTTATACAGATGGTGCAAGCCAACTAAATGGTGGCTTACAAGAGTTAAATGAAAAAAGTAGTGATTTAAGTGACGGTGTTGATGGTCTATCTGATGGTGTTACAGCTTTAAAGGCGGGGAGTCAACAAATTTCTGATGGCTTACAAGTCATGCAAAAGAAGTTAAATGAAAACCCAACTTTCGAAAATGAAACAGCATATAATACGGCTGTTGCCCAATATTCATCAATCAATGGACTCATTTCACAGGTACAAGCAACAATTCCAGCTTTACAAAGTGATTTGAATGCTATTCCAGATCAAGTTGCTACAACGACAGATTTCGATGCAAAAGCACAAGGCATCATTGATGCTGAAAAGCAAGCAGGAATTGTCTTTACGGCACAACAAGAAGCTGGCATCAAAGCTAAATTGTCAGAACAACTTAAAGCGTATGCTAAAGACGAAGCAAAAAAAATTTTTAGTGGAATTAAAGCCAAAATTGATGCTCAAAAGCCAACAGCTGATGAATATGCTAAGTTAACAACTGCTGTTAATGGTTCATTATCAATGCTTTCAAGTTTAAAACAAATTCAAACGGGCTTGAATGATGTAAACGGCCAGCCAGGTTTAGTAACTGGTGCTACAAAAGTTAATGCTGGTATCGATCAACTCGCAACAGGTTCACAAGCACTCATCGCAGGCTTAAATAAATATACAGATGGTGTTGCAAGTGCTGCTAATGGTGCTAATACATTAACAAGCATGAATAGTAAGTTAGTCACAGGTAGTGCACAATTATCAGCTGGGACAATTGCGTTGAATGGTCAAATTCCTACCTTAACAGGTGGTATTGGGCAACTATACAATGGTTCAACCGCATTATATATGGGTACAAACCAATTAAACGGTCAAATTCCAGCCTTAACAGGCGGTGTTAGCCAATTAGCAACTGGTTCAGCTGCACTTGCTGCCGGTACTGGTGCTTTAAATGCCCAAGTACCTCAATTGACAAGTGGTATCAGTCAATTGGCTACTGGTTCAACAGCCTTGAACAATGGTCTTGGTCAATTAAATGGTCAAATTCCAACGTTAACAAGCGGTGTTGATCAATTAGCTGCTGGTACAAATCAATTAACGGATAACTCAGCTAAGTTAACAGATGGTGCTGGTCAATTAACAGATGGTAATAAAACATTAGCATCTGCATTGAAATCTGGTGCAAATGAAGTTAACTCAATTCAATTAACGGATAAGACAGCCGATATGTTTGCTGCACCAGCTGAATTGAAACATTCAAATTACAGCTATGTGCCTAACTACGGTCATGCCTTAGCACCTTACGTCCTTTCAGTAGCATTGTTCGTTGGCGCAATTGTCTTCAACTTTGCTTATCCAATTCGGAAGATCTCAATGACTGGTCAATCATCAACAGCATGGTTCTTAAGTAAAATCACGGTTGGCGCTTTAGTCGCTGTCGGGATGGCAATTATTGAACCTGCCTTAATGATGGTTGCTGGATTAAACGTCGATCATCCAGCACAATTCTTCCTAATGGCAATTACCTTCTCACTTGCTTCGATGTCGATCATTATGTTCTTATCAATGACATTTGATAATCCTGGTCGTTTCTTAGCAATGGTCCTCTTGATGCTTCAATTAGGGGGGTCAGGTGGTACATTCCCAATGGAAATCACGAACCACTTCTACAACGTCATTCACCCATTCTTACCAATGACGTATTCAATTCTAGGGCTCAGAGAAGCAATTACATCTGGTTTAGGTACCGGTCAAATTGTTCAATCATTCTTTGTTCTCTTAGCCTTCATCGTCGTAGCACTCTTGCTATTATGGTTAGGAATGAATCATTTACAAAAAATCGGCAACGGTGGCCGCTCACAATTAGACGACAATCAAAAATTACAAGATGTCGAAAAATAATCAATAGAAAAAGCCTGTCAGCTAAATGCTGGCAGGCTTTTTTTAGTGCAATTAAGTATTCTTAACGTCTAAGAATGTATAACCGCGGCGATCATAACGGTTGCGACTTCTTGAGTATTCAATCGGTTGACCATTATCGAGGTAAACAACTTGTTCGACTTCTAAGACGGGATCAATTGGGGCGCAGTCCAGATATTGCTGGTCATATTCATCGGCCTTATCGGCTTGAATATTGCGAAAGGCACCCGCGAACGTGAGGTGTAGGGTCTCCTTAAGGTAGGTATAGATTGACTGTGCGAGAACATCATCGGTTAATCCGGGAACTAGACTCACTGGCATGTAGGTATGTTCGAGGACGCTATTAACGCCGTCGATAATCCGTAGTCGAATGATTTTGTAGACGGGCTGTTGATCAGCAAGCATTAAGCGCTCTTTAATTTCAGGCGTTGGGAAAGTCACCTCAAACGTGATGACCTTACTTGAGAGTGTTTTACCAATGTCGGCTAAGTCGCGTGACATCCCACGGTATTGATCAGCTGGTGCCGTTGATTTATTCCAAAAAGAGTGGTCTAACACCTTTGTACCAGCGCCGCGTCGTGATAGAACGAGTCCTTCCATCGTTAAAATCGTGATTGCTTTTTTGATCGTCATTCGACTAGCATCGAATTCTTGAACTAAGTCGGTTTGATTGGGTAACAACGTATTAGCAGGATAGCGCCCTTGTCTAATCCGTTGTCGAATAATGTTGGCAATTTCTTCGTATTTTGGCAAAAAAAATACCCCGCTTTCTACTTATAGTTTAGTGGAAACAACGGGGTAAAACAATCTTTAGTTTGCCAGAGGATCTTTTTGGCGATCTAGCATTTTAATGAATGGGAACCAGATGAGACCGACTAGCACAACGTCAATGAGTTGTAAGATCCCGCCGAGTACTGAGTTGGTTGCGAGCATCCCACTGAAGAAGATTGGGACGGTCCATGGGACTGAAACCCCAGTTGGCGCAGGCACCAATCCGATTGCCATTACAGTGTAGTTGAGCGCTGTGACAATCAGTGGTGCAATCAGCCATGGAATGAAAATTGTGGCGTTTAAAACGATTGGGAACCCGAAAATGACAGGTTCGTTAACGTTGAAGACAGCGGGTGCCAAGGCTAAACGTCCGACATCGCGGTATTGTTTTTTCTTCATGACAAAGGCCATCAGTAAGACGACGGCTAATGTCATCCCAGAACCACCGAGACCTACGGTGAAAGTTTCCATGAATGGTTTCGTGACAATATGTGGTAAAGCATGGCCAGCTTTGTAAGCTTCCAAGTTTTCGAGCATTAATGTGTTCCAGATCGGATCCATTACAGAGTTGACGATAATTTGCCCGTGAAGACCGAAGAACCAGAGCAATTGGACAAAGAACAATGCGATTAGGGTTGCAGGAAGACTGCCACCTAAACCAACGAGTGGTTTTTGAATAATTTCATAGATCACGTCGTGCAAGTTTACGTGGAATAAACCAGTGACTGCCGCTTGAACGACTAAGAAAATGGTTAAGGTTAAAATAGCTGGAATTAAAGCGGCGAATGATTTCGCAACTGCAGGTGGGACACCGTCTGGCATCTTAATTTGCCAGCCTTTTTTAGTAATCCGGCAATAAATTTCTGCAGCGATAAATGCCGCAATCATCCCAATGAACATCCCTTTAGCGCCAAGTCGATCGAGACTTAAAACACCGCTAACGTCAACGCCTTTATCGGTGGTCATCATGAATGGGGTGAGGATTAGGAAACTGGCGAATGAAACAGCACCGCCGAAAATTCCGTCCACATCATATGAATTAGAAAGATAATAACCAATCCCGAATGTGACGAAGACCGTCATGATTGACATTGTGGCATTTTGTCCATTACCAAGGAGTTCCGTTAGGGTCGCTTTGGTGGCATCGTTGAAAAATGGCAGGTTAGTGATAACGACGATGATTGATCCAAACATCGTCAATGGGAATGAAAGCATAAATGCGTCTCGTAGAACAGTTAGGTAACGATTTTTGCCTAACTTATTTGCGAAAGGCATGATTTTCTTGCTAAGCGTGTCCATAAAAGTATTCACGTAGAGCACCGTCCTTTACATGTGTTTGCAATCGATTACATTCTCAATATAGCACGCTCTTTTTGAAAAGTCTAGACATTTAAATAAAAGAGTTGGTTTTTTAAAAAGAAGCTGATATACTGAGGCTATTCAAACAAGAAGGAGCGCTAGCGATGACTTTTTATGACTTTCCAAAGGATTTTTGGTGGGGTTCAGCAGTAAGCGGTCCCCAAACAGAAGGCCGGATTGACGGTGATGGTAAGGGCGATAATATTTGGGATTATTGGTATCAACAAGCGCCAGAAAAGTTTTTTAACCAAGTGGGCCCAGCGCGGACCTCTGATGTGTATCAACAATTCAAAAGTGATATCCAATTGATGAAACAAACAGGGCACAATAGTTTTCGGACATCGATTCAATGGAGTCGGTTGTTTCCACAAGGTACGGGGGAGATTAATCAACAAGCTGTCGATTTTTATAATGCGTACATCGACGAATTAATCGCAAACGGCATCGAACCGTTTATGAATTTATACCATTTTGATATGCCGCTAGCACTCCAGAAAAAAGGTGGTTGGCTCAATCGTGAGACGGTTGATGCTTACGTTCATTATGCTGAAACCTGTTTTGAATTATTCGGGGATCGGGTGAAGAAATGGTTCACACACAATGAACCGATTGTGCCGGTTGAAGGCGGCTATTTATATCAGTTCCATTATCCAACTGAAATTAATTTAGCGCATGCGGTACAAGTTGGTTATCACGAAACATTAGCGAGTGCGATGGCGATTCAAAAATATCACGCACGCAATCAAGGGGGACAAATTGGCATTATCCTTAACTTAACCCCAAGTTATCCCCGGGATGCGACTAATCCGGCAGATGTGAAAGCCGCCCAGATTGCAGATGCTTTTTTCAACCATTCATTCTTAGATCCTGCCGTGAAAGGGGAATTCCCCGCTGATTTGGTCGCGATTTTAAAAGATCTAGCCATCTTACCTGACTATCAACCAGCTGACTTAGCATTGATTAAGGCGAACACTGTGGATTTATTGGGGATTAATTATTATCAACCACGGCGCGTGAAGGCCAAGGAAACCCCAATCGACCATACAAACGGCCCGATGCCGGATGATTTTTTCGACAATTACGATATGCCGAGTAAGAAAGTCAATCCGTATCGCGGGTGGGAAATCTACGAACGTGGGATTTACGATATTTTAAAGAACGTCCGCGAAAATTACGGCAACATTGCTTGCTTCATTTCGGAAAACGGGATGGGCGTTGAAGGCGAAGAACGTTATCGCAATGCCGATGGCCAGATTGATGATGACTACCGGATTGAATTTGTACAGGATCATTTGAAGTATGTCCATCAAGCCCTCCAAGAAGGGAGTAGCTGTCTCGGTTATCATATGTGGACGTGTATGGATAACTGGTCATGGACCAACGCCTATAAGAACCGCTACGGTTTTATTGCGGTGGACTTAGACCATGATTGCCAACGGACGATTAAAAAATCAGGTCATTGGTTCAAGCAAGTCGCTGATCAAAATGGGTTTGAAGCCTAATCGAATTGAAAAAGCACAATCGACGAAACAATCGTTGATTGTGCTTTTTTGTCTGTTATATTCGGGTAAACTTGATAACCATCAAGTTCTTAAAATCGGCTTTCTTCTATACTAAAGACAATCGTTAGGAAGAAGGGATTTTAAATGAAATTTCAAAGATGGTTACAATCCGTGAAGAATCAGATTGCGCTGACTGTTGGCGGATTGATTGCAGTGGCCTATGGCTGGTACTGGCTTGGTGGGGCGGTAATTGTGATGCAAGGGCTGTTATTGGTTGCGTCAATGGTGGGGGTTGCACCGATTTTGATGCAGGCGTATCAAGCACTAAAAGTCAAAGTCGTCAGCATTGATTTGCTGGTCACGATTGCGGTATTGGGAGCGCTAATCATTGGTGAGTTCAATGAATCAGCGATTGTCACGTTCCTCTTTTTATTCGGGAGCTATCTTGAACAACGAACCTTGAAAAAGACACGAGAATCAATTCGCGCATTGTCTGAAATGGCGCCACAAACGGCACAAGTGTTAGCGGCCGATGGCACTACTACGACGGTGGGTGTTGATGATGTCGAAATCGATGACCAAGTATTGGTTAAAGCTGGCGCTCAGGTGCCGGTTGATGGGCAAGTCGTCCAAGGTAGTGCCTATGTCAATGAAGCTAGCATCACTGGCGAAGCACAACTCGTTAAGAAAATAGTGGGTGATGCTGTTTATTCCGGGGCAATTGTGGATAACGGGACATTGACGGTTACCGCAACGCAGGTTGGGGATGATACAACTTTTGCCCAAATTATTGAATTGGTTGAAGAGGCCCAAGATAGTAAGTCACCCGCGGAAAAATTCATTGATCGTTTTGCGACGTATTACACACCGGCCGTTTTAGTGTTGGCATTAGCGATTGGCTTAATCACGCGCGACTTTAAACTCGCGATTACGATTCTGGTGCTTGGTTGTCCAGGTGCGCTAGTAATTGGTGCGCCAGTTTCAATCGTGGCGGGGATTGGCAATGGCGCGAAGCATGGGGTTTTGATTAAAGGCGGCGAAGTCGTTAATGCGATGGCTGGCATTGATACGATGGTCTTTGATAAAACTGGGACATTGACTAAAGGGGACACGGCAGTTGCACATGTGCAATTTTATACAGCGGCAGAACAAGCAACGTTGGCAGTGACTACCGCGGTTGAAGCACAGTCAGATCATCCACTGGCGACTGCGATTGTGCAGTATGCACGGGAACGAGGGGTGACAGACCTACCAACTATTGAACGAATTGAAACGCTCAAAGGGTTGGGGGTACAAGCTGAAGTCGCTGGTCAAACAATTCGGATTGGGCGGGCCAAGATGATGACTGAAGCAGGGATCCGGTTAACCGGTGCGCAGATTGCGGCGATCACGGCCAGTCAAACAGCAGGGCAATCAACCGTGTTAGTCGCAGTTGACCAACAAGTTGTTTTATTAATTGGGATTGCTGATACGGTTAAACCGGAAGCCAAGGCAGCATTAACGCGTTTGAAAAAAGCGGGCGTTAAACATTTAGTCATGTTGACGGGCGATAATGACCAGACGGCCGCAGCAATTGCCAAAGCCGTCGGGATTACTGAATACCACGCGAATCTTTTGCCGGCAGAGAAGGTTGAATTCATTAAGACCTACCAAGCAAGCGGTCAAAAAGTGGCTTTTATCGGGGATGGGATTAATGATAGTCCTTCGCTTGCACTGGCTGACATTGGAATTGCGATGGGTTCTGGGACAGATGTCGCGATTGAGACATCCGATATTGTGTTAATGCAATCGACGTTATCCGAATTAGTGTATGCCGATTACCTCACGAAGGCGACGGCACGTAATACAGTTCAAAATATTGTGATTGCTGTTGGAACGGTCGGATTGTTATTGCTTGGCCTGATGCTTGGCTGGGTACAGATGGCTAGTGGGATGTTTGTTCATGAGATTAGTATTCTGGTCGTGATTTTCAATGCGATGCGCCTGATTCGGTTTAAAGTTCGCTAAACTTGATGGCGGTCAATTTTTAATCATGCAGCGCGCGATATAGTAACAGTAATCAAACGAAAAGGTGGTCATTGAAATGGCAAAATTGGTGATGCAATTAGACGAGCTATCATGTCCGTCATGTATGCAAAAGATTCAAGCGGGTGTCAGTCAACAAGATGGGGTTGAATCAGTGAAAGTTCTCTTTAATGCTAGTAAAGTGAAAGCAGAATACGATGAAGCCGTGACAAACCCAGATGAATTAACACAAGCTGTAACTGACTTGGGCTACAGCGTTCAAAGTATCAAAGTGAAATAGGGGGCAATTAATATGTTATCTAATGAAGAAATCGAAACACGTTACCAAGCAGAAGTTAAACAAGCTGATGTTGATCACCATACACCAACCGCGGGTGCCGTGATCGGCCATGTGATGGCTAACTTAACGATTCAACGGCGTAAACTCCGTCAAATGAAGTGGTACGCTAAAGGAATCAATAACCAAGCTTTTAAAGCGCAATTAACCACATTGCTTGCAGAAAATGATATGCTATTAGACAAGACGGCCGAACGGCTACTAGACGAAGGTGAAGTGCTTCCGACGACGCAAGCTGAGTATACCGAGTATGGGATGCTGACAGAAGAGCCGCGGATTAAGTACTGGGAGATGCCAGCGATGATTGCGGAAATGGTTGCGGACTATAATACTGCTAATCTATTTGTTTCCCGTGCGATTAAACTTGCGGAAAAAGAAGAACGATTTGCTTTAGCGGCGGATATGGTTTCTTTAATGGGCTACAACCAACACCAAATCCGTGAATTGCAAAGCCAACTAGGAAAAGCAGCGCGCGAAGGATTAGATGAAGAAGACGACGATTAAGATAGAGGGAAGTGGGCTAGGTGACTGACGAACAACATATTTGTGCTGAGATAGTACCGATTTTTAATCATTTAGACCGTGATAGTTTGGTCAAGATTTCGGCAGTTACCCATCATGAACGCGTTAAAAAAGGGACGTTGGTGATGAGCCCGATGGATCAGAAGCGGTTAGTGATCTTAGCTAAGGGGAGCATTAAGGTCTATCAGCTCTCTACAGCAGGCAAAGAGCAACTGCTACGCATGATGGAACCCGGTGATTTTGAAGGAGAAAAGTTACTTTTTAAAACGGAAGATGAGCCGTTGTACGGTGAGGTCTTGCAAGATAGTACAATCTGTACGTTATCGCGGAGTGCTTTTCAACAGTTACTGTTAGCCTATCCCGAAATTAGTTTAAAGTTACTAGAAGCAACTACTGATAAGATGACGCGTTTGGAAAAACAGGCGAACTTAATCAATATCGAGTCAGTTGAATCCAGAATCGTGACTTATCTACTTGATTTAGCTAAAGCGAGCGGAGAAACTGAAGTGATGATTCCGATGAAGTTAAAAGAACTGGCAACATATATTGGAACAACGCCTGAAACCTTATCGCGTAAGTTAAAACAGTTAGAAAGGCATGCGCTAATTGAACGAAACGGTCGAAAGATTGCGATATTAGACTATGAAAACCTAGAAGACTTCTATTAGGACGTGAAGATTCTGCGAATTTTGCAGGATCTTTTTGTTTACCTATACCAATTTGGATAAAATTGGAACAAATAGCAGTTTAAAAGTATTATGAGGGATAATCAATAGCGCAGATTAGGGATGAGAATCCGGGTGATATGAATTATTTTTTCGATATTTATACAGGAATTCAATTTTTTTGAATTTTTTTCAAATTAGTGATTGACGTTGTCCCACTAGGATGGTAAGATATTCTATGTCGTCGAGAGATGAGCATGTAGCAAAACGTTGAATGAATATTACTTAAAAAAAGTTGTTGACATTCGGGTTTATACATGATAAGATAGATTGTGTTGCTTATAAGTTTTAACTTAATAAGTGATTAACTAATATCTGATGTAGACCTTTGAAAACTGAACAAAGTTTCGACAAACCAAATGTGTAGGGTCGCCCTTCGGG
>ENA-UOZX01000540-UOZX01000540.1-food-metagenome-genome-assembly--contig:-NODE-540-length-12959-cov-6.054867_pt1 | contig 12959 bp, 13 predicted proteins | sample MGYA00249884_ERZ772741 | MGnify/ENA primary metagenome ERZ772741 (study PRJEB29005, sample SAMN08379464) | food metagenome | isolation source: cheese - non spiked | study: EMG produced TPA metagenomics...
AGACATCCAGAGCGCGGTAGCCTTTTTTAATATTTCATTCTTCATTTCAATTCGTTGTAGCTTTTTCCTCAGCTCACGTATTTTGATTTGTTCTGGTGTTATCAGAGAGGCTTTTGGTGTTTTGCCCTGACGCTCATCACACAGTTGTTTGACCCATCTTGTCATTGTGGAAAGGCCAACATCCATAGCTTGAGCGGCATCTGCCACCGTGTAGTTCTGGTCAACAACCAGTTGAGGTGAGCATATCACCTCTGTTCAGGTGGCCAAATTCAGTGTGCCACTTCATGAAGGACTAGCGTATGGTAATGAGCCACATCCCTGTAGACATCTCCTGTTTACATTCAGAAAAACGTCTGATTATTTTGCCAATTATAGAGTGTGATATATAAAACCTTAGTTCAGTGGATGAGGCAGTAATGCTCATTACTTCAGCAAGATTCAGGGCTTCACTGAAAAATTGAGGCGAATTCTGTTACGGTTTTTCTTACTGGTTGATACTGCTTTTGTCCTATGAGTCATCTCTGACTGAGAATTTACTTTCTGAATGGAGTCTCCGCTAACTGAGAAAGAGCACTATGAAGTTTTCAGTTGTCATAGCTGACTGCTCAAGCATTAAATGCTGATATTTTTAATACTCCTCAACTCAAACAACTGAGTATTCAGAATATCTCTTCTTCTTTCATATTCAGAAAGCATATCAGCGGTCTTTTTGTCCGTGTTTTGTGCATCTTTCTGTAGGCTTTCTGCTTGTTTAATTAACAACCATGCCTCCTTTAGAGATATACAAAAAGAATCAGCATCAGCAAATAGCATTCTGCTCTGTATATGCAACCTGATTGCATCATATCCGGCTATTTCAATACGAAATCCGTATTCCTTCAGAGCTGCTAGTGAAAGGCGAAAATCTTGTTGCAAAGTGTCAGCAGAAGTTAAATTTATGGTGTTAAGTTTTTCAAGGTGTTTAACTATTTCTTCTTTGGCATCGATCGCTTCAGTTAGGAGTTTTCTTGATTTAGTGATCTTCTTCTCATTTTCTTTAAGTTTCACTCTAAGAGTATCTTTGTATTCCGTTATTTCCTTATTTCTCTTTTCTATAAAACTTTGGTTGATAATCAAGTCATTTTCATATTGAGTGTTTTTATTCCAAAAGGAACTCCATGAAGGTGGTATATCAGAAAATATATCAATATTGGGAGGCATTACATAAATGTCTATAATTTGATGACTATCAGAATCATACTCAATAGATTCTTTACACTGATTTAAAGTATGGAGATGTGACAGCATTCTCCCACTCCTTCTGTACTGTAATAAGAAATAAAGTTACTGTTTATGTGTGAGAATTCATATTATTCATGAAAAAACCATGTCAAGATATAATCTTGAACAAGATTTTACAACACATATGAGTAATTTAATTTTTATATATAATTCCATTTATTACAAAAGTCAACAGAATATAATCAATGAAATTTATTCTTTATGTTATTGATACTGATGGATTTCTATAGGTCAGCAACCATATGGGTATTTCACCTACGGTAAAATAGATGTTCCACTTGGTGATATTTTGTAATATAGATCACAAAAATAAAGAATGTTGTATAAGCTTAACACCATTTTCATTTGTAATAATGATTATTAAATTCAATTTGATAGTAGCTTATGTGCGATTATTGATAGATAAAGACTATATGATTAATAGTCTAATTCTTTTGCATGATTGTGGTAATTTTTATATATAGAGGGAAATTTATTTAACACTGGAGCAATGTAATATGATAAAGAAAACACTATCTATCTTAATTGTCTTAGCTCTCTCGGGTAATCTGCCTACTGCTATTGCAGATGCAAAAAACAACTCAGATAAATTTTATTATCCTACAACTCTTGATTTATCACCATTAAGATTACACAGCCCAGAGTCAAATCCATATGGGCCGGACTTTAATTATGCTGCCAGATTTAATAATCTGGATATGGAAGCACTGAAAAAAGATATAAGAAATTTACTAACTAGCTCTCAGGAATGGTGGCCAGCAGATTATGGTAACTATGGTCCTTTCTTCATTCGAATGGCTTGGCATGGTGCTGGAACATACCGTACATACGATGGTCGAGGTGGTGCAAGTGGTGGTCAGCAGCGTTTTGAACCGTTGAACAGCTGGCCTGATAACGTTAATCTGGATAAAGCCCGCAGGCTGCTATGGCCGATCAAAAAGAAATACGGATCTAGTATTTCTTGGGGAGACTTAATGGTTCTTACGGGAAATGTGGCTCTTGAATCAATGGGATTTAAGACTCTGGGATTTGCCGGTGGTAGGGAAGATGACTGGGAGTCGGACTTGGTCTACTGGGGGCCAGGAAATAAGCCTTTATCAGATAACAGGGATAAAAAAGGAAAACTTCAGAAACCTCTGGCCGCCACTCAGATGGGACTTATTTATGTAAATCCTGAGGGGCCTGGAGGAAACCCGGATCCTATGGCGTCCGCTAAAGATATACGGGAAGCTTTTTCCCGTATGGCTATGGATGATGAGGAAACAGTTGCTCTAATTGCAGGTGGACATACGTTCGGTAAAGCACACGGTGCTGCCTCACCTGAAAAATGCCTTGGTCCTGCACCTGATGGGGCTGCTCTGGAAGAACAGGGACTGGGATGGAAGAACAAATGTGGAAGCGGTAATGGAAAGGATACTATATCCAGTGGTCTGGAGGGAGCTTGGTCAACCTCCCCAACACAGTTTACAATGCAATATCTGAAAAATTTATATAAATATGACTGGGAATTGCATAAAAGCCCTGCAGGAGCCTATCAGTGGAAACCTAAAAATGCAGCTAATATTGTACAGGATGCACATGATCCTTCCGTATTGCATCCTCTTATGATGTTTACCACAGATATTGCTCTTAAAGTAGATCCTGAGTATAAAAAAATAACAACCCGCTTTTTGAATGATCCAAAAGCTTTTGAGCAGGCGTTTGCTAGAGCATGGTTTAAACTGACACACCGTGATATGGGGCCTGCGGCTAGATATATTGGTAATGATATTCCTGAAGAAACATTTATCTGGCAGGATCCTCTTCCTTCCGCTGATTATACTATGATTGACCATAATGATATTCAATACTTGAAAGAGAAGATACTAAGTTCCGGTATTCCGACTTCTGAATTAATAAAGACAGCTTGGGCTTCTGCCTCAACATTCCGTGGAACAGATTACCGTGGCGGAAGTAATGGTGCCCGTATTCGCCTTCAACCAGAAAAGGACTGGGAAGTAAATGAACCAGAAAAACTAAAAACTGTACTGGAATCCCTGAGCTCAATACAGTCAGAATTTAATAAAAAACAGCAAGATAATAAGAAGGTTTCTCTGGCAGATCTCATTGTTCTGGCAGGTAATGCGGCAATAGAAGATGGCGCCAAGAAGGCGGGGGTAAACCTAGAAATACCGTTCACACCAGGAAGAACGGATGCATCTCAGGAGCAGACAGATATTGTTTCGTTCAGTGTGCTGGAACCAACAGCTGATGGATTTAGAAATTATTATTCAAAAAGCAAAAGCCATAATTCACCAGTAGATAGTCTGGTTGATAAGGCCAGTAAACTCAATTTGACTGTTCCTGAAATGACCGTATTGTTAGGTGGTTTACGTGTTATGGACATCAATACAGACCATTCTGCTAGGGGCGTGTTTACTGAAACACCGGGAGTTCTTGATAATCAGTTCTTCATTAACTTACTGGATATGTCAACCCGATGGAGTAAGTCAGATAAAGATGAAGATACTTATAATGGATATGATCGCCATACTGGTAAACAAAAATGGACAGCATCATCAGTAGATTTAATATTCAGCTCAAATCCTGAATTACGTGCAGTAGCGGAGGTTTATGCTTCTGATGATGGCCGTGATAAATTTATTCACGACTTTGTTAATGCATGGAATAAAGTCATGAATAATGATCGATTTGATTTATTAAAAAAATAATAGACTAACAGGGGGGGAGATCCCCCCTTAATATTGGATGAAATATGAAAAATACCAAAATAATCATGATTAGTGGCATTATGGCATTATATATGTTAGGAACTACTATTTCATATGCTAACAGTCTTGCAGATAATATGCAGATTCTTGCAGAAAACCTATCAGTCCTTCAGTCATCAACAGATAAAAATGAGTTGCTAACAGCATTGGATCTTATGAATAAAGCAGTTGATGAGTCAATGAATATTCTTCCTGTAAAACTCTCTCCAGATGATAAAAAAGGTGCGGATGATTATATAAATGGATTAAAAATGCTTAAAAATGAAATTGGAATTATAAGAGAGAGTATATCAAACGGTAACCTTTCTAATATTAATGACTCAGTCAGTAAGATTAATAATATTCGAATAGAAAACCATAAAAAATTCAGATGATTATTTTATTATAACCTGCATGTAAGATAATGGAGTCATACATTATTGTATGATGTTGGATATACAATATCTACGTTTTTATGGGAAAGAGCTACTTTTACATATTAATAGTTATACAGAAGACGTTATCCAATGAGCCGTATTAATAGATAAGTTTAAATATCCTATCCAGGACAACAGTTCGCATACTTGGTTTGCCGGCTAGTCCTGGATATATTTAATGAGGTAACGCAGATATTTTTCTGTCTTCTACTATATGTACATTAATTCCGTGATAGCATTTATTCTGAGTAACATACTTAATACCTCTGAGATTAGGTCAAAGTATCGGACTGACGTACACATCAGTGAAGTGGTCAACAAAAGCTGGCCACCGAGTTAAAGTTTTTCCAGGATCGATTTTCCGTAAGCGTCAACGGAGCACCGTATTGACGCTTATTTATTAGTGAGAACCACGTTCCATGACAGGAGTTCGTCAACACGGTTGGAGGGCCATTCCGGCAGTACGCTCAGAATATGGCGCAGATATGCTTCCGGATCGATACCGAAGAACACGTAGACTGCACGAAGCGCTCTTTCCGCTGTGTTATTGTCCGCCTCCGCCTCATCACTGTAATAACAGAGGGTGTCCCACTGATTCAGGATATAGCTGAACGTTTCGCCAGTCTGGATTTTTTCGGCAGCGTGCCATTCTTCTCCACCATCCATTCATGTAGCGACGTCAGTAACGCTTTGCTTCGCTGCTGCCTGACTGCAAGACGCTCTGACTCTGGTAATCCCCGTATTTCATCCTCGATGGCGTACAGTTCACTGATTCGCTTCAGGGCTTCTTCTGCCGTCGCACTTTTGCTGCTGATGTATACATCGTGGATTTTTCGCCGGGCATGGGCCCAGCACGCAACTTCTGTCAGTGCACCACCTTCACGTTCTGCACTGAACAACCTGTCGTAACCTGTGAACGCATCCGCCTGCAGGATACCCCGGAAGGGGCGGAGGTGTTGCTCCGGGTGTTTCCCCTGCCGGTTCGGCGAGTACGCGAACCAGACCGCCGGAGGAGATGACGAACCCGCATTGCGATCATCCCGGACATACGTCCAGATACGCCCTGTTTTCGCCTTTTTCTGACCCGGTGCCAGTACCTTTACCGGTGTGTCATCAGTGTGAACCTTGCGGGTATTCATCACATAACGGTACAGGGCATCATTCAGCGGCGTCATTAACTGGCAGCACGCGTCAACCCAGTTGGAGAGTAATGCATCCGGCGCACAATCAGCTCTCCTGTACAGTCGCTGACGTGGCTAATGTACACACGGTAGTCGTAACTTACGGGGAGAGCCATAAACCAGCCTGCCTGTCTCTGGAGGAGACTAAGTCGGTTTACATCGTCATTGAGAAAAATTCCGTTCCATATGTCGTTCATGAGTCTCATCCTGTAAAAGCAGTGATCGCTGTGGTGAGACTGTTGCGCGTTTTTATTCAGAGACTGACATCTAAATTTAGCTACTCCGACCATTGTTATTGCAAGATTAAAAAGTCACTCGGTTTAGCCAGTTTCAAATGTCACCTGAAGTGACATGGACAGGGGCGAAAGTTTAGTTCTGAAGGGAAAGGGTGATAAGAGATAAAATATCTGGCCTGCGGTAGCAGACCAGACTTATTAGTTTGAGCGAGAGTCATTACTCTACACAGTAATCAATTCTGCAATTTTTGTTGCGACAACTTCCAGCGTGTCTTCTCCCGTGTCCAGACCGCTTCGGGATGCGAGCAAGGGACTAACATTGCGGAGAGCTTCATACGTTGTGTTATGAACGATCGGTACGAGTTGGTTACCGGCCAGTAAAGCTGAGAGCTCTTTATCAGCAACGCCTTCTTTGGGCAGTCGGTTTAACAGCGCTGGAGTCACTAATACCAAACCGATTCGAGAATTTGCTAATCCTTTATCGATGGCACGCATCATGGGAACGCCAAGAGCAAGATCCTTTTCGCTAAACCATACTTTGACACCTGCAGCCTCGAGCAAATCGTGTAGCTCTTTGGCTACACCTTGTCGATCATCCCAAGCGTGACAAAGGAATACATCACGCAAATCCGGCTTCTCTGCTACAAGCTTCTCCACCGTTTGGCGAATCGGTGTGAGGGATTGTACCTGGGCGGTTGTGTAGGAAACGGAAGACCCCGATTTTGACCAGCGGGGCTTTGTGCCGTTGCTGGATCCTCCGCCACTGCTTCCACGACTTCCGCCAGCGCTGCCTGACGAGGAGTAGGACGGATAACTATCATAACTGTAGCTGCTGCGGCGATAACCACTGCGATTGCGACAGGCTGGACAGGCAGCCGCAGCTGCTGCTGAGCTATGTCCACGTACAGGAGCCGTACATCTGGCCATGTTCTCATTTCCCCTTAGTATTCTGGAATAAATCCGCTGTGATAGTAAAACCAGATAAGTAATGGGGATTATTGATTGCAAACTCAATGTCCATATTTTCAAAAGCTTGCACTTCATCACACTGTCACAGCTGAACTATCCAATAAAACCAAAAGAGCGGGGGGCTAGCGTTTCCGACTGGCTCTGAATTCATCCGGATTTATCAGAACCGGATTAATCATCCTGAGTTGTTCCTGAACTCTGGCCTGGGCCCGTCGTTTGGGCATCTTTTTGCTCCGGTCACGCTTGCCATCGCGTTCAAGTTCATCCATTTTGCTTTGAGCCAGTTTTAAAACAGCCCCAAGACGTTTGTTATCAACGATTTGCCCCTGATCAACGCATTCCAGTTTGTCGAACACCTGATATTTGAGTGAACGGTAACCGTATTTGAATGCCAGTGTACCGTCAGGATAGTCGTAGACTGTTATTTTCTCGCCAGCGATACGAGCATTTTCTTCTGTTGGGTCAACGAGATATATCATTTTGTCATATCGGAATGTCAGTGTTTTCGATAGCTTGCACGATTCCTGCCATGCAAATATATCATCCAGCTCTTCGCCACTTTCTGCCACCGGGCGATGCAAATCTTTGGGATACTTTGCGGGCCTGGCGAAACGACGATTGAAGTCAGCTATGAAAGTAGCCAGCCAGGCGTTCACTGCTTCAATGCTGCTAATTCCTTTAAGACGCATTTCCTTGATAAGTCGGTCCTGAAGTGTCTGATTTGCTCGCTCCACACGGCCTTTAGCCTGCGGACTGTTGGCACAAATCAACTCGATCCCCAGTTCAGAAAGTACACGGCCAAACTGTGTGATGCCGGTTGTGGTTGAACCACCATTATTGACCCTGAAAATGCCGTGCTTGTCGCTGTAGAATGCAAGTGGCTTGCCGTGTTGTTCGAGATACTCGCGGGTGGCCATCATGTAATCAAAGGCTGATTCAGTCTTACCAAAGCGGAGGTGCATCAGGCGGCCAGTCGCATCATCAATAAAGACGAGCAGGCAGCATTTCGGCGCCCGGCCTTCAAACCAGTCATGTGGAGAACCATCAATCTGAACAAGTTCTCCCAAGCAGTCACGCCGATATCTGGGCTGATGAACACGGGGCCTGCGACGTGAGTAAGGAACCCAGAGTCCATCAGCCGTCATCCATTTTCTGAGCGTTTCAACAGATACTGTGATGTTGTGCCGTTCGCGTAATTTTTCTGCGGCCAGTGTTGGTCCAAAGTCGCTGTAATGGTCGTGAAGTAACGAAAGAACACGTAGCTTCAGTGACTCAGGAAGCCTGTGATTACCGGGGCGTCCACGCCGAAGGTTTGCCAGTCCTGCTGCGCCAGATTCGTGAAAGCGGTTCATCAGACGCTGTGTCTGACGTTCGGTCAGAGCAAGCAGCTGAGCTGCATCACGACGGCGCATGCGCTTTTCAACAACTGACTGAATGACATTGATCCGACTGAGTTCTTTATCTGACATGGTCACAAGCATCCTGATGTCTCCGTGGACTGAGGATTGGATCCTTTATGCCAGAAAAAGTGACATTACTAAATGGGTTAAAAGTGACATCAGAATATTGGAGTTACAACCATAGAGCGCATAATCTATCTTATGTTAAATTTTCATCTGTATCATGTCCGATGTTCTTTCCTTTCTTTATATTTTACATCTGTTCACTTAATGTTCAACTATATAGTGATTAGACATTTTAATGTCGTGTTAAGATACAGAGAGTTAGTGAAAAACGACAACTCTTATTAAGTATTTGTTTTTTAATTATTAAGTGATAGATAGAATATACCTATAGGAATAATCACAAATACAAACACTTACAAAATTCATATTTTTCAATTAGTTAATAAACAACATTAACAATAAGTGCTTTATTTATTCTATTGCGCTTTATTTAAGAATTTTTACGTTTAAAATAAAAAAATAATCAACTAGGAGACTGTAATATTAACATAATAACCAAAATTGATTCATCCATCCTTTTATTTTGAATTGACATAGAAGGATTGATTTTATTTACAAAAATAACCATTTAATTATTAAATGGAAAGATAATAGCTATTCCATACATAATAATTATTATTCCTACTAATTGGGTTTGTTTATAATATAATAAACGCTTAGATTGTGACTACCATCCAAAAGATGGAGCATTTGAATGAAGATGATATGACAGATAATGAAAAAATAGAGCTAATGATAAAAGAAATAAAGTCTGTTATTTTAAAAACGACGGGGGAAGACAGCAGGGTAAGTATTGTAGAAACTGATGGATGCAAACGTATAAATATTTTAATAGATAATGTATCAAGTTATCTCATTAAATTTTCTCAACATCATAACAACCAAACAAAATAATTGCAAATGTATTATATAAATACTGATTGCACATATACAAAGATTGCAATAGAACAGCTACTACGCGAAAAGTATTTTGATGATAAATGTCACTGCAATAATATAAAGATCTATGATCTAAGATTTTTAAAAATAGAGGATGTTGCTTATAGATTAATACAGTTATTCAAGGAAAGAATAAAAGCAAGTATAATATTTATTTGTTCTGATAGATTTATACATAGCAAAGAAAAACCAAGAAATATATTCTTCCTTGATACAAAAGATAGCATGCGCATTTGGACTAGATATTTAAAGAAAATTCGTTATTGTAATAGTAATTTACTTATATGTTTTTTATATCTATGCAGTCTATACCACATTTCTGTTTTTACAGGGAAAAGACAAGTAATTATTGCCTGTATAAAGAAAGGTTTTTCTTTTTCTGAAATTGTTAACTTCCTTAATATTAATACCAGAACATTAGTCAATTATATTGGAGGGCTAACAACTTATTTTTTTCTTCCATATAGTTATTCTTTATATACATATATAAAAGATAATATTATAGTTTCTTTTTACAAAGAGTATCACATTCTTTTGACAAATCAAAGGAGATATTATGTCTAACGGGCGCGTCTTATTCTTGTCTATTTTTTCCTGTGTTGTATTCATGTTGTCGGGATGTTCATCCAACCGATTTGCTGCTAGGGATGCAAACGCTACATATGTTAATACTCAACTAAAGATAATACCTCGTTCTCAAGATAAAATTCAGGCACAATCACAATGTTCAAGAAGTTTTTCTCTACTGCAAAAATTAAACACTGATAAATTTAGTATGTATAGAAACCAATTTGATGAGATAAATGATGCATACTATTTTTATAAAAGGAATGTTGGTTTAATGAATAAAGACTCTAAGGAATTGATGGCAAGCGTCCTTGATTCTAAACTAGATATGGTATGTGTACGAGTCGATAACGCCTCATTTGTAGGTATTTATGGGAAAATGAAAAAAGTTATGGATTTGTAAAAAGGAATGAGGGCTTATTGCCCTCATTATCAACTTATGTTGTTTTGGATCGCATCACTTTGTTGGCTTTCATTAATTTTATTATGGGGAACTGGATCCTATCCGTTTATCTTATATATTATTTTTACATTTACAACAATAACTTTATATGCTTTATATTTTATTGGAGAGAATATGTTTCCTAAAGGAAGAAAAAATGAAAATGCATCGGCTATAACTATTATTTCAAAGAGTGCATCTTTTATTGGAGATATTAGTTCTAGTGAGAAAATAATAATCCACGGTGAAATTAATGGTAACATAAGTGCTAACAATGGTGTTGTATTTATCGACAAAGGAGGAGTTGTCAATGGAAGCGTTTTATGTGAGAAATTAATTTTAAATGGAGAGTTGCATGGTGAATGTTGTTGTTCCGTATTAGATGTGTATGAAAATGGTTTTTTACAAGGAGATGTAAGCTATAGAGAGCTTGAAATTCGCAATGGCGGATGCATTACAGGAGTTGTAAATAAGATTACTGACGAAATACAAAACAATATATCTGAGTTAGAAAAAAGGAGAGATAAACAAAAAAATGAAACTTGAGGATATTATTATATTCCTTGTTATAATTATTACAATTTATTTCGTAATAGCAAATGTAATTGAAGCAAGTAATTACTATAAAGATATACATATTTATTATGAGATATATAGGTAGTTGTATTCAGTGCAATAGTCGGTACATAGTATGATAACAGCATTTAGATATTTTATAATTATTATTTTAAGTATATGCATAACAGGATGCACTAGTTATAGCTTAAAGAAAGAAGATTTACCTGAAGATATGTTCGCAATAATTTATGGTTCAGACAGCATAAAAAAATATGAACTAGATCAAGAGGAAGTAACAAAAAATATGAATAGTGGATGTATTGAGGCATTGGTTTTTTTAAGTGAAGAAGAACCCAATAAATATATAGATTATATAAATGATTATCATAAAATTGCTGAAGGATATCGTTTCCTTGATCAAAACAGACAATTCATGCATAAAGATGCAATTGAATTATTTGTAAGAGGACTAAATGTAAAAAAAGATGTTCTCTGCTCAAGAGTCAAATTTGAAAGCTTTCAGTATCTCAAGAATAAATTTCAACAATAGGGATTCATTTTTAATGTATTTATAATTAAAATATGGATTTGTAAGGAATAACTATTACTTGTTCACTTTATCAAAAGTGCTAACTAAAACTATACATTATGAGATATTGTATGAATACTACAAATATAAATATAATTGAATATGACTCAATTATAAATATTGAACTTCCTTATTTGTTGTCTGAAATAGAAGGTTCTCTACTATCTCTATTACTACAAGGATATTCAGTAAATGAGATATCCAAACAAAGAAAAAGAAGTATAAAGACAATTTCTTGCCAAAAAATAAAGTTGTATAAAAAACTTGGTGTGACAAACGATCTAACTTTATGGAGAGATATTTTTTTATTATTTAAGGTAAGTATACAGTCTAAAAATATCTGCCATAATAACTTTAATAAGTTTACTTTAAAAGATATTCACTCTAAGCATTACATTATGTCACATTATAACATATATTATCAACCAATATATAATACAAAAAACTGGAGCATTTCTGGATGTGATATTACTATTTCCCCAAAAAACATATGTGATAACATTTTATCATTAGACTCTGGATTGATTAATTCAAGGAAAACCAATAATATATTACCTTATTTATTTAGACGTCTTGATAAATTATTAACCAATATAAAATATCATCTTCCACATAATTTCTTTATTACTGTGAATATTAATCCTGAAGATATTATCACCTGTGATCTTGAAAGGGAATGTTTGCATTTTATCAAAGTTTTTGGGAATGACAGAATAAGGCTTACCCTGCAATTATCAACTAAAGATGATCTTTGCATAATACAAAAAAAACAGTCTTCTTTAAACCGGCTCAGGAATAACAATATATATTTATCTCTTAATGATTTCGGTATTGGCTATGCAGAACTATCACACTTGCAAAACATACCTTTATCATATATAAGTTTGCATAAAACAATATTCCATAATATAGAGGATAGTAGGTTAACAGATATAATAGCAACTACTATTATTGATTTATCAAAACAATTGAATATAGATGTTATTGCTGATGGTATAGAAACAAAAAATCAGGCTGAATACATGATTGGAAAAGGAATTAAATATTTAAAAGGTCCTGTATTATCCTCTCCACTATCAGAGGATGAATTTTTACGTAAGTTGTTAGAGTCATTTAATAAAGTCTAACAATCAGAACTATCTTCTACAAGGAGGAGTGATTAGTTCAAGCATAGAACATCTGTGGTCCAGAATAGAAAAACGCCGTATACTGTTCTAAGAGAATATTTAGGATTCTGTGTAAATGCCTTTTCTCAGATGTGACCGTCCAAGTGGTCACCATACTTGATAATAAAACGGCTCATTTCCATACGGCAGTCCTTCAACGGCATCATCCATTTCTGGGATGCCGACTGGATTGCCTGCCACACCACTTTGTTCACCGAGTCGTCTGTCCGGAAGACTTTATACTTTTTTGAACGCATGGGGATCGCTGTTTAGAGACTCGATGGAATTCGTCGTAGATAGCACTTTGCAGATGGCTGGATTTTCCCCTATATTTCCAGACACCTGTTATCACTTAACCCATTACTGGCCCGCTGCCGC
>ENA-UOZX01000542-UOZX01000542.1-food-metagenome-genome-assembly--contig:-NODE-542-length-12933-cov-4.038904_pt1 | contig 12933 bp, 16 predicted proteins | sample MGYA00249884_ERZ772741 | MGnify/ENA primary metagenome ERZ772741 (study PRJEB29005, sample SAMN08379464) | food metagenome | isolation source: cheese - non spiked | study: EMG produced TPA metagenomics...
CGCTTACGTTCACTTTCGGCCTGATACTTATAGAGTTCAATAATCAAGTTGGTCATCAGTTGACGTAAATTTGGGTCAGCAATCCCTGTCATGGACGGCAAATTTAACACATCTAGGGTGGCACCCTTATTTTGAATGGAGTTCATGATCTTAGTCAAATCATGGTTGTTTCTGCCTAAGCGATCTAATTCAGTGACCATTACAATATCACCCTCACGAATATAGGCCAGCATTTTTTGCAGTTCTGGCCGATTAGTGTTAGCCCCACTTAATTTATCCGTAAATAATTTATCAACGTCTTTTAAAGCCGCTAACTGTCGATCTAAATGTTGCTCCTTGGAACTCACACGCGCATAACCGATTTTAGCCATTTCCAATTCTCCTTTTGGACAGTTCTAATGAACACTTGTAATTCCTAGTATAGCACAGAAATAGAAAAGGCCAATAGGGTATACCCTACGAAAGAAGCTTAATGGAGTAATTAACGCCGCCAAATCGTCCTACTCTAACGGACCGATAGAGGGCATCAACCGTAAGATCAAGGAGCTCAAACGTGCTTGTTATGGCTTCTCCAATCAGGCCAATATGTTCACACGCGTCTACCAGCTGATTGCCTAGATTATCTACCACAATAACGTCACGATGGTAGGCTTATTTGTTATGCCTTCAAGTACGATATTCAGACAACACACCAGATTAAACGCCGCAACTAATAAAACAACTGAAACTTGAAAGTATGAAGACAGACTGATCCCTTGGTATCACAGGGCATATTTTAATTAATTTAACCATTTAGCTTGCTGTTAACGGCGAAACTAACCGTTTCGGCAAAAATGTGAAGAACTGATTCATCATCTGAATAATTTGGGCTCTTCTTGCATAAACTTCATGATTAATAATCGTTTTTAACGAATTTAGAAGCCATACCAGTGCTTGAGACAACTCAATATCTGGCATGGCTTCGTTCATTATAAAGAATAAATCCCCAATGGTGCGATCATCCTGATTTTGCCGTTCCTGCCAAGCTAATAGGTCATAAGTCATCATGACAATTGCTAAATGGCCACAAAGCCCGTCATAATTTTGAACTTGTGATTTGTCGAGCCGCAAGTATTGCTTGGCAACTTTAAAGTAATTCTCAATTTGCCATCTTCGGGCGTATAGTTGAATGATCTCTTGTGGCTGAAGGCCTAACTGAGTCGTTGCCAGTACTAGGTAGTCATCTTGACGGGCCCGATTAGCCACAAATACCAAGCGAAGCTTGAATTTTTGGTTCCCGACGTGCGCTTCGACAAAGCAGCTGTATTGATAAGCTTGCTTGGGTTGATATTTTGAGGCCTGCAGTCGCTTGTATAATGCTCTAACTGAATATTGCCGTCCGCGATATTGATAGTAAATTTTGCTGGACCGTTTAAGCATGCCCACGCCGTTTAATCCCAACTTGGTTAATTCATAGAACATTTTTGGTGAGCTATACCAGCTATCAAATAACACATAGTCAGCTAGAACGCCATTTGCGAGGGCTTGCTTGACAAGTTGCAATGAAACGAGGTTCATTTTTTGCTGTGCTTGGCGACGTCTCCGGCCAGCAATTGTTCGTTGATCGGTTGTTTTAGCTGATTTTCCAAGGACGTTTTGTGGCTTCTTGGAAGACATTAATGCAAAGTTGATCGGTAAGAATGTATTGGCGTCACTCCAACCCAAAGTTAAAGCCCGGTATCCCTTAATATATAACTGTTTGTCATGGTCAAAGACTCGCGCTAGTAATTCGGTTTGGGTGGCGTACTCACGGGAAAAGAGTGTATCGTCAATGATCAATGCTAACCGCCGCCGGCGGTCAATAAACGGTCGTAAATGCTTGATTAAATGACTCCCAACTTGACAAATCAAGCGTTGCCAATTGATCCGGCCATCGTTCAAATTATTTCTGACGGTGCGACTGGTAAAGTTAGGTGTTTCATGGGCTCGATAAAGCGAGCGTCCCAGGAACTTTGTCGTGAGCAGCCATTCAATGACCTTCATCAAGCTGATTTCTGAATGCCGGCGATAATTCACCAACTTGGTGAGTTTAGATAGACCAATGAGGGAAGTAAATTGATGAACAATATTGTGAAGCTCGTTTTCTGTATTTTTTTGTCTTATAATATTCATGACGTAAGTCTCCTTTGTATCTTGGTTTTGGTCGACTAAAGTATACAACGCAGGAGAGCTTGCGTTTATTTTTTTGCCAAAAAAGCCAATAACCACACGCCTTTGGCGTGATTATTAGCTTTCAAGTTTCAGTTCTTAGTTTTATCGGTTATTACGCCATTAACCAAAATAATTTGAATTTCAAACTATTTTAGGTTATGATGTGGGATGTTCAAAGTTTGGACATGGATGAAGTGAAATCAACCAAATTTTTTTGACAATTTAGTTCGAAAGTCGAATTAATCTGGCGTGATACTTGATCAGTTTTGCAACCGAAAGGAAGAAAGCAATGAGTGTATTAGATGCAGCTAAAATTATGGATCTAATTCCCAATCGATATCCAATTTTGTTTATGGATAAAGTCGATGAATTAAATCCGGGTGAATCGATCGTTTGTACCAAAAACGTCACAATTAACGAGGAATTTTTCCAAGGCCATTTTCCTGGAAATCCAGTTATGCCCGGCGTATTAATTATCGAGTCGCTTGCTCAAGCAGCTTCGATTTTAATTCTCAAGACGGAAAAATATCGTGGCAAGACAGCTTACCTTGGTGCCATTGATAATGCCAAATTCAGAAAAGTTGTTCGTCCGGGTGATGTTTTGAAGCTACATGTTGAAATGGAAAAACAGCGTGACAACATGGGTAAAGTTAAATGCGCTGCCAAAGTTGAAGACAAAGTGGCTTGTTCCGCCGACTTAACGTTCATTGTTCCAAATCCAGATAAAAAGATTTAGACCGAGAGTGAATGAGGAGATTTAATGAATGAATTCGACGAGTGATGAAATTAAAGATGATTACAATTTCATAAGTGAGGCTTTGATAGATATTTATGATCAGATAATGCGAATTGAAGAGAGTGAAATTCGAAAGAGTCGATTTAAGGACATCACTGCAAAAGAATTGCATCTTATTCATACAATTGGCCTTCATGATCGGAAAACAACTTCAGAAGTATCACGTGTTTTGAAGTTAAGTAAAGGGACGTTAACTGCCAATCTTAATAACCTTGAGAAAAAAGGCTACATCATTCGAATGATTAACCAACAGGACCGTCGGATTATCAACCTTGGGCTGACGAGTAAGGGCAGATTGCTTTATCGTGCCCACTATGCGTTCCATCGCCAGTTGGTTGAAAGTTGCTTAAAGGGATTTGACGGATCCGATATTCGAAAGATGCGGCAGGCATTGGTTAACGTTGAGAAATTTATTGACGAGGTTTCATCAAAATGAAATTTGAAGATTTCAAAATAGTAGCTACGGCGAGTCAAGTGCCTGAGCGAGTTGTTGATAATCATGAACTTTCAACGATGATGGACACCTCTGATGAGTGGATCGTTAAGCGAACGGGAATTAAGCGTCGGCATATTGCCGTTACTGAAACTACAAGCTCACTTTGTACCAGCGTTGCTCAGCAATTACTTGCTCAAAGCGAACTGCAGCCTGACGATATTGATTTGATCGTTGTTGCAACCATGTCACCTGATTATTTAACACCTTCTACCAGTGCAACTGTGCAAGGAAACATTGGTGCTACTAAGGCGATGGCGTTTGATATTGATGCAGCCTGCTCAGGGTTTGTTTATGGATTGAAGCTAATTCGGCAAATGCTGATGGCAGATCATAAAAAGAATGCCATTTTAATTGGTGGTGAAACGTTAAGTAAGCTTTTGGATTGGTCTGATCGATCCACTGCCGTTTTGTTTGGTGATGGTGCCGGTGGGGTTTTGGTTACGAACGAGACAACTGCTGATGGGTCATATCTTGCAGATAGTATGACAACCCTTGGCAGTCTTGGTGGCTATTTAACGGCTGGTAAGACTGGTCAGCCATCACCATTTTCATCAGATCATCAACCATTCAAGCCGTTCTTTAAGATGAATGGTCGGCGTGTTTATCAATTCGCGGTTAAGAATGTTCCCGATTCGGTTAACCATGCATTATCGGTGGCTAAATTAGCACCGACAGATGTTGACCACTATGTCCTTCATCAAGCGAACGTTCGAATTGTCGAGCGGATTGCGGATGAACTCGAGCTGCCAATGACCAAATTTCCGGTTAACATCGGTGAATTTGGGAATACCGCAGCTGCCAGCGAACCGATCTTGTTGGATCAGCTAGTAAAACACAACATTATCAAACGTGGCGATACAATTGCGTTAAGTGGCTTCGGTGGTGGCTTAACAGTTGGAACCATGTTACTGACTTATTAACGATATTGCTCATAGAAAATTAATTAATCAAATTAAAAACAAACAACTATATTGGAGGAAATTAATGATGACTAAAGAAGAAGTATTTAACAAGGTAAAGGATATTATCGTGGACCAATTGGATGTTGATGCAGACAAAATTAAAGAAGACACTAATTTCAAGAATGATCTTTATCTTGACAGTTTGGATATCTTCGAAGTTGTTGACAAAATTGAAGATACTTATGATATCGAAATTGAAACTGACAAAGGTATGGAAACTGTTGGTGATTTGGTAGATTACGTTTTTAAACAACAAACTAAGTAGGTTGATACTTTGAGATTAAGTTATTTATTTAGCGGTCAGGGAAAACAATTTCCCGAGATGGGGCAGGACCTTTACCAACAAGAGGTAATTTATCGTCAAACCATTGAGGAAGCTTCTGCTGCACTTAATATGGATTTGAGTAAATCAGAGGTTATGGATGATCCCAATAATGTCCAGGTCGCCATTGTCGCAATGAGTACCGGTATTTTTCGGATTCTTGAAAAAGAATTCGGATCACCAGTGGGCGCTGCTGGATTGAGCCTTGGCGAATATAGTGCAATTATAGCTGCTCGTGGTGTTCAGTTTGCTGATGCGCTAAAGCTGGTTCGTGATCGTTCTCGCTATATGGATAAAGCAGGAAAAGATCATCCGGGTAAAATGGCAGCTGTTCTTAAGGCAAACGCTGATTTAGTCCGTGAAGCCTGCCGGGTTGGTGCTCAAGCAGGTGATATTTACCCAGCTAATTTTAATACCGATTCGCAGATTGTTATCGGGGGTACACAGGCCGGTTTGGACGCAGCAACCACTTATCTTCATGAACATGGGATTAAGCGGGTTGTTCCGTTAAAAATGACGGTTGCTTCTCATACTCCGTTTATGCAAGAAGCAAGTGATTTATTAGCTGATCGAATTCAAACTGTTGACTTTCATGAGTTTAAGTTTCCTGTTATTAGTAATACAACAATGACCCAATTTGATGTTGCCAATATGAAACAGACGCTGGTTGATCAGTTGGTTAATCCGACCCATTTCATTGATTGCCTCAAAGCCTTAGTCAATTTGGGCAGTGATACGATGATTGAAATCGGTCCGGGTGATACGTTGATGAAGTTTGCAAAATCGTTATCAACTGTTGACACACTACATATTGATAGTGTTAAGACATTGAATGATGTCAGATCAAATGTAAAGTTGGTGAAATAATGAGTGAAGCAAAACAAATTGCATTAGTAACCGGTGCCGCAAAGGGGATCGGATTAGCGATTGCCAAAAGGCTTTCAAAAGATGGTATGACAGTTGTTTTAAATACGCACCATGCTTTAGATGATGATGTGAAGCAGCAATTAAGTGATCAGGGAGTTACTTTTGATAATTTGGTTGGCGACGTGGCCAACGAAGATGATGCCCAAGCAATGATTGACAGTTTGCTGGAAAAATATGGTCAAATTGATGTTTTAGTAAACAATGCGGGCATTAACCGCGACAAATTATTGAGCCGCACTAAGCTGTCGGATTTTAAAGCAGTTATTGACACAAATTTAATTGGCGCGTTTAACATGACCAAGTTTGCAATGAAGTCAATGCAAAAGAGTCGTTCTGGTGTCATTGTCAACATTTCCAGTATTTCAGGCTTGCATGGTAATATTGGGCAGGCTAATTATTCCGCTAGTAAAGCTGGACTAGTCGGTTTGACAAAAACAGCCGCTCGTGAAGGGGCTTTACGTAATATTCGTTGTAATGCTGTTGCTCCGGGAATGATTGAAACCGATATGACTGGAAAAATGAGCGAACGTCGTCAAAAAGAATTCACTGATCAAATTCCGTTGAAACGATTTGGCCGACCGGAAGAAATTGCCGACGCAGTTTCGTTCTTGGTGCATAATGATTATTTAACAGGTCAAGTCATCACAATTGATGGTGGATTAACAATTTAATTGCTAAAGGAGATAAATTCATGAACAGAGTCGTTGTTACTGGAATGGGTGCCGTTACCCCACTCGGAAATGATGTTGATAGTTTTCTGACCAACTTATTAAATTCGAAGGTTGGCATTAATAAGATTACCAAATTTGATGCAGAAGCAACTGGAATTTCTGTTGCCGGTGAAGTCAAGGACTTTGACGCAATGAAGCGCTTGGACCGAAAAACCGCAAAGCGAAATGCTCTGTTTGTCAATTACGCGCTATATAGTGCTCACGAAGCGATGGAAATGGCTGGCTTGAATGAAGACAATATCAAACCAGAGGAACTAGGCGTCATTTATGGTTCAGGAATTGGTGGTTTGACGACCATTCAAGAGCAAGTCATCAAGATGCACGACAAAGGACCTAAGCGGGTATCACCTCTCTTTGTGCCTAATTCCATTGTTAATATGGCTGCCGGTGATATTTCAATTGCCTTCAAGGCCCGTAACACCAGTCAAGCTATTGTGACTGCCTGTTCGTCAGGGACTAATGCAATTGGCAATGCCTTTGAATATATTAAAGAAGGAAAAGCTGAGGCAATGATTGCAGGCGGAACTGAAGCTTCAGTAAATGAAATTGGTATTTCAGGATTTGCTGCAATTACGGCATTATCGAAGACCGAAGATCCAATGAAAGCGTCAATTCCGTTTGATAAAGACCGAAATGGTTTTGTAATGGGTGAAGGTTCTGGAACCCTGGTCTTGGAAAGTTATGACCATGCCAAAGCACGTGGCGCTAAGATCCTTGCTGAGATTGTTGGTTATGGAACGACTAGTGATGCTTACCATATGACAGCGCCTGATCCAGAGGGAACCGGCGCTAAACGGGCAATGCAAATGGCCATTGACGAGGCTGAAATTGATGCCACTGATGTTGACTATATTAACGCGCACGGAACAAGTACTCATGCCAATGACAGCGCTGAATCCAAGGCAATCAATGTGGTCTTCTCAAAGAATGATCATGTTAAGGTAAGCAGTACCAAAGGGATGACTGGCCACGCATTGGGCGCAGCCGGTGCGATTGAGGCTGTTGCAACAATCGGCGCAATTCAAAGAAACCAAATGCCGGTAAATGTGGGTGTTGTTAACCAAGATGAAGAATGTGATGTTGATTTAGTTGATGACACCAATAAGAAAACAACTGTTAACTATGCAATCAGTAACTCATTTGGATTTGGAGGACACAACGCTGTAATTGCATTTAAGGGATGTGATTAAAGTTATGGACGAGAAGGAAATTGAACGGTTATTAGATAAGTTTGATAAATCATCACTCAAAAACTTTGAGTTAACGCAGGATGATTTTAAATTGGCATTGAGTAAACGTGAGGCTGGTGACCAAGTTGTTGTAGGTGAGCCAACATTAACAACACCTAATGACACTGTTAGCGCACCTAAACCGACGTCAAAACAATCACAGAATGAATCAACAACGCCAGCTGTTAATTCGGCAGCTGATGTCGCCGAAATTAAAGCACCGCTGGTAGGTGTTATCTATTTCGCGCCAAGTCCCGATAAGCCTGCCTTTAAAAAGCAGGGCGATAAAGTTGAAAAAGGGGACGTTGTCTGCGTTATTGAAGCAATGAAGATGATCAATGAAGTTAAGAGTGATGTTTCAGGAACAATTTCAAATATCTTGGTTGAGGATGGCAGTATGGTTGAGTATGATCAACCACTGTTTCAAGTTAAGAAGGGATAGATAATAATGACACCCAACGTAAATGATGTGATTCCCCAACGCTATCCTTTTGAAATGATTGACCGCTTTTTGGATGTTCAAGCAGGTGTTAAGGCAAGATCGGTGAAACTGATTTCCATTAATGAATGGTTCTTTGCCAACCAGCCGGTTAACCGGTTAGTTGTCCCACGGCCAATTATGATTGAGGCAATGGCTCAGACTGGGGTTGCTGCCATTCTGTCATTACCAAAATATCAAGGGAAAAATGTGTTTTTTGGCGGCATAAAAAACGCCACTTTTCAAGATGATTTTCGACCAGGCGACCGGTTAATCTTTGAAGTGGAAATGAAAAAGCTCAAAATGAACATTGGATTAGGTCACGGATCGATTATTCGAGACGGTCAAGTGATTTGTGAGGCCGACCTGATATTTGCGGTGGAATGAGAAACCTGGCTCATTTCGGGAATGAATCCAAATGGCGTTCCAAAACGTTTTTAAGTACAAGAAGGTGAGCATATGTTTAAAAAAGTATTAGTGGCAAATCGTGGCGAAATTGCTGTGCAAATTATCAGAGCACTTCATGACATGAATATTGAAGCAGTTGCTGTTTATTCCAGTGCTGATAAGGAGAGCTTGTTTGTTCATTTAGCTGATGAGGCGATCTGTATTGGCGGTGCCCAGCCGAGTGATTCTTATTTAAATATGGCCCAAATTATGAGTGCCGCAACTTTAACTGGTTGTGAAGCCATTCATCCCGGGTACGGTTTTCTCTCTGAGAATGCTGAGTTTGCGGAAATGTGTGAGTCTTGTCATATTCAATTCATTGGTCCTAGCCATCAATTGATTTCACTGATGGGTGACAAGGCTAACGCCAGAGAGGCAATGAAGTCCGCGGGCGTTCCGGTGATCCCTGGTAGCGAGGGTGATGTCACTTCAGTTGATCAAGCTGAACGGATTGCTGAAAAAATTGGTTTCCCAGTTTTATTGAAATCCGCTGCCGGTGGTGGTGGTAAAGGTATCCGTGAGGTTGATCGGCCAGAAGAGCTTCGTGATTCATTCGAGCAGTGCCAACGTGAGGCCAAGGCATCATTTGGTGATGATAGTATGTATGTTGAAAAACTAATCCGAGATGCCAAACATGTTGAAATGCAGGTGATTGCGGATAATTTTGGCCACGTTGTCTATTTACCGGAACGTGACTGTTCTCTGCAACGAAATCATCAAAAGGTAATTGAAGAAAGTCCATGTATTTTGATTTCTCCTGAAGAACGTCAGGAATTAGGTGAAATTGTTGCCAAGGCAACGCTTAAACTTGGTTATACAAATACTGGGACCTACGAATTTTTGATGGATCACGATCACCATTTTTACTTTATGGAAATGAATACTCGTCTTCAGGTTGAACATACGATTACCGAAGAAGTTAACGGCATTGAGCTGTTAAAGTGTCAGTAAACCGTAGCTGCTAAAGAAGTATTACACTTTATTCAAGCAGATGCGACTGTTAAGGGACATGCTTTGGAGTGTCGATTAAATGCCGAAGACCCCGAAAACAACTTTGCTCCTCAACCCGGGAAAATTACCCATTTATTTTTCCCTGATGGGTCATTGGGTGTCCGAATTGATGCTGGTGTGACCAACGGCAGTTTTATTTCACCTTTTTATGATTCAATGATCGCTAAATTAATCGTTCATTTAAATGACCGGAATGCGGTCATTGCGAAGATGAAACGGGTGTTAAGTGAGCTTGAAATTACGGGTGTCATAACCAATCAAGCCTTTTTATATGAGTTAGTTACATCTGATCGATTTAAACAGGGAACCTACTCAACTAGTTTTATTGAAAATGATGTTCTTGCTGGTAGGAGGGGATTAAATGCTGCAAAGTCGGTTTAAAATGCCCAGTCGTGATGAATTAAAAAAGCGAATGGATAAAATCCCCGATAACTTAATGAAAGAATGCCCAATTTGCCATACAACGTTTTTTTCGATGAGAATGGGCAAGCAGCGAACCTGCCCTAATTGTGGATTTGGTTTTCGAATTACGGCTCGCAGGCGGGCTAAGATTACGTTTGATACCTTTGACGAAATGGATGCAGACGTAACGGTTCCCGACCAATATGACGATAAGAAGTATCGGGGTAAAATTGCAAAAGCAAAAAAGGTAACCGGAATTAAGGAAAGTGTCTTGACTGGAATCGGGTCACTGGATCATCAAAAAGTGGCGGCCGGAATTATGGACCCATTCTTTATCATGGGTAGTCTTGGCAGTGCCACTGGTGAAAAAATTGTTCGATTGTTCGAAAAAGCAACCACTGAAAAGTTGCCGGTTGTCATGTTTACGGCTTCTGGTGGTGCGAGGATGCAGGAAGGGATCAAGTCACTGATGCAAATGGCAAAGGTGTCCCAGGCTGTTGAGGCTCACAGCAAAGCCGGACTGTTTTATCTGGTGGTTCTTTGTGATCCAACGACTGGTGGCGTTACTGCCAGTTTTGCAATGCAGGGCGACATTATTTTAGCCGAATCTCATGCTTTGGTTGGATTTGCTGGTCGCCGAGTCATTGAACAAACAATTATGAAGCAGCCACCCAAGAATTTTCAAAGGGCTGAAACTGTTTTGGATCACGGCTTTATCGATGCGATTGTTCCGCGGACCAATTTAAAGCAGACAATCTCTCAATTTTTGCGACTGCATCAGAGGGAGGCTAGTCATGGCTAAAAAAACAGCTTATCAACGTGTTCAGGCAGCCCGTGACAGTCATAAAATTTCAACGGATGAACTCATTCGTGGTTTGACAACTGATTTTTTTGAACTCCATGGAGATCGGTCTGATGGCGATGATCAAGCAGTAATCGGTGGCATTGGATTGTTAAAGGATGTACCGATTACGGTGGTTGGGATTCGTAAGGGTGCTGATACGGAAGAAAATATCAAGCGTCATTTCGGTAGCCCTGAACCGGAAGGCTATCGTAAAGCGCTTCGATTAATGCAACAGGCGGAAAAATTCCATCGACCGATTTTGGCGCTGGTGAATACGCCTGGCGCTTGGCCGGATGTGGATGCTGAATATCACGGTATTGGTTCTGCAATTGCCAAGTGCTTACAAGTGGGCATGCAACTAAAGGTACCGTACATTAGTATCATTGTTGGTGAGGGTGGTAGTGGTGGCGCGATTGCGCTTGCCTGTGGCGACAAAGTATTTATGTTTGAAGATAGTATTTATTCCGTTTTGTCACCTGAAGGCTATGCCAGCATCATGTGGAAGGATTCATCAAAGGTCCAGCAAGCAGCTGAAGCCTTAAATTTAACATCAGAATGGTTACAAGAAAATGGTATTATTGATCAGATTATTCATGAATACCACTCTGGTGAGAATTTAGGCCCACTACGTGACTTTCTGGCAAATCAGTTTAATGAACTGGCTAATTTACCGATTGACGAGTTATTACGCCAACGTGAGCAACGTTACCGGAATTTTTAAAAGAAAAATTATTTGGAGGCCGAATTAAATGAGTGGCTTTTTAGATGGAAAAACAATTGTGATCATGGGGGTCGCAAATAAACGCAGTATTGCTTGGGGATGTACCCAGGCAATTATTGATCAAGGCGCTAAGGTTATTTTAACTTATCAAAATGATCGAATTAAGAAGAGCTTACAACGATTTGTTCCTGAAGATTCAGAATTAGTAGAATGTGACGTTGCTGATGATGACAACATTAAAAATGCATTCGAAGAGATTGGTAATAAGTATGGCAAAATTGATGGTGTGATTCATGCAATCGCTTATGCTGACCGTGAGACATTGACGTCTGGGCTGGTACATACTACTCGTGAAGGATACGATTTGGCTCAAAACATTAGTGCCTACTCATTGATTGCAGTGAGTCGTTATGCACAACCAATCCTAAATGACCCTTCAAGTATTGTAACTTTGACTTATTTTGGTTCAACTCGGGCCATTCCAAATTACAATATGATGGGTGTTGCCAAAGCGGCCTTGGAAGCCAACGTTCGCTATTTAGCTTCAGATTTAGGGGTGAATGGGATTCGAGTAAACGCAATTTCTGCGGGTGCGGTTAAGACATTAGCAGTTACCGGCATTAAGCATCATGGTGAATTGTTAAAGGAATCGGAGTCGAGAACCGTTGATCAAAAGAGCGTTACAACAACCGAAATCGGAAATGTGGCTGCCTTTTTGATGAGTGATCTGGCAACTGGAATGACCGGCGACGTGGTTTACGTTGATAAGGGTGTGCATCTTATTTAAAGAGAGTGATCAAATCAGCGGTTAGATCCCAGAATATAAGCCAGCCCATCTAATATTCTGGTTTTGAATATTAGATGGGCTGGCTTATATGGCCGGGAGCTGCTGATTTGATCACGTTTCGGCTAAGAAACATAGGCGAGTTCTCGGCATTCTGGTTTTGAATTCCGACCTTGGTTTATCTTATGTGTAAAACTAATAGATTATCGACGAAGAATGGGATCTTGATTTAAGAGTGAGGTAGGGACAAATGATGGATCATCAGGCTCAAATTTTACATGCATTGTTAGCGGCCGACCATCGCTACGTTTCAGGAAATGAACTTGCCCGGCAGTTTAAGATTAGTCGTCCGGCAGTGTATAACAATATTTTGAAACTGGAACGTTGTGGTCATCAAATTGATACGAAAAAAGGTTTGGGATATTGCTATGAGCAGTCTGGATGTTTAAATTCTCAAGTCATTAATCATTATCGCACGACAACGTATCCGGTTGATGTCCAGACATTTGACACCTTAACTTCGTAAGCACCCAATAACGGTAGCGTCAAGAATCTTGTGTAAATGAAATGCCTTCGTACATATAATATGTATC
>ENA-UOZX01000556-UOZX01000556.1-food-metagenome-genome-assembly--contig:-NODE-556-length-12633-cov-76.985530_pt1 | contig 12633 bp, 12 predicted proteins | sample MGYA00249884_ERZ772741 | MGnify/ENA primary metagenome ERZ772741 (study PRJEB29005, sample SAMN08379464) | food metagenome | isolation source: cheese - non spiked | study: EMG produced TPA metagenomics...
AAGTAATTCCTGTTTTATTCAATGAGGGTTGCCCGGCAACCCTCATTGCTCATTGTTTCTTTTCTGTGTATCACCGTCATCATTCCCATCTGATAACCTATTGAAATTAGCGACAGCCTTCTTCTGTATGCAGCAAGGCAAAAAGTTCTGCAACTCCATTGTTATTAACCGCACTGGTTACTAACACATTGTGCGCTCCAGCTTCCCGTAACCAACTTTTCACCAAAGATATTTGTTCCATGCTGGCTAAATCTGCTTTGGTGACTACTCCAATGACCGGGCGATTCATTGACGAGGTAAAGCCTGGCGAAAAAGGGGACCACGGTGCGTCCGCATTAAGCACCAGGGCGATAATGTCCGCTTCGCAGGCGCTGACCAACAGAGCACTGTAGAGGCTGCGGTTTTATCGGTGAGGACTGGCAGCAAGATTTCCAGCCTCTTGACGGTGGGCCTGTGCAATCGTTATCAGATGCGTATAGCGATTATTCAGTGCTGCTATTGATAGCAGCTGAAACCGAGATATCCGTACCAGAATGGCTCGCTCATTCTGAGGGAACGACGGTAATTTTGATTGCAGAACACAATGCCCGTTTGCTGACTGGTCCGGCTGGTGGGGCTGTAGCATTAATCCATTATCTGAATGAAATCTGTCATTCCAGAGAAACCGCTGTCAATGACGCATTTTGTCGGACGTTAACACGAGGAAGTCTGGCTATTCCACAATGCCATCTTCTTTCGTAATGGATTGAGAATGCTGGATTTTTAATTATATTACGCGCAGTATTAATCGCGTAAATGTTTTGCGGTCAGCAACGGTGGGGGATCCATTGTTCTGTTCAATGAATACCATCATACAATTGAATCAGGAGTCGGTATGATGATTTTGGTGACGGGGGGCGCACGGAGCGGGAAGAGTCGCCACGCAGAGGCGCTTATTGGGGACTCTTCACAGGTTCTGTATATCGCCACCTCGCAAATCCTTGATGATGAGATGGCTGCACGGATAGAACATCATCGGCAAGGCCGCCCGGCGCACTGGCGCACGGTGGAGCGTTGGCAACATCTTGATGAATTAATTCATGCAGACATTAACCCGCATGAAGCTGTGTTGCTGGAATGCGTTACCACAATGGTGACTAATCTGTTGTTTGATTATGGCGGCGATAAAGACCCTGATGAATGGGATTATCAGGCGATGGAACAGGCGATTAATGCTGAGATTCAGTCGTTGATTGCTGCCTGCCAACGTTGCCCCGCAAAGGTTGTATTAGTGACTAACGAAGTGGGAATGGGGATTGTGCCGGAGAGTCGTCTGGCACGACATTTTCGTGATATTGCCGGGCGGGTAAATCAGCAGCTGGCCGCTGCGGCAAATGAAGTATGGCTGGTGGTTTCGGGTATTGGAGTAAAAATCAAATGAGTAAATTATTTTGGGCGATGCTCTCTTTTATTACGCGTCTGCCTGTACCGCGTCGCTGGTCCCAGGGACTGGATTTCGAGCATTATTCTCGCGGTATTATTACTTTTCCTTTAATTGGATTATTGCTTGGCGCGATTAGCGGGCTGGTCTTCATGGTGCTGCAGGCATGGTGTGGCGTACCACTGGCGGCACTGTTTAGCGTACTTGTGCTGGCGCTGATGACCGGGGGATTCCACCTGGACGGCCTCGCCGATACCTGTGATGGCGTATTTTCTGCACGTAGCCGCGATCGCATGTTGGAAATCATGCGTGATAGCCGTTTAGGCACCCACGGCGGTCTGGCATTGATTTTTGTGGTACTGGCAAAGATTCTGGTGTTAAGCGAGTTGGCTCTGCGTGGCGAACCGATCCTTGCATCGCTGGCGGCAGCATGTGCGGTCAGCCGCGGGACTGCCGCATTATTGATGTATCGTCATCGTTATGCCCGGGAAGAAGGGCTTGGCAATGTGTTCATTGGCAAAATTGATGGGCGACAAACCTGCGTCACACTCGGCTTAGCCGCTATTTTTGCTGCCGTATTATTGCCGGGTATGCATGGTGTGGCTGCTATGGTGGTGACGATGGTGGCGATTTTCATCCTCGGTCAGCTTCTCAAACGTACGCTGGGCGGGCAAACCGGCGATACGCTGGGAGCTGCTATAGAGCTTGGTGAACTGGTCTTCCTGCTGGCACTGCTATAAAGAGACGTGACATGCAAACACTTGCCGATTTACTGAATACGATCCCTGCCATCGATCCTGCCGCTATGTCGCGTGCACAACGGCATATCGACGGGTTACTCAAACCTGTTGGTAGCCTGGGAAGGCTGGAGGCGCTTGCCATACAACTGGCAGGAATGCCGGGGTTGAATGGCATACCGCATGTGGGCAAAAAAGCGGTACTGGTTATGTGTGCCGATCACGGCGTCTGGGAGGAAGGGGTCGCTATTTCCCCAAAAGAAGTGACAGCCATTCAGGCTGAAAATATGACCCGCGGAACAACCGGCGTGTGTGTGCTGGCAGCACAAGCGGGCGCTAACGTCTACGTAATTGATGTTGGTATTGATACTGCTGAGCCTATCCCCGGGCTTATCAACATGCGTGTTGCTCGAGGTAGTGGCAATATTGCTTCAGCTCCGGCAATGAGTCGCCATCAGGCAGAAAAGTTGCTTTTGGACGTCATATGTTATACGCGGGAGCTGGCAAAAAACGGTGTCACGCTGTTTGGTGTAGGTGAACTGGGGATGGCAAACACGACACCGGCAGCGGCAATAGTCAGCACAATCACTGGCCGGGATCCTGAAGAAGTGGTTGGGATTGGCGCAAACCTGCCGACAGATAAACTGGCTAATAAAATTGATGTTGTGCGCCGGGCGATTACGTTGAATCAACCAAATCCGCAGGATGGCGTTGATGTCCTGGCAAAAGTGGGTGGATTTGATTTGGTCGGAATGGCTGGCGTGATGTTAGGCGCTGCTTCCTGCGGTTTACCCGTGTTGCTGGATGGATTTCTTTCTTATGCTGCCGCGCTCGCAGCCTGCCAGATGTCTCCTGCAATCAAACCGTATCTCATTCCTTCTCACCTGTCGGCAGAAAAAGGGGCGCGTATTGCGCTGTCGCATTTGGGGCTGGAGCCTTATCTCAATATGGAGATGCGTTTAGGTGAGGGGAGTGGCGCAGCTCTGGCGATGCCCATCATCGAAGCTGCCTGTGCGATATATAACAACATGGGCGAACTTGCTGCCAGTAATATTGTTCTACCGGGGAATACGACTTCTGATTTGAACAGTTAAAAACGAAAAGTCTGATAAAAGCTATACTTAACGGATAGCTTTCGCGACTTAGGAAAGGGACATGATGCGTCGTGTAAATATTTTTTGCTCATTTGCTCTACTTTTTGCCAGCCATACTAGCCTGGCGGTAACTTATCCATTACCTCCAGAGGGTAGCCGTTTAGTGGGGCAGTCGTTTACTGTAACTGTTCCTGATCACAATACCCAGCCGCTGGAGACTTTTGCCGCACAATACGGGCAAGGGTTAAGTAACATGCTGGAAGCGAACCCGGGCGCTGATGTTTTTTTGCCGAAGTCTGGCTCGCAACTCACCATTCCGCAGCAACTGATTTTGCCCGCCACTGTTCGTAAAGGGATTGTGGTTAACGTCGCTGAGATGCGTCTTTATTACTACCCACCAGACAGTAATACTGTGGAAGTCTTTCCTATTGGTATCGGCCAGGCTGGGCGAGAAACCCCGCGTAACTGGGTGACTACCGTTGAACGTAAACAAGAAGCTCCAACCTGGACGCCAACGCCGAACACTCGGCGCGAATATGCGAAACGAGGGGAGAGTTTGCCCGCATTTGTTCCTGCGGGCCCCGATAATCCCATGGGGCTGTACGCGATTTATATTGGCAGGTTGTATGCCATCCATGGTACCAATGCCAATTTTGGTATTGGGCTCCGGGTAAGTCAGGGCTGTATTCGTCTGCGCAATGACGATATCAAATATCTGTTTGATAATGTTCCTGTTGGGACGCGTGTGCAAATTATCGACCAGCCAGTAAAATACACCACTGAACCAGATGGCTCGAACTGGCTGGAAGTTCATGAGCCGCTGTCGCGCAATCGTGCAGAATATGAGTCTGACCGAAAAGTGCCATTGCCGGTAACCCCATCTTTGCGGGCGTTTATCAACGGGCAAGAAGTTGATGTAAATCGCGCAAATGCTGCGTTGCAACGTCGATCGGGAATGCCTGTGCAAATTAGTTCTGGTTCAAGACAGATGTTTTAAGAGCGTTGGTAATTAGAAAGCAAAAAGCCTGCTAGAAAGCAGGCTTTTTTGAATTTGGCTCCTCTGACTGGATGCGGATCTTGATATATCTAGTTGAATATAAATGCATTTTATTTTTAAAATTAAAATGAGGCCCTTGTTAAAGCCCCCAATTGAAATATTGTTTAAAAATGTGATTTATATCTCAATATGATATTTTGAATGAATTAACTATTGCCATCTGACAATATTCGGTGCTTAAAGTACAATCAGACCTGATGGTTGGTTAAGAGCAATGGACTTATACCAAAGTATCGAGGTGGATAGATTTGCCTGAGCATTTATTCATGCGCTTGGGGACAAATCTTAAGAATGGTAAGAGTTGTCAGTATCAATAACACTGAGCGGACAAGGGAACATCCTCATCAGAGCTTTTATCTAAAGCGCTACTTCCTATGGAATATCTTAATAGGAATTTAAATTGTTTAATAATTCAATAATGGATTAAATTTTAAATGAGAATAAACGCTGGGATTGCCAGCGTTCATTATTTTATAGTTAATTCCTTTAAAGGTTAAATACATTCTGAATTATAGTATTTATTCCCCAATATTTAATTTGGTTTCAAGCATTAAAATTTCACTCTCGTTGTTGTTCATCATAGCTTTGATTATTTTTTTACTTAGTGTTATATCGCCACTTTCTGACAAGGTAAAATAATTATTATATTTACTAATAATTAGTTCAGATAAACTGCGGCTAAAACCATCATTTACTAGTGAGATGACTTTTTTATTTATTGTGCCATATTTTAATTTAAGATAAAATTCTTCATCAATAAGATTTATTTCATTAAGAACTTCAATGAATTTGAATATTTGGTAATCTAAAAAATCATCTTCTTCTTTAATTCTAACTATGGCAATATTTATTTTTTCAGATCTTGTTTTTTTATTAATGTTAACCCAGTGTTGACGATGACTATTACCGAATGTTTCATCCCCCCATTTTCCCACAAAAACAAGCTCTCTCTCTGTATTTTCAGGAATACTATCCCAATAGTTTAAAAAATTACGTATGATTAATTTGAATGGGGTGTTTTTTATCTTCCAGCTTAGAAACATAGCGTAGAAATTTTGTGCGTCAACGTTTTTTAATCTAGACAATTCATTGTATTTATCCCCATCCTTGATCTTATTAATAAACAAATTAGAAATTAACTGTATCAGTATTTTTTCATCAGTTATTAATTCATTGCTATGACGGTAGTGGTTTATTTGTTTTTCAATTTCATACTCATGTTCATGAATATTTATTTCAGAGACATTATTTTCATATAGTATTTTACCGATTTCTGTTTCTACATATTCACCATTATAACCTTGCACAATCCCTTGCTCTAAATTTTCTAAATTATCCATGGAGTTATTGAAATCTTCTATATTATATTCATTAATTTCTGTTTCTTTTAATAATACATTATTAACTTGATCATTTCGTTTACTGTCAACTTTAGAAACTTTTTTGATGAAATCCACAAAGTTTGGTTTTTTTCCACTGTATAAATCAGTCCCAACAATAAATATCTGGGGTAATAATTTCCCCATTTCTATTGGTTTATTATCAATGAAAATATCACCAAATCTATTTATTCTTCCTACAAGGTTATTGAATTGAGAATGATTAAGTGATTTGCGACCCTTTTTGTTTTCTAAAATAAAGAGTCTTTCTACCGGTAGGTTAACACCTTCAAGAAGTGTGGAGTTGGTAATGAGATATTTAATATTTCTGGAATTTTTAAATACAGTTTCAATATATAATCTGACATTATCTGTCATTGAGCCATGATGATACACAATACCTTTTTTTAAACATCTGATAACAAGATAATTCTCATCTACATTTTCTGATAACTCACTACATGCTTTTTCCACAATATCACATGTTATGTCAGTAAGTGTTCTAGCAAACTCTTTGGCAAAATCTTCTAGTCTTTTAGGACTGTTAAAATATATAATATTCTTTTTAAGTGATTTATCTTTAATTAATTCGATGTAATCGTCTGTGGTTTTTTTTATATCAGTCCATTTATCAAGGAATTGATCATATCGCTGGAAGTTCTTACTCTGAGATCTAAAGTCATAAAGATAAATTATTTCACTTTTAACATACTCATTTATTTTAAAGCTTTCAATTTTCTGTTCTATTTTTTTTAGTGACAGATTATTGGCATCATTCAGAAATGGAGTGAAATATTTTGTTTTAAGATTCTTATTTCTGAATATTGAGCGGCAAATTACATTAGCCAATAATTTGCTTCTTGGTGTGTTCTCCAATATATTATGAGCTTCGTCTATTAATAGTAAATCGAAGTGAAAGTTTTTATTTTTTGAAAGTAATTTTGAAGCTCTTTCCTGTGTTAAAACAAAAATATTATCTTTATGGTTCTTATACATCTCAGGATGAGTTATTACTTTTACCTTTGAGTTATATGATTTAATAATGTTATTCTTTGTCTGTGAAATTAATGCCTTGGAGGGTACTATAACACATCTATTTCCATGATAATTTCTCTTTATCTCTTCAATAATTATATTTGATTTTCCATATGATGTTGGGGCTACAAGTGCAACATCGTTCCTTTCAATTTCTTGAAGGAAAATGTTCATGTCACTTTGTTGTTGAGTCAATGTGATTCCATTCTCAATAAAATTATCTGCAAAACTATCTGATAGAGTTTTTATAAAGGTATCATTATCTGAAGTTAAATAGTTATCACTAAGAGATTTTGCTACAGGTATAATCCCCTGATTTATGGCGATATCATATAATGGGATATAATCTTTTGTTTTTCGAGCATAAAGTAGTGCTGTTCTATAGCCTAGTCTTCTTATATAGATATCATCTTGATTGATGAATATTATAGTAAGTGATAGTAATATTTTTATTTCTTCTGGCGTTAAATTAGATTTCAGAAATAGTTTTGAATAATATTTAATGAAATTGGTTTTCCTCAATTGAGATAATGTTAAAGGTTGAGTTTTTTTTACGCTCATTTTTTACTTTCCTCAATCAAGAAATCGACTACTTTATTGAACGTGCTTTTTTGTATAGAAAAAGTAAATATACCAGCAAATTCATTTTTCTTAATTATACTATTATGAAAATCAACAACTGTTTTTTCAATAGTTTTAAAATTTATGTCGTGGAATAAATTAGAGATAAAAAAGACATGGTTATCAGTACTGGTTGACCTTTTTTCAAATGTTTTTTCGCCTTCTTCTGCAAGCAGATCTAGTACTACATCTTTATAATTCCTGTGCTGGGAAACTGCAACTCTTGCAGCATTCATCGCGTTATTCCAGTGATTCATTTCATTTTCGTTCAATCTAACTTTTAAATCATTATACGCTGTACTTAAAAGATCTTTTGTTGTCTCATTCTCATCTTTTCCTTTATGTAAGCCACCAGATTTGATTTCAGTGATCCATAAGTTATGTTCTGATATTGAATAAAGCAATATATCAAAACCTTTCTTTATGCTTTTTTCTTCTAGATTAAAAAAAGGTGATGCTGTTTCAAAGTTATCAAAAAGCTCATTAATTATGATGTGTGACAGAAATTCGCCAATCATTCCCATTTGGGTTTTGAAAGGTTTTGTCTTATATCTTTCCAAAAAGGCCTCAACAGTAGGTTTGTAGCGGTACATTGCATATCCGCTACATGAATGCTGTTCTCCGTGACAAATTCGTGTTAAGTGATTTCGAAGTATTTGCTTAAGCTCATCAGAAAAGTTTGATATATGACATAGGCCACAGTTATTCATAATGTGAATTTGTACACCATCTATCTTTTTCAAAGATCATGACTCTTAAGGTAATAATATTTGGCTAATAATATCACACAATCTGCTGATCAAAGTGTTTACAGACACATAAGTGACATTTTTCTCTCGAGTTAACGCTATGAATCTCATGAATTTTGAGACGGTAATATATCTAAGCAATGATTGAACATTCATTACCGAGCAACGAAAGTTTGAATTTTGATGAGCTGCTAGAGAGAGCACTCCTCATTTTGTTTTCCATACACCTGCGCCACATACCGCCCACGCCCATCACCATGCCCCAAATCCATCGCCACCATTGCCAGCGTTTCTTTCTTGCTGAATCCCTGCGCCCTATAGTGACGAATGGCATCTTGCGCCCACGCATAGCGCAGTGAATGCGGAGAATATGCACCAGTCAGCCCCATACGTATAGCCTGGTTGTGCCAGTAATCCATCGCGCTTTTCAGATCCGGCTTGTCGATCAGTCGACCATTACGGCTTTCTGCAATAGCCAGTGCATTATCTAGCGCCTTTCTGACTGCGCTAGAATCCAGAATCACCGTTTCGCGAGGCCGCCCGCCTTTGGTGCCAAAAACCACAGTCAGGCGCGTATCGCCGCGCTCAATGGCCTGTTTCCAAGTTTTCAGTGATTGCACGCTTTGTACCGCTTCCTGCGAACGTAAGCCCATCAGCCTTGAGAGTTCCAGCGCAGCCGCCAGACCCGGATCTTTTACACGGGCCATTTCCAGCACATGGCGACAATGCTCCGGTGTAATAGCCCGTCGCGTACCGTTGCGCGATGCACCAGACAAACCCAGCGATTTATTAGTCAGCCGCTCATGCTCTGCCACCTGCTTACGCCCGGCCTGTTGCAGCACAGCACGTAACGAGGCCATTTCATTTTGCAACGTTCGTTTGCCGATCCCCTGCGCCAGCCTTTCATGAATGTAACTTTCAATGTGCCGAACCTTAATCTGCGCCACCTTCTGGATCTGGACGTTCAACGCCCGTAAGTGGTGGTCGAAACGCTGTACGATATGGATGCGATCGTTCACCGTTTTAAGGCTACCGCCACAGTGTTTTGCCAGCGCCTTCATTTCACCGCCTAACTTGCCCATAGACTCTCCCTCAATTTTGAGAACACAAACAGTCTCCGGCGTATGCTTTTTGGCTGCGCCAGAACGATACCTTCACGCCGGAGTGGCAGTTTGTTGAGGTATAGGGAGTTTCAGACTGTACGCGGTACAGGCTGCCTGCGTGAGCAGGGGATTCTCCGGGGCATCATGCCCCCCTCGGTATCGATCTTTTTCTCCTTTTTATTGCTGACAGCGGCCATAAAAAGGCGTGTCAGATTTGGGAATGAGCGCCGGAACCCTGAAGACAGGGGGATGGCACGGTGTGGTGGTTGTGCGTCACTTTGTCGCTTTGCGCGACGAAAGTGACGCACTGGTCGGGTGCAGTACGCGAAAGATCGCGGATTCTGGTGCAGTTTTACGGTCACGCGGCAGCAAAGCCTTGCGGCAATGCAGGCCGCAGCCCGTAAAGTAAAAGGCACTGATGTGGCAGCAGGTGCAGGTTTACCGGAGCGTTTCCGGCGCAGTGCAATATTGGCCAGAGATCTGGCGCAGATAAAAAAGCGCTGATAATCAGCAAGTACAGAGGAACCGGGAAATCGTGAGACTTCCAGTCGGATGGAAACACAGCCAGCAAACTGGCGCAGTGAAAGGATGTATCGTATATAACTCTCAACCTCTGCCGCAGTATCTGCGGCCCGGCATTTTTGCAGAGGCCCTGCCGGTAAAATGGCAACCATCTCCTGACAGATCAGGCGCTTCTTTCAGGTCGTGAAGCTTTGGGTGCTGTCGACGACAGCATAGGGCAGGAGGGAGATTACAGCCGTTTTACGCGAATGAAAAGGGGAAACCTTTTTTTCGGGAATTGAGTTGTTTGTAGATTTTTTCGCAATTTTATGAATGACACTCTGCCGCGCTTCGCTTGTCTTCTCCCGCTCTTCCGCCAGCAGAGCTGACAGAAGAGCGGGAGAGCCGGTTTAGCTTCAACGGTATTCTGGCTTTCGGTAACGGGACGGCCAGATCTGTTCAGGCGCAATGCCCAATTCTTCGGCTATCAGCCTTTCGCCTTTAGGCCAGTGTCTCATAAGCGCGTTTGCCAATGTGGAAGATGACAAACCCGCCTTGCGTGAAACGGCAGCGAGCGAGGTTCCTTTCTTTCTTAACCCGGCGATGATGTCTGCCGGGTGCCAGTCCTTATCAATCATTTCCATCTCCCTTGTTCTGTAGTTTCAAATAAACGCCATTTGTTCAGGATATCTAAACAACTACGATGTTAAGTAATACTAAACATTAAGTCAATATATGATCATTGATGGTGTAATTTGATGCTTCCCGTTCGTCTCAAAACAGCCCGGTTACACGCTCGTCTGACTCAGGAAAAGCTGGGTGTTCTTGCTGGTATTGAGGAAGAAACTGCACGTTCTCGCGTATCTCAGTACGAGGGAGGGATACATCGCCCGACGTTTGAAATGATGTGCGCATTCGCGAAGGTGCTTAATGTGCCGGAATGTTATTTCTACGCGGTTAATGATGATTTCGCTGAAATGATTCTGAAGCTTTATCAGGAATATTCGAACTATTCCTGATAGCAATATATATATATCCACTAGTGTTGTTCAGGAAGTCTAAGCACCTCATCTGTAAAGTAATGCTAAACATGCTGTCAATATTCTTTATTGATGGTGTCGCTATGCTGCCTGGTCGTCTTAAAACTGCTCGTTTACGGGCAAATTTTACTCAGGAAAAATTAGGTGTACTGGCTGGTATTGAAGAAGCTACCGCTCGGTCCCGCATATCTCAGTATGAAAGCGGTATACACCGCCCGACATTTGAAATGATGTGTGCATTTGCCAAAGTGCTCAACGTACCGGAGTGCTATTTCTATACGGTCGATGATAATTTTGCCGAAGCGGTACTGGATCTTTATGTCCGGTGGGAAAGTAAATCCTGATTAGAAAATAACTTTGCCCCTGAACAGGGGCAAAGGGCTGGCTTCCGTTAATTAACGGAAAAATTAAGCGCTATATTTTTATTACGACACGTTTTTCAGGGGGGCAGCGTACTGATAAGGTGAAATATACCCGCCGAGATTCGCATCCAAATAATCCGCCCACCACTGCATCATCGCAGTGCGCTCCTCCAGATACTCAGCTTTATGGATATAAGCAGCGCGGACGCTGTTTCTTTCCTGATGGCTCATTTGTTTTTCAATGGCTTCTTTGCTCCACAACCCCGATTCACTCAGCGCGCTGCACGCCATCGCCCGGAAACCATGTCCGCAGACGTCTTTTTTGGTGTCGTAGCCCATCACACGCAGCGCCTTGTTAACGGTGCCGTCGCTCATGCATTTATCCTGATCGTATTCGCCGGGGAAAATAAACGACAGATGGCCGGAGAGTGCTTCAATTTGCTTTAAGACAGCAATAGCCTGATCGGACAACGGAACGATGTGCTGCGTTTTCATTTTTGTACCGCGATGAGAGAAGCGCACATTTTCGATCTGCTCCCGTTCTTCCGGGATTATCCAGAGTTTTTGATGCCAGTCGACTTCACTCCAGCGGGCAAAGCGCAGTTCGCTGGAGCGCACGAAGAACAGCAGCGACAGCTTAAGGGCGTATTTTGTCAGCAGCCTGCCGCAGTAGCGATCCGTCCGGGACAGAAGTTCAGGCAGTTTGTCCAGCGGCAGGGCCGGGTAATGGCTGGTTTCTGGTGGGGTAAATTCGCCGTCCAGATCAAGCGCCGGGTTTGACCTGATTAACTGCTTCTTCACTGCATAGCGCATGATTTCAGTGACATAGTTTTTCAGCCGGGCGGTAATTTCCAGAAAACCTTTGCTCTCGACTTTGCGCAGGGTAAACAGCAAATCCTCCGTGACGATCTGATCGATGAATTTATCCCCGATATCCGGGAAAACGTACATTTCCAGCCTGCGCTGGATGGTTGTAGCATAATGTGCAGACCAGCGTTTGTGATCGGCGTGCCAGTTCATGGCGATCTGCTGGAATGTCTGCCCGTTTTTCTTTTTCTGCTGTGCGATCTTTTTATCAGCAGAAGGATCGGCCCCTTCACGAACTTTAGCGCGTGCGGCATCGCGCAGCTGGCGCGCCTTAAACAAAGAAACATCCGGGTAGGGGCCAAAGGCCAGCTTTTTCTCTTTCCCGTCGATGCGGTACTTCATGTACCAGAGCTTTGAGCCGTTGGGTTTGATCAGCAGGTACAGTCCTGAACAGTCTGTAAGCTTGTAGGATTTATCGGTGGGTTTGATCTTGCGGATAGCGGTATCGGTTAATGCCATAGGTGGGGGCTCCATTTTCTCAACGAACCGTGAGGCCCTCGATTAAGCCCCCAAAAACTATGAATGTCAAAAAACCCGGTAGTCCTTCGCAGGGCAACCGGGTAAAGATAAGTTCTTGTTTTTTAAACGTATCCGGACTCGCTGGGATGTCCCGAAACTAAAATTTGGCTCCTCTGACTGGACTCGAACCAGTGACATACGGATTAACA
>ENA-UOZX01000558-UOZX01000558.1-food-metagenome-genome-assembly--contig:-NODE-558-length-12504-cov-205.861595_pt1 | contig 12504 bp, 7 predicted proteins | sample MGYA00249884_ERZ772741 | MGnify/ENA primary metagenome ERZ772741 (study PRJEB29005, sample SAMN08379464) | food metagenome | isolation source: cheese - non spiked | study: EMG produced TPA metagenomics...
TTTTTTTATCGAATTTAAACGTATTAAACAGAGTGGGTAATGCGTTAAAAATAGTATTAATAACGTTCATATGTCCACTATTATAGGCAGTCAACATTTCTGTTCTATGTAGTTCTGGCATTTTCTGGAGTTGAATCATCAGTTGCGTAAGTTGGTGATTCTGACCAATTGCCATTAGCAAATTCATCGTTGCAGGTGATAATGGAGGGGTTATTTCATCCACAGATCCTTTTAACATCAATAGCTGTTCTTTCGGAAGTGCTGGAATTATTGCAACAGATTGGTTAATAACATGATCATTTGACCATTTCAGGAGGCTATAATCTACATTCATAAAATCCATCAGAGAATAGTGTTTAATATCCTCTTTGCTTTCGCTCATAATTCTTATTTTATCGTTAGTTACATTAGGATCATAAACCGAAACCACGTAATGGGTACATCCTTCAGTTGTGTTCTTTATTCTTAGCCGGGCCGTCAAAGCATGGTTATCCACCAATAATATGGCTGCCATAACACTGATGCCATTTGATTCCATCTTGTCAAAATATGCTTTCATAACTAGCCCGAAATCACCGCAGGCAGCAACGCAACGCCCCTCAGGACGGCTGGAAACCAACGCCAAAGTCTGGTTTTTGCATTTTTTGTTGAAGTGCGTGAGAAATTTTTCAGCTGAAGAGTAATCATCTTGATGGGGTTTGTAATCAACATTCTGATAAATATCATTAATATATTGTGCAGCAATGTGTCGGCATACTATACGGTTTTGGGGTCGCCCCGGAAAATAACATTGACCATTAAGTTTAATTCTTGGGAATTCTTTTTCTTTTCTATCTGATTTTAGATTTAATTTTTGTTTATCAAGAGCGTCTGAGCGTTGAGGTAAAATTTCCATTAGGTATTCTTCAAATATTGGAGCAATGGTTTGAGTGAGTGTCGTGTTTTCATTTTTATTAATTATCGTAATTTCTTTCTTATCAGCTTGTAAGACGGACGTGGAAAATTTAATGACAAAATCCTTGTTGCTAAAGATATGACGACCATTTTGTCTACAGTTCTCTGAGAAGCTTTTTAATAGAGGCGTCGCCAGCTCCTTGCCAGAAAATTTATCCTCGAGTTCTTTATAAAACAATTCACTCAGGGTTTGGTGTTCATTTGTCTGGGCTGTATTATTAATATTTGCAGAGAAAGAACTACGAGGGATACGAGTAATCATTTAAATATCTCATTGTTTATTGATGTCTTGAATTTTAACTATCAGAACAGTGAAAAAATTTAATATGATTACAAGTAAAGAAATATCATAAATCGCTCAATCTCATAATGCAGCCGTAAAAGTTTCGGTGGAATGAGATCTTGCGATTTTGTTAATAATTAAGTGGTTTGATGTTTAAAAATAATGCTGAGTTAATAAAAGTGTGTGAAGTGTATGACATTAAGTTATTTTGGCGTCAATGCGATTAACAGACACCCTTATTCTATTGCCACTCAGGTATGATGGGCAGAATATTGCCTCTGCCCGCCAGAAAAAGTCAGCGCATTCCACCGTACGCCAGCGTCACTTCCTTCGCCGCTTTAATCACCATCGCGCCAAACTCGGTCACGCGGTCATCGGTAATACGTGAAATCGGTCCGGAAATTGAAATTGCGGCAAACGGTTCGCGGTGCTCATCGAAAATACACGCTGCAAGGCAACGTAGCCCCAGCGCATGTTCCTCATCGTCAAATGAATAACCCCGTTTGCGCGTTTGGGCGAGATCTTCTTTTAAATGCACAGGAGACACCAGCGTTGCGTGGGTATAGGCATGTAACCCTTTGCGGTGCAGCAGCTTCGTCACCTGTTCTTCGCTCAGTTGGGCTAAAAAGGCTTTACCCGCACCGGAAGCGTGCATCGGCAATTTACCGCCGATAGGCGCGGACATTCGCATCAGGTGGGTACACTGTACCTGGTCGATAATAATCGCTTCGTGATCGCTTTGATCAAGCACCGCCATATTGACCGTTTCGCCAGACTCTTCCATTAAATTGCGCAGGATAGGGTGAACAATTGCTAACAAATTACGGCTCTGGAGAAAGCTGCTGCCGACCATAAAGGCATGTGCGCCGATTGCCCAGTGTCCCAGTTCGCCAACCTGACGCACGAAACCCTGCTGTTGCATCGTGGTTAGCAGGCGGTGGGTCGTGGAATTGGGTAACCCGGCTTGTTGCGCCAGTTCCGTGAGTGCCACACTGCCATTGGATTCGGCAATCCACTCCAGTAATTTCAGGCCACGCGTTAAAGACTGAACCTGTCCAGTCGCTGGTGCGGTGGCAACGGCGGGTTTTCTGCCGCGTTTCGCGGGAATGGGTGCGACCATGACAGTCTCCTTTTTCTGTATCGTGGAAATCATTTTCATTTTTATTGTTAGCTAATGCAATAGTTGCTGAACTGATCCGATGAGTTAATGTTGAACAAATCTCATGTTGCGTGGTGGTCGCTTTTACCACAGATGCGTTTATGCCAGTATGGTTTGTTGAATTTTTATTAAATCTGGGTTGAGCGTGTCGGGAGCAAGTGTGAGCAGCAAAGTGGAACAACTGCGTGCGCAGTTAAATGAACGTATTCTGGTGCTGGACGGCGGTATGGGCACCATGATCCAGAGCTATCGACTGAACGAAGCCGATTTTCGTGGTGAACGCTTTGCCGACTGGCCATGCGACCTCAAAGGCAACAACGACCTGCTGGTACTCAGTAAACCGGAAGTGATCGCCGCTATCCACAACGCCTACTTTGAAGCGGGCGCGGATATCATCGAAACCAACACCTTCAACTCCACGACCATTGCGATGGCGGATTACCAGATGGAATCCCTGTCGGCGGAAATCAACTTTGCGGCGGCGAAACTGGCGCGCGCCTGTGCTGATGAGTGGACCGCGCGCACGCCGGAGAAACCGCGCTACGTTGCCGGTGTTCTCGGCCCAACCAACCGCACGGCGTCTATTTCTCCGGACGTCAACGATCCGGCATTTCGTAATATCACTTTTGACGGGCTGGTGGCGGCTTATCGAGAGTCCACCAAAGCGCTGGTGGAAGGTGGTGCGGATCTGATCCTGATTGAAACCGTTTTCGACACCCTTAACGCCAAAGCGGCGGTCTTTGCGGTGAAAACGGAGTTTGAAGCGCTGGGCGTTGAGCTGCCGATTATGATCTCCGGCACCATCACCGACGCCTCCGGGCGCACGCTCTCCGGGCAGACCACCGAAGCATTTTACAACTCATTGCGCCACGCCGAAGCTCTGACCTTTGGCCTGAACTGTGCGCTGGGGCCCGATGAACTGCGCCAGTACGTGCAGGAGCTGTCACGGATTGCGGAATGCTACGTCACCGCGCACCCGAACGCCGGGCTACCCAACGCCTTTGGTGAGTACGATCTCGACGCCGACACGATGGCAAAACAGATACGTGAATGGGCGCAAGCGGGTTTTCTCAATATCGTCGGCGGCTGCTGTGGCACCACGCCACAACATATTGCAGCGATGAGTCGTGCAGTAGAAGGATTAGCGCCGCGCAAACTGCCGGAAATCCCCGTAGCCTGCCGTTTGTCCGGCCTGGAGCCGCTGAACATTGGCGAAGATAGCCTGTTTGTGAACGTGGGTGAACGCACCAACGTCACCGGTTCCGCTAAGTTCAAGCGCCTGATCAAAGAAGAGAAATACAGCGAGGCACTGGATGTGGCCCGCCAGCAGGTGGAAAACGGTGCGCAGATTATCGATATCAACATGGATGAAGGGATGCTCGACGCCGAAGCGGCGATGGTGCGTTTTCTCAATCTGATTGCCGGTGAACCGGATATCGCTCGCGTGCCGATTATGATCGACTCCTCAAAATGGGATGTCATTGAAAAAGGTCTGAAGTGTATCCAGGGCAAAGGCATTGTTAACTCTATCTCGATGAAAGAAGGCGTCGACGCTTTTATCCATCACGCGAAATTGTTGCGTCGTTACGGTGCGGCAGTGGTGGTAATGGCCTTTGACGAACAGGGACAGGCCGATACCCGCGCACGGAAAATCGAGATTTGCCGTCGGGCGTACAAAATCCTCACCGAAGAGGTTGGCTTCCCGCCAGAAGATATCATCTTCGACCCGAACATCTTCGCGGTCGCAACCGGCATTGAAGAGCACAACAACTACGCGCAGGACTTTATCGGCGCGTGTGAAGACATCAAACGCGAACTGCCGCACGCGCTGATTTCCGGCGGCGTATCTAACGTTTCTTTCTCATTCCGTGGCAACGATCTGGTGCGCGAAGCCATTCACGCGGTGTTCCTCTACTACGCTATTCGCAATGGCATGGATATGGGGATCGTCAACGCCGGGCAACTGGCGATTTACGACGACCTACCCGCTGAACTGCGCGACGCGGTGGAAGATGTGATTCTTAACCGTCGCGACGATGGCACTGAGCGTTTACTGGAGCTTGCCGAGAAATATCGCGGCAGCAAAACCGACGACACCGCTAACGCCCAGCAGGCGGAGTGGCGCTCGTGGGAAGTGAATAAACGTCTGGAATACTCGCTGGTCAAAGGCATTACCGAGTTTATCGAGCAGGATACCGAAGAAGCCCGCCAGCAGGCTACGCGCCCGATTGAAGTGATTGAAGGCCCGTTGATGGACGGCATGAACGTGGTCGGCGATCTGTTTGGCGAAGGGAAAATGTTCCTGCCACAGGTGGTCAAATCGGCGCGCGTCATGAAACAGGCGGTGGCGTATCTCGAACCGTTTATTGAAGCCAGCAAAGAGCAGGGCAAAACCAACGGCAAGATGGTGATCGCCACCGTGAAGGGCGACGTCCACGACATCGGTAAAAATATCGTTGGTGTGGTGCTGCAATGTAACAACTACGAAATTGTCGATCTCGGCGTTATGGTGCCTGCGGAAAAAATTCTCCGTACCGCTAAAGAAGTGAATGCTGATCTGATTGGACTTTCGGGGCTTATCACGCCGTCGCTGGACGAGATGGTTAACGTGGCGAAAGAGATGGAGCGTCAGGGCTTCACCATTCCGCTATTGATTGGCGGCGCGACCACCTCAAAAGCGCACACGGCGGTGAAAATTGAGCAGAACTACAGCGGCCCGACGGTGTATGTACAGAACGCATCGCGCACCGTTGGTGTGGTGGCGGCGCTGCTTTCCGATACTCAGCGTGATGATTTTGTCGCTCGTACCCGCAAGGAGTACGAAACCGTACGTATTCAGCACGGGCGCAAGAAACCGCGCACACCACCGGTCACGCTGGAAGCGGCGCGCGATAACGATTTCGCTTTTGACTGGCAGGCTTACACGCCGCCGGTGGCGCACCGTCTCGGCGTGCAGGAAGTCGAAGCCAGCATCGAAACGCTGCGTAATTACATCGACTGGACACCGTTCTTTATGACCTGGTCGCTGGCCGGGAAGTATCCGCGCATTCTGGAAGATGAAGTGGTGGGCGTTGAGGCGCAGCGGCTGTTTAAAGACGCCAACGACATGCTGGATAAATTAAGCGCCGAGAAAACGCTGAATCCGCGTGGCGTGGTGGGCCTGTTCCCGGCAAACCGTGTGGGCGATGACATTGAAATCTACCGTGACGAAACGCGCACCCATGTGATCAACGTCAGCCACCATCTGCGTCAACAGACCGAAAAAACGGGATTCGCTAACTACTGTCTCGCTGACTTCGTTGCGCCGAAGCTTTCTGGTAAAGCAGATTACATCGGCGCATTTGCCGTGACTGGCGGGCTGGAAGAGGACGCACTGGCTGATGCCTTTGAAGCGCAGCACGATGATTACAACAAAATCATGGTGAAAGCGCTTGCCGACCGTTTAGCCGAAGCCTTTGCGGAGTATCTCCATGAGCGTGTGCGTAAAGTCTACTGGGGCTATGCGCCGAACGAGAACCTCAGCAACGAAGAACTGATCCGCGAAAACTACCAGGGCATCCGTCCGGCACCGGGCTATCCGGCCTGCCCGGAACATACGGAAAAAGCCACCATCTGGGAGCTGCTGGAAGTGGAAAAACACACTGGCATGAAACTCACAGAATCTTTCGCCATGTGGCCCGGTGCATCGGTTTCGGGTTGGTACTTCAGCCACCCGGACAGCAAGTACTACGCGGTGGCGCAAATTCAGCGCGATCAGGTTGAAGACTATGCCCGCCGTAAAGGTATGAGCGTTACCGAAGTTGAGCGCTGGCTGGCACCGAATCTGGGGTATGACGCGGACTGATTCACAAATCTGTCACTTTTCCTTACAACAAACAGGGCGCTCAATGAGTGCCCTGTCTCTTTATTAATATGAAACACTTATACTGGAAACAGGCTGGAATAATCTTAGCCGGAAAAACGAATGTCAAAAGGCACAGTAAAGATGCCAGTCAGCGTGTTTCCGGTCCTTTGGTCATTCAATTGCTTCAGGAACATATAACGATAAGGAGAACCTGAACTCGTGTTAACGCTGCTTCACCTGCTTTCTGCCGTCGCCCTGCTGGTCTGGGGGACTCATATTGTTCGAACCGGCGTAATGCGCGTCTTCGGCGCGCGTTTGCGTACTGTCCTTAGCCGGAGCGTCGAAAAAAAGCCGCTCGCCTTTTGCGCGGGGATCGGCGTTACCGCACTGGTACAGAGCAGTAATGCCACCACCATGCTGGTGACCTCGTTTGTCGCTCAGGATCTGGTAGCCCTCGCACCGGCTCTGGTCATTGTGCTGGGTGCAGATGTCGGGACGGCGCTAATGGCGCGTATTCTCACCTTCGACTTATCCTGGCTGTCACCGTTACTTATTTTTATCGGCGTGATTTTTTTCCTCGGACGCAAACAGTCACGCGCCGGGCAACTGGGCCGCGTCGGTATTGGTCTTGGGCTGATTTTGCTGGCGCTGGAGTTGATTGTGCAGGCCGTAACGCCGATCACCCAGGCAAACGGCGTTCAGGTGATCTTTGCCTCGCTGACCGGCGATATTCTGCTGGATGCGCTGATTGGCGCGATGTTCGCCATTATCAGCTACTCCAGCCTTGCTGCTGTACTGCTGACCGCGACTCTGACCGCCGCAGGCATTATCTCCTTCCCCGTGGCGCTCTGTCTGGTGATTGGTGCTAACCTCGGTTCCGGCCTGCTGGCGATGCTCAACAACAGTGCCGCCAATGCCGCAGCCCGCCGTGTCGCGCTGGGTAGTCTGCTGTTTAAGCTGGTGGGTAGCCTGATTATCCTGCCGTTTGTCCATTTGCTGGCAGAGACAATGGGGAAGCTGTCATTGCCAAAAGCGGAACTGGTGATCTATTTCCACGTCTTCTACAACCTTGTACGTTGCCTGGTCATGCTGCCATTTGTTGACCCGATGGCACGGTTTTGCAAAACGATTATTCGCGATGAACCGGAACTGGATACCCAGCTACGGCCTAAACATCTGGATGTCAGCGCGCTGGATACGCCCACGCTTGCTCTGGCGAACGCCGCGCGCGAAACCCTGCGCATTGGCGACGCCATGGAACAGATGATGGAAGGGTTGAATAAAGTGATGCACGGCGAGCCACGGCAGGAGAAAGAGCTGCGTAAGCTGGCAGATGATATCAACGTTCTCTATACCGCCATTAAGCTGTATCTGGCGCGGATGCCAAAAGAGGAACTGGCAGAAGAAGAGTCGCGTCGCTGGGCGGAGATTATTGAAATGTCGCTCAACCTTGAACAGGCTTCCGATATCGTCGAGCGCATGGGCAGCGAAATTGCCGATAAATCGCTGGCAGCACGGCGGGCATTTTCGCTTGATGGGTTGAAGGAACTGGATGCGCTCTATGAGCAATTGCTCAGTAATTTAAAGCTGGCAATGTCGGTGTTCTTCTCTGGCGATGTCACCAGCGCTCGTCGTTTGCGCCGTAGTAAGCATCGCTTTCGCATTCTTAATCGCCGCTATTCCCACGCCCACGTCGATCGCCTGCATCAGCAAAACGTGCAGAGCATTGAAACCAGTTCGCTACATTTAGGCTTACTGGGAGATATGCAGCGCCTGAACTCGCTGTTTTGTTCGGTGGCTTACAGTGTGCTGGAACAGCCGGATGAAGATGAAGGACGGGACGAGTATTAATATTGTGAATCCTGTAGGCCTGATAAGACGCGTCAAGCGTCGCATCAGGCACTATGAACAAGATGCCGGATCATGCATCCGGCAATTCACTTAAAAACGGTGACCAGCTTCTAGCGGCACCGCTTCTTCACCAGCCTTAAACACATAAGTGGTGTTCGGGCCACCCAGCGTAGCGTGACCTTTACTCACTGTGATCCAGTTACCTTCCGGTAGACCAATAATCGTCAGTTCTGGCGCGACGACCAGCAGTTCGCGAATACGCTGCTCACGGGTTTCACCTTTATGGCCTTCCGGCAGCGCGTTGGTGAAGTGCGGGTTGATTTGCAACGGGAACAGATTTAGCGCATCGAAACCTTGCGGATCGACAATCGGCATATCGTTGGTGGTACGAATGGTTGGGCAAGCAAGGTTAGCGCCTGCGCTCCAGCCAATATACAGAGCGCCACGTTTAACCACGTCAGTAATTGGTGCCAGCAGCCCGCGCTCGCGGCACTGTTTCAGCAACTGGAAAGTATTCCCGCCGCCGACAATCACGATCTCAGCATTTTCAATCGCGGCAACGGGATCGACAACGCTATGAATACCGGTGACAGAAACACCCAGCGGAGCGAGAACCGCAGCCGTTTTCGCTGTGTAATCATCCCAGGTCTGCGTTACGCCAGCGAAAGGGATAAACACCGCTGAGCGGCGACCCTGCAACTGTTCAGCAATTAGCGGCAGTGCATGTTCCAGCCAGGCTTTACCCGGCAGCGTCGAGTTACTCAATAAAAGCAGTTCCATTACTTCTCCGGTTAGTAAGAAATCACGGAAGGCATGCTACCACTGCGAATTTAACCACTTACTGACATGGCTCACGATGTCGCACATTGCTTCTGGAAAGTGATTTGAGCAGGTAACGAATTCAAGCCAATGGAAATAACAAATAGTTCGCTCATGACTATTTTTTATCAACCCAAAGGTACGGTATATTCCGTTTTTTACAGGAGAATTTATGCTGCCCGACTCATCAGTCCGTTTAAATAAATACATCAGCGAAAGCGGAATTTGCTCACGCCGCGAAGCGGATCGCTATATCGAGCAAGGCAATGTGTTCCTTAATGGCAAGCGAGCCACCATTGGCGATCAGGTGAAACCCGGCGACGTTGTGAAAGTAAACGGTCAGTTGATTGAGCCTCGGGAAGCCGAAGATTTGGTACTTATCGCCCTGAACAAGCCCGTCGGTATTGTCAGCACCACCGAAGATGGCGAGCGCGATAACATTGTCGATTTCGTTAACCACAGCAAACGCGTGTTCCCGATTGGCCGCCTGGATAAAGACTCCCAGGGGCTGATTTTCCTCACCAATCACGGCGATCTGGTGAATAAGATCCTCCGTGCGGGTAACGATCATGAGAAAGAGTATCTGGTGACGGTCGATAAACCGATTACCGATGAATTTATTCGTGGTATGGGGGCGGGGGTGCCGATCCTCGGGACGGTGACGAAAAAGTGCAAAGTCAAAAAAGAAGCGCCGTTTGTCTTCCGCATTACCCTGGTGCAGGGGCTGAACCGTCAGATCCGGCGCATGTGCGAGCATTTCGGCTATGAAGTGAAAAAGCTGGAACGTACGCGCATTATGAACGTCAGCTTAAGCGGCATTCCGCTGGGTGAGTGGCGCGATTTAACTGATGATGAGTTAATCGACCTCTTTAAGCTCATCGAAAATTCCTCTTCCGAGGCAAAACCTAAAGTGAAGGCCAAACCGAAAACAGCGGGCATCAAACGTCCAGTCGTTAAGATGGAAAAAACGGCGGAAAAAGGCGGTCGCCCGGCGTCCAACGGTAAGCGTTTTACCTCTCCGGGGCGTAAAAAGAAGGGGCGCTAATCAGCGCCTGCCGCGCGTCGACGTATTTGCTGACCAGCTAAATGACGCTTCAGGATCCGGTTTATAAGCCTGCTTTTTCTTCAACTGGCGGGCTTTTTTCGCTTCAGCCTCACGCTCGACCATTAATTTATCGATGTACTCTTTCTTAATGCTGTTGGTTTCGGAGTTGGTCAGTACGCGACCATGCGCAATCCGCGCCCGATCCAGCAGTGTTTTAAGTTCACGCTGCTCGCGTTCAGTCATCTCTTTTTGGGTAATACGGGGGAGTGCCATGATGGTGCCCTCAGTGAGCCAGAGAGTTCAGTGTACGGGAATTCGTTTGCGAGCTGAACTGATAATATTCCTTTGTTCTCTTCTTAAATATTTATCTTTCTTGATAATTGACGATAAATACAGATACAAATTTAGCGAAAAGTTTTCCCTCTACAAACAAAAATAATTTATTAAATCTTTATTTTTCATTTGGTTAATAATTTTTTCTCAATTCTGGCACGCTTCTCGCAATATCTCGTACGCGTTGAAACTGAATTACAAAGGGGGTCAAACCCCGTCGGCACACCAAGAACGGCCAGGCTGTTTTCCGGGCGTGTTCCGTCAGCCTTTGACGCCAATTATGGGTTCGATTCCCACATTCATTCCTGAAATGAATACTGGTTTTAACTTATTAAATAAAAAGTGAGGGATTGCGCAGTCAGCGATCCCCGATAACGTCGCCGATAAAGATGCCGGGTAACAGGCAAAAGGGAATTCCCCTGTCGCTTCGTGTCTGCTTCCGCGACGGCTGTTAAGCAAGGAATAGATAATGATTAAAAAAATAAGCGTAAGAAAAGATCAGCTGGCATTACTCTCCAGAAACGGCGATTACTACAAAGTGCTACATGCAGGCGAGCATCTTTTACCCTGGTTAAATACGCCAGAAGTCTTGCTGATTACGCTCGATGGCAGCGAAGTTCCCGACGTGCTGGCGGATTATTTGCGCCGCTTTCAGCCTGATTGGGTGGAGAAATATTGCCTGGTGGCAGACTTGTCGGAGATTGAAGCCGGGGCGTTGTATATGGACGGTATTTTGCAGGAGATCCTGCCGCCATCAACGCGCCGTTTGTACTGGCGTGTAGAGGATGATTTGACACTGGTGCGGATGAATACGCAGCAAGTCCAGGTACAAACGGAGGTGATGAATGCGGTATTGCAACCACGGCGCAAAGGGGCAGTTAAAGGCCGCGATGCAATACTAACGGTGCAGGTTCCGGCCTGGCATGTAGGCGTGCTGAAAATCGATGGTGAAACGCAGGCGCTGTTACCGCCGGGGCTGACCGCATACTGGAAAATTAACCATCTGGTTGACGCTGAAGTGGTTGACACCCGCTTGCAGGTACTGGAAGTCAGCGGGCAAGAAATCTTAACGAAAGATAAGGTCAATCTGCGGATTAACCTCGCCGCTAACTGGCGCTACAGCGACGTGTTGCTGGCATTTAGTCAGTTAACGAAGCCGATTGATCATTTGTATCGGGAATTGCAATTTGCCCTGCGTGAAGCGGTAGGTACGCGTACGTTGGATGAATTGCTGGAAGATAAACAGGTCATTGATGACGTTGTCAGCGAACAGGTGAAATCGCGCATGTTGCCATTTGGTATGGAGATTGCCTCGTTAGGGGTGAAAGATATCGTCCTGCCTGGCGATATGAAAAATATCCTTGCGCAGCTGGTTGAGGCGGAGAAATCTGCGCAGGCGAATGTGATTCGCCGACGTGAAGAAACGGCAGCGACGCGCTCGTTACTGAACACCGCCAAAGTCATGGAGAACAATCCGGTAGCGTTGCGTTTAAAAGAGCTAGAAACGCTGGAGAGAGTGGCTGAGCGGATCGATAACATCTCTGTATTTGGCGGTCTGGATCAGGTTCTGCATGGGTTGGTTAATATCAAAGGGTGAGTAACATGCCATTAAATGGAGTCAGTGCTGCGATGCGCGAAAGGGTATCGCAGCAGTTAAAAGAAATTGAACGGCGGTATGATGTGAAAGTACTGTACGCCTGTGAATCAGGGAGCCGCGGCTGGGGATTTGCCTCGCCCGACAGCGACTACGATGTACGGTTTTTGTATGTTCACCCGCTGGAATGGTATCTGCGAGTAGAGTCACCGCGCGATGTTATTGAGCTGCCCATCGACGACGAGTTAGATGTTTCCGGTTGGGAGTGGCGTAAGGCGCTGGGATTATTGAAAGGCGCGAACCCGACGCTGATAGAATGGCTGGATTCTCCGGTGATTTATCAACAAGATGAAGAAACGATAACGGCGTTTAAGGCAATGGTCCCAATGTGGTTTTCTCCGCTGCGTGCGCGCTGGCATTACTATTCGATGGCGCAGAAAAACTTCCCCGGATATTTGCAGGGCGACGAAGTTCGACTGAAAAAATACTTTTACGTGCTGCGTCCGCTGCTGGCCGTGCGCTGGGTCGAAGCGGGTAAAGGCGTACCGCCAATGCGCTTTGCTGAGTTACTGGCGGGAAGCGAACTTGATGCGCCGTTACGTGCAGAAATAGACGAATTACT
>ENA-UOZX01000559-UOZX01000559.1-food-metagenome-genome-assembly--contig:-NODE-559-length-12501-cov-4.473485_pt1 | contig 12501 bp, 9 predicted proteins | sample MGYA00249884_ERZ772741 | MGnify/ENA primary metagenome ERZ772741 (study PRJEB29005, sample SAMN08379464) | food metagenome | isolation source: cheese - non spiked | study: EMG produced TPA metagenomics...
AAGCACCGCAGGAGTTTTCGCTGGTTCGCGCGGTGGGCGCGGATGCGGGAACGGTTTTTGTCCGCACGGATGGCGCACCGCTGGACAGGGGCGTGCCCGGCATCTTCACCCGCGAAGGCTACCGGGAACTGTTTGACAAACGGCTGTCGGAGTTTGTCGCAGCCGCATCAGCGGACGACGCCTGGGTGATGGGCCGGGAAAACGCGCAAAAAAAAACGACTGATATTGTGATGAGCCAGTTGCCGGGGCAGGAACTCCCGGTTACCCGTGAGGTACGTCGTCTGTACCTCGCTGAGTATGGTCGCCGATGGGAGGATTTTATGGTGAGTATTCACAGCATCAACAGTGCCGGGGAAGACGGCAGTCCCGGGCTGGCGTATGACCTTCAGGTGCTTCGCACACTGGCCTCGCCGGATTCCCCGCTGATGCGCCTGAGTAAAGCGGTGGTGGAGCAGACCACGCTGGTGCCGCCGCTGGATGCGCAGGCCAGACAAAAGCAGATGGCCCAGCGTGCGCAGGACCGGCTCTCCGGCAATGTGGGGAAAGCGGTGCAGACGGCAAAGCTGTTGCAGGACATTCATCCGGAAGAGCGGCTGGAGAAATCACTGGTGGATGACCGTTTCGCCGCCCTGCGGGAAGTGGTTTCCGGGCGGACGGACAGCGGGCAGAGTGGTGGCGCACCACAGTTAAATTCGCTGCTGACGATGCTCAATGAGTATTACACCCAGCTCACCATTGCCGACAGCGCGCTGGCGGCGAGCACCCTGCCGGGCCGCATTTCGGCGGCGGATAAACTGCAACTGGAGGCGGCAAAACTGCCCGCGCCGCTGAAAAATATTCTGCTGGATTTAACGCAGCAGGGAACGCGCAAAATCAACGCCGGCACCGGTGAAGTGCTGAACGCGCAGATGGAAGCGGTGATCGGCGATGAGTGCCGCGACGCCATTGACGGGCGCTACCCCTTTACCGACAGCCCGCAGGAGGTCAGCGCGGACGATTTTAACCGTATCTTTGCCAGCGGCGGTGTGCTGGATGCGTTCTGGACGAAGCAACTGGCCCCGCTGGCGGACACCGCCAGCAACCCGTGGCGCTACAAACCGACCGAAGGCAACATGACCTTACAGGGGCCGGACCTGACGCCGTTTCAGGAGGCGAAACAGATCCGCAGCGTGTTTTTTAACGGCGAAGGCGGGAAAAAGTTTTCCTGGGCGATGCAGGTCCGCGTCGTGGATATGGACCCGGCTATCACCGAACTGGTGATTGATATTGACGGCCAGGTGCTGCGCTACGCTCACGGCCCGGTCAGGCCACTGAAAGTGAACTGGCCGGGGCCACGCAACGGCTCAATGGCGGAAATCACCGCCAGCCCGCGCATTCGCCAGGACACCTCGACGCTGCTGACTAACGGGCCATGGGCGCTGTTTCACCTGCTGGATGCGGGGAAAGCGCAGGAGACGGCGGTGCGGGGAACACAGCAGGTGGAGTACAGCTTTGACGGGCGTCGGGTGGTGCTGGAAATCACCGCCGGGCGAGACTTTGACCCGGTGAATCGCGGGCTGCTGCAACGCTTCGCCTGCCCGGAGAGGGCGCTGTGATACGCCGGGCAGTGGTGGTATCGGCTCCGGCGATGTTCGGCAGACTGCCGGACCAGCGGGACTACGTGCGCTGGCGGGTGAGTGCAAACGAGGGGCAGATATGGCAGGCGTGGCTGAACCAGCAGACGTGGCTGGGGCAGGGGCGGCATATTGTTCTGCCGGACGGCGCTGATACCGCGAAGGCCGGGGAAAACGACGGCTGGATGCGGCTTTCGCCGCAGGAAACGGCGCTGCCGGAACACCACCCGCTGCCGTGGAGTTTTGTGCTGTCGCCGGGATTTTTACCCATTGGCGGGCGCGATGAGTGGCTGACCGGGGTGCTGACCGCCTCGCGTGACAGTACGGGCAGGCCGTGGCCGCTGGTGATTTACCAGCGTGCCGGGCGGGAATGGCTGGAAGAGAGCCTGGATGACACACAGGGCTGGCTGTACTGGCTGGCGCGGTTGACGGCGGCGCAGGTTGCACCACAGGCGGAACGGCGCGGGCGACTGGCAGAGCAGGCCGACCAGCTCTGGGCGATGTGGCGACCGGGGCCGCGCTGGGCGCAGTGGCTGCGCGGCTTGCGACGTGTACCGCAGCGCAGCCGGGAACTCACCGGGCTGCCGGACGTGCCGGTAGTGGAACTGCCCGGTGTGCGCCACCTGCCATGGCCGGGCTGGCCGGACAAAATGCTGACGCAGGCGCAGCTGGGGCAGGGCTGGTTCTGGCAGCAGAACAGCGAGGGGCGGTATGTGGATGCGTTGCGGCTGGTGGGGGAAGATAAACATGAAGTCTAAAAATTAAATGATATAACGCTGGATTGTACAGATAAATAATATGTAGGAAAAACAATGAGTAAAATATCATATAACCCTGACAGTCCGTTGGCGAAAGATTATGCTAAGACGGAATTTATTGGAACTGATTTTATACAAGAAACTCTTCTTGGAGAGGTTTTGATAAGTAGTGTTACAGGTACTATCTGGTTAAGAATACGATGGAAATATACCTGGTTGAAAGATGGTGATGTAAAAGATGACTGGACACCGGAAGAAAAATCGTTATTCATAACTAATGCATATATGGCTGTTTGTTATGAATGGAATGGGAGGGTATTTTATTCTGTTTCGGGAACGTCAGATTTTGCCAAAAAATTTCAAGGAAAAAAGTTGCCTTTTTACATAGAAATACTTCCAGTTGAGAGTAATGCTCACTGGAACGTTACTGTGACAAAACTTAATCCTGGTGTTGATGGTTACACTTTTGTTCGGTGGGCGGACAAATTTATTCAGCTTGATTCAAATGATGTAGTAGCGGTGGAAAGGTGTCTTGGTAAGCTTCAGGATATTTGTCGTTCCCGTTCATCGGTACCTCATGAAATTGGGCATCTACTTTTGTTGGATGACGAATATTATAACGATGATGAATCAGATAAGGTAGATAAAATTTATGGCGAGGATGCTGATGGTTTAATGAATATTGGTGCAGAACTTCGACCACGCTATCTGGAACATGTATCTGTACAGTTGAATGCAATAATTCCGGATACTCATTTTTCCCTCATGAGCGTAAATGGATGAACAGGTTTATTTTGCAGTTGATGCTTTCATTTATAGTGGCTATTACAAGTGGGGAATCTTTTGCTCAACCTCCTGTATATGAACAAAGAAGCTATATACAGAATGGAGAGAGTGAGGATTTTTTTACCAAAAAATATGGTCGCCCGGCATATGAGTTTGTAAAACCTCGTTATGCATTTGTCGGGGAGTATTCTGTTGGGATTGAAAATACGTATCGCTCAATAAATCCTGAATTCAGAAATATTCCGATAAAGGAAGCGTTCTGGAATTTGAATGAGGATTTAAATTTAACGTGTTTTTTCCATTATAAAGATGGGCAGTGGCGGGTTATTTCTTATTTTTTTTGGCCTCCAGACGCTAAATTTTAATCCGATATTAAAGGAGTAAACACCATGAGTTTTGTATCTACGGGTAATAAATCTGCCGGGAGTCATGGACCAGAGATCACTACGCCGCCGATATCCGGAGAAAGTGGTGGTATGAGCACAGGTTCAGCTGCAACCGGTGTTGCTGATGCCGCCGAACAGATGGCAGAACAGGCAGCGGCGGATCTGTTTGGGGCGTTGCCAGAAGCTTCTGGGCTGGTAAAAGCGGCTGTTGCAGCAGCACAGGCCGCCGCCGCGGCAGGGATATCGGATATAACGGGTGCTGCTCAGGATGCGGCGGTGTCGCTTGCTGCCGGTGGACCGGGAGCGCATAACGTCACGGTAAGTGGTAGCGCTGTGCCGCCGCAGATGCTGCTTTTTGCCAGTATAAATGGTTCGGAGAAACTTGGCAGCCTGTTTACCTACATCGTACAGCTTAAAACGCCCGACACCCTGAATCTGGGCTATGTCTCCCCTGCTGCCAACCTCCCACTTAAACCAATGGTCGGCAAAGACCTGTGCGTCAATATCGAACTGGACGGTGGCGGCAAACGGTATATCAGCGGGCTGGTGACGGCGGCGCGGGTAGTGGGCCATGAGGGCCGCTCGGTAACGTATGAATTACGCATTGAGCCGTGGCTGAAACTGCTGACCCACAGCAGCGACTACAAGGCGTTCCAGAATAAAACGGTAGTGGACATCCTGGATGAAGTGCTGGCGGATTATGACTTTCCGGTGGAAAAACGGCTGGTGGAAAACTACCCGACCCGCACCTGGCAGGTGCAGTACGGTGAAACGGATTTTGATTTCATCCAGCGCCTGATGCAGGAATGGGGTATCTACTGGTGGTTTGAGCACAGCGAGAACAGCCATACGCTGGTGCTGGCGGACGCCATCAGTGCCCACAAAGCGTGCCCGGACTCGCCGCTGGTGGAGTGGCACCAGGAAGGGCTGAAGCTGGATAAGGAGTTTATCCACACCATTACGGCCAGTGAGCGACTGCGCACCGGGCAGTGGGTACTAGACGATTTCGATTTTACAAAACCACGTTCGTTGCTGGCAAACACCGTGGCAAACCCGCGTGAAACCGGCCACGCCACCTACGAGCATTACGAATGGCCGGGGGATTACTTCGACAAGGGCGAAGGCGAGATGCTGACGCGCATCCGTATGGAAGCGCAGCGCAGCCCCGGTAGCCGAGTTGGCGGGGCGGGGAATATCCGCACCCTCATGACGGGTTACACCTTTACATTGATGAATCATCCAACGGCAGAGGTCAACCAGGAATACCTGCTGGTACAAACCACGCTGTTTTTACGGGACAACGCGCAGCACAGCGGCCAGGATCAGCATTTTACCTATGTCACCACGTTTGAACTGCACCCCACCAGCGAAGTTTACCGCCCACAGCGAACCCTGAGCAAACCCCACACCAAAGGCCCGCAGAGCGCCATCGTCACCGGCCCGGCGGGGCAGGAAATCTGGACGGATAAATATGGCCGGGTGAAGGTGCAGTTTGGCTGGGATCGCTACGGTAAGAATGACGAAAACAGCTCCTGCTGGATCCGCGTCAGCTACCCGTGGGCGGGGAAAGGATTCGGGATGATCCAGATCCCGCGCATCGGCCAGGAAGTGCTGGTGGATTTCAAAAACGGCGACCCGGATTTACCGATTATCGTGGGGCGCACCTACAACCAGGACACCATGCCGCCGTGGGGGCTACCGGGCATGGCGTCGCAAAGCGGGATATTCAGCCACTCGCTGTATGGCGGGCCGACCAACGGAAACATGCTGCGCTTTGACGATAAAACGGGTGCGGAAGAAGTGAGGTTTCTTGCGGAGAAAGATCTGAATACCGTAGTGAAAAATAACGAAACACACACGGTAAAGGCAGATCGGACGAAAACCATCATTTATAACGAAACATCCACGGTAAAAATCGACCGCACGGAATTTGTTGATGGCAAGCATACCGAAACCATTAAAGGAGATCGGGATATTACAGTGACTGAGGGTAAACAATCACTGACGGTGAAAACAGGCAATCGTGAGATAAAAGTGGAGACAGGAATCTGCACGGAGACGGTAGAAGGGGATATTACTATCACGTCTAAAACCGGGGCGATACACCTTACCGCAGCAACGCAGATAAAGTTGACTGTCGGAAAAAGCACTCTCGTTATGAATTCAGACGGCACTATCACCCTCGACGGCCCCACTCACTTGGCGCTGAATCCGCAGTAATTCATTAATTTTCAGGGAAAAATAACAATGCAATATCTCATTAATGAAGGGCATTTCACTCTGCCGGGAAACTGGCAGGACAGCAGCATGAATATTCTGACGCCAGTACTGAGTGCGATTGCCGGGGCGAATGTTGTTGTTACCCGTGAAATATTGCCAGATGGTGCGCTGTTTGATGACTATCTGGTGGTGCAGAAAAAGAAATTCCGTACCGAACTGTCGAAAATGGTGTTCACCGTCGAAGAACGCTGTCATGTACAGGAGCGCCCGGCGGAATACTGGGAATTTAGCTGGGATAACAAGGGGGTGATGATACAGCAGTTGCTGCTGGTAATTCTGAACGAGCGACAAGTACTGACGCTGACCTATTCCTCAACACAGGCGCTGGCAGAGGAGGATCGTAAAGCGATGCGGGGAGCATTATTGAATTTTTGTTTTGGAATGCCGCAGGATAAATAACCCAGCCAGTTCAGCGGGAAGGACGAACAGATGACGGAAAAAAGCGCGCAGGAGAAGTTAGCGGAGCTGGACCAACGGGACAGTAATGCCGAAACAGTGGAGAGTATTGCTACCACAGGACATATTGCCAGTACTGGAATAATGGCTGTCAGCATGGTGGGAGCAACGGTAAAGGTGGGACTGGCAGCCGCCGCAGCAAATACCTGTGCAGCCGGAATAGCCAAAGCTGTTGCAGGATTTGGAGGCCCTTTGATTGCCGGACTGGCTGGCGGGATGCTGGGGGGATGGCTGGGCACCAAAGCAGGTGACTGGTTCATGGATACCTGGGGTAAAGATCACGCTGTTTCCGGCCCAACAGATATACCGGCGTGTGTGGGCCATCACATTGTTCATAACAATTCCTTTCTGGGTGCTATTGGTGGGTTAATCGGTGGACTTATTGTAGGGATTGCGGTGGGGGCTCTGGTTGTCGCTACAGGGGGCGCGGCATTGGGTGTGCTGGCTGCCACCGTTGCTGCCGGTGCCGGGGGATTAGCTGGTGGATTTGTCGGTGGCGCAGCGATGGTAATTGGTTCCCGCTGGGCATCTGAAACCGGGCAGATTGTAGAAGGCTCACCTAATGTTTTTTTTGAAGGAAAAGCGGTAGCTCGCGTCACTGATCCGGTTGAATGTAGTAAGGATCCGGGCAGTCCTCCTCCACAGATAGTGGAAGGGAGCAAAATTATTTCCGTCAACAGCCTGCCGCTGGCGCGTAAGGGCCATAAAATTACCTGCTCGGCAGTTATTCAGGAAGGATGTAAAACCATCACGGCTGATAAGACAACCGGACAGTATGGGCCGATTAATGCCGATATGACGGTGCTGGAGCAATCTGTTGTATCAAGTCTGGAAGTGTTAACAGCTCTATGGGGAGCAAAGCAGTTAAACAGAGCCGCAAATGAGCGTATCAGTCAGGGGTTCAGCGATCCGGTGGATACCGGAACGGGTGAATATCTGGATTACCGAACTGATTTCAACTATCCGCATATTTTACCGCTGACGCTGAAGCGTGCTTATACAGGCCGACATCCGGTTAGTGGTTTGCTGGGCAGTCGCTGGTTGTGTAACTGGTCGCAGTTTCTGGAGTTCGATAGCAACGGGAAAAACGTCACCTACTTTGATGCTGAGGGGCTATGTCCGGCCTACTCCACGGAGCAGGCACCATACAGTAGCCGTAACCTGCTTGTCCCGCACTATCGCCTCCTGGGAAACCGTGAGCGGGCTATTATTTTCGACGAATACTCACAACTGGGTTATATCTTTACGCCCATCTCCCCCAGCGCACGCCGCCTGCGACTAACGGCGATCAAAGACCGCAACCGCAACGAAATTCACTTCATCTATAACGCCATCGGCCACCTGACAAACGTAACCCACAGCAGCGGTCTGAGTCTGCGGGTGATGTGTGGCCCGCAGGGGCAGATATTCCGTGTGACCGACGAGTCAGACGGCAGCGAACTGGTGCGTTATGACTACATCAGCCACGGCGATGAACAGCGGCTGAGTGATGTACAGACCCGCTTTAATGGTGCGCTGCACTATACCTATACCGAACAGGGCTGGCTGAGTTCCTGGCGCGACAATGGCCCGACACACTTCCACCTGCGCTATGACGATGAAGGCCGGGTGACTGCCACTGGCACACAGGAAGGCCTGTATAACGATACCTTCCGCTACTTCCCGGAGGAGCGCAGAACTGATTACACCGATGCCACCGGAGCCACCACCACGCTGTGGTTCGATGAATCCTGGCTGCTGAAAAAACAGCGTGACCCGCTGGGGCGTATCACGGAGTGGGAGCGTAACGAATACGACCAGCCGCTGTGTATCCGCCAGCCGGGCGGGCGTATCACGCAGATAAAGCGTGATTACGCCGGGCGTATCCTGAGTGAAACGGACCAGAACGGGCGTAAGCGGGAATGGCAGCGGGACGAGTTCGGCCAGGTTACGGCATACCAGGACCACCGCACCACGGCGGTGTATCACTATAACGCCGAAGGAAACCTTATCCGCCGGGAGGTGAACGGGCAGAACTGGCAGTACCGTCATACCGAAGACGGTCTGCTGAAGGAAGTGACATACCCGGACGGCAGCCGCGAACAGTGGGGCTACAGCGCCCGCGGTGGCCTGCTTTCCCATACGGATGCCGAAGGCCGCACGACCCATTACACGGAAGACCGCTGGCTGCGGCTGACGGGGCTGGTGGATGCGGAAGGGCGCAGCGTGAACTGGCAGTACCGCCCTGGTGCCGATAACCCGCATGAGAAACTGAGTGCGGTTATCCGGGCCGACGGTGGCGCAGAAACCTTCCGCTATGACGGTGAAGGCAAAATCGCCCTCCACACCGGAGCCATGGGGCAGACCACGCGCTACCGTCACGGGGCATTTGACCTGCTGCGGGAAGTGGAAGACGCGGGCGGGCAACGGATACTCTGCAATTACGATGGCGCAGCAAGGCTGACGCAGCTTACGCGCAGCGGCAACCAGCAGTGGCGGCTGCACTACGATGCGGCGGGCCAGATGGCCGGGGAGGAGGACTGGTCCGGGCGCAGAACCGTCTATATCCGCGATGAACAGGGCAGACTGGCAGAAAAACACCGCCCGGACGGTAGCGTATGGCGCTATGCGCGGGATGAATATGGCCGGGTGACGACCATCAGCGGCGAGCATCAGCAACTGTGTTATCAGTACGACCGCCATGACCGGATGGTGAGCGCACAGGTGTATGAGCGCAGCGACGGCAGTGAAGCAGGCTATACGCTCACCAGTGAGGTAAAACTGGAGTGGGACGAACGCCATCGTCTGGTGGCGGAAGAGCAGGACGGCCAGCGCACGGAGTACCGTTACGACGAAGCCGGAAGGCTGGCGGGCACCACAACGCCGGACGGGGAAACACAGAGAGAATACGACGCTTCGGGCATTCTGACAGGCTACCGCAGCAACGGCCACCGGATGGACTTCGGCCATTCCCCCGCAGGCCTGGAAAAAAACCGGCGTTACCGTCCGGAGGATGAGGAAAGCTGGCTGGCGCAGACGCCGCTGAACCATGCGGTCTATATGCAGGAGCAGGGATACGACACCTGCGGACGTACGGCATGGCAAAAACAGGGCGCAGAGCGGCTGGCAGGCAGTCACCAGAGCGTGGCGTCGTGGCGACCGCTGGGCGAACACCGCTACGCGTGGGATAAATCGGGCCGCCTGACCGGGCATGAGGTGTGGTCGAAGACGCGCACGGAGCGGGAAACGTGCTACCAGTACGATGCCCGCGACCAGATAACCAGCGTACTGCGGCTGGACGCCGATGGCCCGGCGCAGGAAGAACGCTACCGCTATACGGTCAATGAGCAGATAGCGGAAAGCCGGATAAACGGCATTCTGTCGCAGCACCAGTACAGCCGTGAATGTGTGACACAGGCGGGCGACAGCCGCTACGAATACGACGCCTGCGGCAGGGTAATAAAGCGCACCGAACAAAAACGCGGCTTCCGCCCCCAGGTGTGGCGCTACCGCTGGGATGACTTCGACCGGCTGCGCGAAGTACGGACGCCGGACGGTGAGGTGTGGCAGTACAGCTACGACGCCTTTGGCCGGAGAACTGCCAAACGCTGCGTTATCCGCGCGGCGTGGAAACGACACCCGCACGCCGTCAGTGAAGTACGCTATCAGTGGCTGGGAATAGCGCTTTCCACCAGTGAGAAACGCTATGCAGACGGCAGCCCGGCGCTACGGGAGCAGTGGCACTACCGGGGGGGATTTGACCTGCTGGCGAAGGAAAGCCGGGCAGCGAATGACGACCGGAGCCATTTTTACCCGGTAGTGACCGGCCCGGACGGCGCACCACAGGAGATGTACAGCGCGAACGGGCGGAAGGTGTGGACGAAACACCGCAGCCTGTGGGGGCTGGCGGCAAACGACTCGCCGGACAGTGAGCGTGAAAGCTGCGATGCGGGCTTCATGGGCCAGTGGCAGGATGAAGAGAGCGGGCTGTGGTATAATTTACACCGCTACTACGCCGCCGGGACAGGGCAGTATTTAAGCCAGGATCCGCTGAAACTGTCGGGCGGGCTGAACACGCAGTCATATGTGCATGACCCGGTGGGCTGGTGTGATCCGTGGGGGCTGGCAGGTGAAAAATGTCCTACCCAAATGAAAACCATCATAGAGGAGGATTTGGCGGCGAAGAAGGGGGATGCGCTCAAAGGAAAACAAGCTGAAGCCTATGATGCTATTAAAATTATGCTTTCTCGTGGTGAGTCAGGAAAAAACCAGCATTCTTTACATGGTGATTTAAAAGGGAAATCAGCAGCCGACTTACCAGGAAGTGGTAAAGGAAGAGGGGGAGATAGAGTTTTATATTCTGAAACAGAAAATGAAATAATTATTCATGATATTGTTGATTATCATAAAAAATAGGAGGAGATATGACTTGGAATTATAGAGTTATGCAATTTAAAGGGGAGCTTGCTATCTATGAGGTATATTATAATGAAGCAGGTAAAGTTTGTGGATATAGTGAAAAACCAGTGTCTCCGCGAGGTGAATCCCTTGAAGATTTGCGAGAGAATCTTCTTCGTTATTCAGAAGCATTAGATGAGCCAATTCTGGATTATGAAAATTGAAACTGTGCTTAATAATTCTATACTGAATCCAATAGGGAACTGACAATGTCTATTGATATGATAAAGAAAATAATTTCGCCACCAGCAGTTATTAATGAGAAAATAACTACTGATTGGGGACGGTTAGAATCTGAACTCGGTATTCAATTGTCTAATGATTATAAAAACCTTATTGACGATTATAATGGCGTCAATGACTGGGGGAAAGCAGAGTCTAGGCTAGGTATTTTGTTGCCAGAAGATTATAAATCCTTTATTGATGAATATGGGATAGGACGAATAAATGGGTTCCTTTGGATCTTTAGCCCGTTTGTTGATAATCCATATATTAATTTAATCGAGCAAGCAAAGGAAATAAATTCGGCTCTTGCTGAGGTCAAACTTCATGGCGAAAAATTCCCATACAATTTTTTTCCATCGGAAGATGGTGTTCTCCCGTTTGGTATAACTGATAGTGGAGAGGTTTTATTCTGGAAATTAGAAAAAAATTGTAATTGGAAAATAGTTATAAATGAAAGTCGTGGACCTCTTTGTGATGAATTTGACTTAGGGTGGGCAGAGTTTATGGTTGAACTGCTATCAGCACGACTAGAGTCTTTGGTACTACCGAAAAAGGAATTTGCCCGTGTTGCTGATTTTAAATCACTTACGGATATATGAGTTTAATTACATCAGCTACGGAACATCAGTTCATCTACGATGCGGACTGTGACTGACAGAGGAACCGAGCGCGGATGGTCTGGCAGGAATGTTTGCGCTGAATGTATGCGGGTATTCTCCCGGATCTCTGCCTGCACTTACAGGCGAAAATCCGGGGATATCCATCTTATGGTTCGATCAGATCTTCGATAAAGACCACGCCATCAGCAGTATGCAGCCAGCGTGGTGCTTTCAGTTTTGCTGCAAAGAACCAGACCAGTTCACACAACAATCCCGTGAGGGATTGTTCCGTTTCCGATCCCTGTGTCTGTTCCGTCAGAAGCTGGATCAGCGCCAGACAATACTCACACAACTGTTCGGGGTCTGACTCAAAGCGCGGAAACGACGTTGGCAAATCATTAAGCGTCAGGCTGTCCACCAGATGGGGTGGAATGGGATCGTTCAGCGTGGGATGCAGAATGGCGAGACAGGCGCGAAGACGCCCATATAGCGCCATTTTCAGCGCCGGATCGTGACATTCAATCAGGGTTTCAGCGAAACGGTCACAGTGGTCGGCCAGATCGGTGAATTCCGTGGCAGCACTGAAGGGAACGCACAGTAAATCATAGTCAGGGGGGAGGACTGTAGCCATAAGGCAACCTCCACTAAGTGATTTTAATACCGCCAACGGAGAGGCTAATCTCACGGGTGGCGGAACCAGACGGGGTTAGCCTTACCGGCCTTAGTGACACCGGCGCGTCTTGCGACGCCCCCGCCTGGTCCGCCATTGAGGTGTGACCATGCGCACGGTACAAAAAAGGCGCAGACGCGCCATTATACCGTCACTAAGAAAACTCAGGAGGCTAATCCCGACACCTGATTTTGCAGGTGCGACGCAACGATACAACGATCGCTAACTGGCGACAAGTCCAGGGAAAGATCATCAGAAGTTCACTTTTTGTACTAAATAATTCGCATTTTA
>ENA-UOZX01000574-UOZX01000574.1-food-metagenome-genome-assembly--contig:-NODE-574-length-12237-cov-5.292070_pt1 | contig 12237 bp, 10 predicted proteins | sample MGYA00249884_ERZ772741 | MGnify/ENA primary metagenome ERZ772741 (study PRJEB29005, sample SAMN08379464) | food metagenome | isolation source: cheese - non spiked | study: EMG produced TPA metagenomics...
GCCGCGGGGCCGGTGTAGTTTATGCGTTTGAAATACGTGGAAATATCAAAATTATCGCTGTGCATAATGCCTCCTTGTCCTGAACATGTCGGACACTATAGATGGCGTGCATTATTGGCTGTATAGTCAGTTTTATCGAAAATTAGCCTGAACAGATACCATGTCTGCCCCATCCCCGTCCTCTCCTCACTATCGCCGTATTGCGGATATGCTGCGTCTTACGATTACGTCTGGCGCGTTGCGAGCCGGTGACAAGATCATCTCCGCGCGTAAACTGGCCGAACGCGAGCATGTCAGTCTTCCGACGGCGCTTGAAGCGCTGCGCTGCCTTGAGGCCGAGGGGCTGATTGTTGCACGTCCGCGTTCAGGTTATTACATCCACCAGACAAGCCTTCCGCAGCCTGTGGAGCCTTCTCGTTCTCCGCCAGGCCCGGTTCCCGTCACCCTGTCGGCCATGGCCCGGTCGCTGTTCAGCAGTTCAGAAGCCCGTCTGGTGCCTCTGGGTGCAGCCCTGCCCGATCCTGCGTGGCTGCCGGGCGAGACGCTACAGCGGGCGTTGCACTCCGCGGGCCGACGTCTGGACGCGCACGGTCAGAGCTATAGCCTGCCGCCGGGAAGGCGTGATTTGCGAAGCAAGATTGCCGCGCGTTCTGCACAGTGGGGAGCCCGTTTCAGCGCGGATGACCTTATTATCACCGCAGGTGCGACGCAGGCGTTGCGCCTTGCGCTACGAGCCGTGTGCCAGCCCGGTGATGTGGTGGCGATTGAGCAGCCAGCCTACTTTGGTACGCTCCTGCTGCTGGAGGATTTGGGTCTGAAGGCCTTATCGATCCCCACCGATCCTGTTGAGGGCCTGCTGCTGGAACCGCTGGCGGACGCCATTCGGTGCCACCGCCCGGCCGCCGTTCTGGCCTCCCCTACGGTGCAAAACCCTTTGGGCGCCAGTATGCCCGTCACGCGTAAGCAGGAACTCGTTGCCCTGCTTGACGCGGCAGATATTCCTCTCATTGAAGATGATGTTTACGGCGATCTTGTCGGCGAGGGGCAACGTCCCCCAGCCTGTAAAGCGTTCGACCAGAGTGGAAATGTCATTTATTGCAGCTCCCTGTCTAAAACGCTTGCGCCCGGCTGGCGAATCGGCTGGGTTGCCGCCGGACGCTACTTTCCGCAGGTTTTACAGGCCCGCATGGCCGGAGACTGGGCAGGCGCTCCGCTGCTGGAAGCCGCAACCAGCGAAGTCCTGGCGAGCGGCGATTACGATCGCCATCTGCGGCGGCTCAAGCGTCGCGTTGCGGAGGGAATAGACGCCGTCGTGGCGCGGGTCGAGGCAAGTTTTCCTCCCGGCACGCGTGTTAACGCGCCCGCCGCGGGTTACTTGCTGTGGGTAGAACTTCCTTTGCAGGTCAACGCGCTGGAGGTACATCGTCGCGCGCTGGCGCTGGGTATTGGCGTCAGCCCCGGCCCGCTGTTTTCCCCTGCCGCAGAGCTGTCTCACTTTTTGCGGCTAAACTGCGCAAACGAACCGACGCCCCGCCTGCTGAATGCCGTGGAGCGGATTGGGGCGCTGTGTTATGAACTGGCGGATGCGCGGCCGTGACGGTCTGCGGTCCTTTTTCACAAATTGAGGATTGCGCGCTCTTTAACGACAGCGTCAGGATTGGCTCTTTTTATCGCGGCCAGAAAAGCCGTGAAGTTATGATTCCAGAGGGTGAGATTATTATAAAACTGCACCTGCTTTTCATTAGCACCGTCACGGTAAATAACAATCCAGACCCGTCGGCTATTTATCTCGGTATTCCCCGGCCCGATTTTAATGATAGTAGCCAGCGCAATCTTACGGGTGGCGTTGTTTTTAACTTCATATAAAAACTGGTCATCATAAAACCATGTTTTACCTGCATTCCCACCAAAATTTGAGGGGTTAGCAGATATCTTTTTCATCCCGTTATGATCTGAAATAAGGCGCTTTGCCTGGCGAATACGTCTGACAACAAATCTTAACAGGATGAAAAGCGCAATGAGGGGCAGCGCGACTGATATCATTTTTAGGCTCTCGTACATATCCCTGCCCCGTCATACATTCTTATTAACGCCGTGAGTATAACGCGGCGATCGTTTATGACAATATCCTACCTTGCCACCGGCAAATCTGCGTACCGCGTCGTATACGCCGGTGACAGCATCTCACGCTTCATCGCCCAGGATTTCTCAATCCCCTGCCCGGCAAACCATATCTTCCCTTTGCCGGAATGGTTTACGCTGTCGATTATCTCCATCAGCGCTGCGCTATTGGCACACAGGCGGTTATCATCAAACAAATTCAGCTGGGCGACGCCGCTGCTGAAAAAATCCGCCAGCATCACCCCCGCTTTCATATAGCGATACCCGTCAAGCCATATACGCCCCAGCGCCTCCGTGGCAGCACGGATGATATCGCGCGTGTCATTAGTGGGTGTCATCAGGGTGACTGAGGCCTGGTTGCCGTAATAAATTTCGTTGTCGGCATGCGGGCTGGTGCGCACAAACACGCTGATAAAGCGGCAATACTGATGCTCGCCGCGCAGTTTTTCGGCGGCACGCTCCGCGTAGGCACAAATGGCCTGGTGCATCTCTTCGTATTGCGTAATACGGTGTCCAAACGAACGACTACAGATAATTTGCTGCTTCGTCGGGGTAAACTCTTCCAGATCAAGACAAGGCTCACCGCGAAGCTCGCGCGCCGTGCGTTCCATTACCACGTTAAAATGTTTGCGAATGACCCAGGAGGACGCTTCCGCCAGCTCCAGCGCCGTGGTAATCCCCATGGCGTTGAGTTTTTTCGTGATGCGTCGCCCGACACCCCACACTTCCTCTACCGGCACCTTCGCCAGCAGCTTACGCTGCCGTTCGCGATCCGATAGATCGACCACGCCGCCGGTGGCAGACCACCGCTTCGCCGCATAGTTGGCCAGCTTCGCCAGCGTTTTGGTCGGGGCAATACCGACCCCAACGGTCAACCCCGTATTTTTAGCGACCTGGTTGCGCATCTGATGGCCAAAAGCCTCCAGCGACATGCAGCGGCTGACGCCCGACACGTTCACGAAGGCTTCATCAATCGAGTAGATCTCAATTGCCGGAGCAAGATCGGTCAGCGTTTGCATCACCCGGCTGCTGAGATCGGCATACAGCGCATAGTTCGAGCTAAAAACATACACCCGCGCCGGATAACCCTTCTCCTTGAATTTAAAGTAGGGCTCACCCATTTTTATGCCGAACTGTTTGGCCTCCCGCGACAGCGAAATAATGCAGCCGTCGTTGTTCGAGACCACCACGATGGGTTTGCCCTCCAGATCGGGGCGAAACACCCTCTCGCAGGAGGCATAAAAGCTATTCACATCAACCAGTGCGAACATGTTTATACGTTTTGAGGGTGTGAGTGACAACGCCGAAGATTTGTAGCTCCTCTTCTGACTGGAAGGTAATCGGCTGATAGCGGGCATTATGCGGCAGCAACCTCAAAACCGGACGGGTCTGTAGCTCTTTCACCGTAAACTCACCGGCAACCGACGCCACGACGATATCCCCATGTTCGGCATTTAACGAACGATCGACCACCAGCAGATCGCCGTCGCCGATCCCAGCCCCAATCATCGAGTCACCACTCACTTTTATAAAGTAGGTCGCACTAGGGTGCCTGACCGCCAGCCGGTTAAGATCGAGACGATCCTCCACATAATCCTGCGCCGGGCTGGGGAAGCCGCAGGCGACGCGCTCCAGAAAGAGAGGTAATTCAATGACTTGATTAGAGTGATAAGAAAAGAGAGTGCCCATAAATGCTTTCCTGCCGTAATACTGTATATAAATACAGTATTACGGATTATGGGCCAGGATCAAGATGCTTTCCGGCGGTGAAGCCGAACGTATTGAAGTTTGAACGGATTTAGTTCAACGATCGGCCTACCAGCGTATTCAGCGTTTCCAGAGCGTCAGGCGGCAGTTGCAGTTCTCCTGCTGCGAGATTTTGCCGCAAATGCGCCACGGAAGAGGTGCCGGGGATCAGCAGAATATTCGGGGAACGTTGCAGCAGCCATGCCAGCGCAACCTGCATCGCGGTTGCGCCAAGGGAATCCGCGACGGCCTGCAGATCGCTGGATTGCAGTGGCGTAAAGCCGCCCAATGGGAAAAACGGCACATAGGCAATCCCCTGCTGCGCCAGTAAATCCACCAGCGCATCGTCGCCGCGGTTCACTATGTTGTACATGTTCTGCACGCAGACAACAGGCACCATCTTCTGCGCTTCCGCAACCTGAGTGGCCGTGACATTGCTCAGACCAATGTGGCGTACCAGCCCTTGCTGCTGTAACTCTGCGAGGGTGGAAAGCGGTTCAGCAATCGATCCTTCTGCCGGGCCATGAGCGCTAAACATGATCCGCAGATTCACCACATCCAGTACATCCACCTGCAGATTACGCAGGTTATCATGCACCGCCTGAGTCAGCTCCTGCGCGGAAAAGGCCGGCAGCCAGGCACCTTTATCGTTGCGGCGGGCCCCGATCTTGGTGACGATAGTGAGATCGTCCCGGTACGGATGAAGCGCCTCGCGGATCAGCTGATTGGTCACATGGGGACCATAAAAATCGCTGGTATCGATATGATTCACCCCCGCCGCCACGGCTTCGCGTAACACCTCCAGCGCGGCATTTTTATCTTTCGGAGGGCCAAATACGCCCGGTCCGGCAAGCTGCATCGCGCCGTACCCCAGTCGTTTAACCGTCCGCGTACCGAGCGCGTACGTCCCGCTTTTATCAATGCTGCTCATGTTGACCTTCCTCATAAAAATGATCCGGATTTACAACAGGTTCCTGACCGGAGCCCTTCGTTAAGCGCGAGTTAAATTAAAGTTTAAATTCTATACGACGATAGTATTGGTGTACCTCTGCCTCTTCTCTAACGGACGACCGCTATGCTGAAAAATCTGCACGTGATTACCGGTATTATCTTTGCCCTCACCATATTCTGTCTGCTGCAAGTTGTCACGGGAGGGTTGTTCTACTCCGCCGTCAGCAACGATCGCCATAACTTCCAGAACTCCGGCGTGCTCAATGCCCAGCAGGAAAATCTGAGCGACAGCGTAAACACGCTGGTAAAAACGCGCGTCACCGTGACCCGCGTGGCGATCCGCTACCTGAAAAACCAGCGCGATCCGGCTTCCCTTGCCGCGATCAACAAACTGCTTGATACCGCAAGTAACTCGCTGGCTAAAGCAGAAACCTATAACAAAGCGTGGCAGAAACTGCCGCAGGTTAACGGCCAGAATGCGGCGTTAACTGACGAGATGCAAAAATCCTGGAATCAGATGCATGAGGTCATGCGTTTGTCGATTCAGTATCTTCGCGCCGACAACTACCAGGCCTATGGCGATCTGGATGCTCAGCAGGCTCAGGATGATATGGAAGCGGTCTATAACCGCTGGCGCGCCGAAAACAACACGCTGCTGAAAGCGGCAACCGAAGAGAACCAAAGCAGCTTTACGCAAATGCAGTGGACGCTGGCAGTCATTTTCCTGGCCGTTATCGCCGTGCTGGTGGTCATCTGGCAGGGGTTACAACACCTGCTGTTAAAACCACTCAACACCATTATGAACCATATTCGCGCCATTGCGGGGGGCGACCTGACGCAGAATATCGCGCTCTCTGGCCGCAATGAAATGGGTCAACTGGCCGCAGGCCTGCATGAGATGCAACAATCTCTGGTGACTACCGTCAGCGCCGTGCGCGGCAGTACCGACTCCATCTACACCGGCGCAGGTGAAATTGCCGCAGGCAGCAACGATCTTTCCGCTCGCACCGAAGAGCAGGCCGCCTCGCTCGAAGAGACGGCCGCCAGCATGGAAGAGCTGACCGCGACGGTTAAACAAAACTCCGATAACGCCCGTCAGGCTACGTTACTGGCGAAGAATGCCTCTGAAACCGCAGCACGTGGTGGCCACGTCGTGGATAACGTGGTTCGCACCATGACCGAAATTGCCGACAGTTCCCAGCAGATTGCCCACATTACTGGCGTGATTGACAGCATCGCGTTCCAGACCAATATTCTGGCGCTTAACGCCGCGGTAGAAGCCGCACGCGCCGGGGAACAGGGGCGTGGTTTTGCGGTCGTCGCAGGCGAAGTCCGTACGCTGGCGAGCCGCAGTGCACAGGCGGCGAAAGAGATCAAAGGGCTTATCGAGAACTCCGTCAGCCGGGTGAATACCGGTTCTGAGCAGGTTAGCGAAGCGGGCGCGACCATGAAGGAGATTGTCGCCGCCGTGACCCGCGTAACCGATATCATGGGTGAGATTTCGTCGGCCTCCGATGAGCAGAGCCGCGGTATTGAACAGGTGAGCCTGGCCGTTTCGCAAATGGACAGCGTGACGCAGCAAAACGCCGCGCTGGTGCAGCAGTCCGCGACGGCGGCGGCGGCACTGGAAGATCAGTCCGAACAGCTGCGTCAGGCTGTGGCCGCGTTTCGTCTGAACGGAAAAGAACACGCGGTCGCCTCACGTCCGGCAAATGTGAAAACGCCGCAGCTACTGCGTCCGGCAACGGCTAACGCCACGCCTGACAGTCACTGGGAAACCTTCTGAGTCACAGGCGGGCGATCGCCTCGCCCGCGAAAACCGCCTTAACGGCTGCGCTTGGCGTGCCGTTCCCTGTTCTCCTGTTTCGCTTCATCGGATTTCCGCAGTGAAACGTAACATGCCCCGCTGCCGCCGTGATGCGGCAGCGCCACGCAGAAAGCCTGCACTTCCTCGAACTCAGTTAACCAGCGTGCCAGATAGCTGCGCACCACATTGGGATGCGAATTCTGTTCGCGCCCTTTCCCGTGAATGATGATCAGGTTACGTAATCCGTCACGACGGGCCTGACTGATAAAGGAATACAGCATCTGTCGGCAGCGTTCGGCGGGCTGACGCAACAGGTTTAAGCTGGCCTGTCGGTCGTATTTCCCCGAACGCAGCTTCTCTATAACGCCCTGCTGTACCCCTTCGCGCTGGAACGCCAGCGGTTCTTCAAGGGGCAGGAGTTCCAGAAACCCCAGCGTCAGAAAGTTGTCCAGCTGTTCAGTATCCATCTCCTGCCGCGCCCGTGCGTTTCTCATCGGCTGCCAGTGGATATCCGAGCAGCGCTTCATGGGCTGGACATCCTCCATGGCGTCAAGAAAAAGTGATTTGTCGTCAGGGTTCATGGGGATCCTCCGGCTACTTCTGAGGGAGGTACTATACCTGTGCCAGACATGTGTCTCAATAACCGTCAGCGGCCCACTCACGGCATATATATTTACCCGGCGAATATATAATAAGGGTGATACGCACTTAAACCAGACTTAACTAAAACTCCAGTGAAGGTAAAATAAGTGATTTACGTTAAAAATTCGTGAAATCAATCACTCGTCAACCTGTCTTTTTTCGGAAAAGGTGTTATAACTAAATAAACCTGCCCCATGGAAATAATACTCAGGACTGGCAAAAGGACGTACTGCTGTGTGTACTGTAGGGTCTGTCTGATGTCGGGCAGACTCTGTTTTTTTATTTTGAATTTTCCGCTGCGTCTATTTTTCTCGCTTCCCTTCTGAATTGCGTAATTAAGGATTCGGCAAGAGGTGTCTGACGTGAATCACGTCGCTGAATTAAATAATACGCGGCTTTTGGAAGCGATTCGACAACCGGCAGAATGACGAGACGGTGCGCCAGAAGCGGGTCAGAGCCCAACTCCTGCGGCAGGATACTTAAAAAATCACTTTGCGCAACCAGGCTTATACAGGACGAAAATGTTTCACACACCACCCCAATTCGCGGTATTTGCGAGCGGTGGCGAAATAGATCTTCTAATTGCTTATAATAGCTTCCCCGCGGCGTCGGCATTGTCCAGTTATAATGCAAAAGTTCATTAATGGATGTTGCCCCTGTCGCCGGATGCCCTTCCCGGCAAAATACCGCAAACGGTTTTTCAAACAACTTTTCGAACGTAAATTCATGGTCGTAAGGCCCCTGATAATAGGTGTTAATGGTGAAATCCAGCTCACCCTGGCGTAATTCATTGATCATCGACACCAGCTGCCCTTCCATAATCCGCACCTTGACCTGGGGGTGTTGTGCATGAAAGCGCGTAATAACGGCGGGCATCAGGCTGCGTGAAACGCTGGCGCCCATCCCGATATTGATCTGCCCGGCCAGTTCCCCCTGCCGCTGGCGAATATCATCCTGCGCCGCACGCAACTCTTCCAGAATCAGTCTGGCGCGCTGGTAGAAGCCCTCGCCACACTCGGTCAAGGCAACACCTTTACTCCGGCGCACAAAAAGCTGTGCCGCCATACCTTCTTCCAGCTCTTTGATCGATTTGGTCAGCGCTGGCTGCGAAAGATTCAGCGTCCTGCTGGCACCGCGAATACTGCCCTGACGCGCGACTTCAACAAACGCCCGGATTTGATGAAATTTAATCTGAAATGTCATAGCCCGACCGATAACCGTTGTTTATCAGAGTAAAGAAACTGTCATCTACTTTAATGGAAAGGGATGTGCGAGGGTAATTCCTGAACGGTTAAAACTGTGAAAAATCGGTTAGTGATAAGTAAAAACTATCACAGCGTGAAGCAGTTCACATTTTTTAATGATGACGGGAAGAGATATGGACACACTGGCGCAGTACATCCAGACATTAACGCCGCAGCTGAGCGCGTGGCGTCGCGATTTTCACCATTTTGCGGAATCCGGCTGGGTAGAGTTTAGAACTGCAGCGAAAGTCGCTGAAATTCTTGATTCGCTGGGGTACGAACTGGCGATGGGGCGTGATGTGGTGGATGCCGAAAGCCGAATGGGATTGCCCGATGACGCAACGCTGGCGCGAGAATTTGCCCGAGCGCGTGCGCAAGGCGCACCCGAAAAATGGCTGGCTCCGTTTGAAGGCGGATTTACCGGCATTGTGGCGACCCTTAAGACCGGCCGCCCGGGGCCAACCCTGGCGTTTCGCGTAGACATGGATGCCCTTGATTTAAGCGAAGCGCAGGACAACAGCCATCGCCCGTTCCGCGACGGTTTTGCCTCCTGCAACCCGGGAATGATGCACGCCTGCGCGCATGACGGCCATACCACCATTGGTCTGGGACTGGCGCAGGTGCTTAAGCAGAATGAAGCGCAGCTCAGCGGCACCATCAGGCTCATCTTTCAGCCTGCCGAAGAAGGGACGCGCGGCGCACGCGCTATGGTTGCCGCCGGGGCGCTGGATGGCGTGGACTATTTTACTGCCATCCATATCGGTACCGGCGTGCCTGCCGGAACGGCGATCTGCGGCAGCGATAACTTTATGGCGACCACCAAGTTCGACGTGAGTTTTACGGGCGTTGCCGCACACGCAGGCGGAAAACCGGAGGACGGGCGAAACGCCCTGCTCGCCGCCGCGCAGGCCGCTCTCGCCTTACACAGCATCGCACCGCACAGTGAAGGGGCTTCCCGCGTCAACGTCGGGGTCATGCAGGCCGGAAGCGGCCGCAACGTGGTGCCCGCGAATGCGCTCATCAAAGTGGAAACCCGCGGGGAAAGCGAAGCCATAAATCAGTATGTCTTTGAACGCGCGCAGGCCGTCATTACCGGGGCGGCCGCACTCTACGGCGTGAAGGCGGAGATGCGTCTGATGGGGGCCGCCACCTCCAGCGCGCCCACACCGGCCTGGGTTGATTATCTGCGCGAACAGGCGAGCCAGGTTTCCGGCATTGATCGCGCTATCGATAAGGTCAAAGCCCCCGCCGGCTCCGAAGACGCCACGCTGATGATGGCCCGCGTGCAGCAAAACGGCGGCATGGCGTCGTATATGGTATTCGGCACGGATTTGAGCGCCGGCCATCACAACGAAAAATTCGACTTCGATGAACAGGTTATGGCTATCGCCATCGAAACGCTGGCGCGTACTGCGCTCAATTTTCCGTGGACGCGAGGTGTGTAATGCAGGAGAACTACGCTTTTATTGCCGATGCCATCGATACGCGATGTCAGACGCTAACCGATATAGCCGATGCCATCTGGGATCACCCTGAAACCCGCTTTGAAGAATTTTGGTCCGCCGAACGACTCGCTGGGGCGCTGGAAGCCGAAGGCTTTACGTTGACTCGCGAGGCGGGCGGTATTCCAAACGCTTTTATTGCGAGCTACGGCAGTGGGAAACCGGTTATCGCCCTGCTCGGTGAATACGATGCGCTGGCCGGGCTAAGCCAGCAGGCGCATTGTGCAACCGCGCAATCCGCCACGCCGGGAGCGAATGGTCACGGCTGCGGGCATAACCTCCTCGGCACCGCGGCGCTGGCCGGTGCGGTGGCGGTAAAAAGCTGGCTTGAACAGCATGGCGGTAGCGGAACGGTGCGTTTTTACGGCTGCCCCGGGGAAGAAGGCGGCTCCGGCAAAACCTTTATGGTGCGGGAAGGACTGTTTGATGACGTCGATGCCGCCGTCACCTGGCACCCGGAAGCCTTTGCCGGCATGTTTAACGTCAGCACCCTGGCCAATATTCAGGCCGCCTGGCGTTTTCACGGCGTGGCGGCGCATGCGGCCAACTCCCCTCATCTGGGGCGCAGCGCGCTGGATGCCGTGACGCTGATGACGACCGGCACCAACTTCCTTAATGAACACATCATTGAGAAAGCGCGTGTCCATTACGCCATCACCGATACCGGCGGGATTTCGCCCAACGTGGTGCAGGCCCAGGCCGAAGTGCTGTACCTGATCCGCGCCCCGGAAATGGCCGATGCGCAGCAGATCTACGAACGCATTGAGAAAATCGCCCAGGGCGCGGCAATGATGACCGAAACCACCGTGGAGTGTCGCTTTGATAAAGCCTGCTCCAGCTACCTGCCAAACCGCACGCTTGAGGCGGCAATGTATCGGGCGTTACAACACTACGGCACGCCGGCGTGGACTGCTGAAGAGCGCGACTTTGCCCGTGAGATCCGCGCTACGCTCACGCCCAACGACCTGCAGAACAGCCTCAAAAATATAGCCGCCACGGGCGGAGACGCCGGTAAAGCCTTTGCCCGCCGTCATCAGGAGACACTCCTGGTGGATGAGATTGCGCCCTATGCCATTACCGACAACGTGCTGGCGGGTTCAACGGATGTGGGTGACGTCAGCTGGAAAATGCCGGTCGCCCAGTGCTTCAGCCCCTGCTTTACCGTGGGGACGCCGCTGCATACCTGGCAACTGGTGGCACAGGGGCGAACCTCCATTGCTCACAAAGGCATGCTGCTGGCCGGGAAAGTCATGGGCGCCACGGCACTGAATCTGCTGCAGGATGCAGCCCTGCTAAAAAAATGTCGTGAAGAGTTCGAACAACAAATACAAGAAAAACCGTACGTGTGTCCGATCCCACAGGGCGTGACACCGTCACCTTTAAAATAAAAAAACACAACACAACAACACAACACTCTCGAGGAACGCCCATGAGTATGTCATCCATACCTTCGCATTCCCCATCCGGTAAGCTCTATGGCTGGGTTGAAAGGATCGGCAATAAAGTGCCACACCCTTTCCTGCTGTTTATCTATCTGATTGTCATTTTGATGGTTGCCACCGCCGTGCTCTCCGCCTTTGACGTGAGCGTGCGAAGTCCGGCCGATGGCAGCCTGGTGGCGGTGAAAAACCTGCTCAGCGTTGACGGGCTGCACTGGTTTTTACCTAACGTCATAAAAAACTTCAGCGGCTTCGCCCCGCTGGGCGCCATTCTGGCACTGGTATTAGGGGCCGGGCTGGCAGAGCGCGTGGGTTTGCTGCCTGCATTGATGGTAAAAATGGCATCCCACGTCAGCGCACGTTACGCCAGCTATATGGTGCTGTTTATCGCCTTCTTCAGCCATATCTCGTCCGACGCGGCGCTGGTGATCATGCCGCCAATGGGGGCGTTGATCTTCCTCGCCGTCGGGCGGCACCCGGTGGCGGGCCTGCTGTCGGCAATTGCGGGTGTCGGCTGCGGATTTACCGCCAACCTGCTGATTGTCACCACCGACGTATTGCTCTCGGGCATCAGCACGGAGGCGGCGAAAACCATTGACGCAGCAATGCACGTCAGCGTAATTGACAACTGGTACTTTATGGCCAGCTCAGTGATTGTTCTGACGATTGTCGGCGGGCTGATTACCGACAAGATCATCGAGCCGCGTCTGGGCAAATGGGAAGGCCGTAGCGATGAAACGCTGGAGACGCTGAGCAAAGAGCAGAAATTCGGCCTGCGCGTGGCC
>ENA-UOZX01000593-UOZX01000593.1-food-metagenome-genome-assembly--contig:-NODE-593-length-12062-cov-3.742067_pt1 | contig 12062 bp, 15 predicted proteins | sample MGYA00249884_ERZ772741 | MGnify/ENA primary metagenome ERZ772741 (study PRJEB29005, sample SAMN08379464) | food metagenome | isolation source: cheese - non spiked | study: EMG produced TPA metagenomics...
GGAACAAAAGGCAGGTCCCCGCAAAACGTCAAAACCGCGGCTCCCGAAACTCAACAGATGATGGGGGCTGAAAACATCAAACACAGGAGGAAACATGAGCGCATTTTCTTTTAACACCGCTTATCAGCCAACAGGCGATCAGCAGAAAGACTCAATCGCACAAATCGACATCATGCAGAATCGCGCTGTTCAGGCAAATCTTGCATACAAGAGCAGCCTGGAGGCGGAAACGCTGTTGAAACAGTTATGGCAAATCAATGATGAACTGGGGGAGCTGTTGGATAGCGTGGAAAATCACACGCCAGTTATCAGAAAAAAAGCCAGTGATTTGAGTGCACTGATGATGCTTTTCAGCCAACAGGCCGGTCAGCCTATGACCATGTTGTTGATTTGTTAATGATAATCAGAGGCAGGAAATTAAGCGAAATATGCACTATCCCGGGTTTGCAGCGACCGGAACGGTCGCGCCACCCTTGTCGCACCGTGGCCTGCGGCGAGTCCCGAAACTTAACAGATGATGTGGGCTGAAAACCAGAGAGAGGAGAAAGCAGGATGAGTACCCGAAATATCCACGAAGTTCCGCCATTTCAACGTTGCGGAAGCCGATCACTTCAAATAGTTTCTGCGTCAGATTGAGCGTGTCAATTCGAAAGTTTTTTTTTTGACGTTCAGTATAGTGCTGAAATATTTAATGTAGAGAGAATGGATGGGATATATCACATATGTTACAGATCAACGACCCGGTGAATCAGATATCCTGAGCGGGAATGCTTTTGCTGATCTGGAGATTCGTGATTCTGATGGGCATATTCTGCTGAAAATGCCTGCTCCTGAAAGCGGCTGGACACATGAAAGCCTCAGTCTTGTTCAGCCACAGAAGGTGCGGGACGGGGAAGAAGCATTTGATGCTTATCTGAATGGTATGTGGATCGGATCGACAGAAGTCTGAACGGACCATGCCAGCAGGAGACGCTACTGGCATTTTCTGGCATCCGCGCGGTATGCATGATGCAGCTATGCTTCTTCTTGCAAGTGACCCGGCAATTTGCAGCACCTGAATGCTGGAACTTCTACTAGTTATAAAGGTGCGTATAATTACGCACTTTACATAAAACAGTATATCCTATGGCAAGGCTCCCCAAGAAAATAGATCAGGAAATTAATCCACTGGATTTGCGCCAGTTTGTAAGTTCTGCGGCACAAAAAACGGCATCGGCATCCGCAGCAAAGCGGATAAATCTGACAATGATTGATGATGATCTGGATACAGAGCAGGAGGAATTTTACTCTATGGAAGTATGCATCTTTGATTTCGGCTTTATAAACTATAATCCCGCCATTACATGGACTGTGCCAGCTGTATTTTTCTTTTTAGCGTTGCTGGCAGGTATAGTTTTCAATATCGGCAGGAAAAATAATCTAATCGTTTTTGTTTGGGCAATGTCGCTTCCTGTAATAACAGTTTTCATTTTTATATTTCTGGGTGGTAAGATAAATATATGCTGAACCGCTTAGGTCGTCCGATTTGGATTCGTCCTCGTGGAATACAGTATATGAAGATTCTCATATTCGGATAAAGGCATTTGTACAGCAGACAGCGTTATAGCCAGTGATATATCAATATTACTGGTATTATTTTCATTTATTTCCAAGCAGGGATTGTATCTTAAGTTAACGTTACCCGCTGACGTCGATATTCTCGCGGAGAGAGATAACAAAACGCACTATGCGGATGGTTTTCATTGTAATATTCGATCGCCAATGCAAGGTTATGCAATGCCGTTCTTAAATTTTGTTTCGGCATGAGTGCGATGTAGTCTTCCTTCACCAATATTCGACCTTTATGTTTCCGCTGCGGCATTGCTGTGTTGTCTGTTATGCCTCAAATTCATCAACTGGCCTTCCATGCTGCTGTCGCGGCATAACATATTTCATTGCCCTTGCTTGTTTTTTATATTTCGATAAATGTTCTGTATTTTTTCTGCATAAGTTTTCCTGCGCCGATCCTGTTCCTCTGTGTTGCGAAAACCAGCATTGTAAGCGCCGACCGCTCTCCATGTTACTCCCCATTTTTTGAACGCTATTGCCAGGTAATACGCACCGGTATAAATATTCATGCAAGGATCTGTTACCAGGTGTTCCGGTTCTATTCCATAACGGGACAGTTCCTTAAAATGCTGGGAGTCGATTTGCATCAGGCCGGAGCCATATCCCGTAACAGGGTTAATACCGATAGCATTAACCCTGTTACGGGATTCATGCCATGAAATCGCTCTCAGTAAATCGGGATCGATTTTGTAATCTCTACCAGCCAGTTCAAAACAGTCCTGAGCAATAACATGAGATGAAAGAGTGAGTAATCCAATAAGAAGAAGTTTGGTCATGTTTTATATTCCATATTCATTATTGTGCATTAGTCAGAATGCCATTTTTAATAAAAAACGGCAACGTCCATTAATACTGAATCCTGCCCGGTGCGAATATTTTCATATACCTGCTCCTTAACATCAAAAACCCACACCCGTCGCAAGATTTGATCTTGCATGATATGTCTTTAAAAACAAATGGTTACTGTTATTTTTATGTGGTATTTTGGAAGAAAGGGTGTGATGTAGAGTATAACTATACTCTTATGACACTCTAATTAGAGTGTTGGGTATACTCTAATTAGAGTATTTTAATAAATTCAATCTGTTATGTAGAGTGTACTCGCGAGTATACTCTTGCTCCGCAGCCTTCCATACTCGCATCTATACTCTGCTTATTTTAATGGTATACTCGCCTTATACTATGGATAAATTTATTCAGACAATATTTTATATTGAAGATGGTTGTTGGTTTGAAAAGGATTAGCGATGCCACGCATACAAACTTTTGTCAGTAATCAGGTCCGTGAAGAAATTGAATCTCTGGTAACAGAAAGGAGGCAAGAGGGGGTGACGGAAAACGATGCTACGGTATCGTCTGTTACTTCAATGCTTATAGAACTCGGTCTCAGAGTATACAGGATTCAGAGAGAAAAGAAGGAGAGTGGTTTTAATCAGATGGAGTACAACAAACTCATGCTGGACAATATATCAAGAGTGAGATTTATGTGTAGTGAAATTATGAACATGAGTATGCTCAATCAGGAGTCTGTTGCCAGCGGTCATTTCACGATTGAAAAGATTAAGCCTGCTATGGAGAAGTTTGTTAATGAGCAGGTCGGTATTTTTTTTCATAACGATGACAAGACAGAGTAGCTCCTGTTATCTATATATCAACGCGCCTTGTGAGTTTTGTTGCACAAGGTGCTTTCATATTTTTTTCTTAAATACTGTGAAATTACAATTCTGCTTTTCTCCTCCCTTTGTATAATAAGTGGCGACCTCTTAACGTTTGATTCTAACACAAGTCATTCTTTTTAATTATCCCTGAGAATAATGATGTATATCTGTCGGTTGCTTTTTGTATCATCATTCATGGTGTGACCATTTTTATTTAATTATTCAGATTGAAAATGTCGTTTTTTTTGTGATGGCTGTCAAAAAATTAGTGTTTATATCATAATTTATTGAGGGTCGTTCTGAGGTTGGATATATTTGCTTTAAGGTGAATCAATAATTCCAGGGAGGCGAGTGTAGATTATTAAATTGATTTACTTTAGTCGCGATGACAAGGGATGCCCCCCTTGTCATCGCTAGCCACCAATAACGCAATCATTTTTAACAGGAGGTCACGATGGCTATCATCGATCCTATCCGTATGGAAATTTTACGCAAGGTTTTTCCTGAAATTAATGATATCAAGATCGAGGTTTTCACACTTTTTGCTTTTGGTATGACTATCAGGGAGATTTCTGTTTACAGGAATACAACTCATCAGGCGGTGTATAAAACGCTAAAAGAGTTATGTGAACAATACAATTCCCCCTCAAATGAGGCACTTAAAACTTTGTACATTACAAGGCTAGCCTTACATTCCTTTCTTGAACTAAGAATTGAACTCACTCCTGAACAGTAAGTGAGCTGATTCGTGGTAAAACGTGATGTGATCTGCGTCACGTTTTATTGTTGATTTAGATCAATTTGCGGTTGCATGAATTTTCCTGCATATATCTAAAATTATTTATTTTCATTGGGTTATGAATAGTGAAAATAGTTTTATCTGCAACTGGACAACCACTTTTTTTTTAGTTCAACATATATATAGATTTTGGACGTGTGGAGCGTTATTAAATGACTAAAAACATACCCCTCAAGCCTCGCCCTGCTGGTAAGTTCATTCGGGTATATGTGGATGGGATCGTTTATGAAGAGTTGAGAAAAATAGCCAAGAAGGATTCCAGAAATATACCCAAGACTGCTGCGCTTAAAATTGAAGAGGCTTTGGGAATGAAGGAGTAATTCAGGCACAGAATCATTTGCGATGGTTCTGTGCCGGATTGACTTAACCTGTCAATACCGCTCTGGTTTTTTTGTAAATAACATAAATGGAGTTTTTATGAATTTATCCTTATTTAAAGGCGGCCGCCCCGCGTCTGTAAAAAACCGTGCATGGCATTATTGCCAGATGGCATGGCGTGGAGTGTGTAACCAAAAAGCACTGTCCCGTCTGGCTGCGTTCTCTCCGCTGCTGTTACTGGGTATGGGGCAGATGGCCCATGCCACTGACCTGCTGGCGGGGGGCAAGGACGATGTAAAAGCGACCTTTGGTGCCGACTCATTTGTCATCATGTGTATTTATATCGCTGAAATCGTTATCGGTGTTGCGACGTATATCCGAACCAAGAATCTGCTGATTCTGCTGGGACTCGTCGTGGTTATTGTCTTCACCACCGTTGGCCTGACATTCGTCAGCTGATATGTCGGGAAACGATTTAGAAAAATTCCGTTTCCCGAAAACTCTGTCAGAGCAGAACCGTATTATCGGACTGCCACTTGATGAAGCCATCCCCGCAGCTGTGTTAGTGCTGTGGGGATTTTTCGCCAAGAAATATGTATTTGGTCTGATTATTGCGACAGTGGTCTGGCAGCTAATCCGGGCGGCAAAACGCGGAAAGAGTTCCCGCTGGTTATATAACTGGTGCTACTGGCATCTGCCTGTTGAATTATTCCGGGTTGTCTACCGCGTTATTCCCGACTCCAGTTACAGGAAATGGATAAAATAAAATATTACAGGGCCATCTTATGGAAATAAGCGCTCGTAACTCATCCACCAAAATTATTGCCATTATTATTCTGTCTCTCACGGCTCTGGTATTTATTCTGGGGTTTGCTGTTACCTGGCTGGCGGTGACTAACAGAACACTCATTCATGAACAGCGTACGGTCGTTACCCCGATGACCTATAACGCGCCTTTCGCGGTATCTGAAACAAAAGCGGATACCGAGTTTTTCCGGATGATGACGCTGTCCTTCCTGGCCCTGCGTCTTAACGTCTCCCCCGAAACGGTAGATTCAAACCACGCTTTTCTGATGTCTTTTGTCGAACCAGAAGTCAGAGAGGAATTTAAAAAAGTTCTGCAGGAAGAGGCTGCACAGATAAAGGCCAGTGATGTGAATTCCACATTCTACACCACGGAAATCAAAGTCTATCCCGTTGACGGACGCGTGGATGTCAGGGGCGTGCTGAAAATGTGGATCGGCAACTCAAAACCCACCACGGAATTAAAAAACTATCGTCTCCGCCTTAAGTACGCCGGTGGCTTTACCCGCATTGGCCGTTTCTATGAGGTAACCAATGAAAAATAACTTTCCGGCGCTGCTTTTGGGCACCGCCATGATGGTCTCTTCGCCCGGGACTGTATATGCACAGTCTCCTGCAACACTCAGCTTTCCGCAGGGGGGGCAGTTCCGGCTCAGTATCAGTAATACCGATCCCAATATGATTTTCATTCCGGGAGATAAAGTCACGGCCATCACAGCCCAGAACGGCATGCTGGCAGATAAACGACTGACATCTGCCGGCGGGGTGCTGTTCACCTCCGTGGCGACCCGGGCCTTCACGTTGTATGTGGAAACTGCCCTGGGACAAACCTTCTCGGTCGTGGCCACGCCCGTCAAAGGTGAAGGGCGAGTCTACCGACTGATGAGCGCAGAACCACCGTCGCGGCCCGAAACCCGCCAGTGGGAAACCGCCCAGGCTTACGAAAAACTGCTCATCGCACTCACCCGGTCTGTGCTGACCGACAAAATGCCTGATGGCTATGGCGAGGTGAAACCGCTTGCAGACGGTATCAACGTACCAGGTGGTTTTTCCGCTACGCCGAAGAAAGCATGGGCGGGCGACCAGTTACGGGTCGATCGTTATGAACTGCGCAATGCCAATACGTGGGGATTGGCTCTGCGTGAGCAGGACTTCTGGAAGCCCGGTGTTCGTGCCGTCATGTTTGACAGCAATGCACAGACCCTGATGGGCGGGGGACGGCTGACTGTCACCGTTATCCGTGAAAACGGGGAGGGAACAGATGGCCAACGTTAACAAAATCGTTCGTCGTCGTCAGCTCGCTCTGTTTATCGCGCTTGTGCTGGGTATTGGTGCGGGTGGGGCAGGAACCTGGATGGTATCCGAGATGAACCTGAAGAAAGCCCCGCCGGCAAAAGCCCCAAAAGGCGAACCTGCGCCGGATATGACCGGGGTGGTCAATCAGTCCTTTGACAATAAAGTCCAGCGTTCCGCCATTGCGGAAGCCCAGCGTCTGAACAAGGAAACGCAGGCTGAAATTAAAAAGCTACGTACAGAAATGGGAATTATCGGGCGTGATCTGAAAGGCTCTCAGGAGCGTATCCGTGAGCTGGAAGATGAAAATAAACTCCTGCAGACACAAATCGAAGCCGGGAAGAATTTTGACTCTCTCAGTGCTGAACCGCTGCCAGGGGCACTCGCCTCACAGGGAAAACCTGCAGCACAGGCCGGTGATATTCCTCACCCGACCACTTTCTGGCCCGCCGGTGGCGGACAGGCTCCTGCCGCCCCGGTGATGACCCCGGTTCAGCGTCCGGGAATGATGGACAGCCAGGAATTCACTCTGCCGGACATCGCTCCGGAAAAGCCCCGTTTCCCGTGGATTTCCTCCGGTAGTTTTGCCGAAGCCATTGTGGTGGAAGGCGCTGATGCCAATGCCTCTGTCACCGGCGATAAAAATACCGTCCCGATGCAGCTTCGCCTGACCGGCAAAGTTCAGATGCCTAACGATCAGGAATTCGATCTAACCGGGTGTTTTGTGACTCTCGAAGCCTGGGGGGATGTTTCCAGTGAACGGGCCATCGTCAGGACCCGCTCCATCAGCTGCAAGCTGGGTGATGACAATATCGACCAGAAGATTGCCGGTCATGTGTCCTTTATGGGCAAAAACGGCATCAAGGGCGAAGTGGTCATGCGTAATGGTCAAATCCTGCTGTATGCGGGGGGATCAGGCTTTCTTGATGGTATTGGGAAGGGCATTGAGAAAGCCTCTTCCACAACCGTGGGCGTTGGAGCTACTGCCAGTATGAGTGCCGGTGAAATCGGTCAGGCAGGGGTCGGTGGCGGAGTCAGTTCTGCGGCCAAAACACTCTCTGATTACTACATCAAACGTGCTGAACAGTACCACCCGGTGATTCCGATAGGTGCGGGCAATGAAGTCACCCTGGTTTTCCAGGATGGCTTCCAGCTTGAAACGCTGGAAGAAGCCCGCGCGAAAGCGGCTGCACGCAAGAAACAAAATCAACCATCAGTCTCATCTGCGCCTGCTGCCATGCCCGGCAACACGACGGACATGCTTAAACACCTGCATGACTTCAGGCTGGGGGATACCGTCGACCCAGCTACAGGCCAGGTTGTCACGCACTAAGCGGGAGCCGGAATACCGGCCAGAATCACACAATCCGGATCAGTCAGTGCCCTGAAAGACGTGAAAGGGATGGGCGGTAGCGTGTCCGGACAGAGTAAACAAGGAGAACCGATGGCTGACGTACTGGATCATTTACAGAAGCAGGAAGACCTGCTGAACCGGCTGCATATTCAGGCCGCCCGGCAGTTGCTCATAAGGGATGGGGAAAGCCTCAGCGAGTGTGAATGCTGTGGCAACGACATTCCTCTCAAACGCCAGCAAACGATACCTGGTGTACGAACCTGCACGGAATGCCAGCGGGTACTGGAAATCCGGCAAAAACACTACCTGAGGTGAAGGATGAAAAAAGGAAAGGCAATGTGATGGTGCCGGTGAAAACCGGCAGCAGTAAGACCGTCATCTCCCACACCTTTTGACGCCTGAATGACAAGGAATACTTCAATGAACAAATACACCTTTCTGCTGGCAGGCAGTGTCCTGCTGTTGACCGGCTGTGCCGGCGTTAAAAGCAACTTTGACTGCGATGCCACAACGTCTGATACCTGTATGACCATGACGAAAGCCAATCAACTGGCACGGGACAAGGCGGCAAAAAATACGGGAAAGTCGGCTGCGGGCGGACTGCCTTCCCTGGTTAATCTCCCGGCCACTTCTGCTGCGGTGATTCCGTCAGCATCCCGCTCCGCTGCCAGCATTTCTTCCGGTGTGCAGGTAACCAGCGACAGGCCGACAGTATCAGGCAGCACAGCTGCGGGTACAAACATGACCGCCACAACGTCAACAGTGGTGCCCGGGCGGGGTTGCGACTCGCCGGTCACTCCAGTTTCGCGTCCGGCTGAATCCGTGGGATTTGTGGCGGGATAATGCCTGAACGTGCGTTGTGATAATCCCGGCTCTGTACATCCTCTGCGCAGCCAGGATCGCATAGCCACCGTCTGGATTGCCCCCTGGGTGGACAGCGATAACGCTTTCCATCAGCCCGGTCGGGTCTCCTTTGTGGTTACCTCTGCCGAATGGCTTCTTCCGTCCCGCATAAACTAAGGAGAGTCAGGTGAAAAAATTTCTGAGCGTGCTGGAGAACCTCACGAATGCTTTCCGGATGCCGGATGGTGCATCTGAGATGACGCGCAATCTGGCCAGCCTGGATTTTCCGCAGCTGACCAGCGTCCTGCCGTATCGCGACTATGACCGTGCCTCCGGGCTGTTTGTGAACCGCAGTACGGTTGGTTTTCTGCTGCGGGCGGAACCCCTTATCGGTGCTAACGAACAGATTGTGTATGTGCTGGAAGACCTTATCAAAAGCAAGCTGCCGCGTAAGACGCCGATTTCCTTCCACCTGGTATCCAGCAAACTGATTGGCGGTCAGCTTGATCGCGGCCTGTCTGAGTTCCGCTGGCAGGGGAAGCGTGCGGATAAATTTAACCGTATCACACGGGCGTATTACCGGCGTGCAGCGCAGCAGCAGTTCAACAGTCCGACGGGCTTGCCGCTGACCTTAAGGGACTACCGTCTGTATATCTCCTACTGTGTGAAAGCCAGGAAACGCACAGCGGCAGTAATGACGGAGGTTGCCCACACACTGAAAGTTCTTCGTTCTTCACTGGATGCAGCAAAAATTTTCACACAGACGGCAGATGCTCAGGAACTGGCCACGCTGGTTCACGGGATGCTGAATGCCCGCCATGATCAGTTGTATCCGGACGACGTACGTGTCGGCAAATTTGATGAACTGCATCAGCGCTGTATTGATCAGCGTATCGGCATCGATGTCCGTCCTGACGATGTGCGTATCAGCCTGGCTGACAGGCAGGGCAGTGTGACCACAACACGGGCTATGAACTTTATGCTGGAGAATAACCCGGACATGTTCATGCTGTGGATGGGCGGCGATAACATCTCTAACCTGCTCAGCCCTGATCTGACCATTGCCAGCCCGTTCGTCATCACCATGGTAATGGAGGCCGAGGACCAGGTGGCAACGCAGGGGGAGGCCACGCGCAAGTATCTCGATCGGGACAAAAAAGCGAAATCCCCCTATGCCACACTGTTTCCCGGTGTGGCCAAACAGTCCCAGGAGTGGAAGGACATTCGTGAGCGTCTCAACAGCAACCAGACCTGTATTGTCCGCTATTACTACAACATCACCACGTTCTGTCCGGACACGGATGAGGACGCGCTGGTCTGCGAGCAGCAGGTCATTAATACGTTCAAGAAGAACGGCATAGAGCTGTTTTCCCCGACCTATATGCAGTTCCGTAACTGGATAGCGATGATCCCTTTCATTCATGCGGAAGGGCTGTGGGAAGACATCAAAATGGGCGGAGCCACCTGCCGGGCTGAGAGTATCCAGGCCGTGAATCTGCTGCCGGTAGTGGCCGACAACCGTCTGTGTCAGGGGGGGCTGCTGACGCCGTCCTACCGTAATCAGCTGGCGTTCCTTGATATCTACGGGGACGGGATGGGCAACACCAACTACAACATGGCGGTGACCGGCACTTCCGGAGCCGGTAAAACCGGTCTGGTTCAGCCTATTCTGCGCAGCGTGCTGGACTCCGGTGGTATCGCCTGGGTGTTTGACATGGGGGACGGCTACAAGTCGTTCTGTGAGAACGTCGGCGGGACATACCTGGACGGCAAGTCACTCAAATTCAACCCGTTTGCCAATATTTCCAACATCAATGAATCCGGGGAACGTATCCGCGATCAGCTGGCGGTACTGGCCAGCCCCAACGGGACGCTGGATGAAGTCCACCACAGCCTGCTGTTGCGCGGGGTTCAGGAGGCCTGGGAAGAACATAAGGAAAAAGCCCGTATTGACCATGTTGTCCAGAAGCTGACGGCTATTCGCGAGCATGATAAATACCAGAAGTCGCCGGGTATCACCAACCGGCTGGATGAGATTATCGAACTACTCGGGAAGTACTGCTCCTGGGGGATTTACGGCGAATATTTCAACAGCAACGAGCCGTCACTGACTGACGATGCCCGCTTTATCGTCCTGGAGCTGGGCGGCCTGCAGGACAAGCCTGATCTGCTGGTTGCGGTGATGTTCTCCCTCATCATCTACATCGAGGACAAGATGTACCGCACGCCGCGCAGCCTGAAGAAGTGCTGCACCATCGACGAAGGCTGGAAGCTGCTCAACTTCAAAAATGAGAAGGTCGGTCAGTTCATTGAGACCGGCTACCGCACTGTGCGACGTCACCGTGGCGCGTTCATCACCATAAGTCAGAACATCAAGGACTTTGATGCCGATGATGCCTCCGGCGCAGCAAAAGCAGCCTGGGGTAACTCTGCCTTCAAGGTGGTTCTCAAGCAGGATGCGTCGGAATTCAAACAGTACAACCAGAACCGTCCCAACCAGTTCAGTGAGCTGGAGCGCAGCGTTATCTCCAAATTCGGGGATGCCAAAGACCAGTGGTTCTCCTCCTTTATGCTGCGCATCAACGATACCTGCAGTTTCCATCGTCTCTTTGTCGATCCGCTCAGTCGCGCGATGTTCAGTTCAAAGGGCGATGACTTCGAATTTATCCGCCAGTGCCGGGAACAGAACATGGATATCCATGACGCCGTCTACCTGCTGGCACAACGCAACTTCCCTGATGAGATGCGCGAACTGGAAGCGCTTGCGGAGGCAGCATGACCACAGAGCAAAACCTTAACTCAGCACTGTCTGAATCCTCTGTTTCTGCTGAGTCAGTCAGAAAAGGGGGGAATATTAATGTTAAAGGGAGCCGGCGGGAGCAACGCCGTCGCCGTTGTCTGCGTAATCTGCTGCTGGTCGCTGCCACTGTTCTGTGCGTTAACGCGGCGGTCACGTCTCTGCTGATTAGCTGGCGTACACCGACGGTTGTGTCTTTTGATATGAAGGGCACGGTCGATCAGTTCACCGACCAGGCGGGGGCACAGTCCCTGAATGAGGCGCAGATGAGCGTCCTGACAGAACGCTTTATGCAGACACTTAGCACAGAACTTCAGGAATACCAGCGCGATCACAACGTCCTTATCCTGGTGACGCCGGCGGTGGTCAGCGGTGCGGCAGACATTACCGGTGAAATTCAGTCTGCAGTGGCACAAAAAATGGCCGCCGGAGGGGGGCAGTAATGTACCGACGTCTGCTCATACTGCTTGCCCTGTCCGGCATGGTACAGGCAAAAAACCTGGGCACATGGGGGGAGATGTACCCCATTGCCGAGCAGGACATGCTGACCACCATTCAGACCCGGCTGAAAGCAATGGAGGCCAGTGG
>ENA-UOZX01000613-UOZX01000613.1-food-metagenome-genome-assembly--contig:-NODE-613-length-11637-cov-4.451131_pt1 | contig 11637 bp, 10 predicted proteins | sample MGYA00249884_ERZ772741 | MGnify/ENA primary metagenome ERZ772741 (study PRJEB29005, sample SAMN08379464) | food metagenome | isolation source: cheese - non spiked | study: EMG produced TPA metagenomics...
TCGGACAAAGATGGGGATGGTTTTCCAAAACTTTAACCTTTTCCCCAATTTAACTGTCCTCGATAACTTAACATTGGCGCCACAAAAAGTGAAGAAAGAATCAGCGGCCGAAACAACGGCTAAAGCAAAAGCGTTGCTTGAACGCGTTGGTTTAGCGGATAAGGCGGATGCTTATAGTGATCAACTCTCTGGTGGGCAGAAACAACGGATTGCAATTGCGCGGGCATTAGCGATGTCACCCGACGTATTGTTATTTGATGAACCGACATCTGCGCTCGATCCAGAAATGGTCGGCGAAGTCCTCAAGGTAATGCAAGACTTAGCACAAGAAGGGATGACAATGGTTGTTGTCACCCACGAAATGGGGTTTGCGCGCGAAGTGGCGGATGAAGTCTGGTTCATGGCAGATAGTCAAATTGTCGAAAAAGGGACCCCCGAAGCCATTTTTGACCATCCGCAAGAAGAACGGACGCAACAATTTTTAGCCAAGGTCCTAGCACAATAGTTGCAATTTAGCCAAAAACACGTAAAATAGAAAGACGAACACTTGTTTTGAATTAAAGGAGTGGTGTTTTTGGCAAGCGAACACATTGAACATAAATTAGCACTCTTACCCGCATTACCTGGTTGTTATATCATGAAGGATATCAATGCCAAGATTATCTATGTGGGTAAAGCAAAAAATCTTAAAAACCGCGTGCGCTCGTATTTCAAGAGTAGTCACGAAGGAAAAACGGCCAAATTGGTCTCTGAAATTGTCGATTTTGAAACAATCATCACATCGACAAATAAAGAGGCCTTTTTGTTGGAAATTACGTTAATCCAGAAACACCAACCTTACTTTAATATTAAACTTAAGCGGGGCACAGGCTACCCCTACATTAAAATTACGAATGAACGCGATCCGCGCCTACTGATCACGGGGGATGTCAAAAAAGATGGCGGCTTTTATTTTGGCCCTTATCCGGACGTGTATGCCGCCCAAGAAACATTGCGATTCTTACAACGGGTTTATCCTTTACGACGCTGTCAGGGACATCAAGGGCGGCCCTGTTTGTATTATCATATGGGTCAATGTTTGGGCGCGTGTTTCAAAGAAGTGCCTGAGAGTGTCTATGCGGCCCAAATCAAGGAGATTAAACGTTTCTTGAATGGGCAAGTTGATCCGGTTAAAAAAGAACTGACGGCCAAGATGACTACGGCTGCTGAAGAGATGCAGTTTGAACGCGCCGCAGAATTGCGCGATCAACTCCACTACATTGAAGCCACCGTTGAAAAGCAGAAAATTATTTCTAACGATAATACCCCGCGCGATTTATTTGCCTTTTATTTGGATAAGGGCTGGTTATCGATTCAAATCTTCTTCATCCGCCAAGCACGGTTGATTCGGCGTGAAAAGCGGCTCTTCCCGTGTGTCAGCACACCTGAAGAAGAATTGGCAACCTTTATTTTACAATGGTACAACCGCAAGAATAATGTGTTACCCCGCGAAATTCTGGTTCCAGAAGGGGTCGAAAAGAAAGTACTCACCGAAATTTTGAATGTGCCGATTCGCACGCCGCAACGTGGTGAGAAAAAAGCGTTGATGGAAATGGCGCAGAAAAATAGTCGGCTTGTGTTGGAAGAGAAGTTCCGTTTATTGGAACTCGACAACCGCAAGACCGTTGGGGCGCAAGATGAGATTATGGACGCGCTTGGCTTACCACATGGCCACGTCATTGAAGCATTTGATCATTCGCATATTCAAGGGACTGATCCTGTCTCAGCGATGGTCACGTTTGTTGATGGTCGTGCCGAGAAGAAACTCTATCGCAAGTATAAGTTAACGCAAACGACAGATCGTGCAGGCGCCAACGAAGATGCCAATACGCGGGAAGTCATTTTCCGGCGGTATTCGCGATTGCTCAAAGAGGATAAACCACTGCCTGATTTGATTTTAATGGATGGTGGAATTGTGGAGCTCAATGCGGCTAAAGACGTCTTAGAGAACGAATTAGGGCTATCAATTCCCGTTGCAGGGATGGTCAAGGATAATCATCACAAAACCGCCTCGTTGTTATATGGGGAAGTTGATCAAGCCATTCAGTTGGATCCAAAGAGCCAAGGGTTCTACTTACTAACGCGGATTCAAGAGGAAGTCCATCGTTTTGCCATCAGTTTCCATCGCCAATTGCGGGGAAAGAACTCCTTGAGTTCTAAACTCGATGATATTAAGGGGGTTGGTCCTAAGACGCGGACGAAACTCTTGAAGAACTTTGGCTCGATGAAGCATATTAAAGATGCGTCTGTTGAAGAACTTGAAGCACTCGGGATTTCTAAGACTGTGGCGCAAACGATTAAATTATCACTTTAGGCGTGTGTTTGAAGCGGTTTGACTTTGAGAATTAACCTAAAATGGGACTTATGACGTTTTTTGTCATAAGCCCCATTTTGTAGTTGTGAGTTAACGTTTTTTATCGATAGCCTCTTTTATCTGACTGGTGGAATATGGTACGCTTATGTTAGTTTGAACGAGGACGTGAGTGGGATGCAGGAAAAAGCACTTTTTAAAAATGGTCTCGGGATTATCATTGGCGCCTTGATTTATGCGGTGGCGATTAATGATTTCCTGATTCCTCATCATATTGGTGAAGGTGGCGTGACTGGCTTAACGGCGATTGGCTACTATGCGTTAGCAATTCCGCCAGCTGCTACGAATTTGGTTTTAAATGGTTTGTTGGTGATTGTCGGTTTTAAGTATTTGGAGAAGCAAACCATTTGGTATTCGGTCTGGGCGGTACTCTGGATTTCTATCTTCTTGCGGCTCCCGCATTTTATCGGCTACCATACGACACAGACGATCATTCCGACGATAATTGGTGGCGTCTTGATGGGGGTTGCCATGGCGATTATTATTCATTGCCAAGGAACGATTGCTGGTAGTACGATCTTAGCGAAGATTGCCAATCGCTATTTAGGGATTCAAAACGGCTCTGCGATGCTTTTTTTCGATTTAATTGTCGCCATTCCATCCGGCTTCATTATCGGCTTCCAAAATATGCTCTTAACGATTATTGAATTGTATTTATCAGCAGTCGTTTTGAATAAATTATTGGCTAAATTTGGGGCAAAACGCGCGGTGACGATTATTTCGGATCAATATGCAACGATTGCCCAAACATTGTCGACACAATTCCACCAGGGCATCACGATCATTAAAGCGCAAGGGTACTATAGTCAAAATGACCGGCCGATGCTGTATGTCATTTGTACGGCCAAACAACTCGCGACGCTCGTACCGGTGGTCTCAACGATTGACCAGCAGGCGCTAGTAGTAGTCGAAGAAGTCCGCAGTGTCCAAGCAGAACAATTGAAACAGCTTCTTTAGAAACACCGTGGTTGACCATGGTGTTTTTTATTCGCTAAAATTAGTTTTATATAGTAAGATATAATTAATGTTGATATAAAAACAATTTAGGAGTTGACGGGATGAAAACCAAAAAGGGTGGTTATTTAACGTTGAAGATTCGCTTATTAAATACCCGACTTTTTAATCGTTATTTAACAGCTGATCCACGCGCGTGCTATAACGCTGAACAAGGGAAAATTTTGTCAGCATTGTGGGATCATCATCCGCAAACTGCGACGGAATTGGCACAAGTGACTGGCTTAGCCAATAGTAGTTTATCATTGATGTTGCGGCGTTTAGAGGAACAGGGATTATTGATGAGTGAGCAATCGCCACTTGATAAGCGCAAGCGGGTCTTTGACTTAACTGAACAAGGCGCTAATCAGCAACAGGTCGGTGATGACGTTAGTCAACGATTGAGCGCCGTTTTTTACAAGGGCTTTTCGGATGCTGAAGTGGCAGCTGTTGATGGTTATTTGGAACGAATTTTAGCGAATTTAGAAGCAGAGGCGGCCGTTTTTAACCGTCAAGCAAAAGGGGAGCGAACCAATAATGACAATTGAACAACCAACGCAGATTGAAGTGCGTGGCGGGAACGTCAATAACTTGAAGAATATTAATGTCGATATTCCGTTGAACCAATTTGTGGCGATTTCGGGGCCGTCTGGTTCAGGAAAAAGTTCGCTTGCAATGGGGATTTTGTATGCGGAAGGCTCACGGCGTTATTTAGAGGCGTTGTCGACGTACACGCGGCGCCGAATCACGCAGAATAAACGCTCACAAGTCCAAGAAGTGCGGCATATTCCATCAGCGATTGCACTTCGGCAACGACCAAGTATGCCATCAGAACGGTCAACTGTTGGTTCGATGAGTGAGATTTTTAATGTCGTCAGATTGATTTTTTCACGGTTAGGGGCGACACGTTGTCCAAATGGGCACGTGATTCAACCAAGTCTAAAAATTGCCCAAGCGATGGATTTAGCTGGCGATAAAATGGGGGTTATTACGTGTCCTACTTGCCAAGTGTAGTTTATGGCTAAATCGGCCGAAGACTTTGCCTTTAATTCAGCTGGCGCCTGCCCAGAATGTCATGGGACGGGGCAGATTCAAACGTTAGATGATCGCAAAATCATCGCGGATGAAAATCTCAGTATTGAAGACGGAGCGATTGCCTCATGGCGATTGCCGGGCCGGAATTTCATGCCAACCGTTGCTGCCCACATTGGGGTCCGAATTGATGTCCCTTACAAGGACTTGACGGCCAAGGAAAAAGAAATTGTCCTGCATGGTAAACGGGCGAAGTATGCGGTTGATTTCCATACCTCAACGGGCCGTGTGTTTAGTACGGAGAATACCCTCTATGAAAATGCTTATGACGCTGTTTATGAATCGCTAAAATCGGTTAAAAGTGATCGGGCAATGGCTAAAGTCAATTCATTTTTCCATTTTTCAACCTGTCCAACGTGTCATGGGACCCGGTTAAATCCGGCATTACTGACCCAAACAGTTGGCGGACAAAACATTGCAGCAGTTTCTAATTTGACGTTAGGCGCATTAGAAGATTGGGTGCGTGCTACTAAGGCCGACTTACCGGATGAAATGCAGCAAATGGCGACAATTTTATTTAAGAACCTATTAGAAACACTGCAACCGTTACTAGAATTAGGGTTGGATTATTTAACGTTGTCGCGCAATGGGAATACATTGTCGACTGGCGAGCTCCAACGGATTCAATTGGCGCGGACGTTGCGAACAGCGACAACTGGTGTGTTGTACGTTTTAGATGAACCATCGATTGGGCTGCATCTTGACAACGTCGAAGGGCTAATTCATATTTTCCGGCAGCTAGTGGCACAAGGCAATTCGTTAGTGGTAGTTGATCATGAAGTGAATATCATCAGTCAAGCGGATTGGGTGATTGAAATTGGGCCAGAAGCTGGGCGCAAAGGGGGACAAGTGATTGCCCAAGGGAAACCCGCGGATTTGATCCAGAATCCACAGTCCCTGATTGGCCACTATATCGCTGGTCGAGCGAACATCTTATATCCTAAAGTCACTGCTGTAACGACTGGTGAGTAGACAACGATGACGGTTGGCCAATATTTTAATCTGCATGATGTCACAATCAAAGTGCCAGATAACCAAATTACGGCGGTTTCTGGGTTTTCCGGCGCCGGGAAGACGAGTTTGATTCTAGATAGTTTAGTGCCAGCAATTGAAGCGCACCACCAACATGAGCAATTACCCGAGCAGGTCACCCAGTTGACGACCGATTTAACGTCAGTCGTCAGCATTGATGCCAAGCCGGTTGGTAAGAATACACGCTCAACACTCGCGACTTATACGAGTATCATGAACAATCTGCGGAAATTATTTGCTGGTTTACCAGAATCACAAGCGCATCATTATGGGATCGCGCACTTTTCGTATAACAATAAAGAAGGCGCCTGTCCGAACTGTGGTGGGTTAGGCAGCATTATTTTGGATATTCAATATTTGCCAGACATGGAAGAAACCTGTCCAGAATGTCATGGTAACCGCTACAAACCAGAGATTGAAGCCATCAAGTGGCAAGGCTATAGCATCGTTGATCTATTGGCTTTATCGGTGGAAGAAGCAATCCCGGTCTTTGCAGATGTGCCAGCAATTCAAAAGGAACTTAAGATTCTCAAAGAAATTGGCTTAGCTTATTTACACCTTGGTGAAAGTACACCGAGTCTTTCGGGTGGCGAAGCACAGCGCTTAAAACTCGCAACGCATTTGAATAAAAAACGGGCGGGCACTTTATTCGTCTTCGATGAACCTTCTGTTGGCTTGCATCCGCGCGATGTTGAAACCTTAGTAGGCGTCATCAACCAGCTAAAATCCAAGGGTGCCACCATTATGATGATTACCCACGACCTTGATTTGATGACCAATGCCGATTACCTGATCGACTTGGGGCCTAAAGGTGGTAGTCAAGGGGGCCAAGTGATGGCGATGGGTGCACCATTTGAGCTTGTTGCCTCAGACGCGGAGAGTTTAACCTTAAGTTATTTACGGGCACATTTTAAGAAGTTTCAATTAACAACAACTAAAGTGGGGTGAAAAAATGGGACAAACCTCTTTGTTTGATCAAGAGATGGCGATGAATGCGCCGCTTGCTAATCGGGTCCGACCGTCTGATTTAGACAGTTTTGTCGGTCAGAAGCATTTAGTCGGACCAGGCAAGTTTTTACGCGAAATGATTGATAAAGATCAAGTGACTTCGATGATTTTCTGGGGACCACCCGGCGTTGGGAAGACCACGTTGGCGGAGATTATCGCGCGCAAGACGGCTTCGAAATTTATCACGTTTAGTGCCGCGATGAATGGGATCAAAGAGATTCGGAAGATTATGAATGAAGCCGAAGAAAACCGCCAACTGGGTGAGCGGACGATTGTCTTTATTGATGAAATTCACCGGTTTAACAAGGCGCAACAGGATGCTTTTTTACCGTATGTTGAAAAAGGCAGCATTATCCTAATTGGTGCGACAACCGAAAATCCGTCGTTTGAAATCAATTCAGCGTTGCTGTCGCGTTCACGCGTTTTTGTGCTAAAGCAATTGACGGAAGCGGACATTATTGAGTTGCTACAACGGGTTTTAAAGGCGCCCCAAGCCTTCCCGGATTTAACGGTTCATATCAGTGATGAATTATTGAAGCAAGTCGCCATCTTTTCGAATGGGGATGCACGGACGGCGCTGAATATTTTAGAAATGTTAGTTATTAATAGTGATGTGCAAGACCATCAAGTGACCGTCGATGGCGATCTATTGGGGGAACTGCTAAATAAAAAAACCGCCTATTATGATAAAGACGGTGAGGAACACTATAATATTATTTCGGCTTTGCATAAGTCGATGCGCAATAGTGATGTCGACTCAGCGATTTATTGGTTGGGGCGGATGATTGACGGTGGCGAAGACCCGATTTATATTGCTCGGCGGCTCGTTCGTTTTGCGAGTGAGGACATTGGTCTGGCCGATAACAATGCATTGAATTTAGCAATGAACGTCTTTCAAGCTTGTCAGGCGATTGGCTTACCGGAATGCGACGTGCATTTAACACAGTGCGTGATTTATCTATCGCTTGCGCCGAAATCAAACGCCACTTATAAGGCGCGGACAGCGGTGCAAAAGGATATTAAAAAGACGATTGATGAACCCGTGCCATTGCACTTGCGTAATGCGGCGACGAAATTGATGAAGGAAGTCGGTTACGGCAAAGGATATCAACTCGCACATTTCTACGATGATAGATTGACCACGATGCCAACTAGACCAGAGAGTATCGCCGACCATATTTATTACCGGCCGACCGAACAAGGCAATGAAACGCGGATGAAACAACGTTTGAATTACATTAATGAATGGAAACAAAAGCACAATACTGATTTTCAAGATAAATAAAAAGTCGCAGTCATTTGACTACGACTTTTTAAATTAAGCTTCTTTTGCCACTGGACGCCAGAGGCCTAAGATTAGGGCACTGACAAATGTTCCGATTAACACGGCAAGCACAAAGAGTAGGCCGTGGTTGGCAAGTGGTGCCACGAAGATCCCACCATGTGGTGCAGGGACAGTGATTTGCCATAATTGGGTTAAACCACCACCGATTGCTGAACCGATAACACTTGAAACAATCACGTGTAATGGATCTGATGCAGCAAATGGAATGGCACCTTCAGTAATGAATGAAATCCCTAATACATAGTTTGCGAAGGCTTGTTTTCGTTCACTACCGGTAAATTTGTTTTTGAAAATAGTAGCAGCAACCGCGATTGCCAATGGTGGGACCATCCCACCAGCCATGACAGCGGCCATCAATGAACCATCTTTGGTGGTTGTGAAGACACCGATTGCGAAGGTATAAGCAGCCTTGTTGAAAGGACCGCCCATATCAACGGACATCATGCCACCTAAAATCGCACCAAGTAGTAATGCGTTACCAGCCCCTAAGTGTGTTAAGAAGGTACTCAACCAGAGGTTAATTTGAGCAAAGACTGGGTTGATCATGAAGTACATAATAAAGCCAACAATCAATAGTCCTAATACAGGGAATATTAAGATTGGTTTTAAACCATCAAGGGTTTGTGGCAAGTTCTTGAAGACTTTCTTCAAACCAACGATCACCCAACCAGCGATGAACCCAGCAGCTAAACCGCCAAGGAATCCGGCTGGACTCTTTGAAGCAAGGACACTGGCTGTTGCTTGGCTAGCCATGTAGCCCCCGACAAATCCGGGCATTAAGGCAGGCCGATCACCGATTGAAATCGCGATGTAAGCAGCAAGGACCGGAATTAAGAAGTTAAAGGCATTATTGCCTAATGAGTTCAAGAAAATAAAAGTGGTTGAATGTGCGCCAACGGTTTGTTCCAAAAGGAATGAGATGGCCATCAAGATCCCACCACCGACAACGAATGGTAACATGTTTGAAACACCATTCATTAAATCTTGGTAGATGCGACTCCAAAGGTTTTTCTTGTCAGCTGAAGCTTCTTCGCTTGATTGGCTTTCAGTTGCGTGATAGATTGAGCCTTCCTCATCCAATGTTTTTTGAATCAATTCAGCTGGTTTCTTGATGCCGTCGATCACGGGACGGTTCAAGAGATGTTTACCATCAAAACGAGGCATATCGACTTTCTTGTCGGCAGCGATGATAACCCCTGTTGCGCGGTTAATATCGTCAGCGGTTAATTGGTGTTTAACGCCTTCAGAACCGTTTGTTTCAACTTTAATGTCGATGCCCATTTTAGCAGCTGTTTCTTTCAAGGCAGCTTCGGCCATGTAAGTGTGGGCAATCCCAGTTGGGCAGGCTGTGACAGCAACGATGAATGGTTTTTGATCATCAGCTGGCGTTGCGGCTGCGGCTTGTGCTTTAGCGGCTTCTTCAGCTTCTTCCTTCGCATCTTCTGCGTCTTTAGCAGCTTGAGCCTTAGCAAAGAGCGTTTGCACGTCTTCTGGTGTTTGGGCTTGTTTCAAATCAGCGACTAATTGTGGGTTGATTAAAAGGGATGAAAGACCAGCCAAGGCTTGTAAATGCGTATCGTTAGCGCCTTCTGGAGCGGCAATCATGAAGAACAAGTAAACGGGTTGGCCGTCTAGTGCGTCATATTCAACACCGTTTTGACTTTTAGCGAATAGCACAGTTGCGCGTTGAACGGCACTGTCTTTTGCATGGGGCATTGCAATCCCTTCGCCAATTCCAGTTGATGATTGGGCTTCACGAGCCAAAATATCTTTACGATAGAGGGCGTCATCTGTGATAACACCGATGTCTTTATAGCGGGCAACCATTTCATCAACAGCGGCTTCTTTAGTCGTTGCTTGTAAATCCATGATCATCGCATCTTTTAAGAGTAAATCTTGGATGTTCATAATAAATCTCCTTTGTATTTAAAATTAATCAACTTGTGTGATTTCAATTTGAGGTAAGAGTTCGTTAATCTTAGCGCTAGTGGCTAAATCTTCAGAAAAGGCGGTGGCACTACCACAAGCAAGACTTGTTTTAAAAGCGGCGAGTGCATCGTGATGTTGTGCGAATGTGCCGACAAAACCGGCGATCATTGAATCACCAGCCCCAACGGAATTAATCACTGTCCCTTTAGGTGTACCACCGAGGTAAGCGTGGTCTGGTGTGATTAAAAGGGCACCGTCACCGGCCATTGAGACCAAGACATGTTGGGCACCTTGGTCTAATAATTTGCGACCAGCGGCGATGATTTCACTTTGGTTGGCAAAGTGTGTGTCGAACAGTTCGGCCAATTCGTGATGGTTGGGTTTGATGACCAATGGTTTTTCAGCCAATGTGTCTAACAAAGCTTGACCGGTTGTATCAATTACAAATTCAGCGTTGTGCGCTTGAATCAATGGGATTAAGTCTTTGTAGAAACTAGCTGGTAAATTAGGTGGCAAACTCCCAGACATGAAGACAATATCGCCAGCTTCTAGCTTAGCCAGTTGTTGTTTCAAGTTGGCAACGGCTTCTGCTGAAATGTGTGGGCCTTGACCGTTAATTTCAGTTTCTTCAGTATTGTCTTTTAACTTCACGTTAATCCGGGTGTCTTCTTCGACTTCAGTGAATCGACAGTCGATCGAAGCGTTGTTGAGTTTGCTTTGAATGAATTGACCAGTGAAGCCACCGACAAAGCCGAGGGCAACGCTTGGTAATGCTAATTCGGCAAGGATGCGTGAAACGTTAATCCCTTTACCACCGGGGAGCTTAACGTCAGATTGGACGCGGTTCACGTTACCGGTATTTAGTTTTTCAAGTTGAATGACGTAATCGATTGATGGATTCGCCGTAATCGTATAAATCAAGATAAAACCTCCTGGATTTCTGTGTGTGAATGATAGTGTTTGTAAACAGATGGTGACAATTGATCAGTAATCAATTGGACTTGTGCCAATGGGGCAAACTTACTGAACGAAACAGCGTCGAATTTTGTGTGATCCGCCAAAACCATCGTTTGGTTCGCTTGTTGAATCGCAAAGCGCTTTAGAGTGGCTTCTTCTGGATCAGGGGTGGTTAGCCCAGCTTCAACATCGATACCGTTTGTGCCAAGAATCGCCTGATTGAATTGGAATTGCAAAAGGGTTTCTAAAGCAGCCGCACCGACCATCGCTTTGGTTTTGCTCTTAACACGCCCACCTAATAGAAAGGTTTGAATTTGGTGATCGGCTAAGAGAGAAGCGGTATCAACCCCATTGGTGACGACCGTCAAATTCATTTCAGGTCTTAAGTAGGGGATGATTGCCTGGGTCGTTGTGCCGGCATCTAAGTAAATGACGCAGCCTTGTTGGATTTGTGCTGCGGCAAACTTAGCAATCGCGTTTTTTTCATGAACGTTCTTGCCGTTTTTTTCAATCTGGCCAAGTTCTTCTTGTAACGTGTTGATGCGCTTAGCACCACCGTGAATTCGAGTAGCAAGCCCTTGTTCTTCGAGCAATTGCAAGTCACGACGGACAGTTGATTCAGAAGCGTTCAATAACTGGCACAAAGATTGCATCTTAACGACGTCTTGTTGCTTTAAAAGTTGTAATATCGCTTGGTGACGTTCTTCTGTTAACATGACAAAACCTCCGTAGCATCATTATGACATCGTTTCCATTCAAAAGCAATCGAAATATTTCAAAAACGTTCAAAAACCATCAAAACGCTGATATAGACCGGGCAAATTACAAGTTTAATCCGAACAAGCCCGGAATCTTTCAATGGCAGTCTGTT